>Ga0316624_10000525_pt1 | contig 13078 bp, 13 predicted proteins | sample OWC_Aug_N3_C1_D5_FD_207657 | JGI IMG/M metagenome (GOLD analysis project Ga0316624, IMG submission 207657) | Wetland soil microbial communities from Old Woman Creek delta, Ohio, United States - OWC_Aug_N3_C1_D5_A | ecosystem: Environmental > Terrestrial > Soil > Wetlands | place: USA: Ohio... | reverse complement strand
TTCATCGGCTTATGGACGCTGAACCGATCACGGGTTTCTGGATCAACGTTATTGTTGGGACCGCGGGCCATTTTGGGTGAGGATACGCCCGGCCGTGGTGTGTCGTCACGGGTTGTAAGGTAGTGTGATCTACTTTCCGCAATAGCTGCTCATGACCCAAGCTCTCGCTGACCGCTTCCGTGCGTTGCGCTCGACCGCGCCGTTCTGGTCGATGCGGGTGCATGAGGAGTCGCGCGAGGACCTCACGGTGCGGCAGGACACGGTGGAGCCGCCGCGGTTGTCGCTCGATCGGGGGGCGATGCTGGCGGCGGTGACCGAGGGTGGCTACGGCTATTGCGCGACGAGCGACCTTTCGGCTGCGGGGCTCCAGGCGGCGCTCGATCGCGCGAGCGCCTGGGCCGAGGCGACGCGCGGCCGCAGTGTGGCGGGCTTCGACCTGGCGAAGATGCCCGCGCCGCGCGGAGAATATTCCGGTCCCGGGACGGCACAGCGCCCCGGGCGCGCCGCGCTGCTCGAGCTGCTCGCGGCGGAGTGCCGGGGCGCGAAGACCGACGGCCGCATCGTGGACCGGGTGGCGGCGCTCTCGCTCATCGAGGAGGAGCGGCAGTACTTCACCAGTACCGGCGGCGAGCTGCGCCAGCGCTTCCGCTACACGCTGCCGCACGTGCGCGTGACTGCGAACGAGGGCATGCAGACGCAGGCGCGCAGCCTCGATCATTTCCAGCAGGGCGGCTTCGAGCAAGTGGAGCGCTCGGGCCTCGTCGGCAGCGGTGCGCGCCTCGCCGACGAGGCGCTGCAGCTGCTCGCCGCGCCAAACTGCCCGTCGGGCACGATGGACCTGCTGCTGATGCCCGACCAGATGATGCTGCAGATTCACGAGTCGATCGGGCATCCGCTCGAGCTCGACCGCATCCTCGGCGACGAGCGCAACTACGCCGGCACGAGCTTCGTCACGCCGGAGATGTTCGGCAGCTACCGCTACGGCTCGGAGCTGCTAAACGTGACCTACGACCCGACCGTCCCGGGAGAGCTCGCGAGCTACGCCTACGACGACGACGGCACGCCCGCGGCGAAGGTGTTCCTCATCCGCGACGGCGTCCTGGTGGCGCCGCTCGGCGGGATGCTCTCGCAGCTGCGCGCGGGCCTTCCCGGAACGGCCAACTCGCGCGCGAGCGGGTGGAACCGGCCGCCGATCGACCGCATGGCGAACCTGAACGTCGAGCCTGGCGCGAGCTCGCTTGCCGAGATGATCGCCTCGATCCGCCGCGGCGTGCTGATGCGCAGCAACGTCTCCTGGTCGATCGACGACGCGCGCAACAAGTTCCAGTTCGGCTGCGAGTGGGGCGAGCTGATCGAGGACGGCCGCGTGAAGGGCGTCGTCAAGAACCCGAACTACCGCGGCGTATCGGCGACCTTCTGGCGAAGCCTGAGGATGGTCGGCGACCGCGCCAGCTTCGAGGTGCACGGCACGCTCTTTTGCGGCAAGGGCGAGCCCAACCAGGGTATCCATTGCGGCCACGCGGCGCCTGCGTGCCTGTTCGCGGGCGTCGACGTGTTCGGCGCGGACGCGTGAAGGAGCGCTTTTTCGAGCTCGCGGCGCAGCTCTCGCGCGAGTTGCGCGCGAACGAGGTGCTGCTGTGCAACCTCGCCGGCGAGCGCTCCGACTTCGTGCGCTTCAACCGGGCGCGCGTGCGGCAGGCGGGCAGCGTCGAGCAGCGCTCGTTCGCGCTGCGCCTGGTGCGCGACAAGAGGCAGGCATCGGCGACGGTCGAGATCGCGGGCGGGGCGGATGACTTCGGCCTGCTGCGGCAAAGCCTCGGCCGGCTGCGCGACGCGCTCGAGGGGCTGCCCGAGGATCCGTGGCTGAGCTACAACGAAACCCCGCGCTCGACCGACAGCGTGCGGCGCGGCGCGCTGCCCGCGGCCGAGGACGTGGTGGCGCAGGCGATCGGCGCCGCCGAAGGCCACGACCTCGCCGGCTTCTACGCCGCCGGAACGCTATGCCGCGGCTTCGCCAACTCGCTCGGGCAGCGCAACTGGCACGAGGTCGACAGCTTCAACTTCGACTGGAGCCTGCACGGCGGCGCGGGCCGCGCGGTGAAGGCGAGCTATGCAGGCACCAATTGGGCTGGAACTGTCCTCGAACAAAAAATCCATTCCGCCGCCGAGCAGCTCGCGCTGCTGGAAATGCCCGGTCGCGCGATCGCGCCGGGCGAGTACCGCGCCTACCTCGCGCCGCGCGCGATGGAGGAGCTCGCCGGGTTGCTGTGCTGGGGCGGCTTCTCGGCGCGCTCGCGCGCGACGAAGCAAAGCCCGCTGCTACGCATGCAGGCCGGGCAGGGGCTGTCGCCCAGGATCACGCTGCTGGAGAACACCGCGCAAGGCGTCGCGCCGGGATTCCAGGCCGACGGCTTCGTCAAGCCGTCGCGCGTGGCGCTGATCGAGGGCGGGCGCCTGGGAGAGGCGCTCGTCTCGCCGCGCTCGGCGAGGGAATTCGGTCTCGAGAGCAACGCGGCGAACGGCGGCGAGAGCCCGGAGTCGCTCGACCTCGCCGCGGGTACGCTCGAGGAACGCAACGTCCTCGCGGAGCTCGAGCGGGGCCTTTACGTCTCCAATCTCTGGTACCTGAACTATTCCGACCGGGCCGCCGGCCGCATCACAGGCATGACGCGCTTCGCCACCTTCTGGGTGCAAGGCGGGCGCATCGCCGCGCCGGTCGGCGCGATGCGCTTCGACGACTCGGTCTTCCGCCTGCTTGGCGAGAACCTGCTCGATCTCACGCGCGAGCGCGAGATGCTGCTCGACCCTTCCACCTACGAGGGGCGCTCGAGCGCAAGCGCGCGCCTGCCCGGCGCGCTCCTATCGGCGCTGCGCTTCACGTTGTGAGCGGGGTATGATTTTGGGCATGGATCCCATCTCCCTTACGCGGTCTTTGCTGCACTTCGATACCGTGAACCCGCCGGGGCGCGAGGCCGACTGCGCTCGCCATGCGGGAAAGCTGCTCCAGGACTGGGGCTACCGGGTCGAGTACCAGGAGTTCGAGCCGGGGCGCACCAGCGTCATCGCGCGCGCCGGCGGCTCGGCAGCGAAGGCGCCGCTTTGCCTCACCGGGCACCTGGACGTGGTGCCGCTCGGCAGCCGCAGCTGGACCTGCGACCCGTTCTCGGGCGAGACCGACGGCGACCGGCTCTACGGGCGCGGGTCGTCGGACATGAAGGCGGGCGTCGCGGCGATGCTCGTCGCGGCGAAGAGCTTCGCCGGCAAGCTCGGCGGCACGCCGGGCGTGGTCCTCGTCCTTACCGCCTCCGAGGAAAACGGCTGCATCGGCTCGCGCCACCTCGCGCAGCTTCCCAAGCTCATGGGCAAGGCCGGGGCGATCGTGGTGGGCGAGCCGACCGCAAACCGGCCCTACGTCGGCCACAAGGGCTCCCTCAAGCTGCACGCCGCGTTCCGCGGCGTGTCGGCGCACGGCTCGATGCCCGAGCTCGGCGACAACGCGATCTACAAGGCGGCGCGCGCGGTGGCGGCGCTGGAGCGCTTCGATTTCCACGCGCACCCGCATCCGGTGATGGGCGCCCCGACGATGAACGTGGGTACGATCGAGGGCGGCGCGGGCGTCAACCTGGTGCCCGACTCGGCGAGAATCGGCGTCGACATCCGCACCGTGCCGGGCATGGATCACGCGGCGCTCCTCGCGCGGCTGAAGGCGCTCATGGGCGAGGCCGAGCTCGACGTGTTCTCGGACCTGCCGGCGGTGTGGACCGAGCCGAATGATGAGTGGATGCAACGCGTGTTCGAGGTCTGCAAGCCCATTCTCGGCGCGGCGCCCGCGGTGCAGACTGCGACCTACATGACCGACGCCGCCAACCTGCTCAAGGTGTACGCCGGCGCGCCGACCGTGGTGCTCGGGCCGGGCGAGCCGCAGCAGGCGCACCAGACCGACGAGTACTGCAGCCTCGAGCGCATCCGCCAGTCGGTGGCCATCTACGAGGCGCTGATCCGGGACTGGGCGCTCAGCGCTTGATGAGCGCGAGCAGTTCGTCCATGGTGCGGTCGGCCCACTGCTCGGGATCCTCGTCGATCACCGCCTCGCCCTTGGCGATCAGCGCTTCGGAGATGCCGCGTCGCTTGCAGTAGCCGCGCCAGAAATCCTTGATCTCTTCGGCCGACATGTCCATTTGGGCTGCGATGGTACACCGGAGCGCGCTCCAAAATCGACGCGCTTGCGACCCGGGAGGATAGCCTGCGCATCTGCATCTACGGCGCCGGCGCGGTCGGCGGCCATTTCGCCGCTCGGCTCGCCGCCGCGGGGCACGAGATGTCGGTGGTGGCGCGCGGCGCGCAGCTCGAGGCGCTGCGCGCGCGCGGCGTGACGCTCCTCGCGGGCGAGGAGCGCGTCCAGGCGCGCGTGCGCGCGAGCGACCGGCCCTCGGAGCTTGGGGCCCAGGACTGGGTGCTGGTCACGCTCAAGGCGAACGCGCTCGGCGCGCTCGCCGAGGGGCTGTCGCCGCTGCTCGGGCGCGACACCGGGGTGGTGTTCTGCCAGAACGGGATCCCCTGGTGGTACGCGCAGGGGCTGGCGGCGTCGCGGCCGCGGCCGCCGGATCTCGCGCGGCTCGACCCGGGCGGGGCGCTGGCGCGCGCGGTGGCGTTGGAGCGCGTCGTGGGCGGCGTGATCTACTCGGCGAACGAGGTGCTCGAGCCGGGCGTGGTCCGCAATAACACCGCCGGCAGCAACACGCTCACCGTCGGCGAGCCGGACGACCGGGCGTCGAGCCGCATCGCCGCGTTGCGCGCGGCGCTCGAGGCGGCGCGGATCGGCTCTCCGCCGACGACGGACATCCGGCAGGCGGTGTGGGGCAAGCTGACGCTCAACCTCGGCAGCTCGATCCTGTGCCTGCTGGCCGAGGTGACGGTCGCCGGCCTGATGGCCGACCCCGCGCTCGCCGCGGTGCGTGCCAGGCTCTCGGCCGAGGGGCGCGCGATCGCCGCGGTGCACGGCGTGGCGCTCGAGGCCGCGGTGCGTCCCGGGCCCGCGCTCGCCGCGCCGGCGAGGCACAAGCCTTCGATGCTGCAGGACTACGAGCGCGGCCGGCCGATGGAGATCGAGGCCCAGGTGCTCGCGCCGCTCGCATTCGCGCGCGCGGCCGCGCTGCCTGCCCCGACGCTCGAAGCGCTGGCCCCCCTCGCCGCGCACAAGGCCGCGGCGAAGGGCCTGTACGAAGAGGTTAGCGCGAGGTGAGCTGGGCCGGAGACGAGAACGGTCTGTCTGCGTCCACCACGAACATCACCAGCGAGTGCAGATTCGTCGTGCCGCTGCTCGAGACCCGCATCGGCGTATCGGCGACATTACCCGTGCTGGCGTGGCCTGCGGCGACCCGCACCACGCCATGGGGAGTGAGGCTGCTCGTCTCCCCGGCAAGCACGTAGAAGGCTTCGGAACCCGGATGCGAGTGCGCGGGCGTGATGCTGCCCGGAGGGCCGCCTGCCTCGTTGATGCGAAGGAGATATTGCGTTGCGGTGACGCGGGGGATCGGCCCGACTTCCGCAACCTTGGTGCCGCCCGGTGACGACCCTCCCGCCGGGCCGAGCGTGAACAGCCAGGCTTTGCCGCCCGACTCGGCGGCCAGCGACCAGGGACCCGCGGCAGCCTGCGCCTGCGAAAGCGACCCGAAGTTCTCCAGCCGCCAGAAGAGTGGCCCGGTCGGCAATTCCGAGACCTTCTTTTCGGCCAACGGCTTGATGACGAACTTCTGCTGCGCCAGGGCCATCGAGGGCGATAGCCATAGCCCCGACGCAAACAATACGAACATGCAGACGAGAAACCGCTTCATAGGTGCCTCCTTGCGCTTGGGTGATTGTCGAATCGCTGCCCGGCGCATAACATGACCTTCCCCTCGGAGAGGGACGGCGCAGGCGGCACGCCACTATCGGGCCGCGACGGCAGGAAAGTCCCGACGAAACGGCTACGCTTTTCCTATGGAAATGCTTGCGCGCCTTCAAGTCGGTGACTGGTGGGCCGACCGCACCACCAACGAGCTCGGTCGCGCCGGCGACACGGTGCGCATCGAGCCCAAGGCAATGCAAGTACTCGCGGTGCTCGCCGAGCGCGCCGGCCAGGTCGTGAGCCGTGAAGAGCTTCTGGCTGCGGTATGGCCGGGCGTGGTCGTCGGCGACGAGGCTCTCACTCAGAGCATCATCAAATTGCGGCGGGCGCTCGGCGACAACCCCCGCGCGCCGACCTACATCGAGACCATTTCGAAGCGAGGCTACCGCCTGATCGCGCCGGTGCGGAACAGCGAAGCCGTGCCGGCCGGGCGCTCACCGCGTCGCGTGCCCTGGCCCAGGTTGGCTGCCGGTGTCCTGGTCGCCTTGGTCGCGGCCGCCACCTATCTGATCCATGTGGTTTCGCAGGCGAACGTGAACAGGCAGGCCGTTGACGCCGGCGGCGAGCGCGAGGGTACGTTTCTGACGGTGACCGTCCTGCCGTTCGAATCGTTGGGAGCGCATGGCGAGCAAGACTATCTGGCGCGCGGTATCGGCAACGACCTGATGACGGACCTGTCGCGCCTGCCCGGGCTGCGCCTGATCAGCGCATCCAGCGCGGCGCCGGGCACTCAAACGGCACAAAGCGCCCGGTATCTCATTTCAGGAAGCGTTCAGCGGGAGTCCGAAACCTTGCGGATCAATATCCGCCTGATCGACACCAGGACCAACCAGCAGCTGTGGTCCGAGCGGTTCGTGCGACCCTTCGGCGACCTTTTCGCGGTTCAGGATGAGATCACCCGCAGAGTCACGGAGGTGTTGCCGGGCAAGCTGACCGACGCCTTGCGGCAGCGCCTCGCCAAGCCCTACACGCGCAGCCTGGAGGCATACGACGATTTCCTGCGCGCGCAGGCGCTGTTTCTGGTTCGACGAACTGAAGAGAACGAAGAGGCGCGCGGCTACTACCGGAAGGCGGTCGAACTGGACCCGAACTTCGCGCGCGCCTACGCCGGACTCGCGATGACCTACGCCATGGAATTCCGCCTGCGGCCCTCGGGGGACTCCTCGCCCGCGCTCGCGCGGGCGTTCGAGCTTGCCGAAACCGCCCGCCAGATCGACCCCGACATCCCGGAAGTCTACTGGGCTCTCGCGTTCGTCTACGCGCAGGGCCGTCGCCACGAACAGGCGATCGAGTCCCTGCAAAGAGCGATCGCGCTCAATCGATCCTACGCAGACGCCTATGCATTCATGGGCGGCATCTACACCTATATCGGACAACCCGCGAAGTCGATTCCATTGTTGCGCACCGCGATGCGCCTCAACCCCTACGGCGGGCATCTGTATTTCCTGCTGCTCGGACGCGCGTACCTGTTCGAGAACGATATCGAGCAGGCGTTGATCAACCTGCGCGAGGCCTCGGCGCGCAACCCCGTCGACCTGGAAACGCGCATCTATCTCGCCGCGGCGCTGGTGGCGGCCGGAGACCGTTCCGATGCCGAGTGGGAAGCCGAGGAAATCCGCTCGCAGGAGGCCGGCTTCTCGCTGCACGGCTGGCTCGAGAGCTACCCGTTGACCAGTGCCCGGGAAAGAGAAAGGCTGGTAGCGCTGCTCGCCGGCGCGGGGCTGTAGCGCGGATTGCCGGGCGGCAAGGCTTTGCTATAATCGTTACTATGCTAATTATTTCGCAGGCATAGAACATGGCAGTCACGTCCGAGAGCTTCGGGCTGCTGATGCACCTCACCGCGCACGACTGGCGCACCGCCCTCGACCGGCGGCTGCGGCCGCTCGGCCTGTCGCGCGCCACCTGGCTGCTGCTCGCGATCGTTTCGCGCAGCGAGGGCCTTTCCCAGAGCGAGCTCGCATCGCGTCTCGGACTGGAAGGGGCGAGCGTGGTGCGTCTCGTCGACCGGCTCGAGAGGGAAGGCCTGGTCGAGCGACACACGGGCGAGGACCGGCGGGTGAAGACGATCCACCTGCGCGACAAGGGCGCGGGGGTGGCGGCCGAGATACGCAAGGTCGCCGCGGCGTTGCGGGCGGACGTGTTTCGCGGCATCCGCGCGAGCGAGCTCGAGGCGGCGGCCGCGGTGCTGGCGAAGCTGAAAGCGCGTCTGGGAGCGGTCCAGTGAAGCCGCGCGCGATCCTCAGGCTCAAGCGCGCGGCGCTCGTCGCGGTCGTCACCGCGATCGGCGTCGGCGGCGTGCTTGCCTTCTGGTGGCTGACGCGCGGCGAGGTGTCGACCGATAACGCCTACGTCAATGCCGACGTGGCGCAGATCGCGGCGCTGGTGAGCGGGCCGGTGAACGCGGTGCACGTGCGCGACAACCAGTTCGTACACAAGGGCGAGCCCCTGTTCGAGATCGATCCGCAGCCGTTCCAGGTGGCCGTGGACAAGGCGCAGGCGAACCTCGCGCAGGCCGAGCAGGGCGCGCTCCAGGACAGTGCCGACGTCGCGGCGGCGCAGGCCGACGTAGCACGCGAGCGCGCCACGCTCGATAACGACGAGGCGCAGCTGCGCCGCGCGGAAGATCTGGTGGCGCGCAAGTTCCTGTCGCGCCAGTCGGCCGACGACGCGCTGGCGCGCGTGCGCACCGAGCGCGCGGCGCTCGCCGCCGCGCAGGCGCGCCTCGAGCATGCCCAAGCCAAGGCGCACGGTGGCGTCGCCGACAGCCCCGACGTGCGCTCGGCGCGCGCCGCGCTGGAGCAGGCAAAGCTCGACCTGTCGCACACCCGGGTCGCGGCTCCCGCCGACGGCTGGGTGAGCAACATGACGCTCACCGCGGGCACCACGGTCGCCGCGGGCAACCCGGTATTCGCGCTGGTGCGCGACCGCAGCTTCTGGGTCGACGCGAACTTCAAGGAAACGGAGCTGCACGGGATCCACCCAGGCGAGAAGGTCGACATTGCGGTGGACATGTACCCGAAGCGCGCCTTTCACGGCGTGGTACAGAGCCTGTCGCAGGGCACCGGCACCGCGTTCTCGCTGTTGCCGCCGCAGAACGCGACCGGCAACTGGGTCAAGGTCACGCAGCGCGTGCCGGTCAAGGTCGCGATCGGCGACTACGACCCGGCGTATCCGCTGCGCATCGGCGCCACGGCCACGGTGACCGTGCATCTCGACTAGGGCCGTGTCCCCGGCGCCGGCGCAGAACCGCTTCCTCATCACTGTCGCCCTGATGGCGGCGACGGTGCTGCAGGTGCTGGACATCACCATCACCAACGTCGCGCTGCCGCACATGGCGGGGAGCCTCGGCGCGACGCTCGACCGCATCAGCTGGGTGCTGACCTCGTACCTGATCGGGGCGTCGATCGTGATGCCGCTTACCGGCTACCTCACCGACCGCATCGGACGGCGCCGGTTCCTCCTCGGCAGCGTGGCCGGCTTCGTCGTCGCCTCGGGCCTGTGCGGGCTGGCCACCAGCCTGCCCGAGATGGTGCTGCTGCGCTTCCTGCAGGGCACCTTCGGCGCTTCGATCGTGCCGCTGTCGCAGGCCGTGATGGCCGAGACCTATCCCGCCGAGGAGCGCGGCAAGGCGATGGCGATCTGGGGCATGGGCGTGATGGTGGCGCCGATCATGGGCCCGACGCTCGGCGGCTGGCTCACCGAGACGCTCAGCTGGCGCTGGACCTTCTACATCAACCTGCCGGTGGGCATCCTCTCGCTCCTGCTCGCCGCGCGCTACATCCCCGACACCGAGCGGCGCAGCCGCCAGATGGACTGGGTGGGCTTCGCCGCGCTTGCGGTGTCGCTCACCGCACTCCAGCTGCTGCTCGACCGCGGCGAGCAGCTCGACTGGTTCGACTCCGCGTTCATCCGCGGCTGCGCGCTGGTCTCAGCGGGCACCTTCCTCGCATTCCTGTGGCGGGCCTTCACGCAGAGCGCGCACCCGGTGCTGCGCGTGCAGGTGCTGCGCGACCGCAATCTCGCGGTCGCCTGCGCGCTGATGGCGGTGGTGGGGATCGGCCTCTACGGCGCGCAGCTGTTGCAGCCGGTGTTCTTCGAGAGCCTGCTCGACTTTCCCGCGTTCGACGCCGGGCTGTACATCGCGCCGCGCGGCATCGCGACCTTCTTCGCCATGATGCTGGTCGGCCGGCTCTCCGGTCGCGTGCCGCTTCGCACCCTGATCGGCAGCGGCATCCTGTGCAGCGTCGCCGGCTCGTACCTGGCCACGCGCCTCAACGCGAATGTCACGGGGCACTGGTTCCTGCTGCCGCTCACGCTGCAGGGCCTGGGCATGGGCTTCATCTTCGTGCCGATGTCGACGCTCGCGTTCTCCACCGTCGCGCGCGAGTACGCACCGGAGGCTGCGGGCATCTACAGCCTGATGCGCTCGGTGGGCTCGGCGGTCGGCATCTCGATCGTGTCGATGTATCTCGCGCGCTCGACCCAGGCCCACTGGGAGCTTTTGCGCGGAGACTTCACGCCCTACCGCGAGCCGGTGGTGCAGTACCTGCACGCGCTGCACCTCGCGCCGTCTTCGCCGCTCGGCGTGCAGCTGCTGGCGCAGGAGCTCGGCCGGCAGGCGCAGCTCGCCGCGTTCGTCGACAGCTTCTGGCTGATCACCGCGAGCTTCGCGGCGATGCTGCCGCTGCTGCTGTTGCTGCGCTCGCCTCGAAGTCGGCCGGTAGAATCCGCGGCGTGAAGCTCGCCATCATCCCGGTCACGCCGTTCCAGCAGAACTGCTCGCTGCTCGTCGACGAGAAGACCAACAAGGCGGCGCTGGTCGATCCCGGCGGCGACCTCGAGCGCATTCTCGACGCCGTGGAGCGCTCGGGCGCGCAGCTGGAGAGAATCTTCCTCACCCACGGTCACATCGACCACTGCGGCGCGACCGCCGAGCTGCGGCGTCTTACCGGGGTGCCGGTCGAGGGACCGCAGCGCGAGGACCGCTTCTGGATCGAGCAGCTCCCCGCGCAATCGCAGCGCTTCGGCTTCGCGCCGATGGAGGCGTTCGAGCCCGACCGGTGGCTCGAGCAGGGCGACACCGTGCGCTTCGGCGACGTGACGCTCGAGGTGCGCTGGTGCCCCGGGCACACTCCCGGGCACGTGGTGTTCTTCTCGCGCGCGGACCGGCTGGCGATCGTCGGCGACGTGCTGTTCGCGGGCTCGATCGGGCGCACGGATTTCCCGCGCGGCGACCATGCGGCGCTGCTGCGCTCGATCCGCGAGAACCTGTTCCCGCTCGGCGATGATGTCGCCTTCATTCCGGGGCACGGCCCGATGTCGACCTTCGGCGAGGAGCGCGAGTCGAATCCTTACGTATCCGACGCCGCGGTCGGCCGCTAGAAGCGGTATAGCCGCGCCGCGTTGTCGGCGAACAGCTTTTGCCGCAGTGCCCGGTCAGGCAGCCACTCCCACAGCTGCAGCAGCGCCTCCGGGCGGGTGTGCGGCAGGTTCGATCCCCAGACGAGCTGCTCGGGGAAACGCGTGGCGAGCACGCGCAGCGCCGGCTCGACCGCGTCGAGGCCCCCGGTCACCTTGACCTGGAAATCGGGCCGCGCCTCGAGCATGCGCAGCATGGCGCGAAAGCCCTCGGACCGGACCCCGTCGTCGCCGAACGCGCGCCCGAGGTGCTCGAACACTACCGGTACAGGCGAGCGGACGACGCGCGGCTCGAGCCCGACCCATTCGCCGGCGTCGCGCACGTTGACCTCGACGTGCCAGCCGTGGGCCGCGCAGCGCCGCGCCACGCCGTCGAACGCGGCGGCGCCATGCGCGCCCGGCCGCGAAGTCAGGACGCGCGCGGCGACGAATCCCGCAGCGGCGTACTTCTCGAGCTCGGCTTCCTGGATCTCCGGGTCGATGACCGCCACGCCGCGTGCCTGCGGTCCGAGCTCGGCGAGCGCATTGCGGGTCGCCGAATTGTCGAACCCGTAGCAGCTCGCAGTGACCTGCACGCAACGCTCCACGCCGAGCGCGTTCACCTGCCGGCGGTAAGCTTCGATCGGGAACGGCTCGGGGTCGTATTCACGCGCGGTCGCGAGCGGGTACTCGGGCTCGATCGCCCGCGCATGGGCATCGACGAGGCCGGCGGGCGGCCAATCCCTGCCGAGCCGGGCGCGGATTTCGGCGATACTGAGCGGGGCAGATCGCATGAACGGAGCCGGGTGCACCGCGCCATTATAGGACCGGCAGGACAAATTGATAAACGATGCAGCCCCCAATCGCCCTGTTTTCCGATGTCCATAGCAACCTCGAGGCCTTGGAGGCGTGCCTGAAGCATGCGCGCGACAACGGGGCCGCGCGCTATGCGTTCCTGGGCGACCTCGTCGGCTACGGCGCCGATCCGGTGGCCGTCGTCGAGACGGTTCAGCGTTTCGCATCCGAGGGCGCGATCGCGGTGAAAGGCAACCACGACGACGCGATCGAGAATCGCGCCGGCTACATGAACGATGCGACCAAGGACTCCATCGAGTGGACGCGCAAGGCGCTTGGACCGCAGCACAAGGCTTTTCTCGCATCACTGCCGCTGGTATGGCGCGATGAGGGGATGTGCCTCGTGCACGCCTCGGCCGCGTCCCCGGAGCGCTGGGATTACGTCGACGGCCCTTCGGCGGCGCGGCGCAGCGCAGAGGCGGCGCAGGCGGGCTACGTCTTCTCGGGGCACGTGCACGAGCAGCTCCTCTATTTCGAGAGCTCGCTGGGGAAATGGTCGGCCTTCCGGCCGACGCCGGGCAGCGCGATCCCGGTGAGCCGCCGCCGCCGCTGGCTCGCGCTGGTCGGCTCGGTCGGCCAGCCGCGCGACGGCAAGGCGGCGGCCGCCTACGCCATGTTCGACCTGCTACGCGAGCAGCTCACGTTCCACCGCGTCGCCTACGACCAATCGGTGGCGGCCCAGAAGATCCGGCGCGCGGGGCTGCCCGAGTCCCACGCATATCGCGTCGAACGGGGCATCTGATCCGGGTCACGTGATGCTCGAGCAACTCCAGCCAGGGACCGAACTCGAGGGCTTTCGCCTCGGCGAACGCGCGCATTCCGGCGCCCAGGGGCAGATCTTCCGCGTCCTCGCTCCGGACCAGGGCTTCCCGACGATCATGAAGGTGCCGCGTGTCGGTCCCGGGGAGCCCGGGGAGAACCTGATCAGCTTCGAGACCG
>Ga0316624_10000524_pt1 | contig 13089 bp, 10 predicted proteins | sample OWC_Aug_N3_C1_D5_FD_207657 | JGI IMG/M metagenome (GOLD analysis project Ga0316624, IMG submission 207657) | Wetland soil microbial communities from Old Woman Creek delta, Ohio, United States - OWC_Aug_N3_C1_D5_A | ecosystem: Environmental > Terrestrial > Soil > Wetlands | place: USA: Ohio... | reverse complement strand
AAGTTCTGCGCATGGGCGATGCGCGTCTGCTGCGCCGGGCCGAAGAGTTGCGCCTGTTCGGCGCCCCCGAACTGCACACCTTGCTGGCCGATATGCGCGACACCATGCATGCGCTGGATGGCGTGGGCTTGGCTGCGCCGCAGATCGGCGTGAACCTGCGCGTGGTCATTTTCGAAGTAAGCGCGAATCCGCGCGATCCGGAAGCAGAGAGCGTGCCGCAGACTGTGCTCATCAACCCGGTCATCACGCCATTGTCCGACGCGATGGAGGACGGCTGGGAGGGGTGCCTCAGCGTGCCGGGCATGCGCGGCCTGGTGCCGCGCTATACGCATCTGCGCTATCAAGGACGGGACGAATACGGCGCGCTGATCGACCGCACGGTGAGCGGTTTTCATGCGCGCGTGGTGCAGCACGAATGCGACCATCTCGACGGCATCCTGTATCCGATGCGTATACGCAACATGAAAGATTTCGGCTTCAGCGACGTCCTGCTACCGGATGCCGAGGTGCAGGACGAGTAGCATGATCGAGCAGCCGCACGATTCGAAAGTAATCCGCAACCTGCTGATCGCCCTGCTGGCGCTGGTGCTGGTGTTCATTGTCGGCACGATAGGCTATCGCATCCTTGGCGGTCCGGAGCATTCCTGGGTGGACTGCTTCTATATGACCTTCATTACCATCGCCACCATCGGCTACAGCGAGGTGGTCGATGTCACACGCTACGAATACGGACGGCTGTTTACGGTGTTTATCGGCATCGCCGGGATCGGCGTGCTGGGTTATGTGCTTTCGACCGTGACAGCATTCATGCTGGAAAGCGATCTTTAATGTCTCTTGGCGGAGAAAGAAGATGATAAAGAAAATCGGGCAAATGAAGGACCACTACATTGTGTGTGGAGTCGGGCTGGTTGGCACCAATGTGGCGCACGATCTGGAAATGACCGGGCGCCCCTCTGTCATTGTCGACAGCGATTCAAAAAATATCCAGCGTTATCTGGAGACGCATCCCACGCAACTTTATCTGCACGGCGACGCGACCGACAACGACGTGTTGCTGGCAGCCGGGGTCATGCAAGCCAAAGGCGTGTTCGCCGTGGCGCATGACGACAGCGCCAATCTGGTCATCAGCCTGAGCTCCAAACAACTCAATCCGAAATTGCGCGTGGTGGCGCGTTGCCACGCGCTGAAGAATGCCGAAAAAACGCGGCGTGCTGGCGCGGACGAAGTCATTTCGCCGGATTTCAGCGGCGGCCTGCGCATTGTCTCGGCGATGGTACGGCCGAATGTGATGAACTTCCTCGACGAGATGTTCAAGTCGGACAGCAATTTGCGCATGGAAGAAATCATTATTACGGATAGCCTGGCCAATAAACCGCTGAGCGTGTTGTATCAGGGCGATTGCATGGTGCTGGCTATCCAGCGATTCGGCGCGTGGCAGTTCAATCCGCCGGCGAGCTACCCCCTGCAAGGCGACGATGTGCTGATGGTGATGACGACGCCGGAAGGTCGCGCGCGGCTGGAGCAGCTGATACAGGGGATCGATTAGCCATCTGCCGTCCTGCAAGGCAAGCTGGTTCGACAAACGACAGGCGCTGCGCCACACAAGCTAGCCGGTGTGTGTTGAACCGGCCATATTTTCCGCATTCACCCACAGATCGAACTGTTCGGCAGTGACATAGCCCAGCGCCAGCGCCGCCTGCTTCAGCGTGCTGCCGTCGCGGTGCGCGCGCTTGGCGATCTCGGCGGCGCGGTCGTAGCCGATGTGCGGGGTAAGCGCGGTCACCAGCATCAGCGAGCGTTCCATCAAATCCGCGATGCGCGCGCGGTTCGCCTTGATGCCGCGCACGCAACGTTCCTCGAAACTGCTCATGCCGTCGCCAAGCAGACGCACGCTCTGCATGAAGTTGTGGGCGATAAGCGGCTTGAACACGTTCAATTCGAAATTGCCCGAAGCGCCGCCGATGTTGATGGCGACATCGTTGCCGAACACCTGGCAGCAGAGCATGGTCAGTGCTTCGCACTGCGTTGGATTGACCTTGCCCGGCATGATGGAGCTGCCCGGCTCGTTTTCCGGAATGCTGATCTCGCCCAGCCCGGAACGCGGGCCGGAGGCCAGCCAGCGCACATCGTTGGCGATCTTCATCAGCGCGGCGGCCAGCGTCTTGAGCGCGCCGTGCGCGGCTACCAGCGCATCGTTAGCCGCCAGTGCGGCGAATTTGTTGGGTGCGCTGATGTAGGGGGCACCGCTGCGCTGTGCCAACTCGGCGGCAACGCGCATGCCAAATTCGGCATGGGTGTTGAGGCCGGTGCCCACGGCAGTGCCGCCTGCCGCGAGTTGGTAGAGCGGGGTGAGCGCGGCTGCGATCAGTGATTCCGCCAGATCAAGCTGCGCTACATAGCCGGAAAATTCCTGCCCCAGCGTCAGTGGTGTCGCGTCCTGCAAATGGGTGCGACCGATCTTGACGATGGGCGCGAACTCCCGGGCTTTGCTGTCCAGCGTGGCGCGCAAGACGCGCAATGCCGGCAACAGGCGGCGCTGCAGGCCGCTGACCGCGGCCACATGCATTGCGGTGGGGAAGATATCGTTGGAGGATTGGCCAAGGTTGATCTCGTCGTTGGGATGCACCAGACGTTTCCTGCCACGCTCGCCACCCAGCAACTCGGAAGCGCGATTGGCCAGCACCTCGTTCAGGTTCATGTTGCTTTGCGTGCCCGAGCCGGTCTGCCACACCGACAGCGGAAATTCCTGCGCGTGCTGGCCGGCCAGAATTTCGTCCGCCGCCTGCACGATGGCTTGCGCTTTATCGGCCCGCAGCAAACCCAGATCGCGGTTCACTACGGCGCAGGCACGCTTGACCTCGGCCAGCGCCAGCACGATTTCCTCCGGCATGCGCTCGGACGAGATATGGAAATGTTCGAGCGAGCGCTGCGTTTGCGCGCCCCATAGCCGTTCGGCTGGTACCTCGATAAGGCCGAAAGAATCACGTTCTTGTCTGGTTGCCATAGCGTCTCCCTAGGAAATGGCCTTGGCCAAAACATACGCCGCGGCGGCAGCAGTGCCGCCGATCAGCAGGGTATGCAGTGCGCTGCGCCAGCGTGAGGTGCCGACGTAACCGCCCTTGATGAAACCGAATAGCGCTAGTGCGCTCAGGGTAACCGCGATGGAAGCGATCAGCGCACTGTCTATGCTGGGGGTCATGAAATACGGTGAGATCGGGATTAGCCCTCCGACTACATAGGAGCAGGCGATGGTTGCCGCGCTGCGCTTGGCCCGTCCGGGTTCCGGCTGTTCCAGCCCGAGTTCAAAGCGCATCATGAAGCGCACCCAGGCTCGGCGATTGGTGCGGAGGGCCGCTACCACCGGTGCGCATTGTTCCGCAGATACGCCATAAGCCTTGAACACGTCGACAATTTCTTCTGCTTCCTGTTCCGGTATGGTTTTTACTTCCTGCCATTCGCGGCGCAATTCGCTGGCGTAGTGCTCGGCGTCGCCGCGCGCGGCAAGATAGCCACCCAGCCCCATAGCCACGGAACCGGCAGCGATCTCTGCAATGCCCGCTGTGGTAATGAGGTGGTTGGAGGCGACCGCGCCGGACAGGCCCGCAGCCAACGCAAACGGCACGGTCAATCCGTCCGCCATGCCGATGACGATATCGCGTATGGTCAGCGATGCACGGAAGTGCCGTTCGATATGCCGGGTCTGGGGCATAGCACCTTTCGCAACTCGAGTGGAGTGCGATAAGTGTAGCGCATTGCAGCGGACGGATACACAGTCGAATGCCTGCAGGTGGTTGGGCCCTGCGCTTGCGCGAATGAGAAACAGAGTGGGTTGTGTTGCGCAACCCATCGCGCGGCTGCCACAGGGCTACGCCCCGCAGCAAAGCCGCTCACCGTCTTAACCTCTTAGTAGTCTTCGCGGTGATGCTTGCGTTGGCCGTAATGATGGCCGTGGTCATGATGGCGATGGCGTTCGTCGTCATCTCTATAGCGTTCGTCCCTATAGCGGTCATCCCCACGCGGCTGTGCAACCACCACCGGCGGAACGGGCACGGGCAAGGCGCCGGGCATCGGCGGCTGGGGCGGCATTGGCAGGTGGCCGGATGGAAGCGGCGGATGGGGCAGTTTTCCCAGGAGTTTTTCCAGATCGTTTGCTTGTGCAATCGGGCTGCATAGCAGCAATGCGGCGATCAAATAATTCATCTTTTTCATTTCAGCATATCTCTTTCGTTATCTATCAATAGTCTTTCAACAATTCCGCAGAAATCTGTTTTGCTCCAACGTAAAACAGGAACAGCAGCGATACCCAAGCAACGATGGGTATCGCGTTTGCCGCGAAGGCCTTAACTGACCAACTCCTTCAGCACATACGGCAGGATGCCGCCGTTCTTGTAGTAGTCCACTTCGATCGGCGTATCTATACGGAGGAGCAGCGCAACGCTTTGTGAGCTGCCGTCCTTGCGCGTAATGATCAGCGTGACATCTTGCTGCGGCTTCAGATTCTCGTTGATGCCAACCAGGTCGAAAGTTTCGTCGCCGGTGAGGTTCAAGCTAGCGAGGTTATCGTTGCCCTTGAACTGCAACGGCAGCACGCCCATGCCGACCAGATTGCTGCGGTGGATGCGTTCGTAGCTCTTGGCGATGACGGCCTTCACGCCCAGCAGCTGCGTGCCTTTTGCCGCCCAGTCGCGCGACGAGCCGGTGCCGTATTCCTCACCGGCGAAGATGACCGTCGGCGTACCATCGGCGATGTGCTTCATCGCGGCGTCGTAGATCGCCATCTGCTCGCCCTTGTACAGGGTGTAGCCGCCTTCCACGCGCGAGCCGTCTTCCTTGGGCGGCAGCATCAGGTTCTTGATGCGCACGTTGGCGAAGGTGCCGCGCATCATCACTTCGTGGTTGCCGCGGCGCGCGCCGTAGCTGTTGAAGTCCTTCACCGCGACATGATGTTCCTGCAGATACTTCCCTGCCGGCGTGGTGGCTTTGAAGCTGCCCGCCGGGCTGATGTGGTCGGTGGTGACGGAGTCGCCGAGCAGCGCCAGCGCCTTTGCGCCCCTGATGTCGCCGACCTTGGGGGCAGGCGCATCGAAGAATGGCGGGCAGGCGATATAGGTGGAATCATCCCACTGGTAGCGGTCACCGGTGGGCGCAGCGATGGCGTTCCACAGCGGCAGGTCGCGGGTCAAGTCGCTGTATAGACGCTGGTACACGGCCGGGTCGGTCGCATGTTTCATCACGGTCTGCACTTCCGCGCTGTTCGGCCAGATGTCCTTCAGGTACACCGGCTGGCCGTCGCGGCCCACACCCAGCGGCTCGGTGTCGAGGTTGATGTTCACCTTGCCGGCGATGGCGTAGGCCACCACCAGCGGCGGCGAGGCCAGGAAGTTGGCCTTGATGTTGCCGTGGATGCGCGCCTCGAAGTTGCGGTTGCCGGACAGCACGGCAGCGGCGACCAGGTCGTTCTTGACGATGGCTTCTTCCAGCTTCGCATCCAGCGGGCCGGAGTTGCCGATGCAGGTGGTACAGCCGTAACCGGCGAGGCTGAAGCCCAGTTGCGCCAACGGTTCCAGCAGGCCCGCGTTGGTCAGGTACTCGGTCACCACGCGCGAGCCGGGGGCCAGCGATGTCTTGATGTGCGGCTTGACGCGCAAGCCCTTCGCCACCGCCTTCTTCGCCAGCAGGCCGGCAGCCAGCAGCACGCTCGGGTTGGAGGTGTTGGTGCAGCTAGTGATCGCGGCGATCAGCACGTCGCCGTGGCCGATCTCCACCGGCGGCAGCATTTCGGCCTGCGTCTCGCCTCGCACCGAGGCGGAGGGGTGTTCATCGGCCATGGTCATTTCGGTGCGGTACTTGGCGTTGTCCTGCGAGCCGCCGCCAGAGATGGGTATGCACACGGCATCGCTGCGGTCGGGCAGGGCGGTGACGTAGCGCTTGTTCAGTTCGGCGGCAGGCTTGTTGAAGCCGTTCTCGGCGACAGGTTTGCTGAACAGGGTGTTGAAGGTCTCTTTCATCTTGGACAGCGCGATGCGGTCCTGCGGACGCTTCGGCCCGGCCAGCGAAGGCTCGATGCTGCCGAGGTCGAGTTCGACCACGCTGCTGTAGTCGATGCTGCCGGCAGCCGGAACGCCGTACAGGCCCTGCGCCTTGAAGTAGGACTCGAAGGCGTCCACTTCGTCGGCAGTGCGTCCGGTGTTGCGCATGAAGTTCACGGTGACTTCGTCCACCGGGAAGAAGCCCATGGTCGCGCCGTATTCAGGTGCCATGTTGGCGATGGTCGCGCGGTCGGGTAGGGTGAGGGCGGCAGTGCCTTCGCCGAAGAACTCGACGAACTTGCCTACCACTTTCTGCTTGCGCAGCAGTTCGGTGACGGTTAGCACCAGGTCGGTGGCGGTCACGCCTTCGCGCAGCTTGCCTTTCAGATGCACGCCCACCACGTCCGGTGTCAGGAAGTACACCGGCTGGCCCAGCATGCCCGCTTCCGCCTCGATGCCGCCCACGCCCCAGCCGACCACGCCGATGCCGTTGATCATGGTGGTGTGCGAGTCAGTTCCCACCAAGGTGTCGGGGTAGGTCACGCCGTCTTTCTGCAGCACGCCGCGCGCCAGATACTCGAGGTTCACCTGGTGCACGATGCCGATACCGGGCGGCACAACCTTGAACGTATCGAACGCCTGCATGCCCCACTTCATGAAGCGGTAGCGCTCGGTGTTGCGCTCGAATTCCAGTTCCATGTTCAGCTTCAGCGCGTCGGGGCGGTTGTAGTAATCGACCTGCACCGAGTGGTCGACGACCAGGTTCACCGGCACCAGTGGCTCGATGATCTTGGGGTCTTTGCCTTGTTTGGCGGCGGCATCGCGCATCGCGGCGAGGTCGGCCAGCAGCGGGACTCCCGTAAAATCTTGAAGCACGATGCGCGCCACCACGAACGGAATCTCTTCGCTACGCGCGGCGTTCGGCTGCCAGTTCGCCAGTTCGCGCACGTGCTGCTCGGTCACCTTCTTGCCGTCGCAGTTGCGCAAGACAGACTCCAGCACGATGCGGATGGAAACGGGCAGGCGCGAGATTTTGCCGACGCCCGCAGCTTCCAGGGCGGGCAGGGAATACAGCGTGGCTTGTTTGCCGCTGCCGAGTTTGAAGGATTGACGGCTGTTGAACAGGTTGTGCGACATGGCGAGTGGCTCCGAAGTCCGAAACGAAATGGGGGGCGGATTATAGCGCGGCATTCAGAGCGCTGGCAGGCGGCGTAGGCGTTTGTATTGCGCTGGCGGCGCATCTCGGGCAAGGGCTTCTGTGGTATCGTCCAGTCGACCTGTGCGATTCGGCGAAACCGTCTAATTTGGGCAGATGATGACGAAAGATTACGGCAAGATGGGGTTATTTCTCAGGCTCGCACCATTTGCGGTGCTGGTGGCAGGCCTGATGGTTATTTGGGTCATCCGGGATGTGGTGCGGCAACACGCGATCGAAGAACTGCAAAGCGAGTTCGATGGCGAGGTCAGGGTCGTCCATACCAGGATCGATGAGCGCATGGACGATTATCGGGATATCCTCAGAGGAGCCACGGGATTGTTCGATGCCAGCCACTCCGTGGAGCGGAAAGAGTTCCACGAATACGTGGACAGTCTGCACCTGGCGCAGACTTATCCGGGCATTCAAGGCGTGGGCTTTGCGCGGCTGATTCCGGCGCGGGAAAAGCAGCAGCTGATTGCTGCCATACGCCGGGAAGGCTTCCCGCAATTTTCCATTAAGCCGGAGGGAGTGCGCGACCCTTATTCCGCCATCATCTTCCTTGAGCCGTTCGACTGGCGTAACCAGCGGGCGTTTGGTTTCGACATGTATTCCGAGCCGGTCCGCCGCGAGGCGATGGAGCGGGCACGCGATCGCGCTGAAACGGCGCTGTCCGGCAAAGTGGTGCTGGTGCAGGAAACGGCTACGGATGTGCAGAGTGGATTCCTGATGTATAGCCCGGTCTATCGCAACAACCTCCCGCACGCAACGCTCGCAGAGCGGCGGCGCAATCTGCTTGGCTGGGTTTACGACCCCTTTCGCATGAACGACCTGATGAGCAAAGGCGTGCTGGGTCGTTATCTGGATACAGTCAGCGATGAACTGGAAATCGAGATTTACGATGGCGACAGGCCGGACATGCAAAATATCATGTTCGATTCGTCTCCGGTGCATTCAGCCAAGCCGGCGCGATTCATGTCGATTCACTCGACGCAACATTTTGGCCGGAGCTGGACTGTGGTCGTGCGGTCCTTGCCTGCCTTCGAAGCGAAGCTGAAAACCGCCCAGTCACGGACTGTTGTTATCAGCGGTGCAGTTATCAGCCTGCTGCTCACCCTGGTTATTTGGCTGCTGGCGACAACGAATGCCCGGGCGATCAAACTGGCAGAAAAGATGAGCGCGAAACTGGAGCGGACTTTGACCCAGACCATCGCGGCCATGGCAACGGTAGTCGAAATGCGCGACCCCTATACGGCCGGTCACCAGCGGCGTGCAGCCGATCTGGCCCGTGCCATCGCCACCGAAATGGGCTTGGGTGGCGAACAATTTCGCGCCCTGAATTTTGCTGCGTTGATTTATGAAATCGGCAAGATCCAGATACCGGCAGAGATTCTGAACAAGCCGGGACGGCTGGACGAAGTCGAATACGACATGATTAGAAGTCATGCGCAGACCGGCTACGATATCTTGCGCGAGGTCGATTTCCCGTGGCCTATCGCGCAGATCGTGCAGCAGCACCATGAGCGACTGGATGGCTCCGGCTACCCGCAGGGGCTCAAGGGCGACGAGATCAGGCTTGAAGCGCGCATCATTGCGGTTGCGGATGTGGTCGAGGCCATGTGCTCGCACCGGCCCTACCGTTCCGCGCCGGGAGTGGATGCGGCACTGTCCGAGATCGCTGCCCAACGCGGAGCGTTATATGATCCTGCTGCGGTGGACGCTTGCGTCCGGCTGTTCCGCGAGCGCGGCTTCGCCTTTGCCTCGTGATTCGGCGGTCGCCTTAACCCTGATTTCCGTTCCGTCCCGCAGATTTATTCCGCACTTACTACCGGCGCCGCAGTCATGGCGCCTTTTTTGGGTGTCCGCACCAGCAACAGCAACGGCAGCATCAATGCGAAGTTGAGCGTCGCAAACCAGAAGCTGTCAATGTAGCCAATGTTCTGCGCCTGATGCAGCACGGCCTTGGCCGCAATGGCGATGCCGTGCGGATCCTGCGCGCCGAGGTGGAGCGGCGACAGGTAGTCGCGCAGCGCCTCGCTGTACGGCGTGATCTCGCCGCGCAGCAGGCTCCAGGTCTGCTGCGTGGCGCGCGAAAAATAGGTGGCGAGGATGGCGATGCCGAACGACGAGCCGACCGAGCGAATCAGGCTGTAGATGCCGGCGGCTTCGGCAGCGGCCTCCCGGGGCAGGGTGGTAAAGGCCAGCGTGGAGATCGGCACGAAGATCAGCCCCATGCCCACGCCTTGCAGCATCATCGGCAGGATCAGGTCGTTCGCCGTGATGTCGCCGGTGAAGCGGGTCATCATATAGTTGCCGGCGATGCTGGCGCAGATGCCGACGAAGATGAAGTTGCGCGGCGGAATCTTGCCGACGAACTTGCCGACGAAGATCATCACCAGGAAGGACGCCAGCCCGCGCGGTGCCATGTACAGCCCGGCCTCGAAAGTCGGGTAGCCGAGGAAGTTCTGCAGGAACAGCGACTGCAGCAGCATGCCGCCGAAGAAGCCGATGCCGATGGTGGTCATGATCAGGCTGGCGACCAGGTAGTTGCGGTCCTTGAAGATACGCAGGTCGAACAGCGGGTGATGCTTGCCGGTCAGCGTGTAGACGATGAAGAAGATGAACGAGACCGTCGAGACGATGGCGGCGAACACCAGTGTCTGCGAGCTGAACCAGTCATCCTCGTTGCCGCGGTCCAGTATCAGCTGCAGCGCGCCGATGCCCAGGGCCAGCGAGGCGAAACCCAGCCAGTCCATGCGCCGTTCCTTGGTGGGCGTGTCGTGCACATGGCGCATGGCGAGGATGAAGGAGAGGATGCCTACCGGCAGGTTGATGTAGAACGTCCAGCGCCAGCTGATCGCTTCGGTGAGCCAGCCGCCCAGCGTCGGCCCCATGATCGGCGCGACCATCACGCCCATGCTCCAGATCGCCATCGCCTTGCCGCGCTGCTCGCCGGGAAAGATCTGCAGCATGATGGATTGCGACAGCGGCACCAGCGCCGCGCCGAATACTCCCTGCAGGAAACGGAACAGCACCATCTGCGCGAGCGAGGTTGCGATGCCGCAGAGCATCGAGGTGATGACGAAACCGGCGATGCTGATCAGCAGAAAGCGTTTCTGACCGATGCGGTCGGTGATGAAGCCGGTCAGCGGCATGATGATGGCCGAGGCGATCAGATAGGAGGTGAGCACCCAGCTGATGTTGTCCGGTGTGGCATCGAGCTGCCCGGCCATGTTGGGCAGCGCGACGTTGATGATGGTGGTGTCCAGCACCTGCATGATGGTCGCTGCCATCACGGCGATGCCGGTCAGTACCCGATTGCTGTTCATCGCATTGTTACTTTAATTGCACGCTCACGGTCGCGGTGGCGCCGATGCGTAGCGGGTGTTCGGCATCGGTTGGTGCGAACTTGATGCGCACCGGCACGCGCTGCGCGATCTTTACCCAGTTGCCGGTGGCGTTCTGCGGCGGCAGCAGCGAGAAGGCCGTGCCGGTGCCGCCGGACAGGCTTTCCACCGTGCCTTTGAAAGGCTGTCCCGGATACATGTCGATCCGGATGTCCACGTCCTGGCCGGGATGGATGCCGACCAGTTCGGTCTCCTTGTAGTTGGCGTCGATGTGGAAACTGTTGTCCGCAATGAGCGCAAACAAGGGGACGCCGACGCCGACCAGCGAACCTTCCGTCAGCGAGAGGTTGCTGATTTGGCCGTCCTGCGCGGCGGTGACATGGGTATGATCGAGATCGAGCTTGGCCTGGTCGATGGCCGCTTGCGCCCGCAACACGTCACCGCGCTCCTCCGGCTTCGCCGGTGCTGAAAGCGCCTTGGTCAATTTTGCCCGGGTCTGTTCCAGCGATGCTTGCAGGGCCTGCACGCGGGTCTGCGCGTCGTCGAGCGCCTGTTGTGACAGGAAATGTTGCGCCACCAATTCCTTGTCGCGGGCATAAGTGCTGCGCGCGTTGCCCAGATCGCTTTCGGCCTGCATGACCAGCGCGCGGGCGGCAGCGACTTCCGCATTGTCCTGACGGGCGGATTGGCGGGCGAGGGCGAGATCGGCCTTGGCACGTTCCAGCGCGATGGCGAATGGTTCGGGATCGATATCGAACAGCGCATCGCCCTTGTGTACGTGCTGGTTGTCCTTGATATGCACGGCTATGACGCGCCCGCTGACCTGTGCGGCAACGCTGACCACGTCGGCATTGATGTAAGCGTTCTCGGTGCTGCGCGAGCGCCCGTACAAATAGGTGAATCCGAGAATGGAGCCAAGCGCGACGAGCGCCAGCATGACGGCGATCTTGTGTTTGTGGGCCTTGATGCGTTCCATATGAGTTCCTTTGCTACGGTGTAAGTTTGCGGCGGATGTTCTGCAATACGTTGAGCGCGGTACTGATGTCTGCATCGCTGCAGTCGCCCAGTATTTCCTTGCGCAATTCGGCGGCATTGCTGCGAATGCGCTCTACGGCTTTCTTGCCGGTGGCTGAGAGGTACAGGTTCTTCACGCGCCGGTCGGTTTCGCTGACGTGACGTTTAAGTAATCCTTCCTGCTCCATATGGTCGACCTGCTTGACCAGCGTCGCGGCCTCGATGCCCATGTGCTGCGCCAGTTCGCAATGGGTGCAGCCATCGTGGCGCGAGAGGTGCAACAGCAGCAACCAGCGCGAATGCGAGAAACCCAAAGGGCGCAAACGGCGATCCAGCTCGGTGCGCCAGGTATGGGCGACCATGTGCAGCGATTCGGCGAATTGTTCGTCCAGCGTCTTCATAAAGTTGTTTGTGAGCTAATTGTTAGCATGCTAAGTATTTTCTTACAGCCGGGCGCGTTTGTCGAGCAGGTTTGCAGGGGGGGTTAAACGGCGGCGGAGGCTATCGAGCGCAGCGAGTCATCATCCAGGCGCTCGGCATGCAGCACCCTGGCATGGTTCAGCTGGGTGAAGTTGTTGGCGGTAGAGCGCTGGTAGGCGGGATCGTAATGTTGCGTCAGCAATTTCTCCACCAGTTCATCCCATTTTTCCTGCTCCGCCAGCATCTGCCAGCGGTCGAGCACTTGGCGGCCGTGCAGCGGGAGCAGGGGGGTGAGGCGCCGGATAAGCAGTGCAGGGTCGCTAAGGAAATGGGCATAGTCCTCCTTGAGCAATTGCACGCGCGCGGCAGCCGGTGCGTCGATCACGAGGCAATCCGAGGCGCGCATTTTTTTCAGCAAGGTTTCCGGCGTGCTGAGACGCCCGATCTTCTTGCTCTCGGCCTCGACGAATACCGGGCGTCGTGTATCGCAGCGGCGCAGCACATCCCAGATGCGGCTTTCGAACATCTTTTGTGCCGGCTGGGGTTCGTTCGGCAGATTGCCGAGCAGCGAGCCGCGATGCTGCGCCAGCGCTTCCAGATCGAGAACTTGCGCGCCCTGCTCGTGCAGCACGCGCAGGAGACGGCTTTTACCCGAACCGGTCGGGCCGCATACCACCCGGAAGGTCAGGCCTTCGGGCAGCGTTTCCAGATCGGCGAGGACCTGGCGGCGATAGTTCTTGTAGCCGCCATCCAGTCTGCCGACGGACCAGCCGACCTGGGCGAGAATGTGCGCCATCGCACCGCTACGCTGGCCGCCGCGCCAGCAATAGACCAGTGGCTTCCATTGCTTGGGTTTGCTGCTGAACAGGGTTTCCAGGTGGTGCGCAACGTTGCGTGCGATGAGTGCCGCGCCGAGTTTTTTCGCCACGAACGGCGACTCTTGCGCATACAGTGTGCCCACCTGCGCGCGCTGTTCATCGTCGAGCACGGGGGCGCTGATCGCACCCGGGACATGGTCTTCCGCGTACTCGGCTGGCGAACGCACGTCAATGATTTCGTCGTAGTCGGACAGTTGTGCTACGGT
>Ga0316624_10000523_pt1 | contig 13090 bp, 14 predicted proteins | sample OWC_Aug_N3_C1_D5_FD_207657 | JGI IMG/M metagenome (GOLD analysis project Ga0316624, IMG submission 207657) | Wetland soil microbial communities from Old Woman Creek delta, Ohio, United States - OWC_Aug_N3_C1_D5_A | ecosystem: Environmental > Terrestrial > Soil > Wetlands | place: USA: Ohio... | reverse complement strand
TGTGGTGGCTCGGCCTCGCTTTCGGGATCGCGGCCTTGCGCAATCTCGCAGGGGAGATCGTGATGCTGTGGCTCAATCGGATCTCGGGCGGGATATTGCTGTTGTCGGGCATCGGGTTGCTGGTGGTCGCCACGCGCGGGCTCGTCGGCGCCGCCGGCTGACCCCCCGGCTTGGCCTCGCGGCGCTCAGCGACTAAGCTTTTGCGTCATGACAGCGAATCGTCTTCTGCGCTGGGCCGCCGCGCTGGCCTTCAGCCTTGTGCCGCTATTGCCGGCGCACGCCCAAACCGCGTCGGCTGCGCCCACCACCGAGCAGTTGCAGCAGCTGGTCGGGACGCTCAAGGACGATCAGGCCCGCGCAAAGCTCATCGAGCAGCTCCAGGCACTCATCGCGGCGCGGAACGCGCAGCAAAAGGCGCCTGAAGAAGAAGCGCCGGTGTCATGGCTCGCCGGTCTGCCCGCGCAGCTCAATTCCCTCGGCGCCGAAATTCTCGCCGCCGTGCCGGTGCTCGTGCAGGCGCCGCGGTTTTTCGCCTGGATCGGGCAGCAAGTCGCAACGCCGGAATTGCGCCAGGCCTGGCTGGGCATCCTGACCACGCTCGCCATTATTTTCGGCGCCGGCATCGTGGCCGATGTCTTGATCCGCTTCCTATTGCGCCGGCCGGCGCAGCGCCTCGCCGCGCGACCGGGCCGGCACATGCCGCTGCGGCTCTTCTTGTTGCTGTTGGCGGCAATCGTCGAGATTCTTCCGGTGACGGGCTTTGCCGTCGTCGCCACCCTCGTCATCCCCCTGACCGAACCGCGCACCGGCACGCGCGGCGTGGCCGAGGCGCTGATCACGGCGACGATCTGGGCGGGCGTGGTGTTGGGCCTCGCGCGGGCGGCGCTGCTGTCGCCGGCGGCGCAGGCGCTCTACACCCTCACCGGCGAGACCCGCAATTACCTCTACATCTGGATGCGGCGCTTCGCCGGCTGGTCGGCTTATGGCTACGCCGCCTCCATCAGCGCGTGGTGGCTCGGCGCGCCCGGCGCGATCGACGGGCTGTTGATGCGTGTGACCGCGCTGGTGCTCGCGATCCTCGCCGTCATCTTCGTCATGCAGAACCGCACGGCGATCGCGGATTGGCTCCGCACGCGCGAGCGGACGTCCGATGGCCGATGGCGGTTTCTGTGCGACCGGCTGGCCGAGACCTGGCATATGCTCGCCATCGCCTACATCCTCGGCATTTTCGGCGTCTATGCGCTCAACGCCGCCGGCGGCTTCGCCTTCGTCCTGAGGGCGACGGCGCTGAGCCTGATCGTGGTCGCCGCCGCGGCCATCTTGGTTCGCCTCATCGAACGCGTCATGCAGCGCGGGCTGGCCGTGAGCCCGACCCTCAAGGCGCGGTTTCCCGGCCTGGAAACGCGGGTCAATCGCTACACGGCGATTCTCCGGATCGCGATTTCCGCCGCGATCTACGGCTTGGCCGCGCTCGCCTTCCTGCAGGCCTGGGGACTCGACGCGTTCACCTGGCTGGGCTTGCTCGCGCAGCAGCGCGCCACCGGCAGCGTGATTTCGCTCGCGATCGTCATCGCGATCGGGCTCATCGCGTGGGAATTCCTCAGTTCCTTGATCGAGCGCCGCATGGCGGGTCTCGATTTCACCCGCCGGTCGCGCGCGCGCACGCTGTTGCCGCTTTTGCGCAGCGTGATCTTCATCACCTTGATCACCATCGTCGCGCTGATGGTGCTCTCCGAATTGGGGCTCAATATCGCGCCGCTGCTTGCCGGCGCCGGCGTCGCCGGGATCGCGGTCGGCTTCGGCGCCCAGACACTCGTCAAGGATTTGATCACCGGGTTCTTCATCCTGCTCGAGGACGCGTTCGCCGTCGGCGATGTCGTCGATGTCGGCGACGATCACGCCGGCGTCGTCGAAGCGATCTCGATGCGCAATTTCCGGCTGCGCGACATGGCAGGCACGGTTCACACCGTTCCATTCGGCACGGTCACGACGATCAAGAATCTGACGCGCGACTATGCCTATTACGTCTCCGATGTCGAGGTTTCCTATCGCGAGGACACCGACGAGGTGATCAAGGTTCTCGTCGCCGTCGCCGAGGAGATGCGCAAGGATCCCAATTTCAGCTATCGGATGATCGAGCCGATCGAGATCATCGGCGTCGACGCCTTCAAAGAATCCTCCGTGGTAATCAAGGTGCGCTTCAAAACCTTGCCGATTCAGCAATGGAATGTCGGTCGCGAATTCAATCGGCGCATGAAGAAGGCCTTCGACCAGGCGGGCATCGAGATCCCGTTCCCGCACCGCACGATCTATTTCGGCGAGGACAAGAAAGGCGACGCGCCGCCCGCGCATATTCGCGTCGAGGGCGCGCCCGAGGGCAAGCCCAAGCCACGGGAGTGACCGCGGCGCCTCAGGTTTCGGCGTCACCGCGCGCGAGCGCTTCGAGCGCGGCGATATCGCGGGCATCGAGGATGCGACGCGCGAGATCGAGGCCGAACCCGGCCCGCGCCAGGCTCGCCATGTCCTTGCGCCGCCATTCGGCGCGGGAAGCGGCTGGCCGGTAGGGACCGAGGCGGCGGCGGCGCGCGAGCGCGCAGGCGGCGGCGATTTCGCTGTTGCCGCCCTCATCGAGACTTCGGACCGCTTCCTTGACGAGATCGGTGCTGACGCCCTTCTGCGCGAGCTTGCCGGCGATGGAAAACCGTGACGTGCCGCGCCGCGCGAGGCTGGCCACCCTTTGCGCGGCATAGGCGCGGTCATCGAGCAGGCCGCTCTGGAGGTAGCGCGCGATCAAAGCGTCGATCTGCGCTGCCGCATCGCCGGTGTCCGCACCTGCTTTGTTCCAGCGCCAATCTGCGCAGGAGGACACGGCGCAGATTGGCGCTGGAACTGGCGTAACGGCCGAGATAGTGCAGCGCGGCATTGTCGAGTTGTTGCGCGGTGAGCTTGCGCGCTTCGCCGCCGCTGCCCGATTTGCTCGCCCCTGCCATGTCCTGCCCCGCCTTGCCCGCCATCCGATTGCGCCCCTAATCTGCCGGCGTTTCGCGAAAGGATACGCCATGCATGCCCCGCTCGCGCCGTCGGTGCGCCGTTTCGGCGCCGTGAACTGGCAGGGCCTTTGGACCCTCTATGTGCGCGAGGTCCACCGGTTTCTCAAGGTTTCGATGCAGACCGTCTTCGCGCCGGTGGTGACGACGCTCATTTTCCTGGCGATCTTTCTCCTCGCGATGGGCGGCGCCGGCCGCGAGATCGGCGGCGTCCCGTTTCTGCAATTCCTCGCGCCCGGCCTCGTGATGATGGCGATGACGCAAAACGCCTTCGCCAACACGACCTCTTCGATCATGATCGCGAAGATGCAGGGCAACATCATCGACCTGCTGATGCCGCCCTTGACGCCTTCGGAATTGACCGCCGGCCTTGCCTTGGGCGGCTTGACCCGCGGTCTTGCCGTGGGTGTCGTCGTCACCGCCGCGATGGCGATCTTCATACCGGTTCATATCGTGTCGCTCTGGGCCGCGCTCTTTTATGCAAGCGCCGCCTCGCTGATGCTGTCAGTCTTGGGCGTGATCGGCGGAATCTGGGCGGACAAATTCGATCATCTCGCCGCGATCACGAATTTCGTCGTGACGCCGCTGGCTTTCCTCTCGGGCACTTTCTATTCGATCGAGCAATTGCCGCCGCTCTGGCACCGGATCGCCTTGTGCAATCCGTTCTTCTACATGATCGACGGGTTCCGCTACGGGCTGACCGGCCGCACCGAGGCGTCGCTCGTCGTCGGTGTGGTCGTGCTGGTCGTGATCAACGCCGCGCTGCTCGGCCTCAGCTATCTCATGATGGCGCGCGGCTATAAGCTCAAGGCGTAGCACAGGGACGTGCGAAGCAAAGACGAGGCGTAGCCGAGGGCAAGAGTCAGGGCCGCTGGGTGAGCCGGTCGACCTCGTCCCTTTCTTCCTTGGTCAAGCTCCAGTTCGCCGCGCCGACATTCTGTTCGACCTGTTCCGGCTTGGTCGCGCCGGCGATCACGCTGGGCACGAATTCATGCGCCAGCAACCAGCCGAAGGCCAGCTGCAACAAGGTCTTGCCGCGCGCGGCGCAGAAGCGCTCGAGCTTTTCGACGATCGCCCAATTCGCATCGTTGAGATAGCGGCCGGTCATGCCGCCGGCCGCGGCCAGGCGCGACCCTTGCGGCGCCGGCGCGTTGCGCTTGTATTTGCCGGTGAGCATGCCGCTCGCGAGCGGGTAATAAGGCAGAAGGCCGAGTCCATGCTGCCTGATGGCGGGCATGGGATCGGCTTCGACCTGGCGCGCCAGCAGGCTGTATTCGTCCTGCGAGGTCATCAGCGGCGTCAGGTTGAGGCGTTGGGCCGCCGCCTGCGCCGCGTTGATTTGCGCCGTCGAAAAGCCCGAGCAGCCGATATGCCTGACCTTGCCCTGCTTCACCAGCTCGTCGAGGGCGCGCATCGTTTCTTCGATCGGCGTCTGCGGATCGGGCCGGTGAATCTGATAAAGATCGATGCAATCGGTCCGCAGGCGTTTGAGGCTCGCCTCGATCGCCACGCGGATATAGGCGGGCGCGGCGCCTTTGAGCGTGCCGGCGTCGTTCATCGCCATGCCGAACTTGCTCGCGAGCACGATGTCCTTGCGGCGCGGGCCCAGGATCTGGCCGAGCTGATCTTCCGACCCGCCGTAATTGCCGTAGCCGTAGCTGCCATAGACATCGGCGGTATCGAACAGCGTCACGCCGAGATCGAGCGCCTTGTGCACGACCTTGCGCGTGGCCTCGAGATCGAGGCGGCCGCCGAAATTATTGCACCCCAAGCCCACCACCGAGACTTTGGGTCCGTTCTTTCCGAGGATGCGGGTTTCCACGTGCGGGATCCTTCAAGCAAATGACACGGCTTTTCTAGGACTTTTCCCGGCGGCCGAGAAGCCGCGGCAATCGCAGCGCCGATATCAGCGCGGGACGACGAAGGAGGCGCGATTGTTGAGCGTTGCCGGATCGAGCCCGGCCGCGATCTGGAAAGAGCGCGAGATCTGCTCGAGCTCGGCGCGCGGGATCACGTCTTCGATGTTCTTGAAGCCCTGCGGCGCGCGCTCTTCGGCGAGCTGCATCGCGGCTTCGGGTCCGAAACTGCGGTTGCGCAGGGTGACGTCGTTCATCGCGGGCCGGCGCCGCCGATCATAAGCGTCGAGCGCTTCGATCGGATCGGCATGCGCCATCAGTTCGGCCGTCAGCATCCTTGCGTCGACGATCGCCTGCGAGCCCGCTTGCGAGCCGGTCGGCTGCATCGGATGCGCCGCGTCGCCGATGAGCGTCACACGCCCAAAGCTCCAGCGTGCCACCGGATGGCGGTCGACCAGCGGGAATTCGAAGATCTCCGCCGTATCGGCGACCAGGCGCGGCAGATCGAGCCAATCGAATGTCCAATCCGTGAAGGCGTCGAAGAAACGCTCCTTCGGGACCTTGCGGTTCCAATCCTCGCGCGGCGGCGCCTCGATCGGAACCGTCATCTGCGCGATCCAATTGGTGAGCAGCTTGCCCGGCGCGCGATCCGCCGGTCCGATCGGATAGGCGATCACGCGCTGATGGAAATGTCCGGCGATCGCCATGGTCGCGCCGCCCAGAAACGGCGCCGCCGCAGTGGCCGCGCGCCAGAGAATCTGGCCGGCGAAATTGGGCTCGCCCTCGCCCGGATAGAGCTGGCGCCGAACCGCGGAATGGATCCCGTCCGCGCCGATCAGAATATCCGCATCGTCTTCGACGATCGCCTCGCCGGCGCCGCGATCCTTGAACCAAGCGACGATTGTGCCGCCGCGCTCTTCGAACCGTTCGAATTGGTGGCCGGTGCGGAGATGGGCGCCGCCCAGGCGGTCGCGCGCCGCCGCCGCCAGCAGCACCTGCAGGCGGCCGCGATGGATCGAATATTGCGGCCAATTGAAGCCGGCGGTGCGGCCGCGCGGCTCGCGCCAGACGAGCTGCCCGAATTTGTTGAAGAAGGCGAGCGCCTGCGTCGCCGTGCCGGTCGCGGCGAGCGCGTCACCCAGGCCGAGTTCGGTGAGTTCGCGCACGGCATTGGGCTGAAGGTTGATCCCGACGCCCAAAGGCGTGACCTCGCGCACGGCTTCATAGACGCTGACCGGAACGCCGATTTGATGGAGGCTCAAAGCCATGGTGAGACCGCTGATGCCGCCGCCGATCACCATCACTTTCATGATCGAGCGCCCTCCTCCCGCTTGCGGCGCCTTGGGGGCCGCTTTCGCCGACCACGCTTAGCAAACCCCGCAGCGATTGACAGCGTCATCTGTGATCACCATACTTTTCTTTTCCCGCCAAGGGGTTGGGGACAGACGATGCGCGTATGGAGCCGGCGTCACCGCCGTCAGGAGCCGAAGCGACGAGGCTAAGGCCTTGTCGTTGAAGCCTTCCTTTTGACTCTGTCGCGCAGGAGAAATTTCCGTGATTCCAGCTATTCTACCGACCTACGCTCGGGCCGAAGTCAGTTTCGAGCGGGGCGAAGGCGCCTATCTCTTCAGTACCGACGGGCGCAAATATCTCGATTTCGGCAGCGGCGTCGCCGTCACCGCGCTGGGCCATGCCCATCCCCATCTGGTCGAGGCGCTGACCGAGCAGGCGCGGCGCCTGTGGCATTGCTCCAATCTCTACCAGATCGCGCCCCAGCAACGCGCCGCCGAGCGTTTGGTTGCAACGAGCTTTGCCGACACGGTGTTTTTCTGCAATTCAGGCGCCGAGGCGATGGAGGGCGCGATCAAGGTCGCGCGCAAATATCACGCCGAGACCGGCCACCCCGAACGCTTCCGCCTGATCGCCTGCACCGGCTCTTTCCACGGCCGGACCCTGGCGACGCTTGCCGCCGCCGGCAATGAGAAATACCTGCGCGGCTTCGGCCCGCCGGCGCCGGGCTTCGATCACGTTCCTTACGGCGATCTGGCGGCGATGCGCGGTGCCATCGGGCCGGAGACCGCCGGCATCCTGGTCGAGCCCGTTCAAGGCGAAGGCGGATTGGCCACGGCCGCGCCCGAATATCTGAAGGGATTGCGCCAGCTGTGCGACGAGCACGGCATCCTGCTGGTGTTCGACGAGGTGCAAAGCGGGATGGGCCGCACCGGCAGGCTCTTCGCGCATGAATGGGCTGGGATCACGCCCGACGTGATGGGTCTCGCCAAGGGACTGGGCGGAGGCTTTCCGGTCGGCGCCGTGCTCGCGACCGAGCGCGCCGCGATCGGCATGACGCCTGGGACGCATGGCTCGACCTTCGGCGGCAACCTGCTCGCCATGGCCGCGGTCAACGCGGTGCTGGACGTCATGCTGGCGCCCGGCTTTCTCGATCATGTCAACCGCATGGCCGGGCTGTTGCGCCAGCGGCTCGAAGGCGTGGTCGGGACCTATCCGGCCGTCTTCGCCGAGCAGCGCGGCAAGGGTCTTCTGACCGGGCTGCGCTGCGTCGTGCCCAATACCGAGATGGTCGAAAAGCTGCGCTATAGCGGACTCATCACGGTGGCCGCGGGCGAGAACGTCGTGCGGCTGCTGCCGCCCCTCATCATCGATGAGCGCCAAATCGCCGAGGCAACCCAGATCCTCGAGAAGGTGGCCGGGCAATGGAAACTGTGACCAAGCCCGCGATCAAAGCCGCGCCGCGCCATTTCCTCGATCTCGACCGGCTGAGCGGGGTCGAGTTGCGGCGCATCCTCGACCAAGCCATGCAATGGAAGGCGACGCTCGACCGCTCGACGCCCTTGAAGGGCAAGATCCTCGCCATGATCTTCGAGAAGCCATCGACGCGGACACGCCTGTCCTTCGAAGTGGCGATGAAGCATCTTGGCGGCGACGTCGTCACCTTGTCTGCCGGCGACAGTCAGATCTCGCGCGGTGAGACCATCGCCGACACCGCCAAGGTGTTGTCGCGCTATGTCGATGCGATCATGATCCGCACGACTTCGGCGGCGAAGCTCGAAGAGCTTGCCGCCAACGCCACGGTACCCGTCATCAACGGCCTCACCGATGCGAGCCATCCCTGCCAGATCATGGCCGATGTGATGACGCTCGAAGAGCACAAGGGTCCGGCCTCCGGCACGATCGTCGCCTGGAGCGGCGACGGCAACAATGTCGCGACGAGCTGGATTCACGCCGCCGTGCGCTTCGGTTTCGAGCTGCGGCTTGCCTGCCCGGACACGCTGCGCCCCGCAGCACCGGTGCTGGCCTGGGCCAAGCGCGAGAGCGGAAAGGTGAGCGTCACCGCCGATCCGCGCGAAGCCGTGCGCGGCGCCGACTGCGTCGTGACCGACACTTGGGTCTCGATGGGCACCGACCCCAAGCTGTTCCGGCCCGATCTCTTGGCGCCTTACCGCGTCGATGAAGCGCTGATGGCCGGCGCCAAGCGCGACGCGATCTTCATGCATTGCCTACCGGCCAAGCGCGGCGAGGAAGTGACCGCAGGCGTCATCGACGGACCGCAATCGGTCGTCTGGGACGAGGCCGAGAACCGGATGCACGTGCAGAAGGCTATCCTCGCCTGGTGTCTTGCCTGACGCGATGGCGCCGCTGCCCGACGATCTCGTCCAGCCGTTCCAGATCGAGCCTTTCGCGGTGCGCGGAAGGCTGGTGCGGCTGGGACCGCTGATCGACGAGATTCTCACCCGCCACGCCTATCCCGATCCCGCCGCCGAGATGCTGGGCGAGGCGATCACGCTCGCCGTGGCGCTTGCCGGTGCGCTCAAATATGACGGCGTGTTCACGCTCCAAACCAAGGGCGACGGACCGATCAAGCTCATGGTCGCCGATGTCACCACCGCGGGTGCGGTGCGCGGTTATGCGCAAGTTGATCGCGAGCGGCTCGAGACGATCGCAGGGCCGACCTCGCCCGTGCCGCGCTTCCTCGGCGCGGGCTATCTCGCGCTCACCGTCGATCAGGGCGAGCACACAGACCGTTATCAAGGCATCGTCGAGCTGCAGGGCGCGACGCTCGCGCAGTGCGTGCATCATTATTTCCGGCAGAGCGAGCAGGTCGAGGCGGCGATCAAGGTGGCAGTGGCGCGCGTGCCGGACCGCGACGGCGTGCCGCGCTGGCGGGCCGGCGCGATCATGATCCAGCGCCTGCCGCGCGAGAGCTTCAACCTCGAAAGCGAGGCGGAAGACGAAGGCTGGCGCCGCGCGGCCATTCTCATGAGCTCGTCGACCTCGGCCGAGCTGATCGATCCCGATCTCGCCGCCGAATCCTTGCTGTTCCGGTTGTTTCATGAAGACGGGGTGCGCGCGCATGCGCCCCATCCGCTGGTCGCGCGCTGCCGCTGCTCGCGCGAGCGGGTCGAGAGAATGCTGCGTGCCCTGCGGCCCGACGAGATCGAGGAGATGAAGATCGACGGGCGCATCATCGTGACCTGCGAGTTCTGCAGCACGGTCTATCCCTTCGACGCCGAGGCGCTCAATGCCTTGTCGGTGTCGTGAATTGGTGACAAACGCAGGCAGGCGGTTGCACAGGCCACGCATTACATGCCAGTCTCGGCCACCATTGCAGAGGATGTCATGATCGCGCGTCGTAACGTCTTGCTCGCCGGACTGTGCCTTGGCCTCGCTTCTTGCGGCCCGCCGCCGCTCCAGCCGCCGAAATTCCCCGACATCCGCTTTACCGATGAGACGCCTTTGGCGATCGAGGCGACGCGAATCGACATTCGCACCCTCGACCCGCCAGGCGAGTTCGATCACGATTTTCCGGTTCCGCCGCGCCAAGCGATGGAGAATTGGGCCCGCGATCGCTTACGCGCGAGCGGGAACGGCAATCTCGCGCGGTTCACGATCTTGAAGGCGAGCGCGACCGAAAAGAACCTGCCGATCAAGGGCGGCATCAGCGGCACCTTCACCGACCAGGTCTCGCAGGAATACGATGTGGCGGTCGAGGCGACGCTCGAGATTCTCGACGCGCATGGCATGGCGCTCCGGTCGGTGCATGCGAGCGCCACGCTCTCGCGCAGCGTTCTGCAAAGCGCCTCGCCCAACGATCGCGACAAGGTTCGCTACGAACTCGTCAAGCAATTGATGGAAGGCTTCGATCGCCAGATGGAAGCGCAGATCCGCGACAATTTCGGGCTCTACTTGCTGTCGCGCTGACGCCTACTCAACTGACGTTCACACGTTGGTCAGGGCGTGGCCGTCGATCGTGCCGATATGCGCCAGGAACTCGCGCCGGGTCGAGGCATCGGTGCGGAAGGCGCCGAGCATGTGCGAGGTGATCATCGACACGCCCGGCTTGTGCACGCCGCGCGTTGTCATGCATTGATGTGACGCTTCGATCACCACCGCGACGCCTTTGGGCTTCAGCACGGTCGCCAAGGTGTTGGCGATCTGCGCGGTCATCTTCTCCTGGATCTGCAACCGACGGGCATAGACCTCGACGAGACGCGCCAGCTTCGAGATGCCGACGACACGCTGGCTGGGCAGATAGGCGATATGCGCGCGGCCGATGATCGGCGCCAGGTGATGTTCGCAATGACTCTCGAAGCGGATGTCGCGCAGCACCACCATCTCGTCATAGCCGTCGGTCTCTTCGAAGGTACGCTGCAACAGATCGACCGGATCGGTCTCGTATCCGGTGAAATATTCCTCGAAGGCGCGCGTCACGCGCCCCGGCGTGCCGCGCAACCCTTCGCGCGCCGGATCGTCGCCGGCCCAGCGCAGCAGCACCCGAACGGCCTCCTCGGCTTCTTCGCGGCTCGGCCGCTGCGGCCGTTCCATCGGCTTCACGGTCGCGGGCGACCGCACGGATTTCAGCGCCATGTTCGGATGCTCCCGGGCCGATTAGTTGAGCCGCCGCGGCTGATGCGGGCTGTCGAGAGAAAAGGCGGGAATCGCGACCGCAAAGCACTGACCGTCGGGCAGCTCCATTTCATAGCTACCGACCATGATGCCGGACGGCGTCGGCAGCGGCGTGCCGCTGGTGTATTCGAAGCTTTGCCCCGGCGCCAGCACCGGCTGCTCGCCGACCACCCCGGGACCCCGCACTTCTTGGACCCGGCCCATCGCATCAGTGATCTGCCAGTGGCGCCGCCGCAGCTGCACCGTCTCGCCGCCCTGGTTCTCGATTCGGACGTGATAGGCCCAGACATAGCGGCTATCGTCTGGCGAGGATTGGTCCTCGAGGTAGTAGGGCTTCACGACGACGCGGATCGAACGGGTGGTTTCCGTGTACAAGGGGCTTGGCCTCCATCAATGGACCTATTGTCGCCCGCAGGAGGACGCGGTCAAGCCGGTCGCGCGGCATCCCAATCGGCGTTAAATCGGCATCTGCCGCAGCGGTGTCAAGACAGCGTGCGGGACGAAACCTGCCGCGCTGCATGGGTAAATGGTGGAGCCGAGGGGGATCGAACCCCTGACCTCGACATTGCGAACGTCGCGCTCTCCCAACTGAGCTACGGCCCCGGTTTGGGCGCGGATCATGTGAGCGGCACCACCCGCTGTCAAGGCTCCGGCGCTTGCGCGCTCGGGAGGCTGTCGGTACGCTGCGCGCGCCGTTTCGCTGGGGGTAGCTGAGCCATGGGCTTGTTCATTGGGCCGGTCATCCGGGTGCTGATCGCCCTGCTCGACATCTATTGGTGGCTGGTCGTCATTCAGGCGATCGCCAGCTGGCTGATCGCGTTCAACATCCTCAACACCTATAGCCGCCCGGTGGCGATGATCCTCGACTTCCTCTACCGGGCGACCGAGCCGGCCTTGCGCCCGATTCGCCGCTTCGTGCCCAATCTTGGCGGGCTCGACATCACGCCGGTTATCCTGCTGTTGCTGATCTGGCTCGCCGAAATGTGGCTCACCGGCCTCGAAGTCTATCTTATGCAATATTGAGCCGCCCGGTGGCGGGAGGCCCGCCATTTTCGGCGGTCCGCGACGGCATGCGCCTTGCCGTGCGCCTGACCCCCAAAGCCGCGGCCGACCGGATCATCGGCGTGATCGCGGATGGGCGCGGCGGATGGGTGCTCAAAGTGGCGGTGACGGCGCCACCGGTCGACGGCAAGGCCAATGCGGCGCTCATCCGATTCCTGGCGCGCCATTTCGGCTTGAAGCCGAGCGATCTCGCCGTGATCGCCGGCGCGAGCGACCGGTCCAAGGTGATTGGGGTGAAAGGTGAAGCGGCGATGCTCGAGGCGGTGCTGACGGAGGGTTTGGATCGGTGGTTGAAACAAGGTTGATCGACGGAACGGCAGGCGCCGCCCGTTTGCGCGCGGCGGTCGCAGCGGCGGCGGCCGGGCTCAAGGCGGGTGCGGGCGTTGTTCCCGGTCTTGGCACGGTTCTGGTCGGCGACGATCCCGCCAGCCAGATCTATGTACGGAGCAAAGCCAAGGCGATCGGCGCCGCCGGGCTGCAAAGCTTCGAGTACACGCTTCCGGCCGCCACCAGCGAGGCCGAGCTCTTGGCGTTGGTCGCGCGGCTCAATGCCGACGAGCGGATCGACGGGATTCTGGTGCAACTGCCCTTGCCCAAGCACATCGCTCCTCGGCGCGTACTCGAGGCGATCGATCCGGCCAAGGATGTCGATGGCTTTCACGCCCTGAACATCGGCCGGCTGTGGAGCGGCGGCAAAGCGCTCATTCCCTGCACACCCTATGGCTGTCTCTTGCTGCTGCGCCAGGCGCTGCCGGGCCTCGCCGGCACCGAGGCGGTGGTGCTCGGCCGCTCGAACATCGTCGGCAAGCCGATGGCGGCATTGCTCCTGGCCGAGAACTGCACGGTCACCCTCGCCCATTCGCAGAGCCGCGACCTCCCGGCGCTCGCGCGGCGCGGCGATATCCTGGTCGCGGCGCTGGGCAAGCCGGAAATGGTGCGCGGCGACTGGATCAAGCCCGGCGCGGCGGTGATCGATGTCGGCATCAACCGCGTGACCCTGCCGGGCGGTAAGCGGCGGCTCGTCGGCGACGTCGCCTTCGCCGAGGCGCAGGGTGTCGCCGGTGCCATCACTCCCGTGCCCGGCGGCGTCGGCCCGATGACGATCGCGTGCGTCCTGCGCAACACGCTCCTCGCCGCCTGCCGCCGGCGCGGTCTCGTCGAACCTGAAATCTAGCGGTCGGCACCCTATTAGTAAGCGGT
>Ga0316624_10000522_pt1 | contig 13100 bp, 12 predicted proteins | sample OWC_Aug_N3_C1_D5_FD_207657 | JGI IMG/M metagenome (GOLD analysis project Ga0316624, IMG submission 207657) | Wetland soil microbial communities from Old Woman Creek delta, Ohio, United States - OWC_Aug_N3_C1_D5_A | ecosystem: Environmental > Terrestrial > Soil > Wetlands | place: USA: Ohio... | reverse complement strand
CCTGTAGACCCCCTTCAGTGACATATCGATGCCTACTGCCTCCGTCACGAGTCGGCAGAACTCAAGGAGATTCTCATACTCCATGTTCGTCTCAGACCGGACCCAGAGGGAGTCGACTATGCCATGGATCATCTCAAGCCCCCTCCGTTCTGCGATTGCCTGAGTCTTCAGCAGGGTTTCTCGCGCAAAAGCAGTCACTGCTGTGTGCGCCTCGACCCGGCCGAACCTAGCGTTCTTGAAACCAAGGTATCCGAAGCACGAGACCAGTATTCCCTTGAGCGTGTTCTGCATGAGTTCGTACCGGTCGACATCGCGACCACGTTGTATGAGCCTCTTGAATGCACTCCTCTTCTTGACAATCAGCTCAAGTGATTCCGCTACTATCCCTCTCCTTCGATTGCAGATCCTGAAGTGCAGGTCTGGCACATCGATACAGTACGCGTGATCATACGGACATTGTGTCCGCATGCATATCGTTTCGGGACTGATGTTCCTAGTGACCATCAGCGTAGGGTACATCGATGAGAAGTCACACTCACCGATATTCTCGTAGATGTCAGGTCGTGGTTGGAGGATGAGTCCACCTCTGTCAACTGTCGCAAGCTGTCCTATCGATTTAAGAAACTCCGGGTTGCGTTTCACCGGCGGTATCAATAGGTCTCTCTTGCATGCTGTGTAGTACTGGACGGCGGCATTGACACTGCCGATCGACATCCTTGCGACCTTCTGGGGCTGCGCGAGTGCAAGTCTGCATCCCTCAATCACACCCTCCATCCCGGATGGTGAGTAGTACAGGCTCTCAGACCTGTCGATGTGTATCCTGCCATTGAACATGACCTGGTTGCCCGCCCTGAATACGATCTGGTTGTACTGCCAGAACGAACTGTGTTCTCTGTCAACCACATTGAGAGGTTCTCCATCCCTAGACAGCACTAGCCGAACTCCATTCGCCTTGCATCTGAGGGTCAGATACCTAAAGAGATGGTCGTCACCACCCCTTGTGACGACGACATCTGGGTCAATCTCGTCAATGGTTCTCTGGAACTCAAGCAGTGTTTCCCTCTCAGTACTTCCCTGAACTCGTATGGTCATCCCCCTGTGATGAACGTCAATGTGATGGACGGGGTCTTCGGTCTTCGGAAACAGATTCTTTGTGTCAACGTATACCTCGAAGCGCATCTCATTGAGCTCAGGGACTTCATACTCGGTGTCCTCGCGCCTGTCAAGTGACGCAATCCTGACAATCTCGTCACCTATGAGATCGAACTCAACACGACCGAAGGGGATCAGGTCTTGTGCGATGAGGAGCTGCTGCACAGAGTCTATGTCGGCGTGAAAGACAGTGATTCCTGGCAGCTGTTCGAGGTCTTGTGCGACCTCTTGGAGTGATTCCGGTGTAGTGAACGCCTGAATTACCGGCCTCTTCTCCAAGTCATAGACGGAGACGTATTTGTCGACGACTGTGGCCTCGGTAACGGCGGCGTGTTCTCTCACGGAATTGAGTGTCTCTTCCTTTGGGCGCTCTCGATTCTCTGGCTGATCCATTGCCAGAAAGAGCGATGGCTGAAAAGCTCGGTATGTGAAGCCGTGTGTCTTGCCATCACTCCTTATCCACAGAGTGAAAGCTCTTCTCTCTCGGTCAATACTGGCGTCCAGAAGCCATCCTTGCTGTTTCATCGACGCTGGTCTCCTTGATGACCTCCTCGAGTCTTCTCCGGAGTTCGTCCATCTCACTGAGAATCTCTAGCATTGCCGACAGTAATATGACCTCGGTGACCCGCGGCGTGACAATCATAGTCGCAGCGTCAGAGGACTTTCTAGCATAGTCGAACACACGGTCCAACAACTCTCTACGTGCCGGTCTGAGTGTACGTCTGAATTCACTCCACCGTTTTTCCTCTATGTTGATTGCATCATGAGCTGTTCTCGCAGTCCGACCCATTGATGGTCACCTCTTCTTGGTGAGCCCGGGGCAGGGGACAGACGGTTTCTAGTATGGGGGCTATTCCACTCGCTCTGACTGAATCTGAGATTTGCCCCCGGTGCCTGTATCACAGAGCGAACACTGACAAGGGGGACTGATTACCGAGACTAAAACAGTCCGCGATGCACTCGGCGAACACTCAAATATGGGAAACGTCAAATAGCGGTGGAGAATTCGAGCCTCAGCGGTGGTTTCAATGGTCACAGCGCTGTTTAAGGTAGTCTTGATGGGCGATGGAGCCGTCGGAAAGACCTCTCTCCGACGGACCTACATGGGCGAGGGATTTCGTGCCTCTTACATGATTACCATCGGTGCCGACTTCGCTGTGAAGAAGATGAATCTGGAGGGCGGTCATGTCGTCAGCATTCAGATATGGGACCTAGCAGGCCAAGAGCACTTCAAGAACGTACGTTCGACCTTCTACAAGGGTGCTCAGGGTGCAATGGCCGTATACTCGACTGTTGACCGAACATCATTCACCAACCTGACGAACTGGCTCGACGAATGCTGGAAGAACGCCGGCAAGATGATCCCAATCATTGTCATCGGCAACAAGATAGACCTCAGGGAGCAATTCAAGGACAACCCGGTAATGAAGGGCAACATCGTGACCACTGAGGAAGGTCGTGCCCTTGCAGAGTCCATTAGGAAGAAGGGCGTTCATGCATCCTTCCTCGAGACCTCCGCGAAGACTGGCCAAAACGTAGAGGCCTCATTCCTTGAACTGGCAATAAAGATACTTGAGGCAGGCGGCATCGCCTAGTGTTTTCATCCGCTAGCACAGGATGTTCTGATGCTGTACTCACAAGGCTTTTAGACTGCCATTCCGCTGACCTGCTGCGCTTAACGAATGGTGGCTAGCATGGAGAAACGAGACCTCCCGTTCTTTCTCAAGGCGAAGATACTGAAACCTGCCGCCGAAACCGCCGATCAGATAACGCGTCGTTTTGCAATGAACAAGGTAGGTAGGATTCTGGCTGCCGCCCACCAGGACCGCACGATACGGATGTACGATGCGCGGAACTGTGAAGAGGTGCAGCGTCTTGGGGACAACTTTCTCTGCACTGCTCTTGCATTCAGCCCCAAGGGTGACATACTGGCTTCTGGAGGCGTAGACCGACTGCTGAAGTTCTGGGACATAAGATCTGGCGAGTTGATCGCCAAGATGGAGGGGCACAGATACCCCATCCTGTCGCTCGCTTTCTCTCCGGAGGGCGATAGGTTGCTCTCTTCAAGCGGGGATACCACACTGATGGTCTGGGATGTCGAAAATCATAAGTCGCTCAGACAGCTGAAAGGTCACTCCCTCTACGTCGTGGCATGTGATTGGGACCCAAAGGGAGAGAGAGTGGTTTCCGGCGGAGTAGACGCAATGATAGGAGTCTGGAACCCCAGCACGGGTGAGCGAATCCAGTGGATACAGGAGCACAGGACCGCTGTGCACACGGTGAAGTTCTCACCTGACGGCGCAAGGGTCGCCTCGGGATCCTCGGACCAGACCATTAAGATCTGGAACGCGACTGGGGCGTCGCTCACGGTAGAGCAGACGGTCCAAGGTCATTCGGAGGAAGTACGTTGTGTAGCCTTCAACAGAGACGGTTCGCTTTTCGCCTCTGGCTCGACGGACAAGAACCTCCTCCTCTGGGGTACAGCCAGCAAGAACATAGAGGGCGAGAGCACGACCAAGGCTGAGATTGATGGCATCGAGTGGTTCCCGGACCAAGACGCGTTCATTACCTGTGAGGGGACTGGGGCAATAACTCGGTGGGACGTAGTGAGGATGGCCTCAATGCTGAGTCCGTTCGAGGCATTGTTGAAGGAGGTCACAGCAGACACTACGGGTGCTAGGACTGACGAGCTCCGCAGGAAGTTTGAGGGCTTGATTTCCCAGTACGATGCAGAAACCTTGCAGGACAAGCGAGTCTTCTACATAACTTGGCAATGCAAGAAGGCCCTGGGGCTGCTAAAGGGCAAGCCCCGAGAAGTCTGATCACAGCTTTGACTGATCCATCATGACCGTGCAGAGCTTCACGAAGGCGTCCTCAACATTCTGTCCCGTCAGCGCGCTAGACTCAACGTAGAATGAGCCTATGCCCTCAGCGTACGCGACGCCCTCCTCGGTCGCAACTACTCTGCTACCAGCGAGGTCAACCTTGTTGGCAACGATGACTACAGGTATCTCGCGGCCTAGGTTGGTACGGGCCTCTTCCCGCCAACGATCGAGGTTGAGGAATGTCCTGCGCCGAGTGACATCAAAGACAAGTAGCCCGCCTCTTGCACCCCTGTAGAAGGATTGACGGACTATCTCGAATCTTGGCTGACCAGCAAGGTCCCAGACCTGTAGCGTGACATTGGCGTTCTTCTCCGGGACTTCTACATGCTTGACCGCGAAGTCCGACCCGATTGTCCGCTTATAGTCGGTCTCGAAGTGGTTCTGAGTGAATCTGGTAGTTAGTGCTGTCTTCCCGACAGCGCCGTCACCCAGCATCACTATCTTGAACCTGTACTCGGAAGCCAATGCCTCACATCCCTAGGCTTGAACAGAGTGTGTTGAGTAAACCGTCTTAAAACTATGGTGCGGCTCCTCCCATCCGACGCCATTCTTGCCGGAATTGGGACCTCTCTTGGAGTGCCAGAGTCTTGTCATATCATTGTTTAATAGGCGAATGCGCAAACGAAGAGGCGCAGCTGTTGGAGTGAGCAGTTCATGGAGCGGCCAAACCTCAGAGCATTGCCCGAGATACTTGAAGCCATGAACCGTGAAGGGGGCTACACGGCATCAATACTGGCGAGAGATGACGGTCTCTTGATGGCCTCCTCAGCCTCGCCGAAGACCAATCGCGATGTTGTGGCGGCGATGTCTGGCTACGTCACCTCATCAGTGGACAGACTGCGTAATGAGCTGTTCCTTGGTAACCTACGCGATGTTTCCATTCGCTGCTCGGAGGGCAAGTTCGTCGTCCGCAAGATCGCCGCAGAGGGCGGTGAGTCTTTCCTTCTGGCCGCAATCATGCCGCGTAATGTCAGGTATCACTCAAGGCCGTTGGGCAAGGCAGCCACAAGAATAAGGCGTCTGCTCAGGTACAGGCACTGAAAACCGTCCAATGCGGCATCTGTGTTGAACCAAAAACATTCAAGTGGTGCGCTTTCGAAGACTACAGACGTGGCTTAGCTCTAGGAGAATCACCCGTTGCCTCAACTATCTCAAGAAAAGCAGCGAGAGGATGAACCAGAAGAGCCCACGCTCATCGAGATAGTCTTCTTCAAGTCTGACTCGTGTGCATTCTGCCCTAGAGCTGAAGAGATACTGCACGAAACATTAAAGGAATTCGACACCGCCATGTTTAAACTATTAGTCGTGAACGTCGCTGAACAGCCAGAAGCCGCAGAAGAGTACGGAGTGTTTGCGCTTCCCACAATAATGATTGGAGGGGTGTCAGTGACGGGTATCCCAGAGCCCGAGGCAATCATGAGGATGATCCTGGGATACAGGGCGGCAAAAAGAGAGGTGAAACGTTGTGAACAGCTTTCAGATTGAACGAGTGAAGACCGGCATTCCCGGACTGGATGAACTCATAGAGGGTGGATTTCCACGTGGTGACACCATACTTGTCGCGGGAAAGGCAGGTACAGGAAAGAGCATCCTCGCGACGCAGTTCGTATACAGGGGTGCCGTGGACTATCATGAGGCCGGCGTATTGGTGACCCTCGAGGAGCCGCCTCATCTGATCAAGAGGAACATGTCAAGATTCGGAATGGACCTTGAGCGGCTTGAGAAGGAAGGGCTGCTTGCCATCGTGGACCTCTCGCCGTCCAAGCCATCACCTGTGATGATTGAGGAATATCCCAGCTTCGACCTCTCTGGGCTGGAGGCAATCATCCTCAACCGCGTGAGGAAGTTGAACGCCAAGAGGGTTGTCATTGATACGATTTCCATAATGGCATACAAGTTCAAGAGCCGCGACATACTTCGTGAGGAGTTCTTCAAACTCTGCGCGCACATCACGAACACTGGCGCGACCCTCCTTCTCACCAGCGAGATACCGGCACAGGACACCGGACTTGGCGTATTTGACATTGAGGCGTTTCTCGCGTCAGGGGTCATAGTGTTGTACAACGAGAAGATCAGTGATACCTCTCGCTCGAGATCGGTTGAAGTGCTGAAGCTCAGGGGTTCCAAGCATAGCTCTCGCATACACTCGATGCGGATAACTGATGAGGGGATACGAGTCTGGCCGGGCGAGATTAGTCCTGGTAGCTAGACATGAACAATCTCGGAGGCGATGCAGATGGGCGAACCACCAAAGACGGGACCCGGCGCGAGTCAGCCCGCTAGGGCCAGACCCATGTTGGGTGACATGGTGCAGTTTGGTCAACTGACCCAAGTCTCCATAATGCTCTACGGCCCGATTGGCTCTGGAAAGACGACCTATGCCGAGGCCTTTCTGGCCGAGGGGCTTGCCCAAGGTTTCCCGGCTGTCTTCATCACGACTGATGTTTCGCCCAGAGTGATACGGAATGACATGGCTCGCCACGGCTGGGCAGTCGAGGAGCACGAGAAGAATGGACGTTTCTTCTTCATTGATGGTTACTCGGAGCGTATGGGTGCTCCCAAGACAGGCAGTGTCTACTCGCTGTCAAAAATGGATGACATAACAGAGCTCGGTATCGTACTGAGCGAGGTTCTGGAGAAGCTTGTGGTGGCAAGGGTCGTCATCGACAGTCTGTCCACTCTCATACTGCATTCTAATCCTGCGGCCATGCCGAGGGCAGTCCAGCGCCTCAGCGGAAGGCTCACCCAAGGTTCACACAGCATCATGTACATCCTTGAGGAGGGCGTGCATGACGAGAAGACCTATGCAACGTTCTCGTACTTGGCAGACGCAGTCCTGCGCTTCAGGATCGAGGAGTCGCCTGCAAAGACGGCCTACTTTGTGCGGATGGACCGCATGCGAGGCACCGAAACCTCCCGTGTTTGGAACGAGTTCGTTGTCGAAGAGCCGTGAAAGCTTTTATCGGGAGTATTTCGGAAGTCTAGACACACGTTTCAGGAGTGGCCATTGTGGATCCCAAGATCACCGCAATACTAAGGGACATCCTATGCTCGTCGACATCCCTAGACGACGGTCTCTCGGCGCTCCAGAATACTCCCAAGGCCTCACCTGAGGATGTGCAGCTTGTCTATGACATAGCACGCGCGTTGGAGGAGATCATTCTTCAACGTCCTGCAACTGCCAACTACAAACTCACGGAAGCTTTGGTACGCCAGTCATTCGGTCAAGACCCAAACCTTCCCGAGTTCCTATCCCTGCTTGACACACGTTTCACGAATGCGTATCGTAGGTCAGAGACCGAGATACTCCCTGACAAGGATGCGATTCCTATCCTTCTTGACATTCTCGGAGAACTATCGCAGTCGATGATCACTTCACTGAGACTGAACCTTAGGCCTCTTCTGCCATACCTGACTGACGAGACACTTCTGACCCTTGAAGCAATTCAGGCGCGGCAGCACAAGCAGTCCACTCAGCTGGCAGTGAATGAGGTCCACTATATCACCCATCTCCTGATCGAAGAGGGGCTCTTCGAATGTGCGGAAGCTCTGCTCAATCGCCTTCTCACACTTGCAAGGGACATGAACAGCGAGGAGCTGGTGTTCGATGTCACACTGGACGCGGCATCAGTGCTGACAGAACTCCGGTCCTTCGAGGAATCGAAGCGCCTACTGGCAACCATTGACGAAATGTCTGGTACCAGCAATAATCCCCGGCGGCAAGCAGATGTGCGACTGCAACTGGCAGTCAACGAAACCAGAGATGACTCCGTTCCGCACCAGATTGCACGGCAACTCGCTGACTATGCAACCAAGCTCTACGAGGACAGCACTGTCGCCGGGCACACTACGTTCGATGACGTATGCTCTGCTCGTCTGGCGATAGGTTCCAACATTCTGGCAAATGGCTGGAGAGAGGCTGTACCAGATGCCATAGAGCGGCTTGAGTCGGCGCTGAATGTCTTGGGCGATTTCAAGGACAGAAACAATGAGCAGACAACCCATCTGTTCAAGTGTCTGGCCAGCCTTGGGTTTGCCCATGGCCAGTTGGGAGATGACCGCAACGTCAAACTTGCTCTCGACTATCTGAATCGTAGCAAGGATGTTCTGGGTTCGGCAAAGGGCAACGGGCAACATACCGAGGTCGAGATTGCCAGATGCGAGAACGCAATAGGCTGGATATGCTTGACGACGGAGTCAGACGAGTTTCACCCGGTGGGGGTAGAGGCCTTCAAGAGCGCTGTGTCTCGTCGTTCAAGACTCCTGAAGACTGGAGATATATCGGAGCTCGAGTTCATTGGAAGCAAGGTCGGCCTAGCTCTCACTCTCCTGCGAGAGTCATCCGAAACGGGCGAAGAAGCTAGTGAATCGCTCAGGGAATCTATGGCCGCGTACGTTCCTCTCTTCCCAACCGACACCCGGGCCGTAGTGGAGGCGGCAATCGCCACTTACGATGCCATCTGGCTTTCCATGAGACACGGCGCTAAGTTGTCAGAGCGGCTCCAGAGGCTTCTCGAAGACTTCGACCGGATAATATCTGAGGTACGGTCACAACAGGGTTCTGCAATAGTCGACGGTGTTTCTCTTGCTGTGCCGTTCATGAAGTCTGATTGGGGTCTCTTGAAGAGGCGGGCGAGGAACCTCGCTGAAGACAACTCCGAGATGACTGATGTGTCGCGATTGTTCGATGCCCTTGCAACAGCCAAGATCAATGTGCTGGCAATCAACCTTGAAACTCTCAGTCAGATAGCGAATCCAGTCGACCAATCGGTGACAGATGCAGATCCTCTTCTCGCTGCCTACTGGGTCGGGCAGACCGCCCTGGCCAAGACAATCCGCGCATTCTATGAGAACAAGAACTACTCCGAGCTGGCGACAGGCGTGTATCAGGCTGCTGTCTTGTTGAGAGAGACCCGGTCCACGACCACCGGCTTCACGGAGTCGACGGAATTCATATGTGCAACGGCCGCCTCACTCTCATCAGTCCTTCTCAGGTTTGCTCTGGCTCTTCACAATCGCTACGGAGCGGTCCTAGACCGGGCTGCTCAGCCAGACTCTCCCGACTCCTCTGATTCCGATGAGTACAGCTTCCTTCTACCAGAAGACTGGCTTGGCATCATCAAGATCACCGAGGCCTACCTCCAGATGGTGGAACAGGCCGAGTCCATACTTGCCCAACCGTACCTCAACGCGGTCTTCTCGAGCATAGCGAGGGCGATACGGATGATGGACCAGGTAGCCATGGTAGACAGAAGGGTGCTCGCGTTTCTCGGTGAGGACATGAACCGGCGTTTCTATCTTCGGAGATGACCTTCTGTCACGTGGTCTTCGTGGAGAGCTCGATAGCCGCTGGCCTTGGCTCCCCACGTCGCCCATCCTGAGGTTGCAGTCCTGAGTTCCGCCGCGAGTCCAAATGACTCCCTGACGGGAATGTCCGCCTGTATCCTGCAGAGGTGTCTTCCTGAGTCAACGTCTGTGACCCTGCCCTTTCTTCTCGCAAGAATTGCTGTAACCGTGCCCACATGTTCCTCCGGGGTGCTGATGTCAAGTCTCGTCCACGGTTCCAAGAGCAACGGGTGACCGCTCAGTATGCTCGAACGCATGGAGTCGATGAGCGGCTGGGTTATCTCTCTCCAAGAGGTCTCGGGGGAAGTCATCCTGATGTCGGCGTTCTCAATCAGGATGGTTGTGCGTCTCATTCTTTCGCCTGTAGCCGGACCAGACCGAATCACTGCCCTGAAGGCCTCGCGAATCCACTCAAGCCGCGCGTCCTGTAGGCTGATGGTGTGGCTTCGGTCCACCAAGTAGCAGCCTGACCGTGGTTCTGAGTCTAGGAGCAGTCCCTCCGCAGGCGGTGTCATGTCCTCCGGAGTAAGTATCGCTCTGACTCTGAACGAACTTGCATCTCCTCCCTCGCTCTCGCTGCTCTGTCCGTCCGTGGTCATCTGTTCTCTGAGCATGACCATCGGCTTTCCAAGCACAATGTCGATACCTTCTCGGGTCATCTTCTCGACTGCAATCTCAATGTGGAGTTCACCTGCGCCCGACAGTAGCATCTCGCCAGTTTCATCGTTCACATGAAGTTCGAGCGCAGGATCGCACTCGACGAATCTCGCAATGGGCTCCTGAATCTTGCTGAGGTCTCTGAGATGCCTGGGCTCGATGGTGTAGGTCACTACGGGCTCGGTCGCGTACTGGAGCTTGCTCATGGGCTCCATGTCAACAACCTCTTCATCCACGAGCGTATCAGAGACCGCTAGCCCGGAGACTCCCGTGATGAACGCGAGATTTCCCGCTGGCACCGCGTCCAATGGTACCCTTGTCTTCGACATGAACAGACCGACCTGAAGCGTCTTGTCAACATTGTTGGTTCTCACATTGCGCAGCGGACGTCCTCGGCTAAGTGTACCGGAAAACACACGGACCGCTGCGACCGTGTCTGCATGTTTGTCAGGTTGGACGTCGCCCACAAGAAGGACGCAGGGAGCTTTGCTTGCACATGACATCAGACCCCTGCCAATCTGCGTGTCGGGGTCTCCATTCCAGAAAGCTTTCACACGATACTTCTGTGCAACGTCGGGACTTGGTACGTTCAGAACGAGCGAGTCGAGGACCGCCTTTGCCACAGGGTAGGCCTCAGCGAGTCGCTTCTCGTCTTCCTGATTGTACAGGGTAACGACTTGCTCTAGGATCTCGACGAGGGCCGCTCCGAGGTCCTTTGCACTCACACTGCCTCTCGTCTTCGTCGTCAGATGCGACAGGTCGATGCCCCACTTGTCCAAGGCTGACCCGATGACAAGCGACCGCCGCGTAAAGGAGACCTCCCACTGCTGCAACAGGTCATCGGGAAGGTACTTGCCGAGCATAGTGTTGAACTCGCGACTGATCCTGTTCACCTCAGTCGCGATCTTCTTGGCATCGTATCTTCTCTCCGTGATCAGCCTGTCGAGTTTGTTGACGAATAGGATGGGTCTGACCAGTTCTTGCATGGCCTGACGCGTAACGGTCTCAGTCTGGACCTTGATGCCCTCGATAGCATCGACGACGACCACTGCTCCATCTGTAAGTCGCAGCCCACGTGTGACATGACTTGAGAAATCAATGTGCCCGGGCGTGTCGACGAGATGAATGAGGTAGTCCTTTCCCTCCATCGCATGGACCAGCGAGATTCCTGACGCCTTGATGGTTATGCCGCGTTGCTGCTCAATCTGATCGTAGTCCATGAGTCTCGCTGACGCCGCTACCTCCTTGGCCAGCAGCCCTGATTCTGCAATCAGTGAGTCAGTCAGGGTCGTCTTTCCATGGTCTATGTGCGCGATTACTGTACAGTTCCTTATCCGCGGGGTGTCACCGATGAGACCGGCGACCCGTTCAGTGACGAACTTCTTGTACAGATGTGACAAGGGGAACTAACCGACCTTCTTCCGATAATCAGTCATCGGGATATCGGTGGTCTCATGGCAGCTCTTGCATCTGAATGTAACGATTTCCTTGGTCTTCCTGATTTCTTCTTTCACTGGCTGACCGCACTTGCAGACGAACCCAATGATTTTCGCCGGGTTCCCAACTACTAATGCATGTGGCGGAACATCCTTCGTGACCACTGCTCCACTGCCAATCATGCAGTACTCGCCAAGCGTCGTGTCACAGACGATAGTGGCATGAGCTCCGATCGAAGCGCCGCGTTTCACCACTGTTTCCACAACGTCCCAGCTTTGTGAGAAGGCACGGGGGTACATGTCATTGGTGAATGTCATGTGCGGGCCGCAGAAGACATCATCCTCTATCGTCACGCCATGATAGACTGAAACTCCGTTTTGGATCTTGACCCTGTTCCCTATGGTGACGCCTGTGTCGATATAGACGTCCTTCCCGATGTTGCAGTTCTCGCCAAGCTTCGCTCCCTTCCTGACGTGGGCGAAGTGCCAGATCCTGGTACCGTCACCAATCTCGGCACCTTCCTCTACGACAGCTAGTGGGTGTGCAGTGAACTTGCTCATAGATGACCCTGCACGGCTCCGTTCGTGTTTCCGAATTAACTCTATCCCTCAGACGTATCTCACAGCCTTTCTCTAGATCTGCGAGGCCTTGTCCCAGTCGTGCTTGTAGACATGAGCATTGACTGACATGGTCGTTATGGTCCCTGCCTTGAGTTCAGCCTCGTCAGACACATTTGACAGGAGTTCAGCAAGAGCATAGACGTTTGCTAGCCAGGCGCCATACATGTCATTGGACCGTATCATGACTGACAGGTCAAGAACACTCTCGCGTGTCATGAAGACGAAGTGGTTCAGGCACGGCACCTCATTGGTCTTCTCGTCTTTCCTTGGGTCCCAAGTGGTAGCCACTGCTCTCCTAGTGTTTCTGTTCTCGCGCAGTTTCCCGATGACATACTCTATCTGATTGATGCCCTCTGAGCCCCAGGCATTCAGCCTCTCCCCGTAGGTGTATTCGAAGTCGAGTCTGTCGGGTGTGAGCAGCTGAGTGGCGTACTTCTCTCTGAGGACGTTCTCGCTGAAGGGATACTGTGGTGTCACTCGATCGTGGTATGGATCTGTGACATGTATCATCACATTGTCGAGCCAGCGAGTCTCCATTCCTCTCTCGTCGTGGCGGGTCATGCCAGACTCCATGATCTTCCTCACTACAGCTTGCCATCCATCGACAGGTGACTTGACCCTGAGGTAAGTCGGCATCTTCTCAGCTCCATTCTCGTCTCGGCTTGCGGCCTGCCAGACTTATGACTGTTGCCGTGGGCGGCCCCGTGATGTGGTGCTCTGATGGAAAGAATCTTATCAAATCGAACCGTATTGGGAGTGGAGACGTAGCGGCTTGCGACTAAGGGGGACATGCTCGCTTGTTGCAGTCGTGGTGATTACAGTTGGACTAGTTTCGGCCGGGCTTGTCGTTCCACGAGTTGATGCCAACATAGTGGCCATCGAAACTGCCAATGGGGGCTTCGTAATCCCGTCAAGCGAAGAAGTGCAGATGCCGACCGCAAACGTGTCGATCAAGGTGCTCGTGACAGACTCTTTCGTATACGGCATATCCGCGAACTGCAGT
>Ga0316624_10000521_pt1 | contig 13102 bp, 12 predicted proteins | sample OWC_Aug_N3_C1_D5_FD_207657 | JGI IMG/M metagenome (GOLD analysis project Ga0316624, IMG submission 207657) | Wetland soil microbial communities from Old Woman Creek delta, Ohio, United States - OWC_Aug_N3_C1_D5_A | ecosystem: Environmental > Terrestrial > Soil > Wetlands | place: USA: Ohio... | reverse complement strand
TGGCCCTCCTTCTCAACGTCAAGGTCTACTACTCGTTCAACCTCGGCGCGTGGAGTCGCATCAATTACTCTGACTTCGCGCGCAACATCTACGGCGGGCTTCGCTACTTCTTCGACATTGCAGTCACGTTTGCCCTGCCCCTGTTGCTGTGGGTCGGCCTCTTTCCCGAGAGGGTCTTCAGACTCCTGGGATTCGACCAGGAAACGGCGGCACGTCACGCCGGACGGGCCTCGTAGGGCCAGGAAGCGGCCAGGGTGGCACCACCGAGCTCGGGGACGGCGTTGGTTGCCCGCGGTGGCCGCTATGCGTTGGTGTCGGGGGCCCTCGACAGTGAGTCCCGCAGTTGCTGCGGGATGAGCATTGGCCGGCCGCTCGCCCGTTCTACCGCGAGATGACGGCTCTCGCCTTCGGCGAGCACGTCGCCGCGAGCGTTCTCGACGCGGTAAGCGAAGACGACACGCCGGCTGGCGACGTCGGCGACCCGCACCCAAATCGTGACCTCCTCGTCGTAGCGGGCGGGTCTCCGGTAGCGGCACGTCAGCTCGCTGACCATCAAAAGTACCCCGCGCGTCTCCCACTCGCGGTAGGGCAGCCCCACAGCTCGGGAGAGGGCGGTGCGCGCCGCCTCGAACCAAACGGGATAGACGCTGTGATGGACGACTCCCATCTGATCGGTCTCGGCGTAACGGACACGAAGCCGCACGGGGAAGAATCGCGGATCGTCCATGCCGACATTCTAGTCACACGGCGCACCATTCGACCGGAGGGCGGGTCTTTCGGCCCTCTCCGTGTCGTGATAGCCTGACGCGAGGCTCAAAGCGATGACTCAGCAGCATTCGATCATAGACAACCGCGATGTCGGCGGCACCGCTTGCATCACCACCATCAACCCCGCAACGGGTGAGGTACTGGCAGAAGTCCCCGCCGTCGATGAGGGAGGTGCGCTGGACGCGGTCGCAGCGGCGCGGCGGGCGTGGCCTGCATGGGCCGCGACCTCCTTCGCTGAGCGCCAGCGACTTCTCTCCCGCTGGCTCGCGCTGATGGTCGCCGAAGAGAAGTCGCTGGCCGAGCTGGTGGCGCGCGAGGGCGGCAAGCCTATTAGTGAGGCCAGACTCGTCGACATCTTTCCTGCCTGCGAGACGCTCTCGTTCCTGGCTCGTGGCCTCCATCGTCTCCTCGCCTTCAGGCCGGTCCGGCCGCGACAAGTGCTCTTCGCTCACTGGCAGGCCGGCTACCGCTTCGAACCGCTCGGAGTGATAGCAGTGATCACCCCGTGGAACTATCCAGTGGCGATCCCGGTGATCGAGATCGCCAGTGCGGTGGCTGCGGGCAATACGGTGGTGTTCAAGCCGGCGTCCGCGACGGTCCTGATCGGCCTCGCTCTCGGTGATCTGGCACGGAGGGCCGGCTTCCCGCCCGGGGTGATCAACACCCTGGCTCTACCGGGCCGGGCGACCGACGCGCTGCTTGACGATCAGCGGATCGACAAGGTGCTGTTCACAGGATCCGTGGAAATCGGCCGCCACGTCGCGGCGCGCTGCGCGACGCGGCTGGCACCGTGCCAGCTCGAGCTCGGCGGCAAGGATGCTGCCGTGGTGGCAGGGGACGCTCACCTCGAACGCACCGCGCAGGGTCTGGTCTGGGGCGCCTTCATGAACACCGGTCAGACCTGCGCCTCGATCGAGCGCGCGTACGTCGTCGAGGAGGTCTTCGAGCGGGTCGTGGCGCGGGTCGTCGAGCTGACTCGAGAACTCAGGGTCGGCGATCCGTTCGAGGCCGGCACCGACATCGGGCCCATGACGACGCCGGATCAACGAGAGCTCGTGCACCGCCACGTGTTCGAGGCACTCGCCGGCGGGGCGCGTGCCCTCACGGGCGGGGCGCTTCCGCCCGGGCCCGGACTGTTCTACCCACCCACGGTGCTCGTCGACGTCCGCGAGGAGATGGCCGTGATGCAGGAGGAGACCTTCGGACCCGTGCTGCCGATCCTCCGCGTGGCGTCGGTCGACGAGGGCATCGCCCGTGCCAACGCGTCACGGTTCGCCCTGACTGCGTCGGGCTGGACCCGCTCGCGGGCGCTGGCGGCCAGGCTTCAGCGGGAGCTGTGCGCAGGGACCGTCACCATTAACGAGCACGTCGTGTCATTTGCCGAGGCCACTGCTTCGTGGGGCGGGTTGCACGATAGCGGGATCGGTCGCTCCCATGGTCCGTACGGTCTGCTCGAGCTGTGCAACGTCAAGTACGTCATGCGCGACGATGGCAGGCCCGCCGCGTCGCCCTGGTACTACCCCTACGACGTTGATTTCGGACGGTTCAAGGAAGCTGCACTTCAGTTTCTGTACGCCCGCGGCATGCACCGTCTGCCGGGTTTGCTCAGGCTCGTGACGACCCGGCGCTTCGCCCGGAGGGTCCGCAAGGGCTCGTTGATCGCGAACTTCGACCGTCTGTTGTAAGCGGACGGCATTGTCCCGTCGGCTGTAGGTAGGAGGAACGATGCTCGAGCTGGTCGTCCTCGATGGTAGCGGACAGCGGTACGCGCTCACCGAAGGGGCGGAGGTGCGGGTCGGCACGGCTGCTCAATGCCAGGTTCGGCTCCGGGCCGAGGACGTCTCCCGCTCCCATGCGTTGATCGCGTGTCGGCAGGGGAAGGTGTTCCTGCTTGACCTCGGGAGCAGAAACGGGACGTTCGTGAATGGCCGTCGCACGAAGGAAGCGGAGCTCGGACCCGGGGACCTGGTCCGCTTCTCGACAGTGGTGGCGCAGATCGTGCCCAGCGAAGAGCAGGGAACGGAAGGGTCGGAAACCGACTCGGCCCAGCGCTCCCGCGGCGGGGAGGGCGAGCCGCCATTAGCTGCAACGAGCGAGGGCATTCCAGTCAACCTTCAGCGCTCGCTGATCGATCTGATCGGGCGTTGGGGGATGAGCGAAGGTGGTGCCGTGGCTGCTCTGCTCGAATGGATTGTCGGCCAGCGGGGGATGGCAGGGGCCGTGGTGCTCGATACGATCGGCGGGGAGACTGTGGTGAGCGCCGCCCATGGTGCGGTCGATCGGCTGCTCGAGAGCCGCCGGTGCACCGGCCTGCTGCTGGGACAAGAGCAGCCGCGGGCGACCGTGGAGACGCTGCAGTACGTCGACGACGGAGAGCCGGTCCTGGCAGTTGCGGGCCCGGGAGGGCCATGTCTCGTTCTGAAACCGCGGGAGACGATGCCGGACACCGAGGAGATCGAGCTGTGGGTTCGGCTTCTCACGGTGGCGGGCAGGTTGGACCGCTGCCCGACCGGGTCCCCAACGGGGCGCAAGGCGTGACCGAGGGAGGGGCGGTGGCTTTGGGATCGCTGTCCGCGGTCGACGGTTTGGTGCGCCTCAGCGAAGTGGTTCGTTCGGGAAGGGTGGAGTCGATTCACTTCGGCGCGGCTGTCGTGTCCGATGCTTCTGGAAGCATCCTTGCGAGCGCCGGGCCACCGTCGCTGGGCACCTATCTGCGCTCGGCCGCGAAGCCCGTGCAGCTGCTCACCATGCTCGAGGTGGGGCTGCAGCGGCACCTTCGCCTCACCGACGAGGAGCTCGCGGTCGCGGCGGCGTCGCATGGGGGAGAGACGGGCCACGTCGCCACCGTGCGTGCGCTCCTGAACCGCGCCGGCCTTGGTGAGGACCTGCTCCGTTGCGGAGCCTCCGCACCCCTCGACGGAATCGCTCACGAGGCTCTGTTGCGCGCCGGCGAGAGTGTCAGCTCGATTCACAACAACTGCTCCGGGAAACATGCCGCGATGCTGATCACCTGCAAGGCGAACGACTGGCCGCTCGATTCATACCTCGAGCCGGATCATCCCTTGCAGCTCCGTATTGCCGCAAAGGTGTCCGAGTTTGCGGGCGAGGCGGCGGCCGTCGGGGTGGACGGGTGCGGTGTGCCGACCTTCTACCTGCCCCTCGTCGGTGGTGCCCGGGCCGTTGCGACACTCATGGAACGCGCTGAGGATGGCGGCGAGGCCGGACGCGTGGTGGTCGCGATGACAACACGCCCTTGGTTCACCTCTGGCACGCACCGGCTGGCCTTCCGCCTCATGAGCCTCGTCCCTGGTCTTCTCGCCAAAGAAGGAGCCGAGGGCTATTTCGTGGTCGGCATTCCGCGCAACCGCTCAACGTGGGGCAGAGCGGTCGGGCTGGCCGTCAAGGTGATCGATGGCGGCGGCGAGGGTGTACGCGGCCGGGAGCCCGCGGTCGCCTCGGCACTCCTCTCGCTCGGTGTTGCGCGGCCTGGAGAGGAACATGGCCTCAAGGAGCTGTCGCGCGCCGCGGTCGTCAACGCGGCTGGGCGGGAGGTAGGGGAGATTCGCGGGCTCCTCGGGATGGACAGCCTTCTCGGTGCTTCAGGATGACGTCAAGACGATGGATGGCCCCGGAGCTCGCGGGCCCGACGATCCGCGGAGGGGGAGGGGCAACTCTGAACCGAGCCCGGGTTACTCCTCCTCCTCGTCCTCGACGTTGTCGTAGCTCTCTCCGTACTCTTCGTCCTCTTCCGCTTCGGAATCCTCGCCGTCTTCGACGTCTTGATCGAAATCTTCTGGCAGGGAAAAGGCGTCAGGGTCGGTGTTGCCACAGATCTCGCAGGCAGCCCGACGGATCTCGCCGTCACGCCAGGTGAAGTCCTCCACCTCCGATTCGCACTCGAGGCAAATGATGTAGTCGGGTCGTGCCATGCTCCCCTCCGATACGCCAAGCCCGATCGGCTACCCCCCGAAAACTCTAGCGACCCCTGGCTCACCGCGCAACACCTCTACTCGCTGGCCGGGTCGTGGTCAAACAGGAAGCTTCCTGACGGCGATCCCCACTGCACCCGAGCCCGTGTGAGCTGCGAGCACGGCTGCTAGGTTGACGATTGAAATGTCGGAGACGCCAAGCCGGCGTCCAAGGTGCTCAGTCAAGTACTCGGCCGCACCGATCGCGTTGGCATGGGCAACCAAGATGCGGACCGGTTTACCTTCGGCGAAGCGTTCGACCCGGCGAGCGATGCCGCGTAGGCAGGAGGCGAAGCCGATGCGGACGCCAGCTCTCACCGCTTTCCCTTCCTGGTTGAGGCTGAGGATAGGCGTGATGCCAAACCAGCGGGCGAGGCGTCCAATCGCCGGGCTCACTCGGCCACCGCGCACCACCATTTCGAGCGAGGGAAGGGCGGCAAACAGCCTCACGTTACGGGCCGCCTCCTCCGCGACTTGGGCCGCATCGTCGAGCGAGGATCCGGCCGCGATGGCCTCGCCGGCCGCTTCCGCGACGAGGGCGAGGCCCACCGAGAGATTGCCGCTGTCGACAACCCGGATTCTCTCAGGACTCACCTGAGTCGCCGCCGCCTTGGCGGCCTGGAAGGTTCCCGACAGCCCGGAGGCGAGGTGCACCGAGAGGATCGCCTCGTGGGTCTTGAGCAGGGAGTGGTAGATGGACTTGAAATCGCCCACGGCCGGCTGCGATGTCTTGGGGACGACCGTCGAGGTGGCAAGACGCTGGTAGAACTGGGCAGGGGTCATGTCGACCCCGTCAGTGAAGCTCTCCTCGCCGAAGCTGAGGACGAGCGGCACGCGCACGAGGCCGAACGCGTGCGCCGCAGCCTCAGGGAGATCGCACCCGGAGTCGGTCACGAGGGCGATCTTGGCCTCCCGAGCTGCGAGCTGCTGGAGCACCATGTCGTCGGTCTTGGTGCGGGTCAGCGTCCCGTACGAGGCAAGCTGACTGAAGAGCCTCTGCGGCTCGTTGGTGTGCAGGTGAATGCGCAGGCGAGAACCTCCACCGGCCACGATCAGAGAGCCGCCAAGCGACGTGACCGCAGCAGCGACCGCCTTGCGGTCGAGGTGGTCGCCGCTGATCAGACCCTCCGCGCAGTAACGGTAGGTCGTGTCCAACTCGGCGTGGGCTGCCGCGAACGGGGTCGGCACGGCGGGCGAGAGCCCGGCTTTCTGCCAGTCTGCGGCCCGACGATCGCGGAAGATCGAGGAAACGCCCTCGAGGAAATACACGAACCCCTGAGCGCCAGCGTCCACGACGCCGTGCTTGGCGAGCACCGCGAGCTGCTTCGGAGTGTTGGCGAGTGCCGTACGGGCGCGCTCGAGCCCGCGCGCCAGCAGCTCCGCGAAGTCGTGCGCGCTTCGCGAGTTCTCGTCAATACTAGTGGCCCACTCGCGGAGGACCGAGAGGATCGTCCCTTCCACTGGGCGCTGCAGCGCCTGGTAGGCGGCCTCGACGCCCCGCCGCACCGCTGCGGCGAAGTCCTTGGTGGTGACGTGGACGCGGTTGCCGATGACCTCGGCGAGCCCGTAGAAGAACTGCGCCAGAATCGCCCCGGAGTTGCCCCGTGCCCCGTCGAGGGCGGCGTCCGCGGCGGCTCGGACCGACTGGCCGAGCGAGACGCTCACGGGCGGCACCATTGCCGCCGCGGCAGCGCGCAGGGTCGAGGCGAGGTTGGCGCCCGTATCGGCGTCCGGGACGGGGAAGACGTTGATCCGGTTCAGGCTCTCCTGCTCCCGCACGACCGCAAGCGCGCCTGCGCGCATGGCTCGAGCGAAGCGCGGGCCGGTGAGGATCTGGACCATCAAGCGCTCCTGGCAGAGTATAGTGCCAAGCCCCGGCTGCTAGCCCTCATTGGAGTCCCCCCGTCGGATCGACATCTCTTCGATGTCTTCCTCGGTTGCGAACGAAGTGGGATCGTCATTGCCACAGAGCGCACAGAAGGCTTCCTGAATGTGACCGTCTCTCCACTCGAAAGTGTAGGTCGGCGATTCGCACTCCAGGCAGATCAGATAGTCCGGGGCAGCCATCAAGCGATCCTATACCACACCCGCGCCGCTGTCGCACCGGCAGAGGTGGCAGAAGGTCGCCGGGCACGGTGTCTGCCGCAGGGTGGCATCGACCGCCCAGCGGCCGCGGGCCCACGCTTGTCGAACGGAACTTGCTACCATTCAGCACATGGGTCTTGCCGGAAGGCTCTACGATCTGACGTGGAGGAGGGTTCGCCACCTCGGCTCCGCAAGCCTGCTATCCGTTGCGACCTTGTCGAGCATGGTCACTCCGCCGTTCGAGTGGCGGGCGGTCCTGGTGCAGCTCGAGGGCATCGGCGTTCGCTCGGCAAATCTCGCTGCAGTCATCGCGCTCTTCACTGGCATGGTGCTGGCACTGCAGACCGCGTACACGCTCGCGGCCTTCGGCGCGAAGCTGTACATCGGCGAGGTCGTTGGTCTCTCTCTAGTTCGCGAGCTCGGGCCGGTGCTTACGGCGCTCATGGTTGGCGGGCGAGTTGGTGCGGGAATCACGGCGGAGTTGGGGAGCATGACCGTCTCGGAGCAGGTCGAGGCCGTCCGCTCCCTCGGCGCCGACCCGATCCGCAAGCTGGTGGTGCCCAGGATGTGGGCTCTCGTCATCGCCCTGCCGCTTCTCGTCCTGCTCGCTGACGCCACTGGAATCATCGGTGGCATGGTCATCTCGACATGGGAGCTTGGTCTCGACCCGAGCTTCTACCTCAGCCACGTGCTGCGCCTTATGGAGTACGGCGACTTCTTCTCCGGCCTGGGCAAGTCCGTGTTCTTTGCCGTGGCGATCGGGATCATCGCCTGCTACAACGGACTGACAGCCGAGGGCGGGGCAGACGGTGTGGGGCGGGCCACCACTAACACGGTTGTCGCGGTGGCGATCACGGTGCTCGTGCTGGACTTCTTCCTCACCAAGTTCTTCCTCTGGCTATGAGCGACGAGCGACCCATCGCGATCGATTTCTTCGAGGTGCACAAGTCTTTCGGGTCAAAGGACGTGTTGCGGGGCCTCACGTTCAGGGTGGAGAGGGGCGAGACGGTCGTTGTGCTGGGCGGCTCCGGGAGTGGCAAGTCTGTGCTCCTGAAACACATCAACGGGCTCCTTAAGCCCGATTCCGGAGCGGTTGTGGTGCTTGGGCGCGGCGTCTCCCACCTCAACGAGCCGGAACTCATCGAGCTCCGCCACAGGGTGGCCTACATCTTCCAGCAGTCGGCCTTGTTCGATTCGCTCTCGGTGGGTGAGAACGTGGCATATCCCCTCCTGGAGCACGGGTCCCTCCGGGAGGACGAGCTCGACGAGAAGGTGGCGTCACTGCTGACCCGTGTGGGTCTCGCCGGGACCGAGCGGCTGCAGCCTGCCGAGCTCTCCGGGGGAATGCGGAAGCGCGTGGCGATCGCTCGGGGCCTTGCCGTCGATCCGGAGGTCATCCTCTACGATGAGCCTACCGCCGGGCTCGATCCGCTCACTGGACTGGCGATCGTCTCACTCATCCGGGAAGTGACACGGGAGAGCGGGGCCACTTCGCTGGTCGTGACTCACGATCTTGCGGTGGCTCGCGAACTGGCCGACCGCATCGCGTTCTTAGAGGAAGGCAGGTTTTCGTTCCTGGGTTCGCTGAGCGACGCGGCGCAGCGGCCGGGAAGCGTCGGCGACTTCGTCCGGGCCGGAGGTATTCATGTTTGAGCAGGATCCAAAGCGACGTTTGCGGGTGGGGCTGTTTACCGGCGGCATGCTGGTGCTGCTCGGTTTCGTGATCCTCCTGCTGGGCGAGAAACAGCAGCTCTTCGTGCGGCACGTTCGCTATCAGGGGAGGTTCAATTACGTCGGCGGACTGGTTCCAGGCGCGCCCGTATGGCTCAACGGCGTCGTGGTCGGATCGGTAGAGGAGGTGCTGCTGCCGTCGGACCCGGCCGAGGCGGAGATTACTGTGGTGTTCAGGGTCGCCGCCAGAGTGGCCAACCGGGTGCGGGCGGACTCTCGACTGCGGATCCGAACGCTCGGACTCCTCGGTGACCGCTACCTCGAGCTTACTTCCGGGAGCCCGAAGCTTCCCAGGCTGGAAGCGGGTGGACTCGTGCCCAGCGAGGAACTGACCGACATCGCCTCGGTGATCACCCGGGGCGGCGATGCGATGACCAACGTCCAGGCCATCACCTCATCGCTGCGCCGAGTCCTCGAGAGAGTGGAGCGCGGTGAGGGGATCCTCGGCCAGCTTACCGTCGACCCCGAGAGCGGTCGCAAGGCGCTACGCAACCTGTACTCCCTGCTTGACCATGCCGATGGGCTCGTGCGTGACATCCGTGCCGGCAAGGGAGTGCTCGGCAAGCTGGCCGTGGACCCTGAGTTAGAGGCTCGCTTTGCGCAGGATGTCGCTGGTATGACACGGGCGGGGCGACGCGTCGCAGAGATCTTGGCGCGCGACCTGCAGCAGGACGACTCGCTTCTCGCCGGTCTGCTGCGCGACCCGGACGGCCGCAAGCGGTTGCAGGGCACCCTCGACCGATTGGGCAATGCGGCTGCGACGGTGACCGCGGTTGGCAAGGAGTTCACAGAAGGCGAGGGTACCCTCAAGCTTCTGCTCGAGGACAAGGAGTTCGCCCGTGACTTCCTCGAGGACTTGCGCTCCCTCACCAAGAGCATGAGGAGCGTTGTGGAGAAGGTGGACCTGGGTGAGGGCAGCGCCGGCAAGCTGGTGAACGACCCGCAACTCTACGAGGATCTCGAGAACGTCGTTCGCGGCGTGCAGAGCTCCAGGACGCTCAAGTGGCTCATCAAGAATCGGCGCGAGGCCGGGGAGCGCGACGCCCAGGCCACAGCGAAGGAGGGGAAGTAGCGATGCGAACCGTCCTCGTCACCGGCGGGGCCGGCTTCATCGGGTCCCACCTCACCGCTCGTCTGCTCGACCGCGACCTGGAGGTCGTCTGCCTCGATGACTTCAACGACTACTACGACCCGGCCTTCAAGCGCGAGAACGCGGCGGCCTTCACGGACAACAAACGTTGGAAACTTGTGGAGGGCGACATCCGCGACGCTGCGCTGGTTGAGGAGGTGTACCGGCGGCATGGCATATCCGCTACCGTGCACCTCGCCGCACGGGCTGGCGTCCGCCCCTCGATTCGGCAGCCGCGGCTCTACGAGGAGGTCAACTGCGTCGGCACGCTCAACCTGCTCGAGTCGGCTCACCGCTGGGGGGCATACACGTTCGTGTTCGGCTCCTCTTCCTCGGTCTACGGCGTCAACTCAAAGCTCCCATTCTCGGAGGAGGATCCCATCACGTGTCCGGTGTCGCCCTACGCCGCGACGAAGCGCGCGGGCGAGCTCATGTGTTACACGTACCATCACCTCTACGGCCTCAAGGTCACTTGCCTCAGGTTCTTCACCGTCTTCGGGCCGCGCCAACGCCCGGAAATGGCGATCTATCACTTCACCGACAGACTCGCCCGCGGGCAGGCAGTGCCCCGGTTCGGCGACGGCTCCGCGTCCCGTGACTACACCTACATCGACGACATCGTTGCCGGGCTGCTGGCCGCGCTCGACGCGGACTCGGAGTTCGAGATCGTCAACCTTGGCGGTTCGCGGACAACCGCGCTGCAGGAGCTCATCGAGATGATCGCGGCGGCGCTCGGAGTGCCGCCGAAGTTCGAGGAACTGCCTTCGCAACCGGGTGACGTTCCCATCACCTTCGCAGACGTGACGAAGGCCAAGCGCTTGTGGGGATGGGAGCCCACGATCCACGTGAAGGACGGGATCGCTCGCTTCGTCGACTGGTTCAGGGCGAACCGCCTCCGGTAGGGCGGGAGAGGAAGAGCACACCGCCAGGGACGGTCACGACCGGGACCAGGCCGAGACGGGCCGCGAGCCGTCGCAACGGTCGCTCCGAAGTCAGACTCGGGGAGACGATCACCGCCGTGTCTCCCGCTCGGCCCAAGGCACGGCGCGTCAGTCGGTCGAGGTCTTCCTCGCCGAACGGGTCGGAGCCGTCCGCGAACCAGCCGGGATGCCGTGCCGCCCCCGGGGGCACGCTCACGAATTCGAGCTGTTTGCGGTCACGAAGCTGGCTCGCGACATCGAGTCCCCAGTAGCCGCTCGTCACCACCATTCCTCCTGCCGGGAGCGACTGCCGGATGGCCTCCGCGACTACCGCCTCGGGCAAAGGGCCCGCCGATACCCAACGCACGCAGCCGGCAACAACGTTTGCGGCTCCGCCGAGGGCGAGAGTCGCAGCGAGGATCCCGGTAAAGCGGGAGCGCACCGCTCCGATACCCATCACGCCCAGAACGGGAATGAGATAGAAGGCTTCCGCGCGCCCCGGGTAGAACGCCGGCAGGCCCATCTCGGCGAGCAGCGGTAGTCCAAAGGCAGGCACGGCAGCGATGAGAACCGCAACGTGCGCGCGACGCCCGAAGAACAGGAGCGACACGCAGGCCGCGGCTGCGACGAGCTGGAGCGCCAGCGGTGGCGATGGCATGTCGAGGGTCGAGCCGAACGGGGAGAGCGGGGCCAGGAGACGGACAGGCGAGAGGAGGCGTTCCGCGAGACGTGTCCCGTGCCACGCCTCGGTCATCCACGCGGTGGCCGCCGAGGGCTGCTGCACGGCTACCGGGAGCCACGGCAGCAGGGACGCCAGCCCGATCGCCGCAGCGCCCAGACACCGGAGGCGAGCAGCGCGGGGGAGCGTGAGCGACGCGATCGAGACGGCACCGACAAGGGCCGGTCCGAGGCCGTGACTCCAGACGGCGACGGCGAGGGCTGCAGCAAGACCTGCGCTGCCTCTGCCGGTCGTACGGATGGCCTCGATGCGCTCCCAGCTCCAGGCGGCGGCGAAGAGGACAAGAGCATAGGCTCGACCTTCCGACGACCACGCAACGGCGAGTGGATGGGTGGCGAGGAGCGCTCCGCACGCCAACGCCGCACCTGTCCCCGAACACCTCTCTGCCGCGCGAAAGCCGAGCCACACGGCGAGCAGCCCGGCGGTCAGCGCCAGGGCGCGGGCGGCATAGAGGCCAGGAAGGCCAACTGAGACGAGCATCTTGGTTAGCAGGTAGGGCAAGGGCGGACCGGAGTCGAGGTGCAACGCAGCAAGGAGATCTCCGAGGGGAAGAGCGGCCGCCCACGCCGTGAAGTACTCGTCGTGCCAGGGAGGCCGCACGAGCGCCGCCGCGCCGCGCACCGCCGCGGCGACGGCGAGCACGACGCCGAGTTGCGCGGTCCGTTGGCTGGGCAAGCTCACCGGACCAGTGTCCCTACGCGACGGCGCTCTCGTCAAGGGTGGCGGGCGCGGCTTGTCGGCGGCAAGCGGCATGTCTACACTGCCCGGGCGCGCGACGCGCCTGAGGAGGGGCAGGATGCACATCGCGGTGGTGGGGAGCGGATACGTCGGCCTGGTCACCGGGGCATGCCTGGCTGATTTCGGGATGGACGTCACCTGCGTCGACAACGACGAGAGCAAGATCGCCGCGCTCCAGGCGGGGAGGGTTCCGATCTACGAACCCGGACTCGACGCCCTGGTGGCCAAGAACGCCCAGGCCGGGCGACTGCACTTCACGACCGAGCTCAAGGAGGCAGTTGAAAAGGCCCTCGCGATCTTCATCGCCGTGGGAACGCCACCCCGGGAGGACGGTTCTGCGGACCTTTCGTATGTGGTTCAGGTGGCCGAGGCGATCGCCGACCACATGAACGGCTACAAGGTCGTGGTGACGAAGTCCACGGTCCCGATCGGAACGGGGCAGATCATCGAGAGGACCATCGCGGCGCGTTCTGGCGGGCGGCACCCTTTCTCAGTGGTTTCCAACCCCGAGTTCCTGCGGGAAGGCTCGGCTATCGAGGATTTCATGCGTCCCGATCGCGTGGTGATCGGCGCACGCGATTCTCAGGCGATCGCGATCATGAAGGACATCTACGCGCCCCTCTACCTCATCGAGACGCCGTTCGTGATCACCAACGTGGAATCCTCCGAGCTGATCAAGTACGCATCGAACGCTTTTCTCGCCACGAAGGTCACGTTCGTCAACGAGGTCTCGGCGCTGTGCGAGCTGCTTGGAGCCGATGTCCACCACGTCTCCAAGGGGATGGGCCTGGACCGTCGGATCGGACCGAAGTTCCTCCACCCCGGGCCAGGGTATGGGGGTTCGTGTTTTCCGAAAGACACCAAGGCTCTCACGGAGATCGCCCGCGCCGCTGGTCGGCCGTTTGAGATCGTCGAAACCGTCGTCAGGGTCAACGAGGAGATCAAGCTCAGGATGGTCGACAAGATCCGCACGGCCTGCGGCGGCTCGGTGGCTGGGTTGACCATCGGGGTGCTCGGCCTCTCG
>Ga0316624_10000520_pt1 | contig 13103 bp, 9 predicted proteins | sample OWC_Aug_N3_C1_D5_FD_207657 | JGI IMG/M metagenome (GOLD analysis project Ga0316624, IMG submission 207657) | Wetland soil microbial communities from Old Woman Creek delta, Ohio, United States - OWC_Aug_N3_C1_D5_A | ecosystem: Environmental > Terrestrial > Soil > Wetlands | place: USA: Ohio... | reverse complement strand
TGGCGTGGCCGGAGGAAGACTTTCCGCGCACGCCGACACAAAAGCCCAAGATGGACCTGATTCGGAGCGCGGCCGAGGCGCAGCTTGGCGGCGCTCCCGCAGAAGCGGTCCCGGCAAGCGTAACGTCTTCCGGGACGTTGCAGGACCTGGTGGAGAGCGTGGCACGGCACAAAGTGGATCTGCGGCCCGGCGCACGGCTGGAAGATGACCTGAATCTGAGTTCTCTGGACCGGGTGGAGCTGATGGCGGCGATCGAAAACCGCTACCAGGTGGACCTGAGCGATCGCGAGTTTTCGCAGATCAGCACGGTCTCCGACCTGGAAGACCTGCTGAAGAAATCTGCGCCGCCGGAGAAAGAAGCGAAGATCGAATATCCCTACGCGCGCTGGGCGCAGCGTTGGCCGATCACCTGGCTGCGGCTGGCGGCATGGTACGGCGTGACTTGGCCGTACATCATGATCATGGGCAGGCCGAAGATTTTCGGGCGCGAGCGACTGAAAAGCCTGAACGGTCCGGCGCTGATTGTGTCAAATCACATCACGGAGATCGATATCGGCTACCTGATGGCGGCGCTGCCGGCACGCTTCCGAAATCGTCTGGCGGTGGCCATGCAGGGTGAGATGCTGCGCAGCATGCGCCACCCGCCGAAGGAATGGTTCTTCCTCCGGCGCTGGAGGGAGCAGCTCCGCTATGTGCTGGTTTCCGCTTTTTTCAACGTCTTCTCGCTGCCGCAGAAAGCCAAGTATCGGGAGAGCTTCCGCTTTGCCGGCGAGATGGCGGACAAAGGTTACAACGTGGTGATCTTCCCCGAGGGCCGGCGCACAGAGACAGGCGAAATAGGGCCGTTCCGCAGCGGAATCGGACTGCTGGCCACGCACCTTAACCTGCCGGTGGTCCCGATGCGGATTGACGGGCTGTATCCGCTGAAGGTCGCGAAGAAGCATTACGCCAGGCCGGGAGCAATCCAGGTGAGGATCGGCGATCCGGTGACCTTCGAGCCGACGGCGGATGCGGAGGAGATTGCCAAAACTCTGCAAGAGACAGTAGCATCAATCTAATCCTCAGTTGTGGGTCTGCCCGCCCTCCGCAGGATTCAAGCAAGTCCAAATTGACAGTCGACGATAACATCCCATTCAGGGAAGGAGTCCGCACATGAGTACTACCCTGCCTGCGCCCGAAGTGAAAGCGCCCCAACAGCCCACTCCGGGTGATCATGTATTGCAACTGGCAACCGGCTACATAGCGTCCATGTCCATTTACATCGTGGCCAAGCTGGGGATTGCAGACCTGCTGGCCGAGGGTCCCAAGCCTGTCAGCGAACTGGCGGCTGCCAGCGGAAGCCACGAAGACAGGCTGTACCGGGTACTGCGCACTCTGGCCAGCGTGGGAGTATTCAGCGAGGTCGAGCCGCGGCGGTTTGCCCTTACGCCTGCGGGCGCGGCGCTGCGCACGGGAACGCCGGACTCCGTCCATCCCATGGCGCTGTGGATGACCGATCCATTCCATTTCCGCGTTCATGCCGAGCTGCTGCATACCGTAAGAACCGGTGAGATCACCTTCGATCATGTCTATGGCAAACCGATCTTCGAATACCTGCCGGAAGACCGGGAGGAATCAGAGATCTTTGACAACGCCATGACCTGGTTCAGCGACATGGTGGTGCCCGCGGTCCTGGAGGCTTATGATTTTTCCGCGATCGGGACGCTGCTGGACGTGGCCGGCGGGCGCGGAGCGTTAATGCGGGGAATCCTCAACAAATATCCGCAGATGCGCGGCATCGTCATTGACCTGGAACACGTGATTGAAGCGGCAAAGCAGGTCCCGGCGAACCAGGCGCTGGGAGAGCGCTGCCAATTCCAAGCCGCCGACTTTTTTGCTGCGGTACCTACGAAGGCGGACGCCATCATCATGAAAAGCATTATTCATGACTGGGATGATGAACCGGCGGTCAAGATCCTGAAGAACTGCCGCAAGGCGCTGGCGGGCAAGGCGAACGCGAAGATCCTGCTGGTGGAAGCTGTCCTGATGCCCGGCAATGAACCGCACCTGGGCAAGTTCATCGACCTGGAGATGATGGTCTTTCCCGGAGGGCGCGAGCGCACGGAAGAGGAATTTCGAAGACTGTTTGCAGCAGCAGGGTTGCGGCTGAACCGCGTGGTTCCCACCAAGGCGCCGTTGTGGGTGGTGGAAGGCGTGGTGGCATAAGAACCCGCACGCGAATGCAGGCGGTCTGAATGATACTCTGCTCAGCCCTTATAGAGATGGTACGAACGTAACCTAGGAACCCAGCCCGGGCGGGAACAGAATACGGCAGGCTTTCGGGGAATGTCCCTATGAAGCAAGTGAATGTCGTAATCTCCCTTCCGGGTGAAAACAAGTACCTCCGCGAACAGGCAGCCGTGGCGGAATCGACAGCACAGCGCCTCGGAGTAAAACTTCGCGTCGTCAATGCAGAGAGTGATCCGGTAGCGCAGAGCCAGCAATTGCTGGAGATCATTCAAGCCTCGCGGGACCAGGTCCCGGACGCCCTGATCGTGGAGCCGGTGACGGAGACAGGCCTGCCACGCGTGGCCGAGGCCGCTGTGGCGGCCGGCATTGGATGGGTCATCAGCAACGCCCGGGTCGATTACATTGAGCAACTGCGGAGAAATTCGCGGGCCCCGGTTTTCAGCGTGTCGCAGGACCACGGTGAAATCGGGCGGATCCAGGCAAAGCAATTTGCTGCGCTTCTGCCTGAGGGCGGTTCCGTGCTGTATCTGCGCGGGCCGGCCTCAAACTCGCTGGCCTGCCAGCGCGCCGAAGGCGTGGAGAGCGCCACTCCTGGCAATATCCATATAAAAACCCTGAAGATCCAGTGGACGGAGGAAAACGCCTATCAATCCGTGAGTTCGTGGCTGCGCTTGTCCACGGTGCACGCAGCGAACTTTCAATTGGTCTCCGCTCAGAACACTGACTTCATCTCCGCGGCAAGAAGGGCGTTTGAAGACCACGCACAAGCTGGGGAACGGGCGCAATGGCTCAGCCTCCCATATATTGGCGCCGGTGTTTTCAACCAGACGAAGCCGCTGGTTGAAAAAGGTATCTTGGCCGCCGCAGCCGTTACTTCGGCCACCATGGACACCTGTCTGGAAACGCTACGGCGCGCTTTGGAAAGCGGGCTGCAGCCGCCGGAGCGGACTGTAGTTTCAGCCTCCTCATACCCGACTCTGGAAGAGCTGGCCAAAAAACAAACGGCCAAACTTGCGGCTGGTGTGGCTGGCCAGCAGCGTGCCTGATGACCTGATTTGATCTACACTTGTTGGCCGGAGCCATCCATGACCCATTCAGGCCGACATTTTCTCCAAATTCCCGGCCCTACCAATGTGCCGGACCGCATCCTGAGGGCGATTGACCGGCCGGTGATCGACCATCGCGGGCCGGAGTTCGCCCGGCTCGGTCTTGAGGTGCTGGAAGGGCTGAAATCTGTCTTCCAGACCAGGGGGCCGGTGGTGATGTATCCGGCTTCAGGCTCAGGGGCGTGGGAAGCGGCGGTTGTGAATGCGCTTTCGCCGGGTGACCGCGTGCTGATGTTCGAGACGGGGCATTTTTCCAATCTCTGGCGACAGATTGCAGAACGGCTGGGATTGCAGGTGGAGTACGTGCCGGGCGACTGGCGGCACGGCGTAGATCCTGCCGCGGTGGAAGCGCGCCTGGCAGAGGACAAAGGCCGCGCCATCAAGGCCGTGATGGTGGTGCACAACGAGACTTCCACGGGCGTGACCAGCCGCATCGCCGAGATTCGCCGCGCCATCGATGCAGCCGGTCATCCGGCATTGTTCATGGTGGACACGATCTCGTCGCTGGCTTCCATTGATTACCGGCATGACGAGTGGGGCGTGGACGTAACCGTGGGCGGATCACAGAAAGGCCTGATGCTTCCGCCCGGACTCAGCTTCAATGCGGTTTCCGCCAAGGCCCTGGCGGCGAACAAGACGTCACGGTCGGCCCGTTATTACTGGGACTGGCAGGAGATGCTCAAGCCCAACCGCGAAGGGTTCTTTCCCTACACTCCGGCCACCAACCTGATCTACGGGCTGCGTGAGGCGCTGTTGATGCTGCAGGACGAAGGCCTGATCAATGTCTTCCAGCGGCACCAGCGGCACGGCGAAGCCACGCGCGCGGCCGTCCGCGCCTGGGGCTTGGAAATCGTTTGCGAAGATCCGCGGGAGTATTCCAATTCCCTGACGGCGGTCCTGATGCCGGAGGGCCACAACGCCGACCGGCTGCGCGAGATCATCCTGGAAAACTTCGACATGTCACTGGGGACCGGACTTTCCAAGCTGGCAGGAAAGGTATTCCGCATCGGGCATCTGGGCAGCTTCAACGACCTGATGCTGGCAGGAACACTGAGCGGGGTAGAGATGGGGCTGCAACTGGCAGGCGTGCCGCACAAGCCGGGCGGGGTCCGTGCAGCGATGGAAGCGTTGGTGAAGAGCCGGCAGAAGGAAGGAACCAGCGAGCATGTGCCCCAGCTTCAGGCGTCACGTTAGGCGCGGACGCTTTTGCGGCGCGAGCTGCGCGCACTTTTTGCGGGAAGTGTTCTGAAAGGGTGCCGGCTAACGCTAAGCGGCAGCGGAGCAGTTCCCTCACCTCGCACCACCCCAGCGAGCCAAAACCGGGCTTTCACCCCACCAGACGAAAACCGCGTCTGGTGGGGACCCCGGGCTCGCCGGGGACCCCGGACTCAGCCTCACCAAGGCTCGGCTTCGGAGGTTCGGGATGACGTGTCGCAAAGGGGGCTGACATGTTGCCCAGAAACAACGCAATCGAACGGGCGTTCAACAACAAAGAAGGCCGATACGCCATCTAACGGGGTGTGTCATGTGACGGAGCCAGGCCGTTGCCGGTGAGTTCTTCGCAGCCTCCGCAGTTTCCCGAGGAGCAGGAAACCCTGTTTCGCGAGGTGCTGCAATTGATGGAGCGCGAGTTTATCCCCGTGGTTGTCTCGGGCGCGTTCGCGCTGCACGAGCACACCGGGATATGGCGAGACACCAAGGACCTGGACCTGTTCATTCCTCCGCACGAGGTGCGGCGCGCGCTTCGCGTGCTGGAGCGCGACCAATTCGAGACGGAGGTCCTCGATCCGGTGTGGCTGGCCAAGGCGCGGCGCAGCGGCTACTTTGTTGACCTGATCACCGGAATGAGCAACGGGGTGGTGCGTGTGGACTACTCATGGGTGAAGCGGGCCGCGCGATCACAGATCTTCGGGCTACAGGCGCGGGTACTGGCGCCGGAAGAGTTGATTGCCTCCAAGGTATTTGTGACGCGGCGCGAGCGCTTTGATGGCGCGGACATCTGCCACATCATCTACGGCACACGAGGGAAATTTGACTGGAAGCGGCTGATGACCCTGCTGGGGGAACACTGGCAGATGCTGCTCTGGTACCTGGTGCTCTATCACTACATCTATCCTTCGGACTCCGACTACGTGCCAAGGGAGATCTGGGACGAGCTGCTGCAGCGCTTCCAGGTGGAGTTGAAACATCCCAATGCACAAGCCGGGTTCCGCGGCAGCCTGATTGACGAAAACATGTTTGCCATCGACGTGATGGAGTGGGAAAAGCGCAACGTTCAGGACGAATACCGGCGAAAAGCCGAGCTGATATCACCCGAGGCGGGCGAGGCGGCGTAAGGCAGAGACCATGAGAATTGCGGCCACCGCAGACATACATTTTTCACCGCAAAGCTACGACCACATTCGCGAGCCGCTTGCACACGTGCGTGAAGAAGCCGACCTGTTGTTGATCGCGGGCGACCTGACGAACTATGGCACGGCGGAAGAGATGCACTCCTTGCTGAACGCGCTGGTGCGACTGCGGCTGCCGATCGTCGCCGTGCTGGGCAACCACGATTATGAGAGCGGCCATGAGCAGGAACTCATGCGCATGATGCACGATGAAGGCATCAAGGTCCTGGACGGCAGCAGTTACGAACGCGACGGGGTGGGCTTTGCCGGGACCAAGGGATTTCCCGGCGGGTTCGGCCGCGGCATGCTGACCGCGTTCGGGGAAAAAGAAGTGAAATCCTTTGTGCAGGCCTCCCTGGATGAAACCATGAAGCTGGAACGCGCGCTGACCATGCTGCGCGCATCCAAGCTGGTGATCGCGACGCACTACGCGCCGATCATAGAAACAGTGCAGGGCGAACCAGCGGAGATATGGCCCTACCTGGGTAATTCGCGACTGTCAGAGGTGATCGACCGCCATGGCGCCGTCCTGGCGGTGCATGGCCATGCGCATCACGGAAAGCTCGACGGCAAGACCGCAGGAGGCGTGCCGGTGCACAACGTGGCGCTGTCACTGTTGATGACGCATAACGGCGGGAAGCCGTACCGGGTGTTTGAAGTGTGAACAACGAGCAAATGGCAAGTAGCAATTAGCAATTGGCCAAAGCGGTTACGAGCTTCGTCGTTGAAACTCCCTGAATCCACCCCAATGCGCGAAAACCACGCCCAATTGGAACTCCGTGCAAGAAGACATGCGTGGGAATCCTTCGGCTCTCCTCCTTAACCTCATTGCGCCCGCGGGGCTGCTCCCAATGAACAAACAGGTAAATGCAATGCTTTACAGCCCCGGCTTATTGTGGATGAGGCGTTGAGCCGCAGCGCATCGTTGAAATTCCCTGATTCCGCTTGGCAGAGGAGACGTCATCGGGATCCTTCGACTCCCCCTCAGTCGCAAAGCTCCTTCGGGGTCGCTCAGGATGACAGCAGTGAAGGGATATGGTCCCCGAAGCCCCATCGAAAAGTGATAGATACACCAGGCCGCACCTATTCACACGCATGCTTGCGAGACAGCGCACTGCGCCATGTTGAGCCTCAGTTTCACAGCAGCAAACCTGGTATAAGGTGGGCGCATCCGACTAGTCCGGTGTTCCTGGACTGCACTCGTCACGTGAAGCCCGTCTGCATGAAAAAAGTATTTCTGCTGGTCCTGTTCGGCGCATGTCTCCCCGGCATCTTTTATGCCCAGTACCGGACCTATTCATTCAAGGCCAATGTCAGCAACGGCGAGCGCATCTACAGGTCTGCCTGCGTCTCCTGCCACGGAGGCGATGGCAAAGGGACGGAACAAACACTCAGCGGATTTGAGAAGCCGAGCACGTTCCCCGACTTCACCAAATGCAACCAGACCACCCCGGAGTTCGACGCGAACTACAAGGCGGTCATCGAACAAGGCGGCCCGAAACGGGGGTTTTCCCAGATCATGCCCGCTTTCGGCGAGGCATTGAGTTCGCAGGAGATTGACGACGTCACTGCATATGTGCGGCACTTTTGCCGCAACCCGCACTGGCCTCGCGCCGAACTGAACCTTCCCCTTGCGCTGGTGACGGAAAAAGCCTATCCAGAAAATGAAGTGGTGATTTCCACAGCAGTGAATGCCGATGGCGCGCCGGGCTGGGAAAATACCGTGACCTATGAGCAGCGTTTTGGAGTGAAGAACCAGATCGAGGTGGCTGTTCCCTTCCATTTCGAGGACCAGAACCACACGTGGTATGGCGGCGTGGGCGATACCACGCTGGCCCTGAAGCGCGTGATCTTTTCCAACCTCAACAGCGGGTCGATTCTAAGCGTGCTGGGCGGATTCGTTGTGCCCACGGGCAACCGCGCCAGGGGCTTTGGATCGGGAACCACGTCATTTGAAACCTTCGCCGCGTACGGTCAACTATTCAGGACTGACACCTTCATACAGACACAGTTCGGCGCGGAGCTGCCGTTTCGCACCAGCGTTGCGCCACAGTCGCTGTTCTTCAACACCGCGCTCGGCCAGAGCTTTGCCGCGGACCACGGCCGGGGCCGCATGTGGTCGCCCATGTTTGAGTTTGCGGCCAGCCGCGATCTTGAAGATGGCGCGAAGACAGACTGGGACGTGGTCCCGGAGATACAGGTCACGCTGAGCCAGCGCCAGCACATTCGCGGCAACGTGGGCTTTCGTTTTCCCGTGACGAATACGGCGGGACGATCAAAACAGCTTCTTTTTTACGTGCTATGGGACCGGGCAGACGGAAAACTGACGGAAGGCTGGTAATGGAAAACAGGCGCGCTTACGTCTTTGTGGTGGTCGCATGGCTGCTCTGGCCGTTGATGGTGCTGGGCGGGGATGAGCAGGCCGCATTGAAGGCGAAATTTCAAACTTCCGACCGATGCGTGGCCTGCCATAACGGGCTGAGCACGCCGACAGGCCGTGATGTCTCCATCGGCCTGGCGTGGCGAGCGAGCATCATGGCGAATGCCTCGCGCGATCCCTATTGGCATGCCAGCGTGCGGCGAGAAATCATGGACCACCCAACGGCGGCAGGCGAAATCCAAGACGAGTGTTCAATTTGCCACATGCCCATCACCCGTTACGAGGCCAAAGAGCGCGGCCAAAAAGGCGAAGTGTTCTCCTTGCTTCCCTTCTCCGCCCATCCTGAGGCCTCGGCGGCTGAAGATGGAGTCACCTGCTCCGTTTGCCACCAGATCAGCAAAGCAAAACTAGGCACCCGCGAAAGCTTCAACGGAGGGTTCGTTGTGGCGCCGCCGCCTAACGAGCACGACCGCCCGGAGTACGGGCCCTTTGAGGTTACCCAGGGGCACCAGAAGATCATGGACAGCTCTACCGGAGGCTTCCTGCCCGTACTTGCCCAGCACATCCAGGACTCCGCGTTATGCGGTTCCTGCCACCAGCTTTACACTACGGCACTTGATGACAACGGCAAAGAGATGGGGCATTTCCCGGAGCAGATGCCCTACCTGGAATGGCTGCACAGCGATTACCCCGGCGCGTTCACCTGCCAGGCATGCCACATGCCTGAAGTGGACGAACCGGTCCAGATCAGCTCTGTTCTTGGGGAACCCCGCACTGGAGTCCGCCATCACGTCTTTACCGGCGGCAACTTCCTGGTGCTGAGAATGCTGAATCGCTATCGCGCCGAACTCAATGTGGCGGCGCTCCCCCAGGAATTGGACGCCGCGGCAGAGGGAACGCTAGCGTTTCTGCACTCGCAGGCAGCGCGCGTGAGCATACGCAAGGTGGAAGCGATTTCCGGCAAGCTTCAGGCGGAGGTACTGGTGGAAAATCAAACCGGGCACAAGCTTCCTACTGCCTACCCATCGCGGCGTGCCTGGCTGCACTTTGTGGTTCGCGACGAAAACGGAAAGACGGTGTTTGAGTCCGGCGCCCTCAATCCGGACGGCTCCATTCAGGGCAATGACAACGATGCCGACAAGACCCGCTATGAACCGCACTATCGCGAAATCACCAGCAGTGACCAGGTGGAGATCTACGAACCGATCCTGGGAGATTCCGAGAACAAAGTGACCACAGGGCTGATCGGGGCGGTTGGTTATCTCAAGGACAACCGCCTGCTGCCCTCCGGCTTCGACAAAGGCACGGCAGAAAAAGACATCGCCGTGGCCGGCGACGCCTTGGACGACCCGAATTTCACGGGCGGGAGCGACACGGTGCTTTATTCCTTGCCCATCGGCGATGCGAGTGGGCCTCTTCATATTGAAGTTGAACTGTGGTATCAGCCGATCGGCTTTCGCTGGGCGCACAACCTGGATTCTTACAAGTCGACAGAGACGCAGCGTTTTGTCAGCTACTACGATTCCATGGCAAACACCACGGCCACGGTGCTGGCGAGAGCAGAGGCAACGTGGCAAGGGGTAAGCTCTAAGTAGGTGAGATTTTTGGTTCCCCAGCCGGAAGTCCGCCGGAACAGCCAGCCTGCAAATTGGGGACGCTCGCCAGCGAGTTATTGCGATGATTTATGGTCAATTTCGCATCGTCAAAACAACGCGGAACTTGCCTTGCCGCTCAACATGCGCTCGTAGGCCTCGGCCGCTTTCTCGAGCGGATATGTTTCAATCATGGGACGCACGCCGGCCAGCTCGGCGAAGCGCAGTGTGTCCTCGGCATCCGCTAGTGTTCCCGCGGCCCAGCCCTGAATAGTTCTACTTCCACTAATGAGCTGTACCGGCGTGACCTCAATGGGATCAAACGCTAAGGCAAATGGTCCTTGTAACACGGCGCATTCGCCGGTTGGGCCGGCGGCTGCGGCGGAGCGAGGTTGGGAACGTTGGTAAGGTCAAAGAACTCGGTCATGTCGGGCTGCGCTGCATCGCGCTGCGTGAGGGGCGGCAATCCGAATCGGGTCTCAATGAATCTGAGAATTGCGCTGTAATCAGCGACCGAGTGAGAGACGTAATGCGCTTTGGTGAAGGGCGAAACCACAAGCAACGGCACCCGTGATCCCGTCCTGGTGAAATCGGCGCAGGGGCGGCCATAGCAGGTGTCCGTGGTCCTGAGGTCCGTTACAGGAATTCCATCCGGGTTCACCGCTTCCGCGAATGGCACGTGGTCATACACCCCGCCACCCTCGTCCCAGGTAAGGATGAAAACCGAGTCCTGCCACGATGAACTGCTCATGAGGCCGTTGATGAGGGTGGAAACCTGCAGCGCACCCTTCTGTACGTTGGAGCTGGGATGTTCGTCGCCACCGGTTTCCAATCCCGCTTCAATGAGCGCTACCGCGGGCAGATTGCCGGCTGAAACATCGGTCAAAAACTGGCCCAGCGGCGCGATGTTGGCCTGATGCCGGCTGCCGAAAGGCTGGTAATAATTCAGAAAGGTCACGCCAGGATCAGTCTCATAGATGCGCCAGGAAATGCCGTGCTCTTCAAGCAATTCAAAGATCGTCTTGTTGGAAAAAGTGGTTTTGGGCGAGTAGACGTGGCCCACCGAGGTGCCTGCGAACAGATAGAAGTGGTTGGCAGGGCTGTTCGCCGGCACGGGGCTGAACCAGCGGTCCGACGTGGCGAACTGTGTGGCGAGGAAGTAGTAGTACGGGATGTCATTCCAATCGTAATAGCCCATCACACGCATGCCTTGCGTGTCATGCAGGCCTTCGTCAATCGCAAATTTCGCGCCGGTATAGACAAAGCCGTCCATCAGGCCGACGGACGACGTGCGATTGTAGCGGTTGAAAGCCGCATGGCTCTCATTCCAGGACGGGCTGCTGTTTTCCGTGCATGCGGTCCGCAGATGATATGCGCTGATCGTGCCTGAACCATCGTAGGTGGGATTGGAGGCGTCCGGGGGAAGGCCGTCAACGGACGCATCCAGGCCATGGGCGGCGCGATAGTCATTCAATTTGCCGAAGTAGTTGTCAAAGCTGCGGTTCTCCTGAACCATGATGACGATGTGTTTGATTTGCGCGAGGGTGCCATCGCCTGGCGCCACGACTGGAGGCGCGGCTGGAGGCACGTTTGGAGCTGTGCCTGGAGCAGCGCTGGCACCGCCGCAGCTACAAACCAACAGCAGAAAAACGGGAAGTGAGCAACGCAGCCAGGCTTTCCTTAGGGTGCAGGCATTGATCGCAAGACGGCGCTGGAGCTGGAGCTGTGGTGCATGTGGGCACATAACGACCTTCCTGCGTCTCAGGATAGGTGGCGATTACGATGAAGTGAGGTGATTCAAGTCACGGACCAGTGTGACAACTGTCGCTGGTCGAGAGCATGTCGATCACAGGCCGCTGGGGCCGCTTCCTTGACCAGTGGCCGAACAGGCAGAAACAATGCCGAACCGACCTCATCCACCGATCCGTCCAGCAAGCCCGACTTATGATTTGCGGCGCGAAAATTCCTCTCTGCTACTATTATTTACCAGTGAAATCCATTGGATCCAATGTTGTCCGCATCGAAGCGGAGGCCCTGCGCGAACTGGCTGAGCGCATGGACGGTTCTATGGGCGCGGAGTTTGAGCGGGCGGTGGAATGCCTGCACTCCTGCGGAGGCCGCGTAGTGGTTACGGGAATGGGCAAGAGCGGGATTATCGCGCGGAAGATCGCGGCGACTTTGAGCTCCACGGGAACGCCGGCGCTTTTTCTCCATCCGGCGGAGGCCGTGCACGGCGATCTGGGCATGCTGGTGAAGGGCGACGTGGTGCTGGCACTTTCTTACAGCGGAGAGACAGAGGAGATCCTGCAATTGCTGGCGACGATCCGCCGCATCGGGAGCAGGCTGGTGACCATCACGGGCGACCAGCTCTACAACGGAGGCAGCAAATGTTCTACGCTGGCGCAGGCGGCGGACATCGCTCTGGATTGTTCGGTGGCGCAGGAAGCATGCTCCATGGGGCTTGCGCCGACGGCTTCAACCACGGCCATGCTGGCGCTGGGCGATGCGCTGGCGATGGCGCTGGCGGAGAAACGCGGATTCAAAGAAGAGGATTTCGCCAACCTGCATCCGGGCGGTAAGCTGGGCAAGAAACTGGCGCGCGTTTCGCAACTGATGCATAGCGGCAAGGCCGTGCCCAAGGTGGAGCGGACCACGAAGATGCCGGAAGCGATCTACGAGATGTCACGCAAAGGGCTGGGAATCACCACGGTGGTGGAGAACGGCAAGCTGCTGGGCGTGATCAGTGACGGAGACTTGCGGCGGCTTCTGGAGCGACGTTCGGACATCCTGGGCCTGACGGCAGAGGAGTGCATGACGAGCAACCCGAAGACCATTGCAGCGGAGGAGTTTGCCACCAGCGCGCTGAACATCATGGAGCAGAAGAAGATTACTTCCCTGGTGGTCACGAATGCCGAGGGAGTTGTGGAAGGCATTATCCATCTGCATGATCTGTGGGGAACGCAGATGGTGTGAAGGCGGCCGTTAGCCATTAACCGTTGGCCGTTAGCTTTGTTCCGATGCGGCAGGCAGCTTGGGCTAAAGGCTAACCTGCATTATTTATGAAGTTACCGGGCGTTGGCATGAAAAACCCGGATTTTTTGAAATCAACAGAGTCGGAGCACGTGGGGGCCCAATGGTTCGTCGTTGAAACTCCCTGAAGCTGCATAGCAAGGGAGGCGCTCTCGGGATCCTTCGACGCGCCCTTAGTCGCTCCACTCCTGCGGCTTGCTCAGGATGACAGAGGTAAAGGGCTATGATCCCCCAAAGCCTCATTGAGGCTTTGCTAAGGGCTAAAGGCTGATGTCACTCGATCGCGCAAAGAAGGTCAAACTGATCCTGTTCGATGTTGACGGAGTGCTGACCGACGGCACGCTATGGTTCTTCCCTGCGCCGGACGCGGCGGCGC
>Ga0316624_10000519_pt1 | contig 13110 bp, 10 predicted proteins | sample OWC_Aug_N3_C1_D5_FD_207657 | JGI IMG/M metagenome (GOLD analysis project Ga0316624, IMG submission 207657) | Wetland soil microbial communities from Old Woman Creek delta, Ohio, United States - OWC_Aug_N3_C1_D5_A | ecosystem: Environmental > Terrestrial > Soil > Wetlands | place: USA: Ohio... | reverse complement strand
GAACTCTCGCATCTCTACGGAGCTACGCCAGTCGCCTGCTCTTTGAATTTGACCGTCTGCCTGACAAGACCAACTTGGAAATTAGCGAAGTATCTGGTCTTTCAGAGTCGCTGACTCCGCGTGAGCGCGAAGTTTTGCACCTCATGGCGGAGGGCAGCTCGAACAGGCAGATCGCTGAAAGGCTCATCATCGCCGAAGGAACGGTGAAATTCTATGTACATGTCGTCCTTGAAAAACTCGAGGTTCACAGCCGAACCCAGGCGATTGCCAGAGCCAGGCAACTCCACCTGGTGTAAACAACTTTTTACCTTTCAGCGGCAGATGGGTTCAAGTGTACTCTTGTGAAGGACTGAGTCCACCCAAGACAACACCATTCTGCTGTATCCCCCTCGAAAAACAACCCCCTATACCTATCTTTCGATAGTAGCCAACCCGGATGGGTTGGCGCTATGATCGAAGCATGATTTCAAATACTGGAAGATTTGGATATGAAATCCGGATCAGAGATCACCTTGACCAGCACTGGTTTGCATGGTTCGAGGGATGGACAATCACCAACCTTGAAAATGGAGATGTTCTTCTCCAGAAGGCAATGGTCGACCCATCTGGACTCTTTGGTGCCTTGAACAAGATCCGGGACCTCAACATGACGCTCATCTCTGTCGCCCGAATTCCAGCGAAAAGCTGAGCTCATAGAAACTATTGTTCACCAGTCCATAACTGAACTGGTGGAATGAAACAGACAATGAATTGATAGAGGACAAATGCAAAGCATTCAAAGTCGTCTAATAAATTTTTCTATAAGAAACCGGCATTTACTGAAATTCAGGCTAAAAAGGGAAACCTGGGATTGGAGCACCTCCATACCTGCCTTCCGTGAAGAATGCGAAAAAGGGGCGAGAAAGGTTAGATTGCCGGAAGGGATCACAGTATCGCCGGTTACCATTGAGGATTTAGCGACCGGTCTCACAGCGGAGTGGATCCAAACATCTGCCAAAGCGCGTGTCAGCGAGGTAAAAGACGCTTATATCTTTTATACCCTAGGAGGCGGCTATGTATCGGGTTCCTGCTCAGATCATTGTGGGTTTGTCGCCAAGTTTGTAAAGGGCAGCGGTGTTCGGGCACTCCTTTATGAGTATCGTTTAGCACCTGAACATCCATTTCCGGCTGCGCTGGAAGATACCCTGACTGCTTATTGCTGGTTGTTGGCGCAAGGCGTCTCCCCTTCCCGGATTATCTTCGCTGGTGAATCAGCCGGTGGTGGGTTGTGCCTGGCAACGCTGCTCGTCTTACGAGATAAGGGAATACCGCTTCCAGCAGCTGCAGTGGCTCTCTCTCCCTGGACCGATTTGAAGCTGACGGGGGAGTCACACCAGACGAGGGCGAAAGTGGCTATTGACCCACCTGGAATGGCGATGGTTTGCAGTCAATATTACGCCAGAGAAAATGATCGGTCTTTACCGTGGATCTCACCTTTGTATGGAGATCTTCACGGGCTCCCGCCTCTCCTAATCTATGTAGGCAATGACGAATTGATGCGAGATGATTCGATCCGTTTTGCTGAAAAAGCTAAAGCCGCAGGTGTAAGGATCAGCCTGAAGGTTGGAGAAGGCATGGTTCATTGTTATCCCTTATTCGCACCACTTTTTCCTGAAGCAACGCAAGCCATGAACGAGATTTGTGCGTATATCCGAACAACAGTTAGCAAGGAAGTAGAACCTGAAGCGAGTTAAATTTACATCACAATCCAAAAGGAGAATTCAAATGAAAATACTAATTGCTGGAGCAAGTGGCATGATCGGATCAGCTGTAGCGCCCTATCTGCTGAGCCAGGGGCACGAGGTGACCCGGTTGGTACGACATGAGCCTGATGATGGGGAGGTATTTTGGGATCCGGATGCTGGGGAAATCGATGCTATAGGCTTGGAAGGTTTTGATGGAGTGGTCCATGTGGCTACTAAGCCCTGGCCACTGCCATGGACGGATGAAGCCAAGGAACTCATGTACGCCAATCGTATGCACACAAACGGGCTTTTAGCCAGGGCATTGGCGAGTTGCAACATCAAACCCAGGGTGTTGATCTGTTCTTCTGGCCAAGGGATCTACCCTTCATCCGGTGATCAGTTCATCACTGAAGATAGCCTATTGGGAACGGATTTTCTGGCCCATTTGCAAATCGATGGGGAAGCAGCAACGAAACCAGCTAGTGCAGCAGGCATCAGGGTAGTCCATTTGCGTACTCCGGCAGTCATGGGCGGTCAGGCCATTCAACGAAATACGAGTCAGATTGGTAGCGGAAATCAATGGAACAGCTGGGTAAGCCGGGATGAGCTGGCGAGAATCATCCTGTATATACTCGAAACGGATACTCTCATTGGACCCGTCAACCCAGTCAGCCCGAACCCAGTCCGTAATGCCGAAGTCGTTGTTACAGCCAGCCGAGTTTTAGGCTGCGAACCCGGTCCCACCCTACCAGATGCTCAGCTAAGGCTCATGCTCGGGGAGATGGCGGATGCACTTATCCTGCCCAGCCGGCGAATCCTGCCAGCCAGGCTCCTTGCCTCAGGATACAAGTTCCATTTTCCACAGCTCGAAGATGCAATTCGTCATGAGCTTGAAGTAAGTGGGTGAGATGGTTGCGTCATTTACTATTCGATATAGAAAGGAATGTTTCCTTGAATATCCATAGGATATACATTTTTATTCATGCGTTGCTCGTGATCGTTTTTCTTAGCGGTTGCACTGGCTCAGCGGTAATAACTCCCAATGCACAAGAACCAATCACCTCAGACAGCATTTCCGAGATAATTACCCGCTACCGCCAGGAGATCCAACAGGTGATGCAACAGGATAGTATCCCTGGTTTGGCGATTGCCATCGTCGATGACCAGAGCATCCTATGGATGGAAGGTTTTGGATATACGGATTGGGATAACAAGACCCCTGTCACGAAAGATACCCTATTCTCGATCCAGTCCATGTCGAAATCCTTTACTGCAACGGCCGCCATGTTCGCAGCCCAAGATGGCCTAGTCGATCTGGACGCGCCCATCACTGACTATCTGCCAGATTTCCGTGTTAATAGTATTTTTGAGGAGCATCCCGAACAAAAAATAACTTTGCGAATGCTACTTAGTCATACTGCAGGTTTTACACATGAAGCGCCATACGGTGGAAGTTATGACTTACCTGCCTATTCCTTCGAAAAACACATTACCAGCATCTCAGATACCTGGCTTAAATTTCCAGTCGGCATGTATTATGGTTATTCCAACTTGGGGATTGACCTGGCAGGATATATCTTGCAAGTGCGCTCCGGGATGCCATTCATTCAGCATGTGCAAGAGAAGATTCTGCTGCCATTGGGGATGAGTAGCAGTACCCTGGACGTGGAACAGATACGCGCAAACACCACCAGGGCGATCGGACACTCAGAAATCCCATTGCCCCCTCCAGTCGATTTCCTACTCATCCCCTCAGGTGGGGTGTGGACGACCGCTGCGGACTTGGCGCGCTATCTACAATTCCACATCAACGAAGGCATGATTGATGGAAAACGCTTGCTAAATGAGAATCTAGCTGAAACGATGTACACTCCACCCAATATTGTTGGTGAACTCGTTGGCTATAGTTTGGGGATAGCTATAAGTAACCGACATGGAGCTAGGTCCTTTCAACACAGCGGGGGTGGGTTTGGTTTCAATAGCAGCATGGTCTGGTATCCCGAACTGAAACTTGGCTCAGTGGTGCTGACGAATAGTGATCAAGCCGGATTGTATTACTACACTCTCAGTGAATCTATACTGGATGACATAATAGCCAGCTCACCCGATGTTTACGCTCAACTGGAAGAAAATTCAACCCCGAAAGAGCCTGCCTATCCTCCAGTAAAGGGCGAGTCGCCCCTAACGGATACTCAATTGAGAAACCTTATTGAGAGTAAAGCCCTTCTAGATGATACATCTACAGCAAAACGGAGGAGCGATTATGCAGGAATGTATATTATGCAAACTTTAGGTACACCAGGTGAGACATTTGAAGTCAGTAATACCAATGGTGCCCTTGAATTAACCTATCTAAGTGACGTAGAAAAAATGACCGAAGTTGAACCGGGGTTATTTTTCTCGCCCAGCGGTGAAGCCCTTGATTTACGAGGGCCGGATCTGCTTTTCGGTAATATCCATATTATTAGAGCCAACCACTCAACTCTTTTATTTCGGGGAGCTTTCTACTTAATTTGCGGGCTTAGTTTCCTATTTGCTCTATTATTCTGGCCGCTTCGATCTCTACTACAGGGGAGGCGACAGAAAATATTTCCTTCTGCTAATCAAGCCAAATCCATTAGGGACGCCCAATTAGTTTATGCCAGAGTAGCAGTTGCGATCGGTTCCTTCTTCAGCCTGTTGTGCCTGATGGTTCTGGTTGTCATCCCTAACATGGTGTATTTCTCGTGGCCACATCCATACACTGAACTTAAGGTGTGGCAGCATTTGCTTCTTTATTTACCATATTTTTCTATGGTTCTAGCTGGCCTGGCTGCCGTACTTGCTCTGCTAGTGTATAAAAACAGCTCCTTAGTACGCTTTATGCGTACCTATTTCCTGATCACAATCCTTGTATTGCTCGCGTTCAATATAACAATCCTTGTTTAACTTGGCGAGTACGCTGTGAAAGCGGAAAATAACAAAAGAAAGTTCAAGAAGATAATGATGGATGACTCTGATATGACGGTTCATAATGCACGACCTCGCAGAGAATGGTGGGGTGCGATTGAGAGGTTCCGATATCGACCAGTCGGGGCTGCACGGGATTTTAAACAAAATTCAAGACCTCAACCTGACCCTTCTCTCCGTTTCGAGGATTTCGGTAGAGAAGTACCAAGGAGGTAGAAATGTCAAAAGTGCAGTCAGAAGGATATCAAGTTGCCCCATTTCCGGTGATGCGGCGATCCGCCATGGACTCCGGGCGACTCAGCCGCAGTAGCAGCTATATGATTGGTCTCCTGGAATTCGACGTGACCGATGCCCGCCGGGTGATTCAGGCGCATAATGCTGCCGGAGAGTCGCTTTCGTTCACCGCATTCATCATTCACTGCCTGGCAAAGGCGATCGAGCAGCACAAGCAGGTTCAGGCGATGCCTGACTGGCGTGGACGCCTGGTTATCTTTGATGATGTCAACATCAACGTGCTTATCGAGGTGGACACCGAGCAGGGGAAGGTGCCTATACCTTACCTTCTTAGCAAGGCAAACCGCAAGTCGGTACAGGAAATCCACAGCGAGATACGGACATGCCAGAAAAAACCGATGGGAATGAAAGAAACCAGGTATAAGCGCTACTTCCTGCACCTGCCCTGGATGCTAAGGTATCTCTGTTATCACACAATCCTGATGCATCCGATCCAGTCCCGAAAAATCGTCTGCCCGGTCATCGTTACTGCCGTAGGAATGTTTGGCGAAGGCGGCGGATGGGGTATACCTGCAGGTAATATTTCACTGGTTGTTACGTTGGGAGGGATTGCGACAAAACCAGGTGTGGTGAGTGGACAGATTAAAATCCGCGATTATTTGTGCGTAACGATCAGTTTCGACCACCAGGTTTTGGATGGCGCTCCAGCGGCTCGATTTACACACGCATTCCGGAAGCTTGTCGAGCATGGGAGTGGTCTGGAACAAGAACTGCCTGCTCCTCTATTCCAGCAGGACGCAATTTGAAAGTATCCAAGAAGAGAAAGGAAAACTGGATATGATCCAAAAAGTCCTCATCTTCATCGCGGTTCTGGCAGCGTTTCTCTTCATTGCTTATTTCTTCTCACGCCGGAGACTTCGGGCCAGGCTGGCATCCCAGAGCCAAGTCATACAGACGGCTATTGGACCGGTCGAGTTTATTGACGTGGGCTCAGGCCCAGTGGTTGTTCACATGCATGGCATGCTGGGCGGTTTTGACCACTGGAAATGGTGCCAATTCTTGGTGAAAGCTGGGTTCCGGGTGATTGTGCCCTCCCGCCCTGGGTACCTGCGTACGCCATTAACAAGCGGTAGGATACCGGCAGAGCAAGCTGCTCTGGTCGCCGCCCTGCTCGATGCTCTCGGTATAAAACAGATCGCTCTCTATGCTTATTCTCAGGGTGGTGCCTCTTCGTTGCAGTTCGCCTGGACCTATCCAGAGCGCTGTTGGGGTCTGATCTTATTCTCGGCCTTAACTCGCCCGCAGCCAGAACTTAACAAAATACTGCCCTATATCCGCGTTTTTACATCCTTGGATTTCCTGCTCTGGATGCTTGGACCAGTTTTGCTTTCCTGGATCATGGCGCAGGCCAAAAAAGCTCTGCCGGTAGAGATTCAAAAAGACGGAAAAAAGATGGCCGGGATCCGAGAAATTTTTGGAGCAGCACTTCAGGCGAGTTTAAGAGGCCAGGGATTCACCAATGACTTTGTCAATTCGATTAACTGGCCTGGACTACCCTTAGAGCGGCTAGCGACGCCTGCACTGGTAATGCATGGCAGCCTGGATGTCTTCATCAAACCTGAGGATTCTGTGCAGGCGGCTCATAAGATACCCGGGGCCAAATTTATCCCTTTGGAAGGCGCCGGCCATGAAGCTCTAACAGCGCGGATCGATCAAATCAAGTCCCCGGTGTTGGATTTCCTGAGATTGCACATGCCGCCAGTGCAAGTCTCATAATGGTATAGAAAATTGTACAATTCTTGAGCCAGTAAGCATAGCGGTACCGGATTTCCAACTGCTTTAGTCTCCGGACCACTGGCAAACAGATAAATTTTAAATGACATTCAGCTTTTATTTTGGCGAGGGAGCTATTTGATCGATGTTCACAGGAGTGATGAGATATGAGTAGCACTGAAAATCTGGTAATCGAAACCCAAGGTTTGGGTAAAGCCTATAAAAATGTGGTTGCTCTCAAGTCGCTGGACTTGAAAGTGGCGAAACATTCGATCTTCGGATTTCTGGGTCCTAACGGCGCTGGAAAAACGACCACCATCAAGCTAGTGCTCGGTCTGGCTAGGCCGACAAGTGGGACAGGATCGATATTCGGAAACGATATACAACACCAGAGCGTAGAGATCCGTCGACGCGTGGGGTACCTGGCCTAAGATCCCCGTTATTACGAAAACATGACGGCACGTGATACCTTGCTTTTCACCCTGGGCTTTTTTTCAAAGATCAAATAAGGTGGATAAATTTATGAAAACTCTAATTGTTGGTAAAAACGGAACAGCCAGCGTCGTGTCCGCTCGTGGTGGAGGGGCTCGCGACCTGCGCCACGGTCCGTTCAGTGTATGTGGTCGGGGCGCATTCGGCGAAGCTAGCGAGCAGTTGGTTAACTCCAACTCAACCGGCCACCCGCTTTAAGGATCGCTTTGATGTTCTCTTATCTAGATGGTGTATCATTAGTAAATACATAAATCTTGTCTACTATATATTCCTGGCGGTTCCTTGCTAACAACTGGCGGCCGATGTTCCTAAAAATCTGGATTTGTAACCGATGAAACAATTCGCTGTCCTCCAACTTTCTGGTTGTGCCGGGTGCGAAGTCTCGCTGCTCAATGCTGACGCATGGGTCAATACCTACCATTTAGCCTATATGCCGCTGGTCATCTCTGTTGAAGATATCCCTAATGTAGATATCCTGCTCATCAGTGGCAGCGTACACACGAATGAAGACTTGTATAAGCTGCGACAATCCATCCGACACGCTCACCAGGTTATAGCCGTCGGCACCTGCGCAATCTCTGGCGGGGTCGCCCACCTGGGTGATCGAGACGAGGTCCGGCAATTCTTCCTGAGCCAGAATGAGCGCACCAACTTGCCATACCTACTGCCCCGTTCGCGACCCATCGATGATATTATCGAGGTGGATCGCTACCTGCCAGGCTGCCCACCAACCCCTGAGCTATTTATGGCTGTCCTTGATGATAAGCCTGACTTCAAGCCGGGTGCCAGTGTTTGCTCAGAATGCGGTCGCAAAAAAGATAAGGATATTCGCCCGCCTAGCCTGGTAGGTATACGGAAAGGGGAAGTTTGGCCTGAGATTTGCCTGATCAACCAGGGTTATCTGTGTATCGGCTCTTCGACGCGCGGCGGGTGCCGCGCCATCTGCACCCGTCCAGGCTATCCTTGCGTCGGTTGTCGCGGCCCTTCAGACGCATTCATCGAGAAGGAATCAAAAGCCTGGTTCAATGCTATCCAGCGTGTTTTCACTACGATGACCGATATACCTCCCGCGGAAATCGACGCCAGTTTGCACTCTCCACAGCTTGCCCTTTTTCTCTTTCAATTCTCCGACTACCAGGGACAGATCAGGCCCATACGTCCCAAGGAAAAGATCCTTTAAGATGACCAGCCTGGTATTTCCTCTCAGCCGCATAGAAGGCCATGCGCGCGCCACCATCGAGATACAGGATGGTCAGGTGCTCTCCGCCCATTTTCAGGCCATGGAAATGCGCGGCTTCCAACAATTCGTTTTGGGCATACCTGCTGAGCAGATGCCGGTCATCGTGCCACGCATCTGTGGTGTCTGCTCCACCGCCCAGCACGTGGCATCCGTCAAGGCCCTTGAAGATGCATATGGTATAACGCCGCCACCTCTTGCTCAAAAGATCCGTGAGCTGTTATTACTTGGACAGCTTATTCAAAACCAGGCTACTTCGCTATTCTTCTTCACGATGCCGGACCGCCTGGGTACTGCCACCCTCTTTCCGTCAGACACGGAGAAGGCGGCCAGCGAAGACGAGAAAGCCAGAAGCAGGATAGCCACGCGGGCCTTGATGGTGCGGAAAGCAGGAACTGACCTGATAACTGTGGCGGGTGGCCAATTTATTCATCCAATCAAAGCTGTGGTAGGGGGAGTGAACTCCGGGATCTCAGCTGAGGATGCAGGCGTAATGCGAGAACAGCTGCTTAAAGCACTACCAGTAGCCTGCGAATTATTCGACAGCTACTGGGAGATGTCCCTGGCATTGCGCGAGCGAATTGGTACCTGGGGTGATGATACGCCCACTTGTTATATCGCCTGCACGAGTGAATCATTTCCTGAATATAACGGGGATTTGGTCCGTATCGTGGGTGCTCAAGGGGATGTGCTCGATGCATTTCCGCCGCGCCTCTTCCGTTCATATCTTAACTTCCAAGAATCAGATTACAGTTTTGCCGGCCGGACCGATTACCATGGGGAAATACTGCGTGCGAACAGCCTGGCTCGTATCAATATGACCCATTGCATGGGCACACCACGCGCCGATGACTACCTGGCCCGTTTTCAAAACGCTTTTGGCCATCCCGCGCATGCCATCCTGCTCTACGACCTGTGCCGCGGCATCGAGTTAGTCTATGCCATCGAGCGTGCCGCTGATATACTCCAGCAACCTCTCGACCAGGGGGATACTGCTGTCGCCCATATACCCCGTGATGGTGAGGGTTATGGCCTGGTCGAGGCTCCACGGGGCCCATTAATTCACCATTATAAGATCGAGCGAGGTTTAATTTCCTCGGCTGAGTTTATCATTCCCACGGTCCATAACGTGCGGGCAATTGAGCGTGCCCTGGAAGTAGCCGCCCGGCGCTATATCAATACCGACCGTGTTAATCTGGAGCTCGAACAAGCGGTCGGACGCGTGGTGCGGGCGTTCGACCCATGCATCGCCTGTGCGACGCATTGATTAGGGAATAATCACACGATTTCTGATATTTCTGAATGCTTTCTAGTTTATTGGTTACCATATTGCGACATTTATTTCGGCGGTAGCACTGACCCACACAAATTCTATGGATAGAGTTGCGGACCGCCTCTCATTTTTTTTCTTGCAGGGGGTACAGAGCGGGTACAATTCGGGTATTAATATGCTGAAATGGACTGCTGATTTTGGGCGATATTAGACGTAAAATACTGCATTTTTATCCATCGCACTGAAGAGGTCGAGGGTTCGAATTTCTCCAGATCCACAAAATTAATATCAAAAATAGGGGATTTTCTTAGATATTGAAGAGGTCGGAGATTCGAATCCCTCAAGGTCTACCTATTTACCTACATATCTGGAATTTATTGGACATTTCTATACTATATATATAAGTTATAGACAATATGGCCGTGGCTCTTAATCGGCGAGATAGGATCCTCGAAGACCAAGCAACACCAGATGAGGCGTCGTTAATCTCGTTTTTGGGGCTTATTGTTTAATTCCCTAAATCTCTGCGGTGACATCCCTGTGACTCTCCGAAACACGCGGCTGAAATATGCTTGATCCTTAAAGCCCATCTGCCGAGCAATAACGCCGATCATATCTGTAGTATGTAAAAGTAAATGCTTGGATTGGAGCACACGATAACGATTGAGATAATCCCAAGGAGAGATATTCAACTCGCGGTTGAAAACACGGCTGAGATAATCTTCACTGACTCCCACAGCTTCGGCTATTTCCCAACGGGAAATGAGACGTGTGTAATTCTGGTGTATATATGCAATGGCTTGCTTAACAGCTCCACTGGTTTGTGCAGAAAGGGAATCTTTACCCAAAATTGCGCGATTCAATGCTGTGATCGTTTCTGAGTCTGACCATATTCCCTTGCTTTGCAATTTAACCCGCGTGTGACTTTCAATTCGTTTAACATCTTCCAGACTCAACATCTTGTTGCTTAAGATAATGACTGGCACTTGACGAAGATTTGGATCTGCACGCATTTGATCGAGAACATCCGCCCCACTTAACTTGGGCATGATAAGGTCAAGCAAAACCAAAGATGGAACTTCCTTTTCCATTACTGCTAACGCAGCTTCACCATTTTCAGCTAAACGAATAGGATAGCCAGGTAACCCCCCTTCTACTAACGCCATATGAGATTTGCGCACTTTTGGGTCATCGTCTATGATCAAGACTGGGCCGGTGGCCTGTGTTGGATTCATCGCGATGATTGCATCGAGCAGCGTTTTCGTGTCCGCGGATTTGACCACGAATCCAGTTAATCCAATTGGCTCTTCGGCAAGCTGACCATAGAGGATGAATGGTGCCTGAGACAGGTTCGGATAATGTCTCAACCGGCGCACAATTTGCCAATCGCCGGGTTGCGCGCTGGATAAATCCCATGCAATGGCAATAGGTATCTTATTACCTAATACTGTCTCCAAATCATCGCTATTGCATAAATTGAAGATTTCCAAATTCTGTCGCTGGCATATCTCGATAATTTCTTTTTTCCGCTCACCGCGGGATGAAATGAGCAACAACACCGATGACAGGTTACCTTGTTCCGCAAGTATCGTTTTGTCGAGGGCTGGGAGAGGTAGATAAATGTGGAAGGTGCTGCCCACCCCCGGCTGGCTTTCCAGACTCATCGTCCCGTTATGCAAGGCAACGAGATGGCGCGTGATAGATAGCCCTAATCCGATGCCGCCAGCGATGCGGCGATTTTCTTCCATGGTCACAAAAGGTTCGAAGATACGCTCTTGTTGTTCCGGGTCAATTCCAAGCCCTGTATCTGTCACCCAGAAATGGATTTGAGGTGGTGTGACCTCTGCACCTAATGTAATCTCTCCCCTCTCAGTATATTTCTTTGCATTACTCAGGAGATTCAAAAAGATTTGGCGTAACCGAACTGCGTCAGCTCTAATCTGAGGCAGGTGGTCAGGAATGTTGATTTTCCACCGGATATCCGGCCAGCTGGATTGATCTGCGAAACTATGAAATGCATCCAACAATAACTGGTGAGGGTCTAATAGTTCAAGTGATAGATCCAGTTCGTCAATTTCGGCGCGGGAAAGATCGAGCAAATCATTGATGACACGCAATTGGTGTTCGGCATTGCTTTGAATTTGGCGAATGTCGTTTACCAACGAAGAAGGAAGTTCTTTGCCATATTTGTTCGGAGCTTGCAAGGCATCTTGCGTATATCCTAAGATGATATTCAACGGTGCGCGCATTTCATGGGTGACGTTAGCAAGTAAACGGGTTTTGATGCGGTCTGCTTTTTCCGCTGCTGCCCGAGCCTGTTGGCTTTCCTGGAACAACAACGCACCTTGCAAAGCACTACTCAGGTTGTTACGCAGTAGTTCGTACACATTTCCGCTGTAGGGACCGATTTCGAATACCACATAACCGAGAGGTTTTTCCTGGAAATAAAGCGGTTCAGCTACTAAGCTATAACGCCGATTCCGAGGGAGTAAGTCCGGCGGTACAAGTTGGCGGGTTGAAAATAATCGCCCACCGGTTTCGAGCGCAGCTTGCTCGTTATCCGTATAAGCCAACATCAAGCGGGCTTGTTTTGGCAGATCAACCTCCGTTCCCGGTTCGTACAGCACGAGAAATACACTGGGAATGCCCAGGCCAGGCAACCGCTCGACCAGTACACCAATCAGGTGTTGAATATCAAAGGTGGTCAGCAGCGCACGGTTCATTTCCCGCAGATTTTCTGTATCACGGTTAGCCTGCCATTGCTGGTATGCGTGGGAGCGTTGAATTGCTTCCACGATCACGACCCGCGCCTGTGATAACAAGGCCTCAACCTCGGCTCTTTCCGAGTACGGGAGAGCTAATAATGCCCTCCGCCTTAGGATGGAAATAACATCCTGCCAGGGCACAATGTCATAGTTTGCCCGCATTGCCTGATCGAGGACGCTATCCAATATTTGCAAAAATTGCCTGGATAGTTTCGTTGTCGTTATATTTTCCAGATCGTGCGTGAACGCATCGAAGACTTGATCTGGCCAGTCGGTTGCTGCTTCATGAGTCAACCCAATTGCCATGACTATCTCGGACAAACAATCTGCTCGCGTTTCTTTGAGGCTGGTCCCTTCTTGAAGGGGAACTTCTTCATTCGGAGGGGAGTACGAGGCCTGTGCTATGGCAGCAGATTGGCAACCGCAAGACTGTCGGACGATTAATTTCGAGGGTAATGTGATCAAAGCGGGAACTGATTCGCCTGAAAGCAAGTGCAAAAGCACATCCATCGCTTTCGCACCTTGTTCATAGAAAGGCAAGTCGACGGTGGTTAGAGGGGGAGTGGCGAGGCGCTCTTCAGTCGAGTTATTAAATCCAGTCACTGCCACTTCGTCAGGGATCCGGAAACCGCGCGCCTGTAAGCTCTTTAATGCCCGCAGAGC
>Ga0316624_10000517_pt1 | contig 13122 bp, 10 predicted proteins | sample OWC_Aug_N3_C1_D5_FD_207657 | JGI IMG/M metagenome (GOLD analysis project Ga0316624, IMG submission 207657) | Wetland soil microbial communities from Old Woman Creek delta, Ohio, United States - OWC_Aug_N3_C1_D5_A | ecosystem: Environmental > Terrestrial > Soil > Wetlands | place: USA: Ohio... | reverse complement strand
TCAACCATGCTCTCCTGGGCGACCTGATCATAGATGACATAGCCACTCCACCAATAATTGCTCTCATCGAGAAACCTCACAAAACCCTCGCCCAGCACCAGCTGGCTGTCTTCCTGCGCAAGGCCAAATGAGTGTACCAAACGTGCTTCGAAATCTGAACTGCTTACCTTACCGGTGGGGTAGATGGGTAGCATGCGCAAGGTCGCATCAGCCGGTAGATAAGATACCATCCACAGGCTGTTAAGCTCAGGTTTCAGATTATTCAAAGAATCAACCCCGGCCAGCAGGATGCTGTGCTGACCATTATTCAGAGTTTGATATCCTGCGGACTCGTTTCCTAGCGCTATATTCGCCGAGCCGGATGTCAGGAGATCACCGGCCTGGTAGAACCTGGAGCTCACCGTATAACCTACCACCAGCAGGCAGATGAAGATGGTGAAATTCAACACGGTTTGAGATTTCATGACGGGTTCATCCAGGGATGATCATGCCGATTAAATACCCGGCTGCAAATCCCAACACCATCCAGATGACGAGGGTGACAAAAGCCTGCCAGAGCCTCGTCCACCAGTTACTGACGTATTGATTGGGTACGACCTTATTGGTGTAGGAAATATGCTCTTCGACCTGGGATTGCTGCGCGGGACTCTCAATTGGATCGGAAATCAATTGAACGCGCCTGACGATGTTCATGCAGGAGATGAGCAAAGAGTAGAAGATAATCTCTATGCGGTTTAAATACGCGTTCGAGTTTTGATCCATAAGGATTATCCAAGGGTCTTGACCGCGATGCGGCGACCACGCCGCAGGAAAGCAGGGATATCCAGGTCGTTCGAGGAGATGGATAATTCTTCACCCCATTCATTTTCCGCCGGATATGCCGGTTCATTCAGCTCAACCGGGTGAGGCGCAGGAACAGCCGGGCGTTCGGTAACTCGCTTCTTACCTTCCACTTTTGAGAGAGTTTCCTCGAGCGTGGGCGATCCGAGGCCGGTGATCACCAGGATAGCCTCTACCCTGTCCTGCAACCTGGGATCATTGACTACACCCAGGACGATCTCTGCCTTGCCACCGGCTTGAGCTTGTAAGTGGGTCAGGGCTGCCTCTACCTCAAGGAGGGATAACTCGCCACCGCAGGTGAAGTTCACCAGGATGCCGGCTGCATTATCGATCGAGGTGGCATCCAGCAGTGGGTGGTGGAGGGCCTGCTCAATGGCCTTCATCGCTTTACCCTCACCCTCACCCTGGCCGATCGACATCAGCGCACCACCACCCAGCTTCATCAGGTTGCGGACGTTGGCAAAATCGACATTAATCATCCCAGGAGTAGTGATCAGCTCGGTGATCCCCTGCACGGCCTGGCGCAAGACATCATCTGCTAAACGGAAGGCGGTATCGAGCGGCAGGTCACGCGGGGCGACGTAAAGCAAGCGGTCATTGGGTATGGCGATCAGGGTGTCGGTGTTTGGCTGAAGACGCATGATCCCATCGCCGGCATTGCGCTGCCTGCGGCCCATCTCGAATGAAAATGGCATGGTCACAACTGCGATGGTGACCGCACCAATGGAGCGGGCAATTTTGGCTGCCACCGGGATGGATCCGGTGCCAGTGCCGCCACCCATACCGGCAGTCAGAAAGACCATGTCGGCGCCTTCGAGGGCAGCTGCGATCAGCCTTGAGCTTTCTTCGGCTGCTTTTTCGCCAATTTCAGGGTTGCCACCCGCACCCAAGCCGCGCGTTGTTTTCGGACCCAGCTGGATCTTGGTGGGTGCAAGGCTGTTGTTCAATGCCTGGGCGTCGGTGTTGGCGACGATGAAATCAACACCGGAAAGCCCGAGCTCGATCATGCGGTTGATGGCATTCGAACCACCTCCTCCCAACCCAAGCACCTTCAGAGAAGGCTTATGGATATTGGTGCACAATGGGTTGGAATCGTCGGGGAGGTCGGAGGGTGAAGAGATTTTTCTTTGGAAGTTATAGATCATGTCATTCATTCGGGCACCTTTTTTTGAAGATATGAGTGATTTACCTGATCAGGTAAGTTATATGCCAAGATTTCCCTGTTAAGATGACGGTTATGATGCAATATTCGTACCATCTCCACCGATTTGTTCCACGATACACCCGGCAGCCAAAAGAGCATCGATGATCGATTCAGGGAAGCTCGTCGCTCCTCCGATCACGGTGACCTTTTTGGCATGCGAGGCTTCGACCGGTGAAAAACCGATCGTTGGCTGGTATTTCTTAATGAATGGGCGAATTGCCTCCAGCTGATAATCGATCACACCCCATTCCGGGCTGGGTAGCAGCAAATAATGTGAGATTTGAGCTGAGCCATCTGGATGTGAGATCGGGGAAGGCAGTGCTTTGGCTGATGCTGCCGGTGTGGTGCCACGATTGGCGACCCAGTCCTTTAACTGCTGGACAACCGGTAGCTGGCTTCCGTCCGGCATATACCAGGCGTGGTTGACCACCTGACTGGATGTAGGGGCTGACAGAAGCCAGAAATTACAGCTGAGAACTTCATCCGGCACCGGGTCGGATTCCTGGCTGCGACCGCTCATCTGCTGGACCAGGTTCATATTTTGCCAGGTATGAGCGTGGACATCCACAGCAGGAGATCGTGGGTCCTGCTGATCACCGACCCGGCTGCCTGCTGCCAGGAGGAGGATGGGGCATGTTTTACCGATGGCGGCATTGGCGATGGCGAGGTACCAGTCGAAGATGCGAAAGCCGAGATGATCCTCAGAATCTTGGGGGGTAAAATACGGCCGCGTATTCGGCCAGCGTTCAGGTCCACCGGCGCCCCAATTAGGTGAGCGATTGCCTGGCCAGGCATAGGCGGAAATCACGAGCTTGTCCAATAAATCGGTGAGCCCACGGCGCTGCAGTCCTTGTAATGCGGAAAATAAGAAGGCTGTATCCCAGTAATCACCCCCTGGTTCCAAGGGGGGGAAGACAGGGATTAAGCCAACCTGGCGGGCATGTTCCGCAAGGGTGGAGAAGAGATCCAGGAACCTTTCGACCAGGTTGTTTTTCGCCCAATCGGAGGGCGACCAATTTTTCATCAGGTTCGGGCGATCGAAAAGGGTAACATATTTCACCCCCCAGCGAGCATATGCGTTAAAAATAACGCTCAACTCTTCCGGGCGGTGGGGATTGAGCATGGAAAGTGGCAGGTGCAAGACAGGCTGGATCCCGGCTGCGAGGATACTGCGAATGAAGACTTCCGGGATTGAGCGGTCGGTGGGAGCCAATAAGGTCAGCCAGGAGGCACCGAGCTCGGTCAGCTCGGGGATCCAGGTACGAAGATCGCTCTCACGATAATGCAAGCTGTCGGGAAAATAGTAGAAACCGTAACGTGTCTGTCCAGTGCTGATCGCCATGCTGCGTAATCCTTTTATTGATCTATGCCTTTGAGGTGCAAGAGGTATGCCAGCCAAACGCAGATACGGTAACTATCCAGAAGGTTTGAAACAATGTATAATGATTCTCGAGTGACCAGCCCGTTCGGGCTGTGCCCGATGGAGCCTGGTCCTGCAGTGATATTTTCGTTTTCCGTCCCCGGGTATGGAGGTTTATGGTTTCATTGAAAAGCAAGTTGGCAATATTTACTTTCAGCTTGCTGATCCTCGTATTACTTAGTGCCTGTAATCAATCTGCTGATGCCTCCGACTCAGGAACTTATCCGGTAGATGCGACATTCTCAGATTTTTACCGTGAATTTGGGGGTAGTTCCGTTTTAGGCCCGGTGATCTCCCCTCCTTTTGTGAAGGAGGGGATTACTTACCAATATCTCCTTGCAGGCTTGATGGTTTACGATCCCAGCCAGGGTCCACTCACCCGCTTTCACTTTTCTCCCATAGCATCCACCGAATGGAAGATCAGCGGCATTATCGAACCGGTCCCTTCCGGAACTGATTTACCTTATATGAACGGACATAGGATCTGGGAGGAGGCATGGCCATTTTACAGCCGCTACGGGCCCGATATCCTCGGCCTCCCCTTGACCGGCGTGATGGCCAATGATGAGAAACAACGCTATGAGCAGTATTTCGAAGGGGTTGGATACTACAGGAGTTACTCCGACCCGGCAGGACAAATCCAATTACTACCATATGGAGCCTGGATGTGTGGGTCAACCTGTACTTATAAGACCTCCGACACCATCCCTCCGCTGACTGCTTATACCCGGGACTTCAGTGAAATTGAGCAAATGTTCCTGGAAGAATCTGAACTCCTGGGTTATGGACTTTCTGGCTCACCCCTGGCAGCGCCTGAAATGGCATCCGATGGTAATTTCGAGATGGCATTCGAAAACGTGATCATGTTCATCGATCCTGCCAGCGGAAATCAGATCAGGCTCAGGCCATTGCCCGCCTTGCTCGGCATCCAGGCTGAAAAACCCACCATGGAGACCAAGGCCGATTGGTTATCCTTTTACCTGGTGGGCGATGGTCTCGGTTTCAATATTCCAAACGCGTTCAGCAGCTATATTGCAAATCATGGTGGGGTCACCTATTCGGGATATCCAATCACGGAATACAGTATGCTTCCGGACGAGGGGTACACGCAGTGTTATGCCAACATGTGCCTGGAATACCACCCGACCGCTCCAGAAGCGCTGCGCATCAGACCGCACGCTCTAGGGGTCGTTTACCGCACAGGAGGTGTTGGGACGGCTGTGCCCGCTGCCTCATTCGCTGAAGCATTGCAGATTAACGTCTGGGAACAGCTCCCATTGATCCCCTCGGGTGAGAGGCAGGTGATCAACATCGAAGCTTCACAGAATAACGCCCCAACCGGTGGGGTCGAGCTATCGCTGGTGGTTAAACAGCCGGATGGGATCACCAAGATTTACACCTTACCTCCAACCGGTGAGGATGGCAAGACCAGCATTGAGCTGGACCCGATCAATGGGCCGAACAGTGCGATCGTTCAATACCAGGTGTGCGTAGTGGGGGCGGTGACACCGCAGATTTGCTTTTCGAGAAGTTATTCAATTTGGGAGCAATAAGCTAACGAGCTGTCAATCAGCCTGGGGAATTCGCCAGCCCCTATTATGATTGTGTCGATTTGATGATTTCGGCTGGGAGGTGTTCCAGGTCGATCGAGCATTCATCGCAAAAGAGCATGGCGCGTTCGATCACATTGCGCAGCTCACGTATGTTACCTGGCCAGCTGTGGTTTATCAGGGCTTCCATTGCTCGAGGAGTCACATCCTGGATATTCACACCCAGGCGCTGGTTGGTCTGACGAATAAATAAACCTACCAATTCAGGGATGTCATCTTTGCGGTCTTTAAGGGCCGGGAGGTGCAGGTCGACGACCTTCAGACGATAGTACAAGTCGTGGCGGAACTCGCCTTTTTCCATGGCGGCGATCAAGTCGCGGTTGGAGGCAGCAATGATCTGGACATCGACGTGGACCTCCACCGTCCCACCCACACGGCGGAATTTTTGCTCCTCTATCGCCCGCAAGAGCTTGGCTTGCATATCCACGGACATGGAAGAGATCTCATCCAGGAACAAGATGCCTTGATCAGCAATTTCCAGCAAGCCCAGTTTCCTTTTTTCTGCGCTGGTGAAAGCACCGGCTTCATAACCGAACAATTCCGATTCCAGCACCGTGCTTTGAATGGCGGCACAGTTGATGGCGATGAAGGGCTTGTTGGCGCGCGGTCCCATCTGGTGGATGGCATTCGCCAGGACTTCTTTGCCGGTGCCGGTTTCTCCGGTGATTAAAACCGATACAGAGGCTGCGGCAGCGCGTTGAGCCTGGTTCATCACCAGTTTCATGGCAGGGTTCACACACACGATGGAAGAAAATTCCTTGTGCTGGGACTCGCGCAGGTGCGCTAATTCCCGGCGCATCGACACAATTTCCTGGGCACGCTGGATGGATTTTTCCAGCGAGGTGAACTGGACCGGTTTTTGGAGGAAGTCGTGGGCACCATTCTTCATGGCTTCAACCGCCATGTCAATGTGACCAAATGCCGTGATAATGATGATGGGAGGGCGCATGGGGAGATGGGCGGTTTCACCCAGCAGGGTGGGGCCATAACCATCGGGTAGCTCGACATCGAGTAGCACGATATCGGCGCTACCAAGGCGGAGCTGCTCGCGAGCCTCGGCCAGGGTGGAGGCTTCGATGACTTCGTAACCACGCGTGGCCAGGAATTCGGTGATGTTCATGCGTGCATTGACTTCGTCGTCAACAATCAGGATTGTAGCCGTCATTAGATGTCCATATTCTAGATTTTATGAAGCACAGGGGAATTGAACCACAAAATTCGTTCCACCAAGGATACTGTTAACATATATGGAGCCTTTATGGGCGGTGACGATGCGTTTGACAATGGCCAGACCCAGGCCGGTGCCATGTTGTTTCGTGGTAAAGAATGGCTCAAAGATCTTCTCACGCAGCTCCGCCGGGATTCCCGGGCCAGTGTCCGAGATATTGACCTCGATGTGAGATTGTTCACCAGCCTCGTCCGTCTGCCGGATCTTGATTGAGAGCATTCCACCAGTGGATTCCATGGCTTCGATTGCGTTATTGATCAGGTTTGTAAACACCTGCTCCAGGGCGCGATAATCTCCTTCGATGGGAGGGGTAGATTTGTCAGCTTGCAGCTGGTATTTAATGTTCAGCTTTACCAGCTTTGATCGCCAGCGTTCCAAAAGGTTCGAAATTAACTGGCTGAGGGCGATTGACTCAGGCTTATATTCCATTGGGCGGACGAAGATCAGGCTCGATTTTACCAGAGATGTGAGGCGATCACAATCTTCTTCAAGGCGGGCGATATTCTTCTGGTTGGGGTCATCGGGGGGTAAATTGATCGCCAGAAGCTGCAAGCCGGTGAAGATGTTGTTGATCGGGTTCCGCACCTCGTGGGCAAAGCTGGCAGTGACCTCTCCCAAGGTCGCCCTTTGTTCAAGCTGCTGGTTCTTGAGCCGGTATTCCTCCTGATCACTCAGGTCATGGAACAGGATGATGATGTTGGTAAAATTTTCCTCATTGATGATCGGGAGGATGCGCAAATTTGCCTGGAAGGATTCACCATTCCGGCGGTATAGCTTGATGCTACCGATGCTATCGATGCGCTGCTCATTGCGCACCAATTGGAAGGAGCTTTTTAAGTCCTCACTACCGATCAGAACGTTTTCGATCGCCTGTCCGGTGACTTCCTCGGTTGCATAACCGAGGTACAGCTCAGCGGAGGGGTTCAATGATTTTATAAACAGGTCGGGAGTGAGGATGATGGCCCCATCTTCCATGGTGTTGTAGATGGCACTGTTGATGAGCACCTTGGTCAGATATTCCTGGATATCCTGCTGTAACTGCGCATTGAGTACATGCCCCTGGATAATATTGTTAATCTGGGAGGATAGAAAGGTCAGCTGGGGCAGGATGTAGTTCGAAGGGGCTGAATTTTCACCCGAGGCGACCACCAGGCCGATGAATGCGTTGGCATCACCGATGGGGGCAGAGGCAATGAAGGAAGTATTCGAAGCATGTGCCATGCGGTGCAGGTTATTCGTGGCGCGCTTACCCTTGCTCCACAAAATCGGCGTCTGCAGCGACGAAAAATCCTGCTCGGTAATTTCCTCAGGAAAGTAAGAATCGACCCCGGTATAGGCCACCCGCTGCAAGCTTGGATTCTGACCGCTGACCTGGTAAATGCACAGCAGAGAAGCCCCGGTAAGTGCCTTGCCAGCCTGCAACACCTGGGTAAGCGACTTTTCCAGGTCAGGTGAAAGCAATGCCCTGGATAGCTGGTTCAAATGATCCCACAGGGCGATTGAGCGCTCTTCTTCCTCCCTGTGCAGGCGGTATTGTTCATCCGGCTCGAAAGTGATCAGGGTAAATTTGTCGCTCTCACCTAATGGGCTGAAGGAAAGCTGTACCACGCTTTTTGACCCGCCATGCCTGATCAGCTCGTACGGAGAATGGCGCCTGACTTCTTCGGCAGGCTCCTGGTCGCCGGAGAGGTCATCCTTGAGGGCTTGGAACAAACTATGATAATCTAACTGGGTCAGCTCGGTGCGGGTATAGGCCGTTAGTTCGGTGGCTTTTGAATTGACCAGTTGAATCCGATCGTTGAAATTATTTACGATAATCGCAGCTTGTGAGAAGGAGTTCAGCAACGCTTCAATTTCAGCTGTCCCGAGCAGGGGTAATTGGCGCTTGATGAAATTGCTAAACTGCGATACTCTGTTCATTATGTTGAGAGATCAATAGATGCGGTTTATACGTGCGACTGCGCAGGTGAGCAGGCAAGATACCCTCGATGGCGCGATATTTGGCAACCGTACGACGTGCAACCGGAAAGCCCATGCCTGATAATAATACTGCAATTTGTGAATCACTGAGGGTATAAGCTTCCTGATCGATAATTTGCTTAAGCGCAGTGCGGATATGCAGACTGCGGTCGAAGAACATGGAGAGAGGTACGATCCTGCGGTTGGGAAGCTGGACAGCCTTATCAGAGACCGCCCGCGACATGGTCGACTCATGTACTTCTAGCTCTTCAGCCAGGTCTGCACGAGTGATGGGTTTGAGGTAGGCATCTCCATACAGGATGAACTCGCGCTGGATAACCACCAGCTTTTGCATCAGGCGCACAATCGTATGGTTGCGCTGCTGCAGGCATTTTACCAGGAGGGTGGCTTGCTCGAGATCACCCTGCCATAGCTCCGATTTCTCAGTGGGAGCCTGGTGAATTGCTTCACGGAATAATGGATTGACCCGTAAAGTACCGTAGAATGGCATGGCAATTTCGACCACCAGGGGGGTGTCTTCATTATCAGAGGCTCGGCTGATGATGATATCGGGGAAATGGAAGGTGTTATCCTGCCCGCCTGTTGAACCTGCGTTGGTCTGATCTCCCCAGTGGGCACGGGCGGGGAACGGATTCAAATTATCGCTGATGAAGCGCACAATTTCCCTGGCTTGCGAGACGGGGATATTCAGATGTTTAGCCAATTCCGGGAGATGATGGGGGCTTAAAAGCTCAATCCCAGCCTGGATCGCTCTCTCAGCCAGTGGTGGGACAGCGAGAGTTTCGCCCAAGGTTTCCAGCTGGATCAATAAGGCATCCTTGGGTGACAGTGAGCCCACACCCAACGGATCGGCATGCTGGATCAGGCTGAGGATCTTTTCCACCCTCGCAAGGGGGATGTGATAATAAAGGGCAACCTCGACAGGCTTTATGGTAAGTAAACCATCTTCATCAAGGCTCGTCAGGATATGCACGGCGATCGGGCGGTCATCAACCGGGAGCTCAGGCCCGATCTGGCGCAAGATGTAGGCCGGCAGGGGCTCGCGGTCGGGGGCAAAATTATCATCGGGCAGCTCATCCGGGTATTTACCTGGATTGGGCCTGGCGAAGAAATCCTCGTGGCAGGATAGATAGACAATCGGCTGTTCTGGCGAGCCACCCAATGTATTCGTGCAGGTGGGGCAGGGTTTGTTGCCATGCAATACCTTATGGCACGTCGGGCATCGGAATTCGTCGATTAACTCCAAGGCCGGGTTGCGCGCTAACTCGGCTTCAACTTTCTGGTGGAGCTCAGCAGTGGTCAGCTCGAGTAATGCCATGGTCTGTGCCAGGTGGGCAGTGGTTTGCGGGCGGAGCAGGGTTTTCTGATTCTGTAGGAGCATAGGATACCTCTAGTATATCTCGTTTTGCTAAAGTTGCAAGTTCCATGCCAGCAAAATGTGGCGTAATTTGTGCTAAAATTTACTTACATCCTGTTTATATAACCAAACGAGGCAAATATCCATGTTCCGTTCATTTTTCATCTACTTATCCAAAGCTGAATGGGCACGAAATATCGTCATGCGCTGGCCATTCGCCTGGAGAATGGCTTCACGATTTATCTCAGGGGTCACCCTGGCGGATGGCATCCAGGCGATCAAGGGGCTGAATAGTAAGAGCATCAATGCCACACTCGATCACCTTGGGGAACACACTGATTCACCCGAGAAGGCCCGGCAGGCAGCGTTGGATATTGTGCAGGCTTTCGATGCGATTGAGGCGGCCGGGGTGCGGGCGAATGTTTCCATTAAACTATCCCAAATAGGCCTGGGATTGAGCGATGGTGTCTGCCTCGAGAACCTGGAGCTTATCCTAAATAAAGCCCGCAGTTATAACAGCTTCGTGCGCATCGACATGGAAGATTCGACGATCACGCAACAGACCTTGGATACCCTGCTGGCATTGTGCCAGCGTGGCTATAGCAATGTGGGGATCGTGATCCAGGCATATTTATACCGCAGTGAAGCGGATATCCGTAAGCTGCTCGAAGACTGTATTAAAGTCCGCCTGTGCAAAGGCGCTTACAAGGAACCTGCCACGATCGCTTACCCAAAGATGCGGGACGTGGATAATAATTATGACCGGTGTGCGGCAATGTTGATCAATGGGGCGTTAACCAACGGTAGTCCTCGCGAAAGTGCGGACGGTAAAATTCCACCCATCCCGGGCATTGCTACCCACGATCCCAAGCGCATCGATTTTGCCAAAGTGTATGCCGAGAAAGTCGGCTTGCCCAAGGATGCCATGGAATTCCAGATGTTGAATGGCATCCGGCGCGACCTCCAAGAACAGCTGGTGAAGGAAGGGTATTTGGTACGTGTCTATGTACCTTATGGCACGGAATGGTACCCATATTTTATGCGCCGGCTTGCAGAGAGACCCGCCAACCTGTGGTTCTTCGTCTCCAATTTCTTCCGCAAATAAGTATCAGGAAGGTATATGCCAGAAACAGCTCAATTACTGGCTGACCGCCTGCATAGCGAGGGTGGCAGGGTGGTGAATTTTTTTAATCACCTCTCAGCCGAACAATGGAAGGCGCGTATATATCCTCAAGCTGGTGACTGGCGTATGCACGAGCTGCTGGCTCATATCGTGTCCGCAGAAATTGGACGGAAGGAATTAATCATGTCGATCGCCACGGGTGGTGAGGGTGCTCCGCCTCGTTTTGATATCGATCAATTCAACCAGGAGGAGGTGGAAAAGTTATCCCGCGAGACCGATGCCTATCTGTTAGAATTATTCTCCCGGCAGCGGGATGAGCTCTGCAAATTTGTCTCCAAGCTGGAGCCAGCTGATCTTGAGCGTACAGGGATTGATCCATTTTTGGGAAAGGCTCCCCTGGCTGAAATAATCAGGTTGACCTATCTTCACTTACAAATTCATTTGAGGGATGCAAAGCGGTGCCTGTAAAGTGAAATCATTGCGGTTATTTGTCCAATTATCCCGACCGATCATAATATTGAGCGCAGCGTTATTGTTCGTATTAGGGACGGGGATCGCTCACTATCTGAGTGGCCAAATAAATTGGTCGTCATTTATCCTGGGTTTTGCCTGGGTGGTGCTGATCCTGGCGGGGTTTCAGTATTTGCACGAATATTTCGACTCAGCCGTCCTGTATGATGATTCAGTCGGGAGACATACCCCCTTTTCAGGAGGTAGCGGCGCGATTGGACCCGGCCGGTTGCCGAGGTTGGCAGCCTTATGGGCGGGTCTGACCTGCCTTACCATCGCTGCCTCATTAACCTTCCTGATGTTGAAAAACCAGGAGCTCGGTGTAGTCGGCGCAACAATACTTGGCCTGATCTTCATGGGTGAGCTGGTGCTATTTGTGCCTCCGTTCCGACTGGTAACCTCAGGTTATGGGGAAATCGTCATGTCGATTGTCTTAGTAGGGCTGATCCCTGCCCTGGCCTTGATCCTGCAAGGGCATGATCTGCATAAGCTGTTATTCATGGTGGCATTCCCCCTCACCACTTTACATCTTGGCATGCTGCTGGCGCTGGAATTCCCTGATTACGCAGTCGATCTAACGCGGGGGAAAAAACCAATCATCGTCAGGATCGGCTGGCAGATGGGCATGTTACTGCATAATATATTGGTCTTGGGCAGCTTCGTGATCATCGGGATGGCTTTCGTGTTTGGATTTCCCCTGCGGCTGGGATGGCCGGTCTTTTTTGTGCTCCCCATCGGTTTATTTCAAATCTGGATGATGAACCGCATTGGCGATGGGGCAAAGCCTAACTGGAACCTGCTGGTGTTGGTGGCACTATCCACATTTGGGTTAACTGCTTATATAATTACCTTTGCGCTATGGACGCATTGATGCATGCCTGAATTCTTAAAATTAATCGCCGTGGAACGGGCTCTACAAACCCTGCTTGCCAGTATGCAAGTCAAGGTCATCCCGGAGCGCGTCCAAACGCTCAACTCCTTGGGAAGGGTAACCACAGAGTCGATCTGTTCTCCCATTCCCCTCCCGACCTTCCCGAGGAGCACCGTGGATGGTTACGCGGTACGCGCCGCCGATACATTTGGCGCATCAGAAAGCTTACCGGCATATTTGCGGGTGATCGGGGAGATCTTGATGGGAAACTCGCCCGGTTTTGACATCAACCCGGGAGAAGCCGGGTTGATCCACACCGGGGGCATGCTTCCCGAATCATGCAATGCCATCGTGATGCTCGAGTATACCCAACAGGTGGGAGCGGATACGGTTGAGATCCTGCGCTCGGTGGCAGTGGGTGAGAACATCATCAAAGTTGGAGAGGACGTCCAGGTCGGTGAAGAGGTGATCCCTGCTGGCAGGCGGATCCGTCCTGCGGAAATCGGTGGTTTGGCTGCGCTTGGCATCCTCGAGCTGAATGTGGCGAAAAAACCGGTGGTGGGGATCCTATCCAGCGGGGATGAGGTCATCCCACCGGAGGGTAAACTGCTGCCAGGGCAGGTGAGGGATATTAACTCGTATTCGCTATCTGCCTTGATCGAGCAAGCTGGTGGCATTGCACGGCGCTACGGGATATTCCCTGACCAGCTGGATGTCATTGAAGCTAACTGTGCGCGGGCGTTGAAAGAGTGTGATGTGTTGGTCATTACCGCCGGCTCATCGGCCAGCGCTCGCGATCTCACTGCCAGGGTGATCAATAATCTAGGATCGCCGGGCGTGTTGGTGCATGGGGTTAATATTAAGCCAGGGAAGCCGACCATTTTGGCGATGTGTAATCACAAGGTGGTGATCGGCTTGCCGGGTAACCCGGTCAGTGCGCTGGTGATCGCCGGCCTGTTCGTCGTTCCGGTAGTAGAAT
>Ga0316624_10000516_pt1 | contig 13126 bp, 8 predicted proteins | sample OWC_Aug_N3_C1_D5_FD_207657 | JGI IMG/M metagenome (GOLD analysis project Ga0316624, IMG submission 207657) | Wetland soil microbial communities from Old Woman Creek delta, Ohio, United States - OWC_Aug_N3_C1_D5_A | ecosystem: Environmental > Terrestrial > Soil > Wetlands | place: USA: Ohio... | reverse complement strand
ATGGGGGAGATTGGTACTTGTGGTGCGTGTTCGCGCTCAGTTTTGACGTGGCATATTTTGCCGAGCCGATGGTCAATTATCGCGTGCACGATCTCAGCATGAGCACCATCCTGGCAAAGAAGAACATGCGGGCCATCTTTGGCGACATCATTGAGCTTCCGGCAAGGATAAGACGGGAAGGCGAACGCATCGGCGACCCAGCGATTGTAAGCCGCTGCCGGGAAACGGTGATCGGCCAGTATGCTGAATGCCTGGCTTCCAAGGAGATCCGGGACCGCAAGTCGCGGATCACGCTTGCGGAATTTGAGGAATCACTGGCCCGCTTCGCCCCTTCACTACAAGAACAACGAGAAATTCGCTGCAAGGTCTTCTGCAGGGCGGGAGACCGGTTCTGCTGGTTGGAGGAATTCGGCGATTCCGCTGCCATGTACCGGCGAGCCCTTGCCATCAAGCCCTTCATGCCCGAGGTGTGGCTGAAGCTGGCTCTGCTCAAGACCGGGAATGTGGGGGCCAAGATCCGGCAACTCCTTGGAGAAGTCCGCCATTTCGCAAATCTGAAGGGCTAGCCGTTCTTCGAGCCGCTCGTGTGCAACAAGAACCCTCTTGTTAGTTACCAGGGATTGCCACTGAATACTTTCGGAAGCACAAGTTCCGGCTTATGCAAAAACTTGCAACTTCCCGCACTGGCATAGAGACGCTGTTAGCTTCAAATCACGATCATCAATCAATTCAAGAGGTTAGGAGCGCCGGAGCGGCGAGCGTATTCGGAAGCAATATTGCTAAAGACTCAGTGGAGTGATTGTTCTTACGACGAGGTGAGGGATTCATGTCGACAGTTAACGTGGCAATCATTGGCTGTGGCTACTGGGGCCAGAATCTTATCAGGAATTTTTATGAGGTGGAGGGAGCAGAGCTGAAGACAATCTGCGACCTGGAAGAGAAAGCCTTGAAGCGGGTGCAACGGCGCTTCCCGACTGTGCAATTGTCGCAAAGCTTCGATGAGGTCCTTTCCGATCCTGGCGTGGATGCCGTGGTGATTGCAACGCCAATTTCCACTCACTACGTCTATGCACAACAGGCGTTGCTGGCCGGCAAACACGTTCTGGTGGAAAAGCCCATGGCCACCAGCGCCGCGCTGGTCCAGGACCTGATGGACACTGCGGGTCAGGTCAACAAAAAACTGATGGTGGACCACACCTTCTTGTTTACGTCCGCCGTCAGAAAGATGAGGCAGTTGATTGACGGGGGAGAGATTGGAGAGTTGCTCTATTTTGACTCGATTCGCATCAACCTGGGCCTGGTGCAGAGTGACACCAATGTGCTCTGGGACCTGGGACCACATGATTTCTCCATCATGGATTACCTGTGCGACCTGGAGCCGAAGTCGGTCAGCGCCAATGCGGTCAAACACCTTCACTGCCCGCACGACAACATAGCCTACGTAACCGTGCGCTTCTCCAACAACATGATCGCCCATTTCCACCTGAACTGGCTGGCCCCGGTAAAAGTGCGCACCACAATCGTCGGCGGCAGCAAAAAGATGATCGTTTATGACGATATGGAGAACAGCGAAAAAATCAAAGTCTTTGACCGCGGGATCACCGTGAATCATGACCCGGCTCGCCGCGAGCGCATGTTGACGGGATATCGCAATGGCGACATCCTGGTGCCCAACCTGGAGACGACGGAAGCGCTCCGGCTGATGGCGCAGGAGTTCGTCAATTCAATCCGGGAGGACCGCAGCCCGCTGACGGACGGCTCGTCTGCATACCGCGTGGTCCGGTTACTCGAAGCCGCGCAGCGATCGATTGAACAAAACGGACGTGAAATAGATCTGGATCTGCCGGGCAGGCTGCGCGTTCAGCGTACGGCCACAGCCGCGGTAATAGCGTGAAATCAGGGAGCAGAAACAATGGAATTTTGCCGCATTGCTCCAGATGTAAAGCTGGGGCAGAACGTTAAATACTATGCCTTCGTGAACCTTTACGGATGCTCTGTGGGCGACAATTCACGGATCGGCACGTTCGTGGAAATTCAGAAGAACGCCCACATCGGGAAGAATGTCAAGATTTCCAGCCACACCTTCATCTGCGAAGGCGTTGTCATCGAAGACAATGTTTTTGTCGGCCACAATGTCTCCTTCATCAATGACAAATATCCACGGGCGACCAACACAGACGGAGAACCGCAGTCGGAGGCCGACTGGGCGGTGGTACCAACGAGGGTCAAGCGTGGCGCCTCGATCGGGACCAGCGCCACCATTCTTTGCGGAGTTACCATCGGCGAAAATGCCATTGTCGGCGCGGGAAGCGTAGTGACACATGATGTACCTGATAATGCGACGGTCGCCGGCAATCCAGCCCGAACCATGAGAAAGGCGGTAGCGGTATGAAAGTCCCTTTTGCGGATTTGCGCTCCTTGCACGTGCCCATGCGGGCTGAACTGAGTGAAGTGTTTCAGCGCGTTCTCGACAGCAATTCGTTTATCCTCGGGCCGGAAGTTCAGCGCTTTGAGGAGGCGTTCGCCCGGTACATAGGTGCCGGACACTGCATTGCAGTGAGCAACGGAACCGTGGCGCTGCAAATGGCGCTGCTGGCCCTGGACATCGGGCCGGGCGACGAGGTGATTACTGCAGCCAACACGTTTATTGCTACTGCGGAGGCCATCAGCGCTGTGGGCGCGCGCCCCGTCTTCGTCGACGTTGATCCTCAGTACTACAACATGGATCCTGAGGTGGTAGCAAAAGCGATTACGCCAAAGACCAAGGCGCTGATTCCGGTCCACCTGTACGGGCAGACCGCGGACATGGACCCATTGCTGGCTCTGGCGGAAAAACATGGTCTGGCGGTGGTGGAAGACGCCTGCCAGGCGCATGGCGCCGAGTACAAAGGGCGCAAAGCTGGAACCATGGGCGTCTTGAGTTGCTTCAGCTTTTATCCCGGGAAAAACCTGGGCGCTTTGGGAGAAGGCGGAGCTGTTCTGTGCAATGATGCGAAATTAGCCCAGCGCCTGCGCATGCTGCGCGATCATGGCTCGCTGAAAAAATATGAACACTCTTTCCCCGGCTATAACTTTCGCATGGAGGGCCTCCAGGGCGGATTTCTGGCGGTGAAGCTGCCTCATCTGGATGAAGGAAATGATTGCCGGCGCGCGGCGGCGGCAACCTACGGCCGGCTATTGGCGGAGTCCTCCGTTGTTACACCCGCAGTTTTGCCCGGCGCCAAACACATCTACCATTTGTATGTGATTCAAGCCGACGATCGTGATGCCCTGAAGCAGCAACTGGCTGACCAGGGAATTGAGACCGGACTGCACTATCCCGTCCCACTCCACCTGCAGCAGGCGTATGCGGAGCTGGGATACAAGGCCGGCGATTTCCCGGTGGCCGAATCTCTGGCACGGCGAATTCTCTCTCTGCCCATGTTTCCAACCATCACCCGCGAGCAGATCGAATACGTCTGCTCTGCTGTCATGGAGTTCGCTCAATGCCCAACAGTCAAGGCCTAGGCGCGGTGGCGGAGATCAGAAGAGTAGACGCAACCTTCGGACGGAAGGAGACGCGTCCGGATCCTTCCTGGGAGCGGGAGTTTGCCGCTGCGTTGCGAGAAAAGAACTCGCATGAAGAGCTGATGGCCATGTTCGGCCGCTTTCGCAGCGGCGAAAGCTCCTTCGATTACCTGATGCGGCGCGTACTCATGCACGCCCTCTGCAAGGCCGTGGGAAACGACCTTCAAGTGGGGCCGGATGTTGTGCTCAAACATCCCGAGACCATGGAAATTGGAGACGGCGTCTTCATGGGCGCGCAGGCCATGATCCAGGGGCGGTTCGACGGGACCTGCCGGATCGGAAACCATGTCTGGATAGGCCCGCAGGCGTACTTCGACGCGCGAAATCTTGTGCTCGAGGACTACGTTGGCTGGGGGCCGGGAGCCAAGGTGCTGGGATCAGAACATACCGGAGAACCCTCCGATGTGCCGATCATTGCCACGCCCCTCAGCATCAAGCCGGTGGTCATTGGTTTCGGCGCAGATATTGGAACCAATGCAACGATCCTTCCTGGAGTGCATGTAGGAGCAAACGCGATCATTGGGGCAGGAGCAGTGGTCAATGCGGACGTGCCTGAGTATGCGGTGGCGGCGGGCGTTCCGGCGCGCGTGTTGCGGTCGCGCAGGCCGCAATCATAGCCACGACAACGGTTTTGTTAGCAGAGGAGAATGGCGCAAGAGATGAATCAACTTTCAGGAAGACGGTTTCTTATCACCGGAGGCGCAGGATTTGTGGGCAGCACCATCGCCGACCAACTGCTGGAAGCCGGGGCGGCCGAGATCAGGGTCGTCGATAACTTTGTTCGCGGAAGCTGGTCGAACGTAAAGCCGGCGCTGGCCAGCGGACGCGTGAAGGTCATTGAAGGAGACATCCGCGACGCAGAGCTCGTGGACCAGCTCACGGAAGGCGTGGACTACGTGTTTCACCAGGCCGCGCTGCGCATTACCCGTTGTGCTGAAGCTCCGCGCGAGGCTGCGGAGGTGCTCATGACAGGCACGCTCAACGTGCTCGAGGCCGCCGTGCGCCACAATGTAAAGAAGATTGTTGCGGCATCCTCGGCTTCGGTCTATGGAGAACCCTCTTATCTGCCCATGGATGAAGCGCATCCTTTCAACAATCGCACCATGTACGGCGCAGGCAAGATCGCCAATGAGCAGATGTTGCGGGCTTATTTCACGACATCCGGCCTTCCTTATAACGCGCTGCGCTACTTCAACGTGTATGGTCCGCGCATGGACCTGACCGGCGTGTACACGGAAGTCCTGATTCGCTGGCTGGAAGCGATTGAAGCCGGCAATCCGCCCCTGATCTTCGGGGACGGAGAGCAGTCCATGGATTTTGTCTATGTTGGAGACGTCGCTCGGGCCAACCTGCTGGCGCTGGAGTCCGAGGTGGCGGACGAGGTCTTCAACGTGGGAACGGGAGTGCAGACGACGTTGAATCAGCTCTGCGCAGCACTGCTGAAACTATCGGGCTCGTCTCTCAAGCCGGAGCATCGCCCTGCGCGGACGGTGGCGAACGTAAGCCGGCGGCGCTCCTCCACCGAGAAAGCGGAGCAGATGTTGGGATTCCGGGCCGGCGTCAGCCTGGAAGAAGGCTTGCAGCGGTTGATCGAATGGCGCGATTCCAGCGACGTCCGGATGGCATTGGCGGCGAAATCATGAGCACAACGGCAAAACCTGCAACGACGATTCCTGTGGCGAAGCCATTTTTTGGCTTAGAAGAAGAACAGGCCCTGCTGGCGGCTCTGCGCAGCGGCTGGGTGAGCCAGGGTCCCCGCGTGGCGGAATTTGAAAAGCGCTTTGCGGAATACGTTGGCGCCAATCATGCTGTGGCCGTGTCCTCATGCACCACGGCGCTTCATCTCGCCATGCTTGCGTCAGGCATCAAGGAAGGCGACGAGGTCTTGTGTCCCAGTCTTTCCTTCATCGCCACGGCCAACTGCATTCGCTACGTGGGCGCAGAGCCGGTGTTTGTCGACATCGATCCGCTCACTTACAACGTTGATCCGAACCGGGTTGAGGAGGCCATTACCAGCCGCACCCGGGCCATCCTTGTTGTCCATCAGATAGGCTTGGCTGCCCCGATGAAGGAGCTTGCGGAGATAGCAACTCGCCGCGGTCTGGTGCTCATCGAAGATGCGGCCTGTGCCATCGGGTCAGAATATTTTGGAGAGAAAATCGGGCGGCCGCATTCGCTGATGGGCTGCTTCAGCTTTCACCCCCGCAAGATCCTCAGCACCGGCGAAGGGGGCATGATCACTACCAATGATGGCGCGCTAGCGACACGCCTGCGCCGCCTGCGGCAGCACGGGATGACCACATCCGATCTTGCGCGGCACGGCGCTTCCAAGGTGACGTTTGAGAGTTATGACGAGGTTGGCTACAACTACCGCATGACGGACTTGCAGGCAGCCATTGGCCTCGAGCAGTTGCGCCGGCTGGACGACATGCTCGAGCGACGGCGATATCTGGCATCTCGATATACCTCCGCCTTGCACAAGATCGGCTGGCTCCAGGCTCCCCACGAGCCTTCCGGCTACAGGCACAACTTTCAGTCATATATGGCGCGCCTGGCGCCTGATGCTCCCATGCATCGTGACGACGTCATGCAAACCCTGCTGGACCAGGGAATCTCCACGCGCCGGGGCATCATGGCCAGCCATAGCGAGGCGCCATACGCCGATAAAGACTGGTCATCGCGCTTGCCGGAAACGGAACGTGCTACTCGCGAGACAATCATCCTGCCGCTGTTCCACCAGATGACGGAGCAGGACCAGGATTACGTGATCGAGTGCCTCCAGACTATTGGCGGCTGAAGAACTTTCCAGGCAACTTGTCCAGCACTGCGGGAACGATAAAACCCGAGCTGCCCTCCGGCAACATCCATGCCAAAAAAAATCGGGCCCATGCGTCATATAAAAAAGCATGGGCCCTGTTCGAGGTTGGTTTCGGCTTTCTCCGGTGGCCTTCCCGGCGTTGCCCCCAACGCATGCCGCGCCTAGAAAGAAATCACCGTCACGTTGTCAAAGGCAATCGGCTGATCATGGACATCCAGGGCCGCTGCGCCTTGTGTGTAAGTAGCGTCAGTTGCCTGGAGAACAAGCGCGTTGTCGTAATACACACTAATCTGTGAGCCCTTCATGACCAGCTTCAAGTTGTGCGTGCTGGTATCCACGGGGATTGAAACCGGTTGCCCGAGAAGAGTTAGGCCGGGGTCAGTATCGATGTTCCACTGGGTGACACGCCACAGGCGGAGCAGCCCTGTGGCTGGATAAATCCAGGCCGCATAGGAAGCACCGGAAGTGGTGTTGATGCGTCCGCGAATTCCTCCCGGAAAGTTATTCAGTGTTGAGAGTTTGAAATCCGCGCCGAGCGCGTAGTCAGTCCACGATGGATTCCCAGCCCACGACTGGCTCGGGCCCTGGCCGTTGAAGGTATACGCGCCGTTCACCACCGACCAGCCGCTTCCATTACCTGTGGGCGAAATGGTCCAGTTGCTGGCCAGCCCGGAGCTGAAATCGTCCAGGAAGGCAAGGTTCCCGACCTGTAGCGACGCAGGAATGACAGCCGGACTGTTTCCGACATCGCCTGAGCTGATGGTGACGTGGCCGCTGTAAGTTCCATTGGCAAGGCCGGTCACGTTGGGCGATACGGCGATCGACGCAGGAGCCGTGCCGGAGGAAGCACTCATGGTGATCCAGGATGCATCCGCGCTGGCAGTCCAAGCCAGCGTTCCCGAGCCGGCGTTCGTGATGCTGATGCTCTGGCTTGGCGTGGTGAAGCCGCTGGCGCCAAAGAACGTCAACGACGAGGGTGTTGTAGCCAGGATCGCGGTCTTCACGCCGAGGGTTACGGGAATCACCAGCGGTGAATTCGTTGCACCCGGCGCGTGGATTGTCACGCTTCCGGTGTAAGTGCCTGCCGCCAGGCCCGTTGTGTTGGCCGATACCGTGATGGTGCCAGGTGTCAGGTTTGAAGAGGCGGTTGCCTGCAGCCAGGGAGCGTTGCTGGTGATGGTCCACGCCGTTGATTGTCCTCCCGCGGTGATGTTGACGGTCTGCGAAGGCGGTTGCGTGCCCGGCTGCGCGGAGAAGATCAAAGAGGCGGAAGAGGTAGCCAGCGTCGCGGGACTTGTGGCCGAGGCCACCCGGACATTGGAGTACGAAATAGGCTGGCTGTCGGCGTCCATGCAGATGAATCCTGAGGTGTAAGTGCTGTCCGTTGCGCTCATGAGCAACTGGCCATCCCAGGAAACCGAGATCTGGTTCCCGCGGAAGCTCATCTTCAAGTCGTGGGACGCAGTTGTGTCAAAGGTAAGATTGGCCTGCGCCAGGGCGGTCAGGGCCGGGTCGTTGATGTTCCACTGCGGCACGCGGTAAAGGACTGCAAGCCCCGAGCCCGGGTACAGCCACAAAGCGTAGCCGGCGCCCGTGCCTGGGTTGACGCGTCCGCGGACGCCACCGGGCCAGTTGTTGAGATTTGCCAGCTTGATGTTGGTGTCAAAGTCATAGTCGGACCAGCCAGTGTTGCCTGAGCAGGACAGGCTCAACCCGATGCCGCTGTAGGAGTACACGCCGCCGCTGACGCTCCACCCGCTTGCGTTGCCCAGAGGCGAGATGATCCAGCCGTTTGCCAGATCAGTGAAAGTTTCCGCCATGTTCTGGGTAAACACTGACAACGTCACCGGAACGCTCTGCGGAGAGTTGGCGATGCCGGTGGCGGAAATAATGACGTGGCCGGTGTACTGGCCGGCGGCCAGACCGCTCGAGTTGACGCTTACGTTGATATTCGCCGGAGTCGCTCCCGACGGCGCGGAAATGCTGAGCCATGGCGCGTCGGTACTTGCGGTCCAGCTGAATGAGCCGAGGCCTGCGTTCTGGATCGCCAGCGCCTGGGTTGGCGGGTTGGCCTGGCCCACCAGCGCCTGGAAGCTCATGCTTGAAGGCGAGGGAAGAATTGCCGGGGGAGGCACGACCACGGTCAAAGTCACATTGATCGTCTGCGGGCTGTTCGGCGCAGAGAGCGAAGTTACCCGGATGCTCCCGGTGTAAGTGCCGCCGGCCAGCCCACCGGTGTTCGCGGAGATCTGCAGACTTACAGGAGTGGTCCCGTTGTTTGGAGAAACCGCGAGCCACGGCGCGGTGCTCACGGCCGTCCACGCCAGTGCGCCTGAAGTAGTGCCGCCCACCTGAACGGCCTGGGCCGCCGGGTTCGAGCCTTGGAAGTTTCCGGAGAAGGTCAGAGAGTTCGCGGACAGGACGAGTGGATTTGAGGTAAACGTTGATGCCGTAACCAGGACGTTGTCGAAGGTGATCACCTGGTTGGAAACATCCAGAGCAATCATGCCGCTGGGATTGGTGGCATCCGTGGCGGTGATGGCCAGGGCGCCATCAAAGAACACCTGGATCTGGCTCCCCTGGAATGTCATTTTCAAATGATGGAACGACCCGGGGGTCAGTCCGACCGCAGCCTGCGAAAGCTGAGTAAAGCCCGAGTCGATGTTCCAGGCCACGTTCTTGAAGAGCTTGATCAGTCCCTCGGCAGGGTAGAGCCAGAGTGTGTATGCGGCCCCGGTAGCGTTGTTCACCCGACCGCGTAGTCCGCCGGGAAAGTCACTTGCAGTTGAGAGTTTGACGTCCGCTTCAACGCTGTAGTCGGTCCAGGAGGAGTCACCAGCATAGACCTGCGTGTGGCCGCCGCCATTGTCTTGCAGCGCGCCGTTCACCACCGACCAGTTGGAGGCCAGGCCCAGCGGAGAGATGGCCCAACCTTCCATGCTTCCATTATCGAAATTGGAGGAAAGCAGGAGACTGGTCACAGTCAGGCTGACATTCACGGTTTGCGGGCCGTTGGCGCCGCCGGAGGGCGTGATCGTAATGGTTCCCGAATAGGTTCCAGGCGCAAGTCCGGTGGGGTTCACGGAAACAGACAAAGACGCGGGCGTACTGCCGGACGTGGCTGACAGCGTTATCCATGAGGTGCTCTTGGTGGCGCTCCAGTTGAGTGTTCCCGTGCCTTCGTTATAAACATTCACGGTCTGCGGGGCAGGGGCAGGCTGGTTCAGAAATGCGGCGAAACTCAGAGTCGACGGATTGGCGAGCAAAGCAGCCGGCGCTCCGGGCATGGAGGCCCCGGGGAGATAAACCACGTCCGCCCAGTAGTTGCTGGCGCCAAAACTCGAGGACGGGAAGAGCGGCGTGCTGCCATAGCTGAAGACGCCATTGGTTCCAGAAATTCCGTTGGCAAGCGCATGAAGCGGAGGACTGTCCACGTTGCTGCTGCCGAAATAGCCTGGATCTACCGAGTAGTGGCCCGTGGAGCTGAAATAGGAAGCGATATAGGCCGTATTGGCGGTTACAGGAACCGGAGTGCTGAAACTGACCTGTTGCCAGCCGGATGGGCTCTCTCCGGTGAAAGTCGCCGAAGCCAGGAGTGCGCCAGAACTCGTCCACAAGTGGCCGACGTGGGTGCCTGTGTTGGCGCCGGCCTTGTAGAAACGGACGCCGGTGATGAAGCCGTCGTAATCAGCCATAAACCTCACGCCGAACTCGCCGGAGTTGGTGTCAGTGCTGTCGATGGTCGTGGGGGTGGTTGAAGGGCCCCAGATGGTGCAGGGACAATCATGCGCTGCGGCAAGCACGGAAATTCCCGCCGAAGGCGTTTCGATGTTGCCGCTGTCATCCACGGCACGGCTCATCAGAGTTACACTTCCTGCCGCTTGCGGATTCCAGGGATAAGACCAGCTTGCCCGGCCATTGGCGGGATGCCATGTTTGTCCACCGTCCGCGGAGACTTCCACTCCGCCGACCACGCCGCCTCCTGTATCTGCGGCCGTACCTGTAACCGTGATCGTGGTTCCCGCCGGCACGGAGGCGCCGGCAGCAGGAGAGGTGATGGTTGAATGGGGAGGGGTAATATCGGTGGATTTGGTTGCTGGCACCAGGCCAGACTGCAGAGTGGCCGGCTGAACGCCCATATCGGCGAACAGGTTGACCGTGGCTTGCTGCATGTTGGGATCGGCGGGAAAAGCAGGATAGAACAGGGTGTCGTGATCGGCATCCAGTCCCCACGCCCACTGGACGGTACCCGCGCCAAAGACCAGGGCTCCGCTGGAAGCGCGATACAAAGTCATGTGATGCGTGGCTGTGCCTGCGCCATAGATTCCTCCGAAATCCAGCAGGTAGTCTGTGGTGAGTGGATATGTGGCTGTGGACAGGCGTATTGCGCCGGCCGGACGCGCGCCATTGTCTTCATCCACGTCCCATTCATAACCGAGGGTCCCACCAGCCAGGGACCAGACTTGTCCTGCAGATTGGCCGGCCACCGCCGTATTGCGCCAGAAGCGCATCTTGCCGTCGGCAGCGGGAATCTGGATGGAGAGAGCATTGTTGTCCGCGCCAAAACCGTTCACCCGAAAAAGCTGTCCTGTAAGCGCGTTTTCTGGGCGTCCGCCGTCGGCCGGCGGACTGAATCGCGGATCGCGCCAGGTTCCGGTCCAGGTAGGCGGGTCGCCGGGATCGATCACAGCGTTGGCCAGCGTCTCTTTGTAACAAACCATGGTGCGAAATTGCGTGTTTGAGCCATCGGTGCTGTTCTCCCAGCGGGTTTTCCAGAAGAACTCATTGCCGCTGAAAAACGCCAGGTTCACGCCAGCGGCGCGCGCCGCCTCAATGCTGGCGCGTTTGGGCCCGGAGGCATACTCGTCATGCCCGAGAGAGAGATAGAGCTTGTGGTTGGTGATCAGGGCGCCGTTGCGCGCGGCATCTACGCTGGTGAAATACGTCACGTCATAGCCATTGGCTTCGAGCCAGCGGACCATCGGATACTCGGCATAAAACAGCCAGGAAGCATTCTCGAACGTACGGGTGTCAAAGGGCCGGTTGTAGCTGACTTTGAAAGCGCGCAGGGTCAGGTCGAACTCGCCATTCGGCCCGTAAAGGCTGTGCCCTCCATAGTCGTTGTAAGCCTGCCAGCTTTCATCCGAGGTCTGAAACAGAATGTCAGAGTGGCTGGCATCATTGCGCACAATGAACACTACATGGCTGTCTCCTCCGGTGTCATCGCGAATGAGATGGGCAAAATAAATGCCCGAAACCGCGGTGGAAGGCACCTGCCAAGAGGCTGAAACCGCCCAATTCCCGCAATCCAAGAGATTAGTCGCCGTGTCTGTCAGACAGGCAGGCTGGGTCTGAGGCAGCTTGGCTGAAGGAGTCAGGTTTTGGGCAATCAGGCGCGCGCCGTTCCCCCCGTAGTATCCCAGGCGATAGATGTCAAAGTGATACCTGGTGGCAGGGGTGTTGATTTTGAAGACAATTGTCCCCCCGGCATTCACGCTGATGTCGGTGGCAAATCCCTGAATGGTTGGGTCGCCCGCGCCCGTGATGTCCCATTGACTGTCAGGAGTCCCTGGTAGACAGTTCTCCCTTTCAATCGCATTGGCCGGCGAGGAACAAGTTGCAAATGCCTTGGATGGGCCGCAGACAACAAACAGAACAAACGAGATGACGAAGCCTAGAAAACACCGGCGCATGGGACCTTCTCCTTGTCCTGGATCCCGAACGTGCATCGCGATGGGGGAAGAACAGGCATGTTGAAGCATGCACGTTTGTAGCCATTTGTTCGCCCCTTAGAATGCCGCATTCATCTCATGCGCGCGTCGCAAAACGATGAAGTAACAGTCTTGTTTTCTTTAAGGAATTCAAGAAGGAGGAGCCGTGCTCGCAGACTGATGGAAGAGCATGGGATGCATGATGCAAAAGCCTGCATAGCTCATCTTGAGGTATCAGGCTCGCTTTCTTCGAACCGCATATCACAATGGTTTTGTAAATGAAAGGGCAAGAGCTTTCTCCTTCAAGCCATTTGGCTTCTCCTGCAGTAGAGTTGATTTACTTCGAAAACGGAAAAATAGTGCAAGTTTCTCACCATGAGCCCCGCTTTGGCGCCTGTTCCATAGAGTCTGATGGCATTGCGATGGCACGCCAATTGCTTCAACTGTTCCAGGACGGAGAGCCAAATGCGCAAATTGGTACGAGTAGGTATCGTCATTATCGTTGTAGGGATCTGCACCATACCAATGCTGTACGGCAGGAAGCCGGCGGCGGGCAATCCGGGGCGGCAGGTCTTGCTGGCTCCCAGGTTGGCGTTTCAGATCGGTGGTGTGGGCAGCGGAGAGTGGTCTGAGCCGGGGTTGTTGCTGGTTCTGGGATTGGGATTGATGGTTTCAGCCGGCAGACTGCCTGCTATCTTGCGCATGAGTGCGCGCCTTCAACGGATCCAGGCGAAACGCGTGGAGGGACCGCAAAAAAGTTTGCCGGGCGAAGGCCGAGCGGACGCAAAGACGCTATTGAAGTTTGGACCACCTGCGCAAAATCAATCCTCATGGCCGGGACAAAGCAGAGCGTCGAACGGCACTCTTGGATGAGCGCGTAGAAACCATATGTGTGGAATCACAGGCTTCTTCACCCCGGGCGGCCACCATGCCGGAGAGATGAACGTGACGGTCCGTCGCATGGCGGACGTGCTCATTCACCGCGGACCCGATGCCGGAGGTGTATGGATCGATGCAGCCGCGGGGATAG
>Ga0316624_10000515_pt1 | contig 13130 bp, 11 predicted proteins | sample OWC_Aug_N3_C1_D5_FD_207657 | JGI IMG/M metagenome (GOLD analysis project Ga0316624, IMG submission 207657) | Wetland soil microbial communities from Old Woman Creek delta, Ohio, United States - OWC_Aug_N3_C1_D5_A | ecosystem: Environmental > Terrestrial > Soil > Wetlands | place: USA: Ohio... | reverse complement strand
CTTCCGAAAGCGTATTATAATGTGAGCAAGCATGGATAAGAGATTGCTCATTGCCCTGGATGAATCTGAAAACTCAAAGATGGCACTACTGTATGTCGCGGATTTCCTCGGGGGACTTGAAGGTTTTCAGGTTAAAATCCTTTGTGTCCTGTCGGTGCCTGATGGGGGTTTCTACGATTCCGAAGAGGCACGGCAGAAGTGGCTTCAATTAAGGAAAGAGAATCTTTCCGATATGCTCGCGAGGTACCGCCAGATACTCATTCAATCGGGATTTCCTGAGAATAAAGTCGGAACAGAGGTGTCGGTGACATTCGACGAGCCTGTTTCATCGGTTATCATTCGGAAGCAGGAAGAGTACAATGCCTGCACGTTGATTGTGGGAAGAAGGGGTGTTTCGAAACAGGAGGAGTTCCTTTTCGGCAGTGTGTCCAATAAGATCATACACAAGGCAAATAAATGCGCTGTCTGGATTGTGGAGCCGGTCTGCAAGACAGATTTCTAATCGAACCCGGACTGCCCCAAAAAAGGCGGACATGAAATCCAAGTTTCATGTCCGCCTCACAAGATCTCGTTGCCGACCGGCAACTTCAGCTCTTTCAGCCCTTTCACTTGTGGCATACCTTGCCAGGGTTTTCCTTCGCTGCCTTCTGCAGACGCGACCAGAAGGCGGCCTCCTTGACAAGAGCCTCTCTGCTCAATGTCTTCTTCACCTGCTTCACCTCCCCTCCCTTAAAAGCCGTGATCGTGATCTGGGAAGCCTTCTTTCAAAAAGGCCTCTTACCACAATTTACCTCGCAGGAAGAAAAAGTCAATCTTATTGTGTATTCCTGGAAATTCTGCAAGGACAGCCGGACTGAATCAGAGATGGGTGCCGCCGCTCGGATCACAGTCACCAGGTGCGGCACAATGCCGGCAGTTCGGCTCAGTCCGAGGGTTTGCCTGTAAAAGTCGGGGACGCCGGCGCCTCCGTCCGCTCTTCCGATGTTTCTCCGCCGTTTCTCTCGTCCCTTTCTTTGCGCTCTATCCTCTCCCTGAGGCCCCTGACCCGCTCCTTCAACTCCTGAGTCAGATCGTCGGCCTCCTCATAATTGGCGATCACGCGGGGAGTGACCATGAGGATCAATTCTTTTCTCGAATTCGTGTACGTAGTCGATCCGAAGAGGTAGCCCAATACAGGAAGGTCGCTGAGGAACGGGATGCCGTTGTGCGTCGTCTGCTTTGTCTCGTTGATGATACCGCCCAGGACTAAGGTGTGGCCGTCCTGAACGATCGCCGTAGTCGTCGCCTTGCGCGTGGTGAACCCCTGGTAATCCTGTCCTCCTATTGGGAAGGTCTTCCCGATATCGCTCACCTCCTGCACCAGCTTCAGCGTGACCTGTTTTTTGTCGTTGATGTGAGGGGTAACGGTAAGGATCGTTCCGGCCAGTTTGAACTGCACCTGCGACGTTGCATTGACGGTGGTGCCAGTGGTGGCAATAGGCTGGGTTATCGCCGTGGCAACCGGCACCTCATCCGCAATCTCGATCTTCGCCTCCTTGTTGTCAAGCGCCAGGATGTGCGGGCTCGCTATCACATTGAGCCTTCCGGAAGAGGCCGCGGCGGTGATCAGCATATTGAACTTTCTCGGTGCAAGGATATTCGCAAAGGCATTCACCGGCTGCTCCAGGATCTTGTCCGCGTTCGACGGAAGCTGAAACCTGTTCGTATCGGTGTTGTACTGAAGCTTATCGGTATTTTTGTCGGTGAACCCGCCCAGGAGGTCGAAATCATAATCCCTGTTCGAGGTCTGGACTGAGGACTTGAGAAGCCATTCGATCCCGAACTGAGTACTGTTGTCGAGTGTGATCTCGGCTATCAGCACCTCGATGAGCACCTGTTTCGGCTGGATGTCGAGTTTCTTGATCGTCTCCAGCAGGGAGAGATAGCCCCTCGGCGTAGTCTTGATCAGCAGGGCGTTTATATCCTCGTACGCCTCGATCTGCGGCTCTCCTTCTATCTCGCCCGCCAACCCTTCCTGGACAGACGCGCCGGCCGGTGTCGGCGTCTGCGGCCTCTGGATACGGGCCCGCGTCGACTGTGCGGCGGGCACCGGGGGGACTGGAGAGGTAGCGGGACCGGTCGTCCTGACCGGCGCACCCTCTCCCTTCTTGTTCACATAAATACTCTTGAGGATATCCATGAGCTTCTTCGCCTCGCCGTTTTCGACGTAGTAGACGAAGGTCCTCACTGTGTCGCGTTCGGTGGCCGGGATATCGATCGCTTCAAGGATCTTCAGGAACTTCAGCATGCCCGCAGGGGGTGCAGTAATTATCAGCATATTGGACGGCTCGTAGACGATTATGTCCGTCCCCCTCGGCATCAGGTTCCTGACGATATTGGCAACATCGCCCGCCTTCACGTACTCGAGCGGCACCTCCTGGGTCACGAAGCTCTGGTCTTTGGGAATAACGGGAGCTTTTCCGCTCGCAACCGGAACCGGCTGCTGCTTTGCCGTGTCGATCGGCACTATCCTGTAAAAACTGCCGTACTTCACCGCAGTGAACCCATTCACCTCGAGTATCGTCTGAAAGGTCGCGAACAGTTCGCTCATGGGGATCTTATTATATGACTGGATTGTGATCTTGCCGGATACGCCGGGCGCGATAATATAGTTGATCTTCAGCATCTCGCATATAGTCGCGATGACGGTTTCGACGTCGGTATTCTCGAAGTTGAGCATGACGTATTGCTCTTCCTGCTTCTTTTCGGCAGGCGCAGGCGCCTCGGTCTTTCCCTCCACGGCCTTTTTCTCCCCGACCGTTTCCTTCTTCGGCCCGAGCTCAGGCAGTTTCAGCGCCGCGGCGGGAGGCGCAGGGGTCTCGACCGGCTTCACGGCCTGTTTCGGTGCGCAGGAGGATACCACGAATACCATAAGCATGACTGCCACTGTCTTATAGTTCATTTCGCCACCTTCGAGTTATCAATCGTCTTAATCCTCTCCAGGCTCAGATCGATATTTTCGCCGTTCCATTTTAGCACAGCCTGCCTCGCGGATACGCTAACTATTTCTGCCTTCTCGATTTTATCCCCTTTCCGGACCGCGATAGGCTTCGACTTGTCGATCTCGAGATAGGCGACATAGTCGCCGTAGGAATCGAGCACAATCCCCTTGAGCACAAACTCAGGCCTTTTTTCCGGCACCTGTGGACCAGACGAAACCGGTTTCTGTTCCCGGTATGTCCTTCCGGCGCTGAAGAGGTTTTTTTCGGCTATACCTTTGCTCCATGCCGGCCGATATACCACCCCGGCGCCCGTTTCGTGCCCCACCTGCCGGGACCGCTCCACCGCAACCTCGGATAGCGGGTCCAGTAAAAGCGCCCGAGTGTAAAAATTCCAGACCGCATAAAGGAACAAAAAAAGGACAGCCGCAAGCATTGCGATCTTCCGTATCATAGTTTCGCCAGCCCCGACACCTGAATTTTGAACTTCAGGTCTTTCGGATTCTGCATGTTCGTGATGTTCAGCCCCAGCTTGTCGATCTTGATCAGCAGGCCGTCCGCCTCGATCAACCGCAGAAACTCGCTTATACCTCTTATGCTCCCGTTGCCCTCGAAATATATCGGGATGCTATGGTAGTCATTCACCTTTGAGGCCGCCAGGGGCCTTATGGTCAAGACTTTGAGGCCGGCTTTTTCAGCGAGGTCGGAGACCTCACCCTGTAGTTTCGCAGCAGCGAGAAACTCCGATTTTTCCGCTATCAATCTCTTTTCCAGAACCTCCACTTCGCGGGAAACGGCCTGGATGCCTTCCCCCGTAGCCGCCGCCCCTTTCAGGTACAGCTCGTCCTTCTGCATCACGGCGTATGCCGCATTCACGCGGTCTTTCAGAAGCTCCGATCCGGGTCTCAGGAAGTAATACTCGAATGCCAGTACCGCCAGGACAAGGGCCACCCCAAAAAGTGCATATCGCCTGCTCACCGGCCTTCGACCTCCATCGTGAGAGCAAACCGTTCTTCACCATCACGTGCGAGGATAGGGGCCGAAAAAGCTACGTTTTTGAACGCCTTCGACTTTTCCAGCGCCGCGATTACCGAGGAGGTCTTGCGGGTGAATCCCTCGATCTCCACCTTCCCTTTGTCGTCGACCGCAATATTGATCAGCCATGAGTCTTTCGGCAGCACCTCGCTCAGTTCGCTTATCGCCTTTATCGCAACATTGCTTTTTCCGAGGAAATCGCGGAGGGCATCTCTGTTATTCCTGAGCGCATCAAGCTTCTTCCGCTCAGCGAGGACGCCCGCCGCCCTTGCCCTGATGGCCCCCCCTTTCGCCTCGACGGCCTTCAGCGTGCTCCATTCCTTGTAATAGACTGTAACCCCGGTCAGAAGAAAGATCGCCAAAGAGGCTGCGGCCAATCCGCCGATGAGGTAGGGGTAGGGGTCGGCTCCGGTCCTTGTCAGGCCTTCCGGCAGGAAGTCGAGGTTCAAAGAGTTCTTCCGCAGCGCAGAAAGGGCGAGAGCCCTCGCGACCGGGAAAGCGAATTTTTCGCCCCTGAACCTCTCCACCGTCGCAGCATCGACGTCGCCCATAAAATATACCCCGCCGGGATACAGCACAACAAGCCTCTCGATTTCCCGGGCGAGGTCCGCGTTCTTCGCAAAGGACTTCAGATAAAGCGGTGAGGAACCCTTTATCCCCGAGATTTCATAGCCGTCCCCCGTGCCGATCACAAAGAGGCCGTTCACGTTCTTCCCCGCCATATCGAGCATGCTCCAGAGGGCTGAGAGAGTATTGCACCTCACCGAAGTGACCGCGATGCCGGCTGCCGCCGCCATATCCGTCATCCGGCGCACGACCTCTCTCTTGACCGAAAGGACCAGGACCTTGGTGCGCCCCGGCTCCCCGGGAAGGATGAAGAAATCGAAGAGGTATTCATCGACGGGAAGCGGCAGGTGCTTCTCGAGTTCAAAAAGGAGCGCCTTCTTCACGTCGCTCCTTTTCATCGCCGGCATGTCGACCACCTGATGAGAGAAACGCTGCAGCGGCAACCCGATGACAGCGCCGTCCGGCGCATGCTCCTTCTTCCATTTTTCAAGCGCCCCTGCGATGAAGAGGTCCCTCTCCCCCGCCGTCTCTGGTAGAGCGAAGTTTTCGGACTTGACAGTCTTTTTCGCGAACAGCCCGTATTCGATAATTTCCGCCCCGAGAAGGTCCTGGCCGAAACTAACCCCTAATATTCTCCGCACTTTCTCTCCAATAAAGGGTCTGGATCTTGTATGTCCCGCCAGCCGGCTGCCGGCTAATGATCGCAACGACCTTTAACGCGGGGCCTTTCATATTAGCCCTGGCGATCACTTCGATTCTCAGTACGCCCGAGGAAGTTGCGCCGAACCCGAGGCGGGCGAACTGCTCGGGCACGAAGCTGAAGCCCCCTGCCTCGGGGGTCCTCTGCTTCATCACCGCCTCTATTTCGAAGTTGTTGAGACCAAGCATCGTCATCATGTCCTGGGAAACGGTATTGATATTCATGCCGCCCCTTCCGAACGTCGTGAGAAGCGGCAGAAGGGGCTTGATGTCCGTTGAACCGTAAAGGTATTCGGGTTTCATCCCCTTCACGAGCAGCAGTTCCTCAGGCGCGTCGAAAGGGCCGTGTTTCGCAGTATAAGGGGTGGACAGAGATTCATAGTAGTCATCCCCCGCACCAAGAAGTCTGTGGGTTTCCTTACTTAAGGGGTCCTTCCAGTCCTCGATGGAATCCATCAGCTCCGGTATGGCTTCTTCTGGTATCCCGGCATATTCCAACAGATTCTTGAGGCGTTCCGGCTGGACATAATTGATGTTGATCTTCGAATCCTCATCGGTAATCCGGATATTCACATCGCCGTCCCCCACGCTCCTCGTCCCGGTGACTGGAGGGGTGTCCCTGTCGACCCGGAAATTCCCGTCCGTATCGAAAAAGTCGAAGCCCGGGTCCTTATCGGACATCAGATACTGCAATGCCTCGTGATATCCCGAAAGGGCCATATAGTAAGACTGCGTCTCCTCCTTGAGGTTCCGCGTACCTGCAGAATTCGCCCTGGATGAACCGAGATAATTAAGGGCGACGATGGTGAGCATGACGAGTATCCAGAGAACCATGAGCAACGCGAACCCTTCCTCATTAAAACGTGAAAAGTAAAATGTGAAAAGTCGGCGCTTTTTTTCCTTTTGCTGTTCCACTTTTAACTTTTCACCTTTCACTTTTGACCGACTCACAGTTCAACTTGCGTTACCCGCAGCACCTCGTCGATCGTGGTGATGCCGTCTTTCACCTTTTGAATGCCGTCCTCTCTCAGCGTCCGCATGCCGAGGGCAACCGCCTTGTCCTTAATCTCTTTGACCGTGGCCCTCCGCATGACCAACTCCCGTATCTCGTCACCCACCGGCAGCACCTCGAAAATACCCACCCGTCCGCGATACCCGGTCCCGGAACAGTGTTCACACCCTTCGCCCACCCACATATCGGTGATAGTATAATCGAACTTTCTCCGCATTTCCTCAGGTACGGGCCGGCTCACCCTGCACCGGGTACAGGTCTTTCTCACAAGCCTCTGGGCCATGACGCATATGAGCGTAGAGGAGACGAGGTAATTCTCGATGCCCATATCCATCAGCCTCGTGATCGCGCCCGGCGCGTCGTTCGTGTGGAGGGTGCTGAAGAGCAGGTGCCCTGTCAGCGCGGCATGTATAGCGATGCCGGCAGTCTCGATGTCCCTGATCTCGCCGACCATGATGATGTCCGGGTCCTGCCGGACGATATGCCTGAGGCCGCCCGCGAAGGTAAGGCCGATCTTCGGCCTCACCTGGATCTGGTTTATGCCGGACATCAGATATTCCACCGGTTCCTCGATCGTAATGATCTTCTTTTCGGACGAATTGATCTTGTCCAGCGAAGCGTAGAGGGTGGTCGATTTTCCGCTTCCCGTCGGGCCGGTGATCAGTATCATGCCGTAGGGCCTCTTGATCGTCTCCTCATAGATATCGAGCAGGACCCTGTCGAAGCCGAGTTGCTCGAGGGTGATGAAAGAGGACTCTTTGTCAAGAAGCCTCATTACGATGCTCTCGCCGTAAATCGTCGGCAGGGTCGAGACCCTGATGTCCACCGCCTTACCCCCGGCGCTTACCTTGATCCTTCCGTCCTGCGGCAGCCTCCGTTCCGCGATATTCATCTGCGCGAGGAGTTTCACCCTGGACGAGATCGCCGAATACATCCTTACAGGAAATATCTCTTTTTCGTACAACACGCCGTCGATACGGTAGCGCGCCCTGACGCTGATTTCACCCGGCTCGATATGGATGTCGCTCGCACGGTCCTTCACCGCGTTTTCGATGATGAGGTTGACGAGCTGGATAATGCCTTTTTCCTGGGCCAGGTCCCTCAGGTGGCTTATCTCGCCGGTCACGTCGGGACCGGCCGCCTCATCTTCCGCGGCATCCTCTATCACCTGCTGCATGACCGCGGACCTCGAAGCCTTGAGGAGCTGAAGGTGCCGGAGTATCTCGTCTCTTCCCGCGAGCACTGTCTCGACCTCGTACCCTAAAGAAGAACGGATCGTCTCGATGCATTCCGTATTCATCGGATCGCTGACTGCGATCTTGAGGACGCCGTCCCCGAGGCCCAGCGGAAGAAGAGCGTTATTCTCGAGGAACTGGTAAGAGATCTTTTCGACGGGAAATTGCTCGGGAAATTCCTGAGCATCGACCACCGGCATGTTAAACTGGACCGCCAGCGCCTTGAGGATCCGTTCTTCGGGCATTTCCCCTGCCAGGAGAATCTCCCCGAACCGTCTCCTGCCTCCCTCGGCGATCTGGATTTCGAGTATCCTCTTTATCTCGGTCTCGGTGATGAAACCCATTTCGAGGAGTATTTCGCCGATCTTCTTATGCATATCTACGTACACACCCCGGAAAGTATCAAGATGCCGTATTGTACAGGATCGGCCCCAGGCGGCTCAAGAGGTCAACCGCCCAGTCGTATATTCTAACCCGGAAAAAGAAAGGCGGATGTACTGAAAAAGGGCTATAATCTGTCCTCCTCGGTCCCGAAAGCTTTCGGGACGGGGCGGAAGGCACCGTAAAGCCCTGACATGTCGGAAAATGCTTCTTTCCGAATGTCACCCAAGGGGTTGAAGTGCGTTCACGTGAATCACAAAGATATTTGCCGAATTTATGGGCTTTTTCAGTATGTTCGCCTTTTCCTTATATGCGACGACAGGGTCAATTCACGTATTCCCTTCTCGCCCTGCTCCCGAGGGACGTGATAATTTCATATGGGATCGTCCCGATCCTACCGGAAAGGTCGGCCGCGGTAATCGTTTCACCGCCCTGACTCCCGAGGATGACGACCTCGTCGCCCTCCTCCACGCCGTCGATATCCGTCACATCGAGCATCGTCAGGTCCATGCAGATCCTGCCGACCACCGGCGCCCTTCTCCCTTTAACGAGCATCTCGGCGTTATTTGAAAAAAGCCGGTTATATCCGTCCGCATACCCGACAGGGACAACGGCTACCCTGCTCTCTCTCTTCGTCGTAAAGGTCCTGCCGTAACTCACCGGCGTACCCGGCCGCAGGTTTCTGACCGTCAACAAGCCGGTCTTGACGGTCATAAGCGGCCTCAGGCCATGCCCCTCTTTAAAAGGAGAGCATCCGTAAAGAAGCAGCCCCGGCCTTACCGCGTCCTGTATTGCCTCCGGCAACGAGAGCACGGCGGCGCTGTTTGCGATATGGCAGAGGACACGTCGGCCGAGCTTCGCGGAGACTATGTCCCTGATCGCATTGAACATGCTGAGCTGCCGGAGAGCATATGACCTGTCGGCGAGATCGGCCTCGGAAAAATGGCTCATCAGACCTTCCAGTTCGATCCCCTCCAGCCCGGCGATCTCGGCAACTTCTGCAGCCGCATTCTCAGGGCTGAACCCTATTCTCCCCATTCCGGTATCGACCTTTACATGCGCGCGGATCCTCGTTCCCCGCTGTCCCGCCTGGCGCGAGAACTCATACGCGGTGCGTTTGTCCTGGATCACGGGGGTCAGGGAATAAGTAAAGTAGTCGTCCGCGGCGGTGCGGTCGAAGAGGACTATGATCTCGGTGCCGATGCCGGACTGTCTAAGAATTTTCGCTTCGCCCGTAAAGGCGACTGCAAGCCGGGAGACGCCGAGAGAAACAAGTCTTCGGGAGATCTCAGCCGAGCCGTGCCCGTAGGCATCGGCCTTCACCACGGCTATGATCTGTTTTTTGCTGACGATCTTTCTGACGATTTCAAGGTTGTGCGCAAGGGCGGACAGGTCTATTACTGCTGCAGGCCCTCTATTCACCCTTTTCCTTTTCCCCGCCTCCCTTGTCTTCATCCTGTGCGACCTTCTTCTTCGGCGTTACATCAATCTCATCAGGCTCCGACGTCGCCTTCTTGAAGTTTCTGATCGCCGAGCCGATTCCCTTGCCGATTTCGGGCAGCCTGCTTGCCCCGAAAAGGACCAGGACTATTACGAGCACGACGATAAGTTCCGGCATTCCTAATCCAAACATGTATGGCCTCCTGTCACTTGTTCACACGTATCGCCGGCAGGCAGCTCCCGCCCGCAGCGAAATCCACGGTATAGTTCTCCGTGGCAACTATTGTACGTAATCTATTTAGTTTATTAAAAAATGGCCGTGAATACAAGACAAAACCGCCCCAGGGAAAAGATTTTCCCCTTGCCCAAAGGGCGCTTCTTCTGGTATAAATATATATAGGGTAATTACCTGCCCTGTAAGTGATATATGAAAGAGTTGGTCCGGCAAATTAGATCTTTAGGGAGCCCGCGTAAGGTGTCGGTGTGCATGTTGACCAGGTGTCAAAAGCCTAAAGCCACCTTTATGGCACCCACCTATCCAATAGGCGGATCTGATTTTTCATATACACGACAGGGCGGGATTCATATTCTGTTGTTGAAGCTGGCAGCTATAGTTTTTGCGCTTTTGGGTGGCAACCTCAGGGAAAAAAGAGAATACCACATATCAGGGTCTGCCGTGGCAGACTTTTTCATAGATTCAAATCGACAATTTTCTTTTAATACCGGACCTTCCGGTCTTTTCCCTGCTCCAAAAGCCCTGCTGAAACTATAGCTCCCGCTCGAGGGAGCTAACGTGGAACTCTTCAAAACTGAGAGCAGGACACCTCCGCTTGCTTGGCGGATGCAGCCCGGGGACTTCGATGATTTCCTCGGCCAGTCCCATCTGCTCGGTCCAAACAGGCCCCTAAGGAGGCTGATAGAGGAAGACAAGATCGTCTCCCTGATCTTCTATGGCCCGCCGGGCACCGGCAAGACGGCTCTCGCCCATATCATCGCCCGCAAGACAAAGGCCGATTTCGTCTCGATAAACGCCGTCACCGCCGGCGTTAAGGACATACGCGAAGCGGTGTCGTCGATCAGGTCTGCAAAGACTATACTCTTCGTCGACGAGATCCACCGCTTCAACAAGCTACAGCAGGACGCCCTCCTGCCCTACATCGAAACAGGAGAATTGACACTTATCGGCGCCTCCACCGAAAACCCTTTCTTTTCGCTGGTGCCGGCGCTTTCGTCGAGGTCGCTTATCTTCCGGTTCAATCCCATTCCGAAGGACGACCTGAGGGGGCTGGTGAAGAGGGCGGTGATTGACAGCCGCGGCCTTGCGGGCAATGGAGTTTCCCTTGGAGAGGAAGCCGCTGATTTTATCGCTTCGATGAGCGAAGGGGACGCCAGGAGGGCGCTGAATATCCTGGAGCTCGCCTTCCTTTCCCTGGGCGAGGCCGGGAAAGAGCGGGTCATCACGCTGGCCCTGGTAAAAGAGGCACTGCAGAACAAAACGCTTTACTACGACGAAGACGACCATTACGACACTATTTCAGCCTTTATCAAAAGCATGCGCGGATCGGACCCGGATGCGGCCGTTTACTGGCTCGCAAAAATGGTCGAGTCGGGGGAAGACCCGCTTTTCATCGCAAGAAGGATAGTAATCTGCGCATCTGAAGACGTCGGCAACGCTGACCCTCACGCTCTCGTCGTCGCGGTTTCGGCTATGCAGGCACTCGAGAGGATCGGGATGCCGGAAGGGAGGATACCCCTTGCGCAGGCCGCGGTATACATTGCTGCGGCGCCGAAAAGCAACGCCTCGTATATGGCGATCGAGAAGGCGACCGAAGAGCTGAGGACGCAGCCGGTGCAGCAGGTCCCTGACCATCTTCGGGACGCCCATTATCCGGGTGCTAAGCGGCTCGGGGCCGGGAAAGGGTATCGTTACCCCCACAGTTTCCCGGGCCACTATGTGAAACAGGAGTACATGAAAACAGAGAAACGCTTTTACGACCCTTCTGCGGAGGGGTTTGAAAGGATTATCAAATCACGGCTGCAAAAAAGGAGGAGCACTTCGGATGATTAACATGGTGTATCTGCTGGCCTCTGTCGTTGCCGGAATTGTGGTCGGCCTGATCATGAGTCTCATCTACAGGAACGCCCTCAAGACGCAGAGGGATTCCATCAATAATGAAAAGAAAAAGATTATCGACGAGACGCTGAAGGAGGCGGAGTCGATCAAGAAGGAGGCCTCTCTCGAAGCGAAAGACATCGTCTACCAGGCCAAGACAGAAGCGGAAAAAGAACTGCGGGAGAGAAAAACGGAACTCAACCATCTCGAAAAAAGACTCAGACAGAAAGAAGAATCGATCGAGAGGAAATTCGACATCATCGACAAGCGCGAGCACGACCTCGGCCGGCGCGAAAAAGAGTACAGCGGCAAGGAACGTTCTCAACAGGAGAAGGAGAACAGGTATAACCAGCTTCTGAAGGACCAGACCGCCACACTCGAAAAACTCTCGGGGATCACCTCCGAGGAGGCGAAACAGGAGATCCTCAGACGCACGGAAGAAGAGGCGAAGTTTGAGGTGGCTAAGCTTATCAAGAGGATCGAGGACGAGGCGAAGGAAAACGCCGACAGAAAGGCGAAGGAGATCATGGGCTCTGCAATACAACGGTACGCAAGCGATTACGTGGCCGACGCGACCGTGACCGCCGTAAGCCTTCCGAACGACGAAATGAAGGGCAGGATCATCGGCAGGGAGGGCCGGAACATCAGGGCACTCGAAGCGGCAACGGGGGTCGATCTCATCGTCGACGATACGCCCGAGATGGTGACGCTGTCCGCCTTCGACCCTGTGCGCCGGGAGATCGCGAGACTTTCGCTCGAACGTCTGATCGCCGACGGCCGTATCCATCCCACGAGGATCGAGGAGATCGTAGAGAAGGTGAGAAAGGAGGTCGAGATCAACGTACGGGAAGAAGGTGAGAAGGCGGTCTTCGACCTCGGGCTTTCCGGGATCCATCCGGAGCTTGTAAAGACCCTCGGGAGACTCAAATACAGGACGTCATACGGACAAAATATGCTCCAGCATTCGCGTGAGGTCGCCTATATCGCCGGAATGATGGCAGGGGAAATCGGGGTAGACACCAAACTTGCCAAAAGATCGGGGCTTCTTCATGACATCGGCAAGGCGGTGGACCATGAGATCGAAGGCACGCACCAGGAGATCGGCGCGAACCTCGCCCGCAAGTACGGCGAAAACAACAAGGTCGTCAACGCGGTCCTGGTTCACCACGGAGAAGGCGAACCGATCACGGTGGAGGCGGCGCTCGTAGCGGCTGCGGACGCGCTTTCGGCTGCACGGCCGGGAGTGAGGAGGGAGAGCATCGAGCACTACCTGAAGAGGCTCGAGACGCTCGAAAAGATGGCCCTCTCTTTCAAGGGCGTGGAGAAGTGTTACGCCATCCAGGCGGGCAGGGAGATCAGGATCATCGTAAAGCCGGAAGACGTGAGCGACGAGATGTCTTCGATGATGGCGCGGGACCTCTCAAAAAAGATAGAGGCGGAGATGTCCTATCCGGGCCAGATCAAGGTGACGGTCATCAGGGAAGCCCGGTATGTCGAGTACGCGAAATAAAACGGTGAAAGGCGAAAGGTCAAAGGTTAAAGGTCCGAGGCATGAGACTTTTCACGTTTCACTCTTCACGTTTCACGTTATGAAAGTTAAAAGTTGAAGGTTAAAGATATGGAACTTTTCACTTTTCACATTTCACCTTTCACGGTATGAAGGTCCTTTT
>Ga0316624_10000514_pt1 | contig 13152 bp, 12 predicted proteins | sample OWC_Aug_N3_C1_D5_FD_207657 | JGI IMG/M metagenome (GOLD analysis project Ga0316624, IMG submission 207657) | Wetland soil microbial communities from Old Woman Creek delta, Ohio, United States - OWC_Aug_N3_C1_D5_A | ecosystem: Environmental > Terrestrial > Soil > Wetlands | place: USA: Ohio... | reverse complement strand
AGATCATGTCCGGCGGCTTGAAGAAAGGCGACGTCCTGAGCGTCGCGCGGCTCGCCGGCATCATGGGCGCCAAGCGCACCCCCGATCTCATTCCGCTGTGCCATCCGCTCAATTTGAGCTCGGTCGCGGTCGAGCTCACTTGCGATCCCGCGCGTTCGGCGGTCGACATCACCGCCACCTGCAAGATCACCGGCCGCACCGGCGTCGAGATGGAGGCGCTGACCGCGGTCGCGGTGGCGGCGCTCACCATCTACGACATGTGCAAGTCGGTCGATCGCGGCATGCGCCTGACCGAGATCCGGCTCCTGCACAAATCCGGCGGCAAATCGGGAATCTATGAGGCGCCGCGGTGATCTCGGTCGAAGAAGCGCAACAGCGGCTCATTGCCATGATCGCGCCTTTGGGCGCAGAGCAGGTCTCGCTCGCCGACGCGCTCGGTCGCGTCCTGGCCGAAGACGTGGTCGCGCGCCGCACCCAGCCGCCCTGGGCTGTCTCGGCGATGGATGGCTATGCGGTTCGCGCGGCCGATGTCGCCAAGGTGCCGGTGAAGCTCAAAGTCGCCGGCGCCGTACCCGCGGGCCAAGCCTATGCGGGCACGGTGAAGCCAGGTGAAGCGGTGCGCATCTTCACCGGCGCGCCGGTGCCCGAAGGCGCTGATTGCATCGTCATCCAAGAGGACACCGAACGCCAAGGCGAACTCGTCGAAGTGCGCGAGGGCGCCCCCAAGGGCCGCTATGTCCGACCCGCCGGATTGGATTTCCGCGAAGGCGAGGTCGGGCTGAAAGCCGGCCGGCGCCTGTCGCCTTCCGATGTCGGCTTTGCCGCGGCGATGAACCGGCCCTGGCTTCTGGTGCATCGCCGCCCCCGCGTCGCGATCCTGCCGACCGGCGACGAAGTGGTGATGCCGGGCGATCCGGTCGGACCCAACCAGATCGTCTCTTCGAACGGCATCGCGCTCGCGGCGCTCGTCACCGCTTGCGGCGGCGTTCCGGTCCATCTGGCGATCGCGCCCGACGACAACAGCGCGCTACAACGCATCGCCGCGGGTGCGGTCGGCGCCGATCTCCTGCTCACCACGGGTGGCGCCTCGGTCGGCGATCATGATCTGGTGCGCGGCGCATTGGGTGCTTCGGGCCTCACGCTCGATTTCTGGACCGTCGCGATGCGCCCGGGCAAGCCGTTGATGGTCGGCCGCTATAAAGACACGCCCATGATCGGCCTGCCCGGCAATCCGGTCTCGACGCTCGTCTGCGGCCTGCTCTTCGCCAAGCCGGCCATGGCCAAGATGTCTGGTATCGCCGAGGTGTTCGAGGCGCCTGCCCGCGCGCGGCTCAAGATCCCGCTCGACGCCAATGATCGCCGTCAGGATTATCTGCGCGCGACCTTGAGCCGCGCCGGCGATGGCGTGCTGGAAGCCGAACCCTTCAAGAAGCAGGACAGCTCAATGATCTCGCTTCTGGCGCGGGCCGATTGCCTCGTCATCCGCGCGCCCCACGCGCCGCCGGCCAAAGCCGGCGATTGGGTCGAGATCGTCATCCTCGCCGCGCTCTGAAATCGCCACAACCGAGCGGATCTCGCGCCGAAGGAAAGGCGCTTGACTTGGCGCCGGGAACTAAACTAGAACATCCACAGGAGTTTTGGTTTTGTTCCGGCCAATGGCGGCCGGGCCAAGTTCCGAACAAGCTTGGGGACCGGCATGCTGACACGCAAACAATACGAGCTGCTGCTATTCATCAACCGCCGGTTGGCCGAAGACGGCGTCTCCCCGTCTTTTGAGGAAATGAAGGACGCGCTCAGCCTCAAATCGAAATCGGGCATCCATCGCCTGATCAGCGGGCTCGAAGAGCGCGGCTTTATCCGCCGGCTCGCGCACCGCGCCCGCGCGCTCGAAGTGATCAAGCTTCCGGAGGAGACCTCGGTGGCGGCGCGCCGCAGCGGCGGGCCGTCCGATCGCAGCCGTTTTTCGCCCACCGTCATCCGCGGCGACTTCAGAGCCGGGCTCGTGGGAGCCGCCGCCGCCAACGCCAATGAATCGGTCGAGCTGCCGCTTTACGGACGGATTGCGGCCGGAACGCCGATCGAGGCGCTGCGCGATACCAGCAATTCGGTCGCGGTGCCGCCCACCATGATCGGCAGCGGCGAGCATTACGCGCTCGAGGTTGCCGGCGACAGCATGATCGATGCCGGCATCATGGACGGCGACACCGTGCTCATCCAGAAATGCGATGTCGCCGATAATGGCGCGATCGTCGTGGCGCTGGTCGACAACAACGAAGTGACCTTGAAGCGCTTGCGCAAGCGCGGCGATTCGATCGCGCTCGAGCCCGCCAACAAGGCTTACGAGACCCGCATCTTCGGCCCCGACCGCGTCAAGGTTCAGGGCAAGCTGGTCGGGCTGATGCGGCGGTATTGATCGCCCGCGCCGCTGCGCGCGCGACGCGGCGCCTCACCCGCCGAGATAGTGCAGGATCATCGGCCAGTTATAGGTCAGCCAGATCAGGATCGCGCCGAGATCGATCGCGCCGGCGATGAGGCTGTGCCGGCGCTCGCCTTTTTGCGCGAGCTGCCAGGCAAGCACGCAGCCGAGGACGCCGAAGCCCAAGGGAATGAAAGTGCTCTCGAGCCCGACCGGAATGCTCAAGAGAGCGATCCCGCCGCAGATATAGGCCCACATGGTCTGCGTCATGCGTTCCGAGCGCGCCTTGCGCTGGGCTTTCTCGTCGTCGGCCGCGGTCTTGGCGGTCTCGTCGCTCATCTGCCTCATTCCTTCCGATCGCTATGGCGCCCGCGCCGCAACCTCGTTCCGTGCCGCGGCCGCTGGGCGCGGCGACCAGGGCGACCAGGGACGCTCGCCCTGCCAATCGCGCACCGTCTCGACGGTGATGCCCGAGGGATCGAGCCAGACCGCGTGCCCGCCCGCGCGATAGGTATCGATGCGGTCGATCACGCGGGCGCCATGGCAAGAGCGATGCGCGGCAACCGGGCTCACCACCAGATCCGCCGCGCGGCAATCCTCGGGCAATGCCGCGCCGTCACGAATGAGCGCGACCGTCTGTCCCCGCGCGCGATAAAAGCACCCCTCCGCGTCGCATTGCAACGCGCCCGCCGCTGCCGCGCCGGTCTCGGGCCAGGCGGGCGCAAGCGTCGCCGCCGCACGCCGCGTCCACACGTCTTCGATCATCGCCGTGCCGCGCGCGGTCGAGGGCACGTAGCTCCCATCGGGCGCGCGCACCGCGATCAAGCGCATATCGCCTGAAATCAGCAGATCGGGCGGGCGCGCCGCGGCCAAAGTCAGGAACCCGAGCGCGAGCGGCGCGAGCCCCCACCAACGCCAGCGCCCGAGCCAGATGCAGAGCCACAGACCGCCCAACGCGATGAGGCCGAGCGCCGTCGCCGAGAGGCTCGGCACATGCATCACCGCATCCGGCCATGACGTGACCTCATGGCCAATCCAAGAGATCGCATCGATCCCCTTTGCCATCGGCAGAAGCGCCAGCTTCTCCAATCCCACGGGCATCAAGAGACAAGCGAGGATTCCCCAGGGCATCACCCAGAAGCCGGTGATCGGCACGGCCAGCGCGTTGGCGATCACCGAATAGATCGGAAAGCGGTTGAAGTGATAGATGGTGAACGGCGCGGTCGCGACCGTCGTCACCATCGTGGTGAAGGCAAGGCCCAGCACATAGAGCCCGGCACGGCGCAACGCCCCCGCATCGCGATGCCAAGCGCTGAGGCGCGGCCGCATTGCCTCGTAAAAGGCGATGAGACAGGCGACCGAGGAGAACGACATCTGGAAACTCGGCCCCGCCGCGGCATCGGGTGTCATCAGCATCACCGCAACCGCCGCCACGGCGATGGCGCGCGGCGAGACGCTGATGCGGTCGACCAAGGTTGCGAGCAGCACCAGCCCGACCATGACGAAGGCGCGGCGCGACGAAACCGTCGCGCCCGAGAGCAGCAGATAAAAGAAGATGACGAAGAGCGCGCCGGCCGCAGCGAATTTCTTGGTCGGGTAATTGAGCGCAAGCCGCGGGATCAGCGCAAAGAGCGCGCGCAAGGCGAAGAACGCGATCCCCGCGACCATGCCCATATGGAGCCCGGCGATGACGAGGATATGCGCCAGCCCCGCGTCGCGGAACGCGCCCGCATCCTCAGGCGAAATCGCGTGGGTCTCGCCCGCAATGATCGCCGCCGCAATGGCGCCCGAGCGATCGGGCAAGGCCGCGCGGATGCGCGCCGTCACCGTGTTGCGCAGCGCCTCGATCGCCTGGTGCCATGCGCCGGGCGCTTGGCCTTCGGGCGGCGCGATCGATCGCACCCCGCCCAGCGCATAGCCCACCGCGCCCAAGCGATCGAACCAGGCGCGGCGCTCGAAATCATAGGCGCCCGGCATCGAGGGCGCGGGCGGTGGCATCAGCATGGCCCGCAGGCTGACCCAATCGCCCGGCGCGACGCCCGGATCGCCGCGCCGCAGCCGCACGCGCAGCCGCGCCGGACGATGCGCCGCGTCGAGATCGCCGTTCTTGCTGTCTTTGATGTCCGAGGGCGCGATCACGAGCCGCGCGCCTTGGGGCAGCGGATCGACCGAAATGAGCCGCCCAGTAATGATCGCGGGGCCGAGCCGATGCTCCAGCACCGGCGCCGCAACCATCCAGGCCTGGAACTGCGCCGCAGCAAAACCCAAGGCCACGGCGAGGAAGGCGCCCGCCGCCATCAGATCGATCCGTCCGCGCCAAGCGGCGAGCATGCCGAGGACCGCGAGCAAGAGCGCGCCGGCCCCGATCCACCACGCGGGCTCCTGTGTCAGCGAAAAATAGAGCCCGATGCCCGCGCCCATCAGCACCGGGAACCATAAGGCCCAGCGCTCGCGCTCGGCGAGGAAACGAAGCGCGATTGACGAAAAGATGCTCGGGCGAGATTCGCCCGCCAGCGCGGCAGAATCCATGGCCTTATTCTAGGCCGAGCCTTCCTTCCTCCCAACCCCCTTGGTTCGGCGACAATGGCGCTGGTTTTTTGATGCGCCCGCCGCTCCCGTCGCCGCAGCCTTATTTGCCGCCGGCGCCACCATAGGTACGGCGCGCCATTTCGGCGGTGTGCTCGCGCGCGGTGATCGGCGGATAAAGCACGGGCCGGGCTTCAGCGCAGCTCGGGATGCAGCTGACCTCGGTATCGGGCCAAGGGCTGAAGAAGGTCGCGACCGAATAGCGGTCCTTGCCACTCTTCGTATTCGCGACGCGATGCAAGGTCGATTGATAAAGATCGTTCGTCCAGCGGCGCAGCATATCGCCGAGATTGACGACGAAGGTGCCGGCAATCGGGGTCGCGCCGATCCAATCGCCATCGGCGTTCAAGACCTCGAGCCCGGCTTTCTCGTCCTGCAACAACAAGGTGATGCCGCCCCAATCGGTATGCGCGCCAGCGCCAAGCTGATTGCCGTGCGCGACGCGGTCCTGTGGCGGATAATGCAGCAGCCGCACCGCGAAGGGCGTTTCCGCGAAAGCCGCGTCGAAAAAATTCTCGTCGAGATCGAGCGACAAGGCGATGCAGCGCATCAGATGCAAGGCCAGTCCACCGATCGCGGCATGATAGGCGAGCATTTGCTCGCGAAAACCGGCAAGCCCGGCGGGCCAGAGATTCTCGATCACCGGCGCCGCGCGCTCGCCGCTCGCCGTGGACGGCACGGCATACATATAGCTTTCCTTGAGATCGGGCGCCGAGCCCTCGTCCAGCACCTGTCGCAAGGCCGGCTCGTAGCCGAGCCGCCGCGGCGAGCGGCTGAAATCGATCGCGCGCTTTTCGTCCATAGGAAGCGCGAAAAACTGCGCCGTCCAATCGAGCTGCGCCGCCATCAGCGTCTCCGCGATACGATGGTGGCTGACATAGAAAAAACCGGTTTCGCGGCACGCCTTGTGAATGTCCCAGCCGACGGCACGGCGATCGGCAAGATCGCGCGAGAAGCTGCGCGTCAGATCGATAACCGGGATCATCGTTGCGGCCTTGGCAGGCGTATAGAGGATCATCGGTTCCGGCTCCGCCCGTTCTATCCGGGCTTTTTCGCGAGGAATTTCAGCGTATAGGAGCTCTTGTAGTCGAAATCCGCGGGGAAGAGCTTGTTCGATACCAAGAGTTCGAAATGGCGCTTCCAGCGCTCATCGGTCATGGCGCCAAAGCCAAGCTTGTCCGTGTCCGCGGTCTCGACGAGATGGTACTTTTTCATGGTCTCGAAAGCGTAGCTCAAGAGTTCGGGCGAATTCTCATCCGCGACCTTCTGAATTTCAGCAAAGGCGGGCTTGGGATCTTTCAGATAATCGACCCAGCCCTTGCGAGAGGCATCGACCAGGCATCGGACGAGTTGCGGCTTGGTATCGATCAGCTTCTCCGAGACCGTCACAATCGAGCTATAGGGCTGATAGCCGTAATCGGCGAGGAGGAAGGCTCGCACGTCGATGCCGGCATCGCGCTTCATGACGAAGGGGCCGTTGGTGATGAGATCCTGGGTGACCGCGGTCTTGTCGATGAGGAAGGGCGCGAACTGGCCGGAAAAGGTGCGCAGCTGCTCATCGGCAAAACCGTATTTCTGCTTGAGAAAAGGCCAGATCGTGTTGCGGTTTCCCGCCGAGAGCATGATCGGGTGGCCCTTCATGTCCTCCATCGTCTTGATCCCGCTATCGGGATGGACATCGAGCGTGCTGGCGAGGCGCTGAAAGCCCGCCATGACCGCGCGCGCCGGAAACCCGGCGGCGTTCATGCGCATCACCCCGTCATTCTGCGACACCAAGGCGGCATCGACCGCGCCGCCGGTCAGCAATTGCGTCGTGTCGATTCCGGCGCCGCCCTGACGGATCGTCATGTCGATGCCGCATTGGGCGTAATAGCCCTTCACCAGCGCCTGATAGTATCCGCCATTCTCCGCTTGCGCCCGCCAGCTCATTAGGAAGCTCATCCGCTCGGCGGACTGCGCGGTCCCAAAGGCGGAGATCAGAACCGAACCAGCGAGAACGATTGCCTTGACGCGCATGGGGCTGGGGATTTCCCTGTCATGAGTGATGGGCCGAGATGGGCCGAGAGCCTGATCCGATTCAGAGCACAGGCCAGCAGCGCCGGAGAAGCGCCTTTTTTGGCTCGGTGCGTGGCTTTTTAGGCAGCGCCACCGCGCGCGACGCGGCCGCCGCCCGCCATGACGGCGGCGGGCGGATGTGCTACACCGCGCGCCCATGAGTGTGACGGTTCGTTTTGCCCCCTCGCCGACCGGCTTTCTTCATATCGGCGGCGCGCGCACGGCGCTCTTCAATTGGCTCTTCGCGCGCCATCACGGCGGCAGGTTTCTTCTGCGCATCGAGGACACCGACCGCGCGCGCTCGACCGCGGAGGCGGTCGCCGCGATCATCGACGGGCTGCGCTGGCTCGAGCTCGATTGGGACGGCGAAATCGTGATGCAGTCGGCGCGGATCGAGCGCCATGCCGAGCTCGCGCGCCGGCTGCTCGTCGAGGGTCAAGCCTATCATTGCTATTGCACGCCGCAGGAGCTCGAGGCGATGCGCGCCAAAGCGCGCGCCGAAGGGCGCTCGGTACGCTATGACGGCACCTGGCGCGACCGCGATCCGAAAGAGGCGCCGCCCGGCATCCCGCCGGTCATTCGCTTGAAGGCGCAGCAAGACGGCGAGACCGTGATCGAGGATCGCGTCCAAGGCCGCGTCGTCGTCGCCAATTCGCAGCTCGACGATCTCATCATCCTGCGCGCCGACGGCACGCCGACTTATAACTTCTCCGTCGTCGCCGATGACCACGACATGGGCATTAGCCATGTGATCCGCGGCGACGATCATTTGAACAATGCCTTCCGCCAGACCCAGATCTATCGCGCTCTGCAATGGGAGACGCCCGAATTCGCCCATGTCCCGCTCATCCACGGGCCCGATGGCGCGAAGCTCTCGAAACGCCACGGCGCGCTCGGCGTCGATGCGTATCGCGACATGGGCTATCTGCCCGAGGCGCTGCGCAACTACTTGTTGCGCCTGGGATGGAGCCACGGCGACGCCGAAACCATTTCCACGAGCCAAGCAATCGAATGGTTCGAACTCGACGCCATCGGCCGCGCGCCGGCGCGCTTTGATTTCGCCAAGCTCGGCAATCTCAACGCCCATTACATGCGCGAAACCGACGACGCGCGGCTCGCCGCGCTGGCAACGCCGTTCTTGGAGCAAGCGCTCGGCCGCAGCCTCGAGCCCGCGGCGAAAGCCCGCCTCCAGGCCGCAATGCCGGGGCTGAAGCCGCGGGCGAAAACGCTCGCCGAATTGGCGGACGTCGCGCAATTTTACGTCGCCTGTCGACCGATCCCGATCGACGACAAGGCAAAGGCGCTGCTGGCGCCGGCCAAGCCCCTGCTGCGCGCGCTGGCCGAGGCGCTCGACGGCGTCGCATGGAATGCCGGCGCGCTCGAGGACGCAACGCGCGGCTTTGCCGAGGCGCGCGGGCTGAAGCTCGGCGCCGCCGCCCAGCCCTTGCGCGCGGCCTTGACCGGCAGCGCCGCCTCGCCACCGATCTTCGCCGTGATGGAAGTGCTCGGCCGCGATGAAAGCCTTGGCCGTCTCGCAGATGCGTCGGGCACCTAAGGCACGAATTGCCAAATTCAATACGCCGATCTATTCTCGCGATACCGTGGGATTTTGCGCTGCAGCATCGGCGCATCAGGAGGCAGAATGATGGATAAAAAGTCCTCGAACCGGCAGACAGTGACGGTCACCGACAATGTAACGGGCAAATCCGCCGACCTGCCGCTCCTCTCGGGGACAATAGGACCGCAAGTCGTCGACATAAGACGGCTCTATTCCGATCTCGGACATTTCACCTTCGATCCCGGCTACACCGCGACAGGCAGTTGTGAATCGAAGATCACCTATATCGACGGCGATGTCGGCGAATTGATGTATCGCGGTTATCCGATCGAACAGCTGGCCGACAAGAGCGATTTCCCCGAGGTGTGCTATCTCCTGCTCTACGGCGAATTGCCGACCCGCGACCAGAAAGAAGCCTTCGTCCACGCAATCACGCATCACACCATGGTGCATGAGCAGCTGACGCGCTTCTTCCAGGGTTTCCGGCGCGACGCGCACCCGATGGCGGTGATGTGCGGCGTGGTCGGCGCGCTCTCCGCCTTCTATCATGATTCGACCGATATCTCCGACCCGCACCAGCGCATGGTCGCGTCGCACCGGCTGATCGCCAAGATGCCGACGATCGCCGCCATGGCCTATAAATACACGCTCGGCCAGCCCTTCATGTTCCCGAAGAACGAGCTCGGCTATTCCGAGAACTTCCTCTACATGACCTTCGCCGTTCCCTGCGAGGAATATAAAGTCAGCCCGGTGCTGGCGAAGGCGATGGACAAGATCTTCATCCTGCACGCGGATCACGAGCAGAACGCCTCGACCTCGACCGTGCGCTTGGCCGGCTCCTCCGGCGCCAACCCCTTCGCCTGCATCGCCGCCGGCATCGCCTCGCTCTGGGGCCCGGCGCATGGCGGCGCCAACGAGGCCGTGCTGAAGATGCTGATGGAGATCGGCCACAAGGACCGCATCCCCGAATTCATCAAGCGCGCGAAGAACAAGGACGACAGCTTCAAGCTGATGGGCTTCGGCCATCGCGTCTACAAGAACTACGATCCGCGCGCCGCGGTGTTGCGCGCCTCCTGCCACGAGGTGCTGGACGAGCTGGGCGTGCGCGACGAGCCGCTTCTCGATCTCGCGATGGAGCTCGAGCAGCTCGCGCTCAAGGACGACTACTTCATCGAAAAGAAGCTCTATCCCAACGTCGATTTCTATTCCGGCATCATCTTGAAGGCGATGGGGTTCCCGACCTCCATGTTCACGGTTCTCTTCGCCATTGCCCGGACCGTCGGCTGGGTGGCCCAATGGAACGAGATGATCGAGGATCCCAACCAGAAGATCGGACGCCCGCGCCAGCTCTACACCGGACCGGTGAAGCGGAATTACACCGCGATCGGCCAACGTGGCTAATCCGCGCCCCGATCGCGCCGCCGATGGCGTGGGCACAAGGCGCGGCGCTTCGATCCAGATGCACGCGCCGCGCCCGCCGCGCGCCGCCAACGACAATCCGACGAGCCTGACGCGCCGCCTCTATCAGATGTTTCCTCTGGTGGCGGCGCTGGTCATCCTGCTCTGGGCCTTGTGGAACGTCGTCCCTTGAGCGAGACCTGCTAAAGCCCGCGGTTACCTTCGGTTAACCATATGGGCTTAGCCTTCGGCGGATGACGGCGCCCAGCAATCCCTACCCTGCCCTTGCGCGCGCGATCGACCCGACGGTGCTGCACAGCATTCGCCAGGCAAGCGCTGCGACCTCGACCGATTTCGGCCTCCTGATGGCGCAGGCCGCGCAAGAGAGCGGCTTTCACGCCGACGCCAAATCATCGACCAGCAGCGCCGCCGGCCTCTTCCAATTCGTCGACAGCACCTGGCTCGACATGGTCCACCGCTTCGGCGCCAAATACGGCGTCGGCCAGCTTGCGCAGCAGATCACGCAGGATGCCAATGGCAAGCCGAGCGTGAGCAATCCGGCCTTGCGCAAGAAGATCCTCGATCTGCGCCAGGATCCCGCGCTGTCGGCGGCGCTCGCCGGCGAATATACGAAGCTCAATCAAGCGCAAGTCGAGCAAGCGCTCGGCCACAAATTGCAGCGCGCCGATCTCTACATGGCACATTTCCTCGGCGCTTCCGGCGCGACCGCGTTCCTGAAGGCGGTCGAGACCAAGGGCAACACGGTCGCGGCCGATCTTCTGCCCGAAGCGGCGGCGGCGAACCGGGCGGTCTTCTATGACGCGCAGACCGGCAAGCCGCGCACGGTCGCCCAGATCTACCAATCCTTCGCCACCAAGATCGACAAGGAAGCGAGCGCGCTGATGGCGCTCGGCGCCGGGACCGCGACCTCGAGCGACGGTAGCGCCGCCGCGCCGACGAACGCGTTGGCTTTCTCCGCGACGAGCCAGCGGCTCGACTGGTCGGGCGTCAAACTCTCACCGCAGCTCCTCGACATGCTCAACGTCGTGGCGCTCGCCGCGCTCAAGATGACCGAGCAGAGTTCGTCCGCGCCTTATTCGCCCGCGCCGACAACCCAACCGCGCGAGCGTCACTCAGCCTAGCCAACCGCCCTTACATCGTCGGCGCCGCGTAATAGACGATGCGGTAGGAATGCTCGTAAGGGCCGAGCCGCGTCCAGGTGAAGTTTCCTTGCGGGTCGAAGGCCACGTCCGGCCGCGGGCTCGGCGCGTTCTGGCAAGTAACGTCGTCGCCTTCGGCCTGCGTATGGCTTGCGCCGCCATTGGCAAAGAATTCACGATCGAGCACGCAGCTTGTCGGATGCGGCAGCGCATTGGGGTGAAATTCGACGCCGTGAAAGAGTTTTCCGCCATCCGGCAGATAGGTGTAGCGATAGGTCCCGTCGTAATCGACTACGGCGGCCGCGTCGCGCCGCTGCGTCGCCGCGGCCACGGTTCTCCCCGCGGCGTCGAGCGCAAAGACCGAGATCACCCGCGCGGCACCGCCATCGCCGGTATAGGCGATGCGCACCGCGTCATCGGCATAAGTATACGCGACGCGCGATAGCTCTTGGCCATCGGGCGAGCGCGTCAGCACGAGAAGCGGCTGCCCCGTCTCTGTGTTGACGATCGCGATGTTTTTCTCGATGCGCCCGTCTTGCCTCATCTGCGCGCCGACGAGAAATCCCTTGGCGTCGTAAAGGAAATCGATCGCCTCGGTCGTGCCGGCAGCGTAATCGGTCCGGGTGATGGCGGCGATCTGCTTGCGGTCATTGTACGAATAGACCGCACGGAAGACGGTTTGCGCGGCGAGGCGATCGGTGTCGATCTCTTCCGCGGCGCGTCCGTCTTCGAAGAAGCGCGCGACCGTCTCGCGGCTGGTCGCCAGCGATCCGCGGCGATCGTGAATGTCGAAGACGGCGGTCACTTCCTTGACGCGGCCGCGATAGCCCATGGCCGAAGCGGTGAAGGGAACGTCCTCGATCGGAAAGCTGAGATAGGATTCGAGCCAGATCCGATCGCGCAAGGGCGACGCAGCGGCGCCCGCGGCGAACCCGGCGAGCGCCATCGCCACGGCGAGAAAGAGGCGTGCGGGACGCATCGCCCGATCAGGCGGCGGCCGGCGCGGTCCTCGCCGGCATAGCACGTTCCGGCCCGGCTTGGGCGCCCGTCGCCGCGACGCCGCGGCAGCGCAGGACGATCGCCGCGGTGGCGTCGCACTGGCTCGAAAGCTCGATCAACGCGTCGCGCAGCGTGTCGCTCTGGTACAAATCGGCCAGGCACCGCAAATGCGCGCCGGCGCGCAAGAGATCGCACGCCAGATCCGGGCCGGCGCCGATGGTGACCGAAGGCTCTGGCTGGGGGAGACGCAGGCGTTGCACGGCGGCTCCTTCACGATGCTTTCGCGCTGCCTCGATTGTGGCAAGGAATGGTTACCAAACCCTTGCCGCGGGTGGCCGCAGGCTGGTTCGGTTGCAGCCTCTTGCCCGGGACTGCGATAGAATGATGCGAGAGGGATCCCAATTTTGCCGCGCCGCAGACGCACGAAAAGACGCGAGACGAAGCGCCCCGAGCCGCATCCGCGCTCAGGGGTGGCGGCGCGCGCCGCGGTCATCGGCGTCTCATTGTCGCTGGGCGCGTTGCTGCTCGTTCTGGCGGCCCCGCGGCTTTACGCCGAACTCTTGCTATTGCCCGGAAATCCGATGCTCGACGCCATCGAGCACAACGAGACGATCACGACCGGCGATTTGCAGCGCTTGAGGCTATCGCGCGAGCGCGCCCTGGCCTGGACCGAATCCGGCCGCGCGCGGCTCGAATTGGCGGCGGCCGACATCCTGCTGGCGCAACGCGAAGTCGGCGGCGGGGCGCGATACCACGCGCTGATGGAAGAAGCCTTGCAAGCCCTCAACGACAGTCTCGCGCGCGCGCCGGCCGACCCTTATGCCTGGACGCGGCTCGCTTACGCCCGGCTCGCGCAAGGCGAGACCGCCGAGCGTATCGTGCCGGTCCTCGCGATGGCGATCGAGACCGCGCCGGTCGAGGCGACGTTGGTATTTCCCCGCTTGGAACTATGCCTGATCGAGTGGCCCTATTTCGCGCGA
>Ga0316624_10000513_pt1 | contig 13171 bp, 8 predicted proteins | sample OWC_Aug_N3_C1_D5_FD_207657 | JGI IMG/M metagenome (GOLD analysis project Ga0316624, IMG submission 207657) | Wetland soil microbial communities from Old Woman Creek delta, Ohio, United States - OWC_Aug_N3_C1_D5_A | ecosystem: Environmental > Terrestrial > Soil > Wetlands | place: USA: Ohio... | reverse complement strand
CTTGACCACCAAATCGCCGAATTCGCTCAGATAGACGGAGCCTCGAACGGTGCGCTGGACGAGGATGCTGCGCGCGTCGTCGGGATCGTCCTTGCGCCGCGCCAAGCCGAGCTCTTCCAGTTTGTCAAGCGCGCGCGTGACGGCGGGCTTCTTGAGTTTCAAATCGCGCGCCAGCGCCCGCACGGTGTGGGGCGGATCGGTTACATAGATGCAAAGGAGAATGGCAAGCTGGCGTGCCGTGAGATCGTGGCCGCGACCGCGCACCCATTCCGCGAGGGCGCCGCACCAGAGTTCCAGGGCGGCGCGTGACGAGAGCTTCATCGGTCGCCGAGAGAATCGTTTCGCATGCGTATCAAATTAGCGGCTGCGGCGGCGCTTTCGCAAGGGACGCTTCGGCTTCCGGCGAGGCACTACCGGCTGTCCACCCTTTTTCTTCGGCGTTCCGCCGGGCGAGCCGGCCCGCTCGGCGATCAGCGCATAGACGGCGCGCAGGCCCATCGCTTCGCCGCCTTTGGGCCGGCCCGGGCGCGCGGCCACGTTCCAGGCCATGATGTCCAGGTGGGCCCAGGGAATACCCTCCTCCACGAACGCTTCCAGGAATAGCGCCGCGGTGATCGCGCCCGCGTAGGGGCTCTCCGAAATGCTCGAAATGTCGGCGACCGAGCTCTCGAGTCCGTCGCGATAGTTTCGCCAGAGCGGCAGGCGCCACAGTGGATCGGCCAGAGATTGACCGTGGCGCAGGATATCGGCGGCGAGCGCATCGTCGTTGCAGAAGAGCGCCACCACATCGGGCCCCAGCGCCGTGCGCGCGGCACCGGTCAGCGTCGCGAAATCAATCAGGAGATCGGGCTTCTCGCGGCTGGCTTCGGTGAGCGCGTCGGCGAGGATGAGGCGGCCCTCCGCATCGGTATTGCCGATTTCGACGGTGAGACCTTTTCGGCTCTTGACCACGTCGAGCGGTCTCATCGATTCGCCCGAAACGCTGTTCTCGACCGCGGGGACGAGGACACGCAATCGTACGTCGAGCCCGGCATCCATGATCATCAGCGCGAGAGCCAGGACATGGGCGGCGCCGGCCATGTCCTTCTTCATGAGCTTCATACCCGCTTCATTCTTGAGATTGAGGCCGCCGGAATCGAAACAAACGCCCTTGCCGACCAGCGTCACCTTGAGCGCACCTTCCCGGCCCCAGCGAATGTCAACCAGCCGAGGCTGGCGATCGCGCGCCGTCCCCCGGGCACCCTTGGCGCTGGCGCGTCCGACCGCGTGAATCAGCGGAAAGTCTTGCTTGAGCAGATCGTCGCCTTCGATGACCGTCCCACGCGCGCCGAAGCGTTCGGCGAGATGCGTCGCGATCGTTGCGAGCTGGGCCGGACCCATGTCGGCAGCCGGCGTGGTTACCAGATCACGAACGAGAAAAATGGCTTCGATGGCGCGCGAAATTTCGGCGCGATCGACACCGGGCGGCCAGGCCAGCACCGCTTCCGTCGCTTGTTGTTTTTTATAACGGCCGAAACGGTAGGTGCCGAGCGCCCAACCGAGGGCCAGGGGCGACGCCAAATCCGCAGCACGCGGCGCCGCTTCGTCCAGCCGGTACTGGCCTTTCGGAAGCTTGTCCGGCAGGCCGGCAAAGGCCCAATGCGCGTCCTCGGCGGCGTAGCCCACGAGCACGCGGTCGACGGCCCCGTTGGGTCGGCGGACGATGCAGACTTCGCCGCGGCGCGGCGCAAAGCCGCTGGCCTTGACCCACGACTTGGTGCGGCTGCGCGCGTGCGCGATCCAGGCGCGGAAATTTTGCGCGTCCAGAGGTGTTATCGGAACGGCATGGGGCGCGCGTGCGATAAGGGGCGACATCACCGAAATCTCCCTTTGGCGGGCCAGTCAGTGGCGATTAAAATGGCAGGAACATTGCGGTCTGGAAAGGGGAAGGCCGCCGATTCCGGCGGGTGTGTGGGCACGATGGCCGATACCACCATCTATATTGGCAACAAGAACTATTCCTCCTGGTCGCTGCGGGCCTGGCTGATGCTCCGTCGCACCCACCAGGACTTCGACGAGGTGGTCATCCCTCTGCGAGAGAAAGAGTCGCAAGAGGAGATCATGCGATACTCGCCGTCGGGCAAGGTCCCGGTGCTTCACCACAAGGAGATCGTCGTCTGGGATTCCCTCGCCATCGGCGAGTTTCTGGATGAAACCTACCCGAAGGCACGGCTTTGGCCTCGCGATCCTGCTCAGCGCGCCCACGCGCGCTCAATCAGCGCGGAGATGCATTCCGGATTCCCCGATCTTCGGCGGACGATGCCAATGAATATGCGAAGCTCGTTTCCCGGCCATGAAATTGCCGCCGAGGCGCATGCCGATATCAATCGCATCACGGCAATTTGGCGCGATTGCCGCATGCGCTACGGGAGCGAGGGTGATTTCCTGTTCGGCGCCTTCACCATCGCAGACGCGATGTTTGCGCCCGTCGTGTCCCGATTCAAAACCTACGGGGTGTCCCTCAACGACACTATTCGCAATTACGCCGATGCGATTTGGAATCTGCCCGAGCTGCAGCAATGGTACGAGGCGGCCCGCAACGAGCCCTGGATTATTCCGGCCTTCGAATTGTAATCCGGCCCGCGCGTAACGGGCGCTTTCATTACGGCTTGATGAGCCCAATCTCGCGGTAGAATCGCTCGGCGCCCGGATGGAGCGGCACCGCCAAGCCGTCGAGCGCTGTTTCGATTCGGATATTGCGGCCTTCCGGATGGCCCGAATCGAGAAAGTCGCGCGCCGACTTGTTCCAAAGGGCGCGCGTGATCTCGTAGATAAGCCCAGAATCGGCATCCTCGGAGACCAGCCATTCCGCGGCGACGCCGATGGTCACGGTGGGTGGAATACCCCTGTACGTGCCTCCCGTGATGACCGACTCGGTGTAAAAAGGATGGGCGCGGCGAATGCGGGCGGCGCCCGCGCCATCGATCGGCACGAGCGTCACCGCCGTGCCGCCCGTTGCCGCCGCGTCAGCCAGTTCCGAAACGGCGGACGAGGGGGCGCCGGAAACGAGGAAGAAGGCGTCCAACTTTCCCTCGCGCAACAGGTCGGCCGAATTGACCAGACCAACGTGTTCGACCTTGAGTTTGGCCTCGGTCAGACCATACCCGCCGAGCACCACCTTGGCGTCGACCTCGGTGCCCGATCCGGTATCGCCGACGGAGACACGCTTTCCCTTGAGATCCGCCACCGTATGGATTCCGGCGTCGCGCCGTGCGACCAACTGGACGCTCTCGGTATACAGATTGGCAATCGCACGAAGCTTTGCCGCCGGTTTCTTTCCCGAGAAGATCCATTGACCGGCATACATCCAATGGGCGACGTCGGCCTGCACCAACCCCGAATCGAGCTTGCCCGATTCGATCTCCGTCGCATTTTCGACGGAACCCTTCGTTACCTGCGAAACGGCAATGAGATTCGGAACGCCGCAAGCGCCGGTGCTGCAATCCCTGCCCCCCGGGCGGAAGGTGATGGCGCTGGCGATTAACCCGCCGACCGGAAAATAAGTCCCCCCGGCCGAGCCGGTGCCGATACGGAAATAGGTGACCGGACCCTCTTGGGTGGCGCCCGGCTCTTCTGCAGCCACAGGTAGAGCGGCGAGCACGATCAGGCACAACACGGACCATGGCGGCCAACGGGTGGCGGGCCTGGGCGAGCGACGGATTGGCCAAGCCATGAGGATTGCCCGCGGCGCTTGCGACGGCTCGCGCGCGCGGCCTCTCGATTGATGATTAGCCCGTCATATCATGCCCGGGCCGCGCGAACCAATGATTGCAACGTTTCCGATCGGTGACAGTATCGTCATTGGGCCGCCGGCCCGGCGACGACGCGGTCGTTGCGATAGAGCGCATAGCCAGCCGCGTATTCCATGATGCGCGCCACATCGGCGACAAAGGCGGCGTCGAACCCGGCCCGTTCCAGCAGGTAGAAACCCATCTCCATCCCGCTGGCGATGCCGCCTCCCGTAATGATTCGGCCTGAATCCACAATCCTCGCGCGCGAGATTTTGCATTTGGGCGCGATTTCGGCCAGGCGATCGATGGGAACCTTGCCAAGATTCGATGCTTCGACGCGGTCTGGCTCCTTGCGATTGGTCGCGGTCAAGCCGTCGAGAAGCCCCATCTGCCCGTAAATCCAGCTTCCGGTGCACACGCTGGTGAGCAACGTCGAATCCGGCAAGCCGCGGATGTAATCGTGGAGGTTGGCGTTGTAGGTCTCTGTCCTCGTTCCGGCGCCGCCTGGAATCAAGAACGCGTCCATCGCCGGACGGTCGTGGAACCCATAGTTGGGCAGCACAGTAAATCCGGCCTGAGCCTGAACGGGACGCAGCGATTCGGCGATCAGAAACGCTTCGAGCGACGGGTCGAGCCGTCTGGCCACCGAAAACACGCCATGAGGCGCGGCAAAGTCGACGATTTCCACCTCCTTGAACACATAGATGCCCAGACGGAAACCGGATTTGCGGCTCATGACCGATAGCTCCCCGCTACTGTTTCGCTTTTTGTCGCACCCGGCGGCGTACTGGGCGCGGGCGGCACAATACTCCGCAGCGACGGCGGCGGCCACGCCGCGATCTTGGCTTCGAGACGGAAAACCAATCGTGCCGGGAATCGGCGGCTGCCTCGTGCAATACAGTTAAGAACCGCGAGGGACGCCCAAGTTCGGCCATAATCTTGTCCAAATTCCGCTTTGTTTTGGGCCCACTTACAGCGCTGTTTTGTCACATGGCAGACTCTGGACAGCGAGATTTGCCGCCACTAGATTGGACCGCAAAGGCGTGAAAAACGGTAACTAAATTTTCCGCACGATCGAGCCCGTCCGTCGCGCGCCTCGAGAATGGAGTCGAAAAAGACCCCAGAACGTTAAATCGGGCCTTCCTGCCTGCTCCCAACCAGGCTTCTCCACTTAACGCCGCGTCTCCGGTCGGCGAACGGCACGAGTGCGGCCGCGAGGGGTGGGCGATAGGCCCTCACAGGTGGGCAAGACGCATTTGTCCAGATTGTCGAGGACCGGACTAGCAGCGCTCTTCATCGTGGCGCTGGCCAATTTCGCAGCATGGGCCTGGCTTGGCCGACCCGTGAGCGCCCCGGATTTCCGAGGGCTCATCCACGGCGTTTCGTTCAGCCCCTACCAGCGCGACAATGACCCGACCGCGGGCAAAAATCCGACCCCCGCCGAAATCGACCGCGACCTTCAGCTGTTGCGCGGCGTCACCAAGGCGGTGCGCACCTATAGTGCGCTCGACGGGCTCGACCTCGTTCCCTATCTCGCCCGGCCCTACGGGCTTCGCGTCACCATGGGCGCGTGGCTCGACAAAAATCACGAACGCAACGAGGAAGAGATCCGCCATGTGATTGCGGCCGCCCGCAACAACCACAATGTCGATCGCATCATCGTCGGCAACGAAGCGGTGTTGCGCGGCGATCTGACGGTCGACGAACTCGTATCATATCTGAAGCGCGTTCGCGCCGAGGTCAACGTCCCCGTATCCACCGCCGAGCCCTGGCACATCTGGCTAGCTCACCCCGAACTCGCAAAGAATTCCGACTTCATCGCGATCCACGTCCTGCCTTATTGGGAAGGCATCCCGGTGGACGCAGCGACGGCCTTCGTCCTCGATCACTATCGGCAGGTCCAGGCGGCGTTCCCGGACAAGCGGGTCGTGATCTCGGAAGTGGGGTGGCCGAGCGACGGTCGGACCCGGGGCGACGCGAAAGCGACGCCGGAGAATGAGGGCCAATTCCTGCGCGACTTCCTCAATACTGCCGACAAACTTGGGATCGACTATTACGTCATGGAGGCCTTCGACCAGCCCTGGAAGGCATCCCTCGAAGGGGCCGTCGGAGCCTATTGGGGCCTGTTCGACGCCTCGCGCCAGCCCAAGTTCAACTTCGAAGGGGCCATCGTGCCGCTGGCCGCATGGCCCTGGCTGGCCGCCGCCGCGGCCGCCCTCGCCTTCATTCCCACGATTTGGTTCTTGCTCAACATTCGCACGCTTCGCCCCACCGGATACGGATTCATGCCGGCCGTCATGCAGGCCTCCGCCTTCGTGCTCATCTGGGTGGCGCATGTCGGGCTCTCGCGCTACATGGGATGGACGGCGGCGCTGGGGTGGACGTTCGGCTTCGTCGCACTCGCCATGGTTTTCCTCATCCTCCTTGCCGAGGCGATCGAATTCGTCGAGGCGGTTTGGCGACAACGGTTGGTGCGGCGGTTCCCCGCCGCATCGCCGCATCCGATGGACCGTCTCCCAAAGGTCTCGATCCATGTCCCCTGCTGCAACGAACCGCCGGATATGGTGATCGAGACCTTGGCCGCGTTGCGCCGTCTCGACTATCCCGATTTCGAAGTCCTGGTGATCGACAACAACACCACCGATCCCGCGCTGTGGCAGCCCGTCCAAACCGCCTGCGCCGAGCTCGGACCCAATTTCCGATTCTTCCATATCGACCGCTGCGAGGGTTTTAAGGCAGGCGCGCTCAATATCGCGCTTCGCGAGACCGACCCGCAGGCGACCATCGTCGCCGTCGTCGACAGCGATTACGCGGTGGATCCGTCGTGGCTGCGCAGCCTGGTGCCGTATTTCGCCAGCGAGCAGGTCGGATTCGTCCAGGCGCCGCAAGATTACCGCGACGTCGGCGCCAGCCCGTTCAAGGACGCATGCTATTGGGAGTATGCCGGCTTCTTCCATATCGGCATGGTCGAGCGCAACGAACGCAATGCGATCATCGAGCACGGCACCATGACCTTGATCCGCCGCGCCGCGCTGGAGCGCCTCGGCGGGTGGGCGGAATGGTGCATTTGCGAAGACGCCGAGCTGGGACTTCGTTTGCTCGAAGCCGGATGCGAATCCGTCTACGTCTCCCACAGTTTCGGGCGCGGCCTCATGCCCGACAATTTTGCCGCCTATAAGCGGCAGCGTTTCCGCTGGGCCTACGGCGCGGTCCAAATCGCCAAGCGCCATTGGCGCGCGCTATTTTCCGGCCGGGGTTCGCGCCTGACGTCCGGGCAGCGCTTCCATTTCTTGGCCGGCTGGTTGCCCTGGATCGCCGATGCGCTGAACCTCGCCTTCACCCTCGTTGCGGTGCCCTGGAGCCTTGGTTTGGCGCTCTACCCGCGACTCGTTGACTTCCCGCCCAGCGTTGTCGTCGGCACCGCGCTCGCTCTCTTCGCCTTCAAACTCGTCAAGACGCTGTGGCTCTACGCGGTCCGTGTTCCGGCTTCCACGGGCCAGAGCTTGCGCGCCGCGCTGGCGGGCCTGTCCCTGTCCTACGCCGTCGGCCGCGCGGTGCTGAGCGGCCTCATTACCTCGAAAAAGCCCTTCATGCGGACGCCCAAATGCGAGGGGCGGCCGGCCTGGATGAATGCCCTGGCCACCGCCTGGCAGGAAGGACTGCTGGCACTGGGCCTGTGGGTTGCCGCCGGCGCTGTCGCCGCCGTCTACGGCGTGAGCGATATGGATTCACGGCTATGGGTCGGCTTCCTGCTCGTCCAGTCGGTCCCATTCGCCTCCGCTTTGGCGATCGTCGCCCTATCGGCGGCACCGGAACGCGCGCGTACGGTTGCGCCGGTCCCGGCCGATACCGCGATCTCCCAGCCTGCCGGCCTCGCCGTACCGGTGCGGCAAACGGCTCCGACCGGTCCTTGAGATTCTGATCCCGGTCCGTTGATTGCCGGGGTTGCCGGAACCCGCGCGTTTCGCGATGATCGGCGCGTCCTCAGGCAACCCGGCGTGACTCGCCTGCCTTCATGCACCTCCCGGCCGAATCACTGACGGCTCTCACGGCCGCAATCTTCGCTGCAACCTATATCGGTATGGCGCTCGGGCGCATCCCGGGCCTGCGCATCGATCGCACGGGAATCGCGCTGCTTGGAGCCGTCGCCGTCGTCGTCTTCGGCGCGCTGACGCCGGGACAAGCCGAGCATGCCATCGATTTTTCGACTCTCGGCATCCTCTTCGGACTCATGGCGCTTTCGGCCCAGTTCGTTCTCGCCGGATTCTATGATTGGGCTGCCGCCCGCATCGCGAGCTCGAGCGGAAGCCAGGACACTCTGCTGGCCCTGACCGTCGCCGTATCCGGCGCGCTTTCGGCCGTGCTTGCCAACGATATCGTCACATTTGCGACCGCTCCGGTTCTGGCGCGCGGGCTGACGCGCCGCGGCATCGATGCACGGCCGTATCTGATTGCGCTTGCCGCGGCCAGCAACGCGGGCTCGGCCGCAACCGTTATCGGCAACCCGCAAAATATTTTGATCGGCGAATCCGGACAGTTGCACTTCCTGAACTTTCTCGGCGTATGCGGCCCGCCCGCGGTCGCCGCTTTGGCGATCGTCTTCCTCGTGGTCCGTCACGTGTTTCGCGACGAGCTCGCGCGCCGGCCCACGCCGCCGGCAGTGGAGATTCCCGCCATGGACCGGATGCAGGTGATGAAGGGAGCAATCGCCGTTGCCGTCGTCATCGCCCTGTTCATTTCGCCTCTACCGCGGGCGATCTGCGCGTTGGCGGTCGCGGCGGTGCTACTCATCTCGCGCCGCTTCGCCACCCGCGAGATCATGGCGCAGGTGGATTGGCACCTGTTGCTGCTGTTTGCCTGCCTGTTCCTGGTAAACGAGGCATTCCGGCAAACCGGCTTCGCCGGCGATGGCCTAGCTTGGCTGGCCGGGCACGGACTGCTGCCCGACCGCCTCGCAGTCCTGACGCCGCTGACGCTGGCGGCCAGCAACAGCATCGGAAACGTCCCCGCGGTTATCCTGCTGCTGTCGCTATGGCCACACCCCGGTGACGGGGCGCTTTACGGCCTGGCGCTGCTGTCCACGCTGGCCGGAAACCTGCTTCTCATCGGAAGTCTCGCCAATCTTATCGTCGCCGAGCGCGCCAAGGGCGCCGGTGTGCGCATCGGATTTCGCGACCATGCGCGCTGTGGCGTGCCGATCACGATTCTCTCGATTGCGGTTGCGGTCGTCTGGCTCTTGGCCGCGCATCAGATGCCTTGGTGACGGCTTATCCGAGCGCCAGTTTGTAGACGGCTCCGGCGGCGGCGGCGATCGCGACAAGCGGGATGATGCCGATGTCGAGGCGGAAGATCGCGAAGAACGACGCGGCAGCAAACAGCAACGCCACGCCGTTGAGGGACTGCCACTCCGGAATGAAGAGGCGGGCGACTCCAACATGCGACTCCGTCACGATTCCGAATAGAACATGAAGCGCGAACCAGATGGCGAGATTGAGTACGACACCGACAACGGCCGCGGTGATGGCCGTAAGCGCCGACGCAAGCTGACGGTTGCCGCGCAAGCGCTCGACGTAAGGCGCGCCGAGAAAAATCCATAAGAAACAGGGGACGAAGGTGACCCAGGTCGTGAGCGCAGCGCCGAGCGCGCCGGCCGCCATCGGCGGTAGGCCGCCGGGCGCGCGGAACGCCGCCAAGAATCCGACAAATTCGGTGACCAGGATCAGCGGGCCCGGCGTCGTCTCGGCCAAGCCCAAACCGTCGAGCATCTCGCCCGGCGCCAGCCAATGAAAATGGTTGACGGCTTCCTGGGCGACATAGGCCAACACCGCATAGGCGCCGCCAAAGGTGACGACGGCCATTTCGCTGAAAAAGATTCCAATCTGGGAAAAGACGTTGGCGGGACCGAGCGTCGCAATCAGGAGCACCACGGGCCCGAGCCACAGCGTCAGTATTGTCGCCGAAACCTTCAGCGCGCGTCCTAACGTGGGCCGAATATGGCCGGCGCCGCCGTCGGCCAAATAGCGGTCGAGCGCCGGCGCATCGGCGCCCTCGGGCGCGGCATGGGCGGCCGGCGCCGCGAAGGCCTGCGGATAGAGCCGTCCGCCCAGGAAGCCGATCAGGCCGGCGGCGACGATGATCAGCGGAAACGCCACGTCGAAAAAGAAGATCGCGACGAAGGCGATGATCGCGACGGCGATCATCGCCCGGTTGCGGAGCGCCCGCGACGCGATCCGCATCAGCGCATGGGCGACGATGGCAAGCACGGCGGCCTTGATGCCGAAGAACATGCCCTCGACGAGCATGAATTTCTGGAACCCGGCGTAGAGCGCGCTGAGTGCGAGAACGACCAAGAACCCGGGAAGAACGAAAAATGACCCGGCGGCGATGCCGCCCGGGGTCCGATGGAGAAGCCAGCCGATGTAAGTCGCAAGCTGTGTCGCCTCGGGGCCTGGAAGCAACATGCAGTAGTTCAACGCGTGGAGAAAACGAACTTCGCCGATCCAACGTTTTTCGTCGACGAGGATCCGATGCATCAGCGCGATCTGCCCGGCCGGTCCGCCGAAGCTGGCGATGCCGATCTTCGCCCACACCTTGAGCGCATCGGCAAATGACACGCCGTGACCGGCCGGATTCGATTGCGGCATTTCGCACACCCCCGCGCCTTCGAGCAAAGGCGCGGGAGCGAGAATGGCGGGGAACCGAATACAAATCTACCGCAATCGCGGTAGCACCGGCCGCGCTCGATTGCCGCCCAGGGTACGCGCGGCGGAGTCTTCGCCGCCGCGCCGGGTGGTCAACACTCTTTGGTGCGTTTACCTCGTCCGGGACTGTCCGCCCGGTTTCGTGTCCGAGCCATAAAACGGCACGGCGTGATATTTCGACACCGATCTGACGGAACTCCGCAGGCTCGGCGCAGGTTCATGGTTGAGGACGTCCCGGTACTTCGCCGTTTGACCCGGCAGCTGTTGACCCGGCGCCCGGCGCGTGATTGATCATCGGGACAGCAGCCATTGCCCCGTTGACCGTGGCCGCAGCGGCCACGAGAGCCAACCCTCCGGCAGCGGCTAGAAGGCGGCGGTATCGTGATCTTGTCATTGTGACCACCATGCAAATGTTCGCGCGTTTCGTTCGACCGGTCGCGGCCGCTTGACTTGCTCTTTAGATACGGCGCTCGGCTCGCCGCGCAACGAGCGCGCCATGAAGAATTTGTAAGGAAGGAACGATTGCGATTTCGCAGGCGCGCACTAGCGGCGATTTATTCCGCTTGCCAAAAAATGATACGGGGCGTTAGGTCAAAGGGCAACTCGGGGCCTTGGCGATGCCGGAACTCGCATACGATCTCCCGCTTTATCGACCCCCTTCCGAGGGCGAGAACCTCATAATTCAGGTGACGCTAGGTTGCAGCTTCAACCGCTGCACCTTTTGCTCGATGTATAAGAGCAAGGAATTCCAGGCCCGCGATCTCGCGGAGGTGTTTTCGGACATCGCATCGGCTGCGGAGATGCAATCCGATGCCCGCCGCGTGTTCCTGGCCGATGGCGACGCCCTGGTATTGCCGACCGATCATTTGGTCGCGATCCTCGATCGGTTGAGAACCAGTCTTCCGGAGTTGCAGCGCGTCTCGAGTTACGCGCTTCCCGCCAATCTGCTGAAAAAATCGGTGGATGAGCTCCGCATACTCCGCGAGCACAAGCTGACGCTTGTCTATTACGGCATCGAATCGGGTTCGACGGATATTTTGCGGCGCATCCGAAAGGGGGCCACACCCCAGGGCATGATCGATGGATTGAACAAGGCCCGAGAGGCGGGGATCAAGACTTCTTGCACCGTTATCCTAGGCGCGGGCGGAATGAATCGCTGGCGCGAGCATATCGAGGCAACCGCCGAGCTGGTGAATGCCGTAGCACCCAATTTCGTATCGACCCTCCAACTCACGCTCGATGAAACGGCGCGCAAAGATTTTTTGGCGAACTTCGGCGAGCCCTTCGTCTTTCAGAACGACGAAGGAATACTGGCGGAGCAGGAATTGTTCGTATCCCTCCTCTTGCCGCGCTCGCCGGTCATTTTCCGCTCGAACCACGCCTCGAACGCCTTGCCCTTGGCCGGAACGCTTCCCAAAGACAGGCTGCGGCTCCTGGCGGTAATCGCGGCGGCGCGGCAGGGGACCCTACCCTTGCGCCCGGCGTGGATGCGGGCCCTGTAGCGTTCGGCCTAAGGTGCGCCGGCCGTAGCCGCCGCTGCCTTTGCGCGCGAAAGGCCGAGCGTGCGGCCGTCAAACCCGGCGGCGTCGAAATATCGGGTTTTGGCAACGAATTGATAGTGCAAAGCCGTCGCCAAACCATTTCCGGCCGGTTCCGATCGCTCGACCTTCGCGGCGAATTGCGGCGTCTGCCCGCCGGGCAAAGCTTCATCGATCACACGCCCTACGAGCTTTCCTTTCGCGGGCATATTCAGACGCAGGATGTGCGCTATGGTCCGCCCGATGTCCGCATTGCTGACGGGAGCCGGGTCCACGAAACCGCGTTTGAAGTCGGGCCCGGATGCGGCCATGAAATTCATCGTGTCGGCGCGGCTGAAGGATCCGTGCATGCCCTGGCCCTGTTGCAACGGCGTGTCCGAGACCAAGGCGCCGCAATTCGTCGGATGCCCGCAGGCCGTGTCGAAGCTCCGGAAATTGACGACCATGGCGGGCCGCGGCGTCACGGCGCTGCCGGCGAGGTTGATCGCACGGAGCGGCAACGTACCCTTGAAACGACCCAATCTCTCGTCGACAAAGACGCCGCTTGTATAGTCCTGGGCCATAAGGGCGTCGATCACGCTCTGCGCGAGCGCCGCGTCGCCTTCGGGCAGATAGACGAGATCGGAGCCGCCGTTTGCGGCGACCACGATCGCCGGCTTGTCGGCCGAACCGAGTAGCCCGTTTCCCCGCTTCGGGTGCGTGCCGGCGCCGATCAATGCGTCGCCGGCATCGGGATCGAAGACGGGCAATCCCAACGCCGTACCCAAATCGAGAGCGAGGAATCCGGGAGGAAGATGATCGTGGGGAACGTCGGCATAGTCGGCCTTGGCCGCCGGGCTCGTATTGCTTTGCTTGGAGATCGTCGAAAAACCGTGATCGGCCGAGACCACGACGTCGGTCGTATCCGCGAGCCCCAGGTCCGCAAGAGCCGCGCGCAATGCGGCAAGATTGTCATCGGCGTTTCGGATCGCCGCCAGGGACGTCGGACCGTTGATCCCGGGCGTCAACCGATCAAGGCTGTCGCCTTGGTTGTGCTGGGTGCCGTCCGGATCGCGCGACCAATAGACCAATACGAAAGGCTTGTTCCGCGCCCGAAAGAGCGGCAGCACGACCTCGGTAGCGACGTCCGCGAAATATCGCTGCTGGTCGACATTGGCGGCGA
>Ga0316624_10000511_pt1 | contig 13180 bp, 7 predicted proteins | sample OWC_Aug_N3_C1_D5_FD_207657 | JGI IMG/M metagenome (GOLD analysis project Ga0316624, IMG submission 207657) | Wetland soil microbial communities from Old Woman Creek delta, Ohio, United States - OWC_Aug_N3_C1_D5_A | ecosystem: Environmental > Terrestrial > Soil > Wetlands | place: USA: Ohio... | reverse complement strand
GTATTCATGTTTTTCCATCAGACCGTACATGTAAATATGCCCGGTGGCCGAGCGCCGTTTGGAATAAAAATAAATTTGCGGTTCCGACCCCAAAACAGCGATCCGGTCGGCCGGAGCGCTGTTGGCCTCGATGAACTTCGCGATTTCAATTGATTCGGGAAAAGGATTGTACGCGTAGAATCTTCGGGAAATCGCGGCCGGCCCTTCTTTAAAGAGATAATCCTTCTGGTATCCTATGCCGATCAATACCGCCGCAATAAAAATTGCGGTCCCCGCGAACTTTGCGTAGGGCGATTTAAAGAAGAACGGCGCCTTTGCATTGAGATAATGGACAAAGAGCCCTGTTGACAGCGAGACCGCGGGAAGAAGCGTTACAAAGTAGTGCTCCCGAAAATAAAATCCGGGACAAACGGGCAGGAAGGAAAAGAGAGCAAAAAGAAGAATGAACGCCCTGTTCGCGTTCAGAGCACGCCGGAAAAACAGGACAATGAAGCCTGCTGCGGAAATGATCCACAAAAGGAAAAAACCGTCTATGACGGTGAAAAGCCCGTCTTTGAAATTATCAAGGACTTGGAATGCGGGAATTTGGACGCCGTACTGCATGGCGTACTGAACAGTCCAGAACCAGAACTTATCAAAGACGCCCGAAGCGTAAAGCCAGAGAACGGCGGCGAAGAAGGGCAAGAGCGCGCCGGAGGTAAACAGCGCGAGATGCAAGGGCATTTTCTTTGACGCGCGCCCGGGCCCCGAGACAAAAGAATCGTAAATCAGGTATGTTGCGCCGAACGCCATGAAAAAAAGGGCCGGCTGTTTCATCAGAAAGGCCAGGCCGAACACGGTCCCCGATAAAAAATAAAGGAGGGGTCTGTTTCTTTCCATGGCGAGGAGCAATAAAAACGCGCCTCCGATGGCCGGCAGCGCCACAAAATGCTCCGCGTGCGCTGCAAAGCCAAAAACGGATGAACTCAGGGAAAGAACTGCGTAGGTCCCGCTCGCGATGACGGCTGAAAAATCGTTCATCAGTTTTCTGCCGAGATAGAATAACAGCACGATCGTCGCGCAATTCAGTACGAGCAGCCCCAGGTGTATGCCCTGAATGGATTGTCCGAACACAGACATGATGCCGGCATACGCAAGGCTCGTGCCGGGAAGTTTCATGCTGTACGCAGCGCTGTAGGGCGGGACCCCCTGGAGCACGAGTTGTCCCATGTAGGCGTATTCTCCCTCATCGCGCTCAAGGGAAACATCCAGAAGCCTTACCCGGACCAGCACGACGAACAACAGGATGAAGCCCACTAAAAGCCGTCTTGTTGCCGGCGAGAGCATACCTGCCTTTTCATAATTCAAGGCCCGGTCCTCATTTATATTTTTTTGCCTTGTTCGTTTCGGCTGCGGCCTGTTCCCGAGGACGTTCATCACGGCATCCCTTTCCGACGGCATGGATACAAATAGCGTCCGGTCATAATAACATAAATCGCGGCCCGTGGTACCATTTTTTGCAGCAGGGACCGGTCATTGGTTCATTTGTAATAAAGTTTAAAAACTACTGCAAACGTCTGTCTCGCGCAAAGCCGCAAAGTACGCAAAGAAAAATTAACAAATAACCGAGGCTTGAGAAAATTGCAATATCCGGATGCAAAGTTCTAAATCAAGTTCTTTTTTTTCATTCTGTTTCACGTCTTAACCGTCGTTCTTATAAGGACTATCCTTTCCTTGCGCTTTTGCGTCTTGGCGCGAAAATGGTTTTTATTCCATCCTTTCGCGCTTCCGTTCTTAAAGAGAGGCTCTTCCGATGCTCCGCCGGAAAAACCACTCCCTACGAAAAAGCCGCTTCTGGTGAAATAACCGGTAGGAACATGGTTATTTAACCGATATGCGTGCTTTCGCGCTGTTCATCATTTATTATCGTATTGTTTTATTTAGTATTTATTTCCTGTTACCCCCTGGCATTTCCATTGCATATTCATCTGAGCAAAAGCCTAAAACCTTGTATCCAAAGGGTCCAGTTATGAAACAAAGCGCACATAGGAATTTAATCATTAGTTCTCTTCTGGTGATGGCGGCGATGTCTGGCAGCCCCGTTTTCGCCGGAGAAGGGAATGTTTCCGGCTCCTATCTCTATACACTCTCCAATTTTACCGGCAATTTATCCGGCTCGTGGGGCCAATCGGCCGTTGCCATTGATGAATCGGTAAATGAGGCATATGTTCTCAGCGGGACGGGAATAAAGATTTTCAGCGACAACGGAATGGAGATCTACAGCTTTAACGACGAACGGGAACTCGGCAACGTTACCAGCGTGGCCGTTGACGGTGAGGGAACTATCTTCGCCCTTGTGCTGACGGCGAAAAGCTTTGATATTATTCGCTGCAACTATCGGGGGGAGCCCCTATCGAAGATGGATCTGAAGAATGTTCCCGCGGAGTTCGCCGGTTTCATCCCCAACACCATCATTTTTCGCAACGACTCCTTCTATCTGGTCAATCAGGACGAAATGAAGGCGATGGTGACGGACCACACGGGCCTCTATAAAGACGGGTATGACTTCGCCGGGCTCATCAAGCTTACCGAACAAAACAGAGCTGATACCGGCATGAACGGTTTCGGTGTGGACCGGGAGGGGAACATGATGTTCACCATCGGCCCTATGGCCAAAGCCTACATCGTGTCTCCCGACCGGACCGTACGGATGTTCGGCAGGAGAGGGATGATCCCGGGGACCTTCGGGGTGCCGGCAGCGATTGTGACCGATGCTTCGGACGAGTACATCCTGGTGTCCGACATACTGAGGTGCCGTATCCTGGTTTTTGACAAAGACCTGAAGTTCCGCATGGAGTTCGGCTACCGGGGTCTCACCCCGGACGGTCTTATCGGGCCCATCGGACTGGCCGTTGACCGAAGGAACAGGGTTTACGTGATTCAAATGGGGAACAAGGGAGTCAGCGTTTTTCAGGTCGCCATGGGCAATTAAGACCGTGGCAATCGGAGAAAGGGGGTGGCGGTATTCCTGCGGGAGCGGGAACGAAAAAAAGGATGTTGTAACAAGGAGCAGGCAGTAATTAAGAAAGATGCCGGATCAGCCGGCAAAATAGAACCTAATACCTTAAGAGGAGGAGTACATGAAGTTAATCAAATTTAGCATTATCATCATCGCGGTCGCGGTCCTGGCCATTGCCGGGATCAGCACCACAAGCTATGCGTTCCACGACGGCGGCGTCGCGTACTGCGAAGGCTGCCACACCATGCATAACTCGTTACAAGGTTCAGCAATGACCGTTGCGGGCGCAGGCGGCCCGGGCAACGCATTAGCCAGCAACAAGTACCTCTTGCAGGGCGCAGACCAGAGCTCGACCTGCTTGAACTGCCACGGTAAAGGCAACACCCAGTCCAGCTACCATATCAGCACGCAGAGCATTGTCCAAGCTAACAACAATGCTGCTCAGATACCCATGCAGGAGACTCCGGGCGGAGACTTTTCCTGGGTAAAGATCGGCTATAAGTCCACCGGCACCACGTTCGGCGACAGACACGGCCACAACATCGTAGCCGTTGACTTCGGGTATACCGTTGACGCGACCAACACAAAGGCGCCGGGCGGAACCACCGACTATCTCGCCTCGAACCTGAACTGCATCAGCTGCCATGATCCTCATTCCGATGCCAGAAGAGACTCGACGGGCGCAATCGTGCACCGCACCCTCGGTGGAACGTTCCCGTCCATCATGGGCTCCGGTTCGTACGGCGCTGCGGCAACTCCCGGCGAAGCAGTCGGCGTCTATCGGTTCCTGGGCGGAAATGGCTATAAGCCGAAGTCCTATGCTGCCGCTCCTGCGTTTACCGCCGAAGCGCCGCTGGCTGTCGCGCCCAGCACCTATAACAGGACTGAAGCCGTGTCCGATACCCATGTGGCCTATGGCTCCGGCATGGCCCAGTGGTGCGCAAACTGCCATACCCAGTTCCTGAATGATAACTCGGTCGGCGTCTCCGGCCACCCGCATCCCGCGGGCCAGGCCTTGGACGCGACAGTCGTGGCCAATTACAACGCATATGTGAAGACCGGCGACCTGTCGAACACGGGCGCAGCATATTGGTCCCTCGTCCCGATTGAAGAGGGAGCAGCGGCTACCTACTCTTCTCTCGCATCCGACGCGACGAACACTGCAGGCATTGGCTACCAGGCGGCAACGACATCCTCTGTCGTGATGTGCCTTTCCTGCCATCGCGCCCATGCGAGCGGCTTTGACAGCATGATCCGGTGGTATAACAACGATTCCTTCGTCACCGAGGACAGCGCCTACTATACTGTTGCCAACGGCTCTGCCCCGAACTCTATTGCCCAGGCGCAGAAAGCATATTATGACAGGCCGGCGTCCGATTTCGCCGCCTTCCAGCGTGTGCTTTGCAACAAGTGCCACGCAAAAGACTAATACTTTCCTGAAGTCTCTGAATACCGGGGCTGGCGTCTAACGCCAGCCCCTTTTTATTAAAATATTGCAATCCACTGCAGTCCATGGTATCATATTTCATTCTTTATACATTAAAATAATCCAAGAAAACAGCAGGTAACGGGCTGATACGGCAGAGTTAGCGTTGAGCAAGCCCGGGTAATACTTTGTTTATGGGGCCGGCTTCTAAACAGGAAGCCTTGGGCGGAAGATCACACAGAGACACGAAGAGCGGGCAGCACGGCGATTCCATTGCCCAACCGGCATGTCGGAACCATAAGCCTTAAGGAAAAGATGAAAGTCAGCGTAACCCTGCTCCTCATACCAGCTGCTTTTATTTTCACCATGGGAGCGGCTACCGAGTCGATCGCATTTCATAATGGAGGCGTCGGCCCGTGCGACGGCTGTCACACTATGCACAACTCTTTTCAAGGTGCTACGATCAACGGTAAAACGACGTCCCAAACCTATCTCCTGAGAGAATCGGACCCGAGTTCGACCTGCCTCTACTGCCACGAGCATCAGAACGACATCGGACCGACGACCTTTCATATCAGCACGCCGGCAGCCGAGCTCCTCCAGGGCACGCCCCCGAAGCAGCTCACCCCCGGCGGGGACTTCGGATGGCTTAGGAAGACATACACTTGGTATGCCTCTTCAAGCGACCCGACGTTGCACTCCAGTCCCGGCGACCGGCATGGCCACAACATCGTGGCCGCGGACTTTTTGTACCTTGCCGACGCCACGAAGACATCGGCCCCGGGCGGCACCTATCCTGCGAATAATTTTTCCTGCACAAGCTGTCATGACCCCCACGGAAAATACCGCAGGAACATGGACGGCTCGATCACCACGACCGGCAAGCCGATCTCCGACGGGGGCTCCTTCGTTTCCAGTCCCGATCCGACCAGCACTACGGCGGTGGGCGCATACCGGCTGCTGGGCGGGAAGAACTATCAGCCCCGGTCGCTGGTCGGTCCTTATCAATTCGTGAACGACCCGCCGGCCGCCATAGCCCCGAACTGGCCGAACCGGGCCGAGGACGTTACGCAAACCCGCGTGGCGTACGGGTCGGGCATGTCGGAGTGGTGCCAAAACTGCCACCCCACTATGCATACGGTGGGCGGCAATCTCGGCCCGACAAACCTGCAGCACGCCTCCGGGAGTGCGGCCAAATTCATCCAGCCCTACCGGGACAATTACAACAAATACATCAGTTCCGGCAACATCCTTTCAACGCCGGACCCTTCATCTTCATACCTCTCGCTCGTGCCCTTCGAAGAGGGAACATCGGATTATGCCACGCTGAAAACGCATGCCAAGACCGATGATTCCTACCTCGCCGGCCCGGACGCATCATCGCAGGTAACGTGCCTCTCCTGCCACCGGGCGCATGCGTCAGGGTGGGACGGGATCATGAGGTGGAATGCCGAGACCTCGCTTATCATATCGAACGGCACGGTGAGCACAGGATCCTATGCCCAGGAAGGGCAAGCGTATCAACCGTATGGACAGGGACGGACGGAAACGGAAGCGTTGCGGGCCTACTATAACAAGCCGGAAACGAAATTTTCCCCGAACCAGGACACGCTTTGCAATAAATGCCACATCGGCGTCTATCCGTGATCAGGCCCTTATCTCAGGGGAGGCTTTTTTGTTGAAACGTTTCATCGTGGTAATAATACTATCGCTCTCTGTGCTCCTGTTGTCAGCCTGCGCGGCGGTCCCGTTGCTGGTAAAGCCGCCGCTCGAGGAGGAAGGGGAGGTCTATGTATACCTCCAACCTCTTCCGCAGGAGGCGGCGAGGCTGAAATTCTCCATTGACGATCTCTCTCTGGTAAGAAACGACGGCAGTAAGCTTCCCCTGTCGCTCTCCCTGGATGAGGTTAACGGCGGCATCGTGCAGAGACAGCGGTTTGTCGCTTCGGGGCGCGTGCCGCCCGGTCAGTACCGCGGGCTGTCCTATACGGTCAAGAAAGCCACGCTGCGGGGAGATCAAGGAGAGACGGTCCTCCTTGTGCCTGAAGGGCCGGTGACGGCGGACTTCTCATACGAAATCAGGCGAAAACAGGCCGTCGTTCTTTCTCTGGCACTCCGGTATGCGGAGTCCGTCCGGAGCGAGTTCAGGCTCTCCCCCGTTTTCTCCGTCTTTATCCCGCCCGTCCCCGCTTCCGGGCTGATCGGTTATGTGACAAATCAGGACGATAACACCGTTACGGTCCTTGACAAAAGGTCGGGAGAGGTTGCAGCGGTCATCGCCACGGGCAGGGGGCCTCGGGCCGTCGTTCTGGACCGGAAGGCAGGGAAAGCGTATGTCTCCCTGTCGGGCGAGGATACAATCGAAGTGCTCGAGGTGACCACGGGGAGATTCCTGAACGCAATTCGCCTGAATATCGGCGACGGCCCGGACGGGCTCGCGCTCACCCCCGACGGAAGGACCCTGCTGGCCGTCAACGCCGCTTCGCGCACGCTGAGCATCATAGATCCCCTGGCGCTCGCCGAGCTCGCCAGAATACCCGTCGGAGACGGTCCCCGCTACGTTCTGGTTGATCACGCGGGCCTGCGGTGCTACGTGTTCAATGCCCTGTCCAACACCATCTCGGTCGTCGACATTCCTCACCGGTCGCTCGTCACGACGCTGTCCACGGACCCCGGCCCGGTAATGGGCCAGTTCAATAGAAAGGGCGACAAACTCTTCGTGATCTATGACCTCGGGCACTATCTTTCGGTCATCGATCCCTTCTCCCTCTCGGTCGTCCAAAGGGCCTACGTCGGCCCGGGACTCTGCGCAATCAAGGTAGACACCAATAATGATATGATTTATGCATCCAGGAAGCAGGAGGTCCGGATAGAGGTGTACGACCCGCTGACCCTGTTTGCCGGGGCGTACATCGAAGCAATGAGCGATGTCCGCTATATGACCATCGACGGCGACGAAAACAACCTCTTTCTCCTCAGCGTGGAAAACAAAAAGCTTATGACCATCAATCTCATCACCAAAAAAATCGTCGCGGAGACCGACGTGGGAGAAAATCCCTCGTGGCTGACCATGATGGGAGAAAGGTAACGGATGGGCCGCCGCGTCGATACGATGGTTTTTTTTTTATTCTCACTGGTGGCAGCGATACTGGTATTGCGAGGAACGGCCATGGCTGATATTGTAAGCGGGTCAGTAGAGCTGGTCTACGGTACGTTCGACGCCAAAGATACCGACGCGACCGGTCTGTCTACAGAATCGATCGGAACGGCGTATTTTCAGCGCTACAATTTGGGCTTTTCGACTCAGCTGTATCCCCAGCTCTCTTTGCAGGCCGGCGGCTCCTTCGATAAATCGATCACGATATCAGAGATAAACGACGTGCGGAGTCGGGCGACGGTCATAAATGTGATGCCCAATGTTTCCCTGGTATTCTACAATCCTTTTGTCAGCGGCGGCGTCAGCATGTCACGGAGAGAGGAAAGGACGGAAGCGGGAGGCGGGTCCCCTCAGACGGAGTTCCAAGACAGTAAAAATGCGTTTCTGCTGTTCAGGCCGGAGGGTCTTCCGACCCTCAACTTACAGTTTACCAGATCGAACCGTTATGATAAAGAGCGTCAGACGCAGAACACCACGAGCGACGATTTTTCCGTGACTTCCGCGTATGAACCGGTAAAAAACCTGAGCCTTTTCTACAACGTGACCCTGGACAAGACCTTGAATAAACTTAGCGAGACCACTACGACCACTGAGCAGCAGAGCGGGAGGGCAAGTTACAGCAATCGGTTCTTTAAGAACAAGGTCGCCTTCTCCACCGACTATGTTCGTACCAGCACGGCGGCTGAGTTGAGCAGCGGACACGGCGCCCTGAAGCTGCCGCTTTTCCCTTTTGCCGGACTTTCGACCATCTCCATTTTCAACTCGGCGCCGCCTCCCACGATCGTCGCGGTGGTGCTCAGTCCCAACCAGCCGCTGATAGATGGAAATCTTACGGCAAGCACCGGCATGAACATCGGCCAGAGCGTGTCCCTCCCCCCCGTAAACGATACGAGGTTTCGGGAGGTGGGGCTCGATTTCGTGACCGCGACCGCGGTGAATACGCTCGACGTCGTCGTGGCGCTGAATCAGGCGAATCAGGACCTGCCTGCCGTGGTCGCCAATAATTTTACCTGGTATATCTATACAAGCCCGGACAACCAGAACTGGACCCTGTACCAGTCCGGCCTGACGGCGGCCTTCGACCCGTTTTCTAACCGGTTTGAGATCTCTTTTCCGAGCGTTACTGCGAGATTTATCATGGCGGCGGTGCAGCCGCTCTCCATTACCGTCGTCCCTCCGCCCGGAACGGACGTGAGCAATATTTTCATTACCGAACTCCAGGCTTTTAATACGGCGGCGTCGACGCTCGTTGGCAGCAAGTCCTCCTCGACCAGCGAACTCTATGACCTGAACGCAAGGGCGAACCTTCTCAGCAGCCCCATGCTTGTCTACAATCTTTATTACACGCACAGGAAAAACGACCCCGGTTCTGTTAGTTTTACCCTGGGCAACAGCCTGTCGTTGAGCCATCAGTTGAGCCGGGTGGTCACCGGAACGGCCAGGGTAGCGCGTGAAGACAATGGAGGGGACGCGCCGCAGGCGGCCACTACCAACTATCTCTTCAACGCCTCCCTCATGGCGACCCCTCTTCCTACCTTGAGCAACACTCTCGTGATAAGCGGCAGCAGGCTGGAGGCGTCGGAGTCGACGACCAACACAAGCTCCCTGTTTCTCACCAACAGCGCACAGTTGTACCGGGGCATCTCTGTCAGCCTTTCGGGAGGGGAAAGCCGCCAATCTTCGTCGCTGGGAACCGATTCCGAAAACTCGATGATAAATGCCGGTGCCGGCCTCACTCCCCACCGGAACATGACGATATCCTTAAATTACTCGATGACGAGGGCAAGGTCGTCCCTTGAAGGCGTAGAGGGCCCCGTCACGTCCGGCCGCAATGCCACGGCAAGCGTGGCCTACAAACCAGTGGAAACCCTGTACCTTGTCTTCTCTATCAGTGGATCCTCCGGGACCAATGTGCCAAGACAGACGTCCCGGAATTACGCGGCAACGTGGTCGCCGTTAAGCAGCGGCACGCTCCAAGTCTTCCTGTCTTACGCCGAGAATATACAGTCCGGGGCGGGGGAGGGCTTCGAACGGGCGAAGTCGGCGGGCGTCGCATGGCGCGTAGGCCCTCGCATAAATTTGAGCACGGGCTATTCGATTACAAAGAGTGAAGCTGTGTCGCAGATATCGGAGTCAAAAAATTTCAATGCGAATCTCACGATGAGCTTTTAAGGATGCCGAACCGGAACCATCGTTTTTTTTCTAAGGAGAGACTATGAACAGAAGGGGTGCAATGACCATACTGGGAAGGGTCATCCTGTATGCGGTACTCATCCTCGCGTTTGCCTGTACATCTGGAGGCTTGTATAAGGACCCGAAGATGGATTTCGGTTCGATCTATACCGTGGCGGTCATGCCTTTAACGAACCTCTCGAAGGAGCAGATGGCATCGGACCGGGTGCGGGACGTGCTTGCAACTATGCTCCTCGCCTCCGGCGACGTGTACGTGGTCCCTCCGGGAGAGGTCGCAAGAGGGGTGTCCCTGGCGGGCGTCCTCAATTCCGCCGCGCCGTCGACCGATGAGATCAAGAAACTCGGCACGGTGTTGAAAGCTGACGCCATTATCACAGGAGTGGTCAGGGAATACGGAGAGGTGAGGTCCGGGTCGGCCACCGCGAATGTTCTTTCCCTGAGCTTCCAGATGGCCGAAGTCCAGACTGGGAGGGTTGTATGGTCCGTGTCCTCCACGGAGGGCGGCATCGATTTTTTAGACCGCCTGTTCGGGGGTGGCGGAGAGCCGATGAATGTTATAACGGAGAAGACCGTCAAGGATGTCGTCAGTAAACTTTTCAAATAGAAAGTTGGCCCTCGTGGCCGCCTGCGTCATCTTGTGTGCGGGATGCTCGATGCATAAGCAGCCGGCGCTCCTCCGGGAGGCGTCCGTCCCCGATAAAAGCCTCCGTATTGCGGTGCTGCCCATCCTGAATTTGAGCGGGAAAACCGCGCCTCTGAAAGGGATACGGCTGGCGTTGATACGACGGGTTCTGCGGGCGGGGGGACGCGTGCTCGATGATGATGGATTGGAGCGTTTTATGACGCGGTACCGGGTGCGTTATATCGGCGGCATCGATACCGCTACGGCGCAGGCGCTGAAAGACGAAGCAGGGATAGACGCCGTGCTCGTTACTTCACTGGAGCGGTATCATGCTGATGAGGGGCTCCCGGCAATCGCCCTCACTTCACGGCTGGTCTCCACTGAGTACATGCCGCCGCGTATTATATGGATGGAGAGCACCAGCCAGGCGGGCGATGACTCCCCCGGAGTGCTGGGACTCGGGCTGATAACGGATATCGGGCGGCTTCAGGAAAAGGCAATCGACCGGCTCACCGACTCTCTTGCAGGGTTCCTTTCCGGCAAGCCCCTAGGGGGGATCGGCCGGGGAGAATGGAGATTTCATCCGAAATTAGCGTATTACGCCCGTTATATGGTCCCCGGGCGGAAGTACAGGGTGGCGGTTGCCCCTTTTTTCAACCTGAGCCCAACTCCCGAGGCGGACGAGATCGTGGCGTTGCAATTGATCAGGCAGATGGTAAAGACAGGGGTCTTTGAAATCATTGATCCCGGCGTTGTCCGGGAGAAACTCCTGAAAAGAAGGGTCATCATGAGAGAGGGAGTTTCAGCGTCGGATGAGGACATTCTTTTCAACACGATGGATGCCGACCTGATCGTGGCGGGAAAAGTGTTGAACTACGACGATGCGGCAGGCGCGTCGGGGCCGGGGGTGGAGTTTAATGTGATGGTTTTTGAGCGGAAAAGCAAAAAAGCGATATGGGCTTCCTGGAGCGGTAACCACGGAGCTGACGGCGTATTCTTTTTTGACTGGGGTTGGGTAAATACGGCCGGCGCTCTGGCCTCAAGGATGGCAAAGACCGTTGTCCGGGACATGATGTCACTCGGATCGATTAAAGATGCGCGACAGCTTCAGGAAAATACCGTTACCACCGGGACCTGGGCGTTTATGCAAAAAGCTTTTCCGGCAGGATGGTGACGGAACGGCCGGGGCGGAGGGGACTTCACCCGGGATCAGCGTATCGCTCCCCGCCCGCAAACCGAAGTTACGAAATGGAGTTTGTCCATAAACTTGTTTTGCCGTCATTCAGGGCTTGACCCGGGTCCGGGAAGGTCTTAAAATAGCGGCTTCCCGCAGGGACCCGCCTGATATGATTGAAGCGGGGGAGGGAATGACGATCCAAATTGCTGTCGGCACGGTATGAACACACTCTCAATACTGCAGCGGTATCGAAAGGAGTTACGGGATTCATATGAAAAATTTTTTTGGTGTAGTATTCTGCGTTTTGTTATTGTTTTTTGCAGCAGGGAGCACGTCGTCCGCCCTTGACGCGCAAAGGCCTGCGGCGGCCGGCGAGGGCGCCGGAACAAAAAAGACTTCCGAGGGCGCACGGATTACGCTGAAGGTGCCTCTCTCGTCTCCTCTCTTCTCACAGTTTCCGGTTGCGCTGGTCAACGACGAGCCCGTCAGCGTGGAGGACCTTTTGCAGGCGCTCGGCGCCATGCATGAAGCCAGGGATGTCGGGACGACCAAGACCGGGGTAGTCAACTATACAGTGGTCCTGGACCGGCTTATTAACGCGAAACTCGTCTCACAGGAAGCGGTAAATATCGGGCTGGATCAATCGCCCGATGTCAAGGATGCGCTGGATGCAAATGCGAGAGCGACCCTGGCCGGCCTTTTGATGGACGACCTTTCCAAAGATGCCAAAGTGGACCCCTCCGAGGTGGAGGAACGCCTAAAAAAAATGGTGGAGGAATGGAAGATCACATCGGTCCTGTTCGAAAAAGAGGACGACGCGAAGGCGATGGCCGAGGCGCTAAAAGCGGGAAAACCGTTCGGCGAGCTGGCGAAAAAAGCGGTTGGGGACAAGAAGGCGCAGGGCGGCGGCGAGGGGGAATACCTGAAGCCCAAGGACCTGCTGCCTGAAATTATATCGGTGGTGTCGGCCCTGAAAGTCGGCGCCGTCAGCCCGATCACGAAACTTGGTTCGGGGAAGGATCAACACTTCGCAATCATCAAGCTTCTGGACAAGCGGTACCCCGAAACACCCGAAGCGCGGAAGCAGGCGGAGCAGGCCGCGCTGTCCAAGAAAAAATTTGAGGCAATAAACACGGCCAAAAAAGCGCTTTTCGCCAAATATGTGACGATCAAAGACCGGCGTGTCGACGGCCTGGACTACGATTCGCCGAAGGCAAACCTGAAACAGCTGTTGACGGACACCCAGGTTGTGGCCGAGATCAAGGATGGTGATCCGGTAACTGTCGGCGATTTGACCAAGGCGCTGGGCGAGAAGTTTTATCACGGGCTGGAGGCGGCAGCAAAGAAAAAGCAGGTCAACGAGAAGAAGCGGGAGGTCCTGAACCTGGTCATTGAGAGGCGGTTGGTCAGGGCTGAAGCGTTGAGGCGGGGGCTTGACAAGAGTGAGAAATACCAAACCCTGCTGAGGGACTTTAATAATCATTTTCTCTTCGGTCTGTTCGTCAACAACGTGATTATTCCCGATATTAAAGTGCAGGATGCGGACCTGCAGGCATATTTCCGGGATCATAAAAAAGAATTTATGTACCCGGAAATGATGAAGATTT
>Ga0316624_10000510_pt1 | contig 13193 bp, 15 predicted proteins | sample OWC_Aug_N3_C1_D5_FD_207657 | JGI IMG/M metagenome (GOLD analysis project Ga0316624, IMG submission 207657) | Wetland soil microbial communities from Old Woman Creek delta, Ohio, United States - OWC_Aug_N3_C1_D5_A | ecosystem: Environmental > Terrestrial > Soil > Wetlands | place: USA: Ohio... | reverse complement strand
GGCCTTCCACCATCACGTAGATTCTGCTAAAAAGATTTCCCCAAACGTCAGCCAAAAGTTTTTCCGCCGCCAACGTCTCCTTGCTAACCGAATTCATCGCATTAAGATCCACATGAAACACCGGGTTTGCAAAAAAAAGCAGAACCACGGCCAAACCGATGGCCGCATAAGCCCCTTTTTTGCCTGCGGATGTTGCAACCCGGTTGGCAACACGCTGCAAGGGCAGCAGGCTTTCGCCTCCCGCCGGCGGCACGGTGGGAAAGATCACGGGATAGATCAAATGAACAAAGATGTAGGTAAAAAGGACGCCCAGGGCGGTAAATTCCCCGATCTGGGCGAGGGCGGTAAAACCTGTGACGGCAAGAAAGGCAAAGCTGACTGCGGTGGTCAGCATGGCCAGAAGCCCCAGAGGCCAGACTTCTTTGGTCGCTTCCAGTCCGTGGGTTTCGTGGGGACGGTCCAGAAAGAGGAGATAGGTAATACCATAATCCACGGTAAAAGAGATGATCGCGCTTCCGAATCCAATAGCCATCATGGTAATGGACGGATGAAACAGGGAATAGACAAAGAGAGCCAGCATGGTTCCCGCCACGGAGGGCAGTAACGCCAGCAGTCCGATCAGGGGCCGCGGAAAAGCGAGGAGCAAAAGCATCATGATAGCAATGGTTGAGAAAAGAACAGCCTGTTTCGTGCCCTGTTTCGTACTATTTTCGTTATCCAGCGCTGCCCTGTAGGTGCCGGCCGGGGTCAGGGTCACAGACTCGCGCCCTTCGGGGTTTTGATTCAGTTCCCGGTTGATTGCGTCCATCAGGGCGGTCACCTTCCGGGAAAAGGTTGTGTCCACCCCGGAAACCAGGGGCTCGGCAATGATGAGAAGATGTTTTTCGTCGGCCGAGAGGAGGTATCCTTTAAAGACCTGAGCATTCTGGGTAGGTGCCAGGTGAGACAACTGGGAGAAGACCAGAGTTCTCAAGTCCAGTGGATCCTGGGCGATGAGCGCCGTCTGGCCCACGCTTTCCAAGCGGCCCAAGTGTGCGAAATGACCGGAGAGGGCCGCGCGGATTTTCGCCGGCTCCAGCAGGGGCTTCACTTCCTCTTCCAGCTCCTCTGCCGAGAATAGAACGGGCAGGCGAGCGGCAATGGAAAAGATGAGTTCCGGAATCAGCTGCTGTTCCTGATCCAGGCCGACTCGGGCGAAGAGACCACTTTGGCGCAGCCGCTTCTCAATGACCGTAGCGGCATCCACCAGCCCATCTGCGTCTGGTTCTGAACGGCCTACATCAATAACCACCCGGTCTTTCATCGGGTGGTTGGTGATTATCCGGCGGGCATCTGCCAGGACGGGATCGCCCTGTGGCAGGGAGGCCGCGAGATCGGTGTCGAAGATGAGACGTTGCAGGCCGATCACGAAAGCCCCCGTCACCGCCACGAGAACCAGACCAATGAATGACCATCGCAGCTTGTATCGCTGAAGAAACATGGAGATCCGCACCCATTAGGAGCAGTTGTCACTGCGTTCCCCACGACGGGTCTCGGTTCCCTGATAGGGAGTCTTGTCAGCGGGGCTTCGCCGGAAATTTTCGGCCTCAAAATAGCACATCTTGTGGAAGCCGGCAATAGTTCTTCTCATCTTGCCCTGCCCGGTTTTTTGTGCCGCCCCATCTTATCCCTGATCGCGGGTAAGCAAAAACCCCGGTGTGGGCAAGTTCCTACAACCGGTTGACACGCATAACGTGAAAAATTAGAATTGGCAAAGGCAGACAGCACCTGGACCGTTCAAGTTGTGTGCGATGTCCCATGAACCGTTTCCATACCATAACCATCCTGTTCGTTCTGACCGCTTTGGGTGCAGGGTTAAGCCTTGCAGGCCCGGTTCGCTGGCTCGTTCTCGGACTATTGCTCGCTGCATATTTCATCGTCTTCATCCTTGGTGTATCTGTGCTGAAATTTAATTTTTTTATCGCAGCCGCCTGCCGCGGTGATTCAACCGCAAAGCGCGTCGCTCTGACTTTTGATGACGGACCAGACCCGGCGGCAACCCCAAGTCTCCTGGAAGTTCTGAGACGACACAAGATCAAGGCCGCCTTCTTTCCCATAGGGACGAAATCCAGGGATGATCCCGAACTGATCAAACGGATCGACCAGGAAGGTCATATTCTCGGGAACCATTCCTTTAGACATGTCTGGTGGACCAACTTTTTGATTTCAGGGGCACTCGACCGAGAAATTAGAATGGCCCAGGAAGCGATCGGCGCTGCCATCGGTAAAGTTCCAGCTTATTTCCGCCCTCCCATGGGCTTGACCAATCCACATCTCAGGAAAGCGTTGAAGAAACATGGGTTGTCAGTGGTAGGTTGGGACGTCAGGCCTTTTGACACGACGGCCAGCGCTGAGAAGGTGATCGAAAGGGTACTCACGAAGATACGTAACGGAAGCATCATCGCCCTCCACGATACGGGACGGGGGCCCGCCGAATTGGCGCGTTTGACCGAAGAGCTCGTGACCAAGATCAAGGAACGAGAATACACATTCAGTGGGCTTGAAGAACTGACCGGCGTCAGAGCTTACCGGGCAACGGAAGGAGTGGGCCCGCCGGAACCCACTTCTTTCGTCCAATCCTTGGATCAATTCGAAACGGGCGGGAAAGGGCGTGGGTTCTGGCGGTTTTTGGCCCAAAAACTGGCTTCCACTGCTTACGTAAAGAGGGCCATCGAGAAACAGGCAACGTTGGATTGTTTCAAGACTACCCCCTCTCCCAGACTCTTGGTTGGCATAGGTATGGTCCTATTTAGTTTCGTCATCGGGTGGCCCATGGTCGCGCTGTTTGGCGTCCTGTCGGCCTATTCCCATACTCCGGCCTTGCTCATATTGGGCGCGGCTTTTTACGGGTTCTCCCATCTGGTATGGATGTTCGGGATGTATTTGGCCGGGCGAAATTGCATCCAATACGCCGACGCTGTGCTCAGCTGGATCCTTCGCAAGGCAGTAGAAAGGGCTCTATTTACTAAACGGACCTGATGGATTATAATGCCAAGAAACTTCTATCGGTTAGAAAACGAAACCCCCGCGCTCTAAAGCGGCCAGCCCTTATCTGATTTATCACCTCCGGTTTTTTCCGGTGGATAGCCAAGTGCGCTTTACCCCTGACGCGCGGATTTTTAACTCGATGGTCTATTTCAAAAGAGAAACTCGACGTGTGTCTTTCCCCTTCCCTGTCCCTGGGGGGGGGGGGACGGTGAGGGGGTCAAAATCGTTAGGAGGAAATTCTGAGATTGAATGGCTAAGAGTTCCAAATAGGAAATCGAGCGCCCAAAGGCATCTCTGGTGTCATGAATGCGAGAAGACGAAGTATTCAAAAAGGTCTCTGAATATTTGACCACTCAATTTGAAATTCCTCCGGAGAAGATAAGTCCTGGGGCCCACCTCTTTAAAGACCTCGGGATGGACAGCATTGACGCTCTGGATTGGTTCGCCGCAATGCAGTCCCAGATCGGTCTTCCTATTATCGAGAAAGAACTCAAGATGATAAGAACCGTCCAGGACGTGGTGAACTATTGGGTCCGAAATTTGAAGCGCGATGGAGATACCTCAGGATAGATGGCTGCCGCTGATTGAGCTCCGGATGACCCGCGAAGGGGGTTGGGAATCCAGCGTGCGACTCGGGCCCTCTTCAGAATGGTTCTCGGGCCACTTCGATGAATGTCCCCTGCTGCCTGGCGTGGCACTCCTTGCCCTGGCGGCTGAAACGGTAAAAAGACAGGGGCGCCAGAAGGGACGTTTGCTTGAGGTTTCAGGGCTCTCGGGCGTCAGATTCAGGCGCTTGGTTTTTCCCGGGGAGGAACTTTTCATTTCAGTCGGTGCCATGCCCCCCGGGCCTGAGGCAGAGCTCGATTTTCAGGTGACCTGCCATGGCAATACGGTTGTCCTCGGTGTACTGGTAGTCGCTGAAAAATTGGACGGCGGGTGAATGAAGCGATGGAAGAGCTCTTACAGGAACTCAAGAAAAAGATCGTGGAAGAACTCGACCTCAAAGATGTCACCCCGAACGATCTGGCGGATGACACCTTTTTTTTCGACGGAGGCCTGGGATTGGATTCGGTTGATCTGATGATCCTCGTTGCCCTCGTGGACAGAGACTATGGGGTGGAGATCTTCAACCGTGAGCTGGGAGAGAAGGTTTTTATTACGCTCTCCACCCTGGCTGAGTACATCATGACGCATCGCAAGAAGGGATAGAAGCTGCGGGGGATCGAGGTTACAGGACCTTGAGACAGAACAGCTTACTCCCGCTCCTGCCGGCTACCAGGAAGGATGAGACGGAGCGGGTTCCACGCAGTTTCAATAAGGAGACGCACCGATGATGAATCGACCATGGCTCAAACAGTATGAAAAACACGTCCTCCATTCCATCACCTACCCTGAGATTCCCATCCACCGTTTCTTGTTGGATACGGTTGCCAAACACCCGGATGACATCGCGATCTCATTCAACGAGATCCAACTGTCCTACAAGGAGCTAAACGCCAGGGTAAATATGTTTGCCCACGCCCTCCAGAAGGCGGGGGTGGAGAAGGGAGACACGATTGCTTTGGTTTTGGTGAACTCGCCCGTCTCTGTCATCGCCTTCTTCGCCGTCCTCAAGATCGGGGCCGTGGTGGTCAACCTGAGCGTAGGGATTCAAGGGGAGGAACTGATCCGCTGCTTGAATGAGTCGGGTGCCAAAGTAGTGATCACCCTGGATCTTTTTGCCCCAAATATCTATCACGTCATCAAGAACACGAAGTTAAAAACCGTCATCCTCCACTCTGTGATGGGGGTGGAGAAGAAGATGCGCTTCGAGGAGGGAGTTCCTCATCCCCAGATCTTTCAGGAGGTGCTCGCCGCAGCTCGAAACACACAAGAACCGGGAGTTCAGGTCTCTCCCGGAGATGTGGCGGTGCTTCAATATACCAGCGGCTCTACCGGAGCCCCCAAGGCCGCCACCTTGACCCACTCCAATCTCGTTGCCAGCGTGCTTCAGTCAGACGCATGGATGAGGATGAGTGCAGGGAACGCCGCGGTCATGTGTGTCATTCCCTTCTTCCACGTTTTTGGGATGTCGGCCTGCCTCCTGCTTTCTGTGTTCAAGGGATACCGAATGGTCCTTCTTCCCCGGATCGATCTAATGGATATGCTCTCCCTGATGAAGATCATAGAGACCTACCGACCTATCTCCTTTCCGGCCGTGCCGAGCCTATGGGGGGCCATCCTGTCTCTTCCTCCTGAGAAAGCCAGGGACCAGATTTCCTCCATTCAAGTAGCAACAAGCGGAGGGGCACCCCTACCCCCCTGGGCGCATGAGAGATTTGAGAACCTCACAGGAAGAAAGATGATGGAGGCCTATGGTCTCTCTGAGGCCTCCTCTGCCACCCATTTTACCCCCTATCCCCGTGGGGGGCCCAGGGGCTCGATCGGGGTTCCCCTTCCGGACACAGAGGCCAGGATTATGGATATTGAAACTGGAGAGAGGGAATGCCCGGTGGGCGAGATCGGCGAACTCGTGGTCAAAGGACCCCAGATCATGCAGGGATACTGGAACAATAAGGATCTCACATCGACGGCCTTGCGTGATGGTTGGCTCTATACCGGAGACCTCGCCCGAATGGATCAGGATGGATTCTTTTACATTGTGGACAGAAAGGACGACCTCATCCTCTCCAGCGGGTTCAACGTCTACCCCAGTCAGATCGAGGAAATCCTGGAGAAACACCCCAAGATCAAGGAAGCTGCGGTGATCGGTGTTCCTGACAAGATCAAAGGACAGGCCATTCTGGCGGTGATCGTCCTGCGAGAAGGCATGCAGGGAGACAAAGAGGAATTCCTCAACTACTGCAAGGAGAGGATGCCAGACTACAGGGTGCCCAAAGCCATCCTCCTCCGCGATGCGATCCCGCGGAATCCGGCAGGGAAGATTCTGAAGAGGGCATTGAGGCGTGAGGCTCAGGCGGTCTGAGCGAGAAGGATGAAAGCTTTCATTCATCAGGCGGTCATCAGGGTTTCTCTTTTCCTGGGGTCCTGGCCCATCTGGTTCTTCGCCTGGTGGATCGCCACAGGGTACTTTCTGTTTCGTTCTTCCAGGAGGAGATCAAGTATCCGCCTCTATCAGGTCATCTTTCCCGATAGATCGGTATGGTACTATCTTTATTGTACCTGGCGCCAGTTTCACTCCTACGCGGCCACGTTTGCCGAGCGAATCGAATTCGCGAGGAAAAAAGGAGTGACCACCTCCACCCAGGGGAGAGAAAGATTCATAGAGGCGGTGAAAAGAGGGAGCGGAGGAATTATCCTGATGTCCCATCTGGGTAGTTTTGAGATTGCAGCCCAAGCGTTTCGAGAACTCAAGCTCAAGCTCCTCCTGATCATGGGCGAGAAGGAAGCAAAACAGGTGGCCCGTGAACAGCGCGAAGCCATGAAGGCGCGGGGAATCGATATTCAGGTGGCCACGGCAGGGAAGGATTTTCTCTTCGGCGGGATAGAGGCCATCAAGTTTATGAGAGATGGAGGGTTCGTCTCTGTCGCCGGGGATATTGTTTGGACCGAACAGCGCTCACGTCTCCCCGTGAGTCTCTTCGGCCACGAGGTCGGTCTCCCTGCGGGACCCCATCTCCTGGCCCTCGTCTCAAGGGCGCCTCTCTTCACGATGTTTACCTTTCGAGCCGGAAAAGGAAAGCACCTGATCGTGATGTCTCCTCCGAGGGAGGTGAAACCCCCAACCCGTTCCGAGCGAAGCGTGGCCCTTCAAGCGAGCGCACAAGCATACGCGAATGCTCTGGAAGAGATGGTGCGCCAGCATCCCTTCCAGTGGTACATCTTTGAACCCTTCTTTCCATGCGCACCGTGCGATAAAAGAGAGCCCAGCCATCAGGAAGGAAGGAGCTGAGGGATTGGATATGTACCCTACCCTGAGGAATGCCCTTGCCGTCGGATATGAGCGGATTGTGGCCTGGGCCGATATCCTTGACCGGATCAATGTCTACCCGGTGCCGGACGGTGACACCGGCCGCAACCTCGTCATCACTCTGAGCGCCTGCAAGAATATCGACGAAGATCCCGAATCCTTGAGCCGGGAGATCCTACGCTCGGCGAGGGGCAATTCCGGAAACATTGCCGCCGGATTCCTCGCGGGCTTCCTCACCTGTAAGGACTTGCCTTCGCTGCCTGCGTCGGCTGAGGCCGGCTGTCACCTTGCTTACCGCGCCGTTCCCAGCCCTCAACAGGGCACCATGATTTCTCTTTTCGATACCCTGATCGCATCTCTGAAGAAAACCCCTCCTGACGAGGCAGGAACATGGGTAGAATCGGTCATTCACGACATGGAAGAGACGGTGAGAAATACGAGGGAGCAGTTGCCCGAACTCAGGGAGGCAGGAGTGGTAGACGCAGGGGCCCTCGGCATGCTTGTCTTCTTTGATCCTTTATTGAACACTTTGGCGGGCCGCGCGGTCAGGCCCTCACTCTTCACCGACGACCTGAAGGATTCCTTCAACCTCTCCGGGACCTGGCGGGACAGGGCATACGAGGGTTACTGCCTGGATGTGTTGCTCAGGATCGAACAGGAAGAACAAGAAGTCGTGAAGCACATCCTGGATGTGGGGGAATCGGTCGTCGCCATGCCCCATGGCGAGTGCCTCAAGGTACACCTCCACGCCAAGGACAGGGAGAGGGCAAGACAGGATCTGACTGCCATCGGGGCCATCCTAAGCTGGGCCGAAGATGACCTGGCTGAACAAACCTTTCGGTTCAGTGAACCCAGGAAAAACCAGGCCATCCATATCATGACCGATGCGGCAGGTTCCATAACGAGGGATCTGGCCCAGAGCCTTGGAATCACCCTCCTCAACAGCTACATCGCCGTCGGGAATCGGTTTCTCCCTGAGACTTACGTGGATCCTTCCCAGCTCTTTGCTGCCATGAAGGCCGGGGCCAAAGTCTCCACGGGCCAGGCCTCAGCCGTGGAGCGACATGAGTGCTATAACAACGTCATGAAAATCCATGATCGCGTCCTCTATCTCTGTGTCGGCTCCTTCTACACCGGGAATTACGATGTGGCCATCCAATGGAAAGCTGCGAATGATCCCAAAGACCGGATGACCATCATTGACACAGGGGTCGCCTCCGGCAAGCTCGGCCTCGTAGCCAGGGCGGCGGCGGAACTCTCCCTCACCGTCAGCAACTCTATGGAAGTCATCGCCTTTGTCAGGGGCGCGATTCAGAACGTACAGGAATATATCTTCCTCGACACGTTGCAATTCTTAGCCGCCGGCGGCCGGATGTCAAAGACGGGGGCGTTCTTTGGCGATGTCCTTCGTATCAAGCCGATCGTGAGCCCCTATCCGGACGGAGCTCGGAAGATCGGGGTGGTGAGAAACATCAAGGATCAGGTGAAATTTGCCTTCCGTCGCCTTGATCAAAATATTCTGCGAGATCAAAAGGCCACCCTGCTTCTCGAGTACTCAGACAACAAGGAGTGGCTTGAGGGGGAGATCAAACCGGAGATAGAGCACAGATTTCCTCTAGCCCTGGTCATCCTGCAACCCTTATCTCTTACCACCGCTGCCCATGTGGGCCCGGGCTCATGGGGCATCGCCTTTCTCACAGAACACCCCCAAAAGGACAATTCGCATGTCTGAGATATTCTTTCGCAGCATGAAGGGTCTCCTCATGTTCGCCCTTTTCGGCGCGTTTCTCCTTGGCATCTTCCTCGAACTCCTGATCGTTCTCCCCATCCTATGGGTCCTCAACAGAATCCTTGGGCCCCAGCCTTACCGGATGCAGTGGACCATCCGTACCCTCGTGGGCGTGTGGCTTTTCTTGCTGAGAGGATGCGGGCTGCTCAAGGCCGGGGAGCTCAAAGGAAAACCTTTCGATGGATCGTGCGTGGTCGTTTCCAACCATCCCGGTCTCTTCGATGTGCTCTTCCTGATCCGGGATGTCCCGCGCATGTCCGTCATGGTCAAACAATCCCTGGCAAAAAAACTTCCTCTTGGCCCGGTTTTTCGCTCAGCGGGGTATGTCCTCTCTCCCGACTTCGACCGGAGGGGCCCATTCCAGTGTCTCGATGAGGCCATTGAGAAGATCCGCTTGGGGTACAAGTTCATGATTTTCCCAGAAGCCACTCGATCTCCCAAAGGGAACCTGGGTAAGTTCAATGCCGGCCCGTTCATGCTTGCAAGGCTGTCGAACGTGCCGTTGCAGCCGCTGTTTGTAAGAAACGATCCGCCCTTTCTCTCGAAGGAGGACAAATGGTATTTCCCTCCCTCCCGGGTCTCAACCCTTGAGATTGAATTCTGGGAGCCCATCGATCCACCGAAGGCGGGACAGGAGAGGGAATTTGCCAAGAATCTGGAGGCTCGATACAGGACGGCGTTGGGCTTAGCCTCTGAGAGAAACAGCGGCCCGGGTGCAGAGGAAAGAAATGGAACAGAACCCACCCCTTCCAGCTGAGCCTCTGATCCCGCACCGGCTCCGAATGAGACTCATTGATTGGGTGAAGGGACCAACTCAGAACGGTTTGCAGGCTGAGACGACCGTTACAGAAGCGTGGCCTCTGTGCAGGGACGGGAAGGTCAGTTCCCTGATCTGTCTTGAGCTTGTGGCCCAGGCCGTCTCTGCCTTGAGTACATGGCGCCGGGGTGAAGGGGCCAAACCCCGCGTCGGGCTGCTGGTTGGCATCAAAGAAGCGGAATTCTCTTATTCCAGCATCCCCGTCATGACCAGACTCTTCATTCAGATTGATGAGCTTTACCATGTTGTGGACTACGCTGTGTTCCAAGGGAAGGTCAGCTCGGAGCTGGCTTTCTTTTGCAAAACGATCATCCAAGTGATGGAACCGGAGGAGGAAACCCTATCGAACCTCATCACCTCGCAGAGGATCGACTCCTAAAAGACTGTGTCCTCATTGATGAGAATCCACTTCCGCGTCGCAAGACGGGACAGGCGGGTAACGAAGCTTCAGACCTGCCTGCGCGAAGTCCCGCCTTGCGGAATGAAGGCAGGGCGGAAACCTTTAATCAATCAGCTGCTGGGCTGCAAGCCCCTGAAAAAACTGTATTTGCAACAAGCTCGATTCCGATCATTATAAATGACCGCATTCTAAAGCCGAGGAACCTGGACGCCTGTCCCGGGAATATCTACCTTCTTTCATGGTTAGGACACGGTCTCTAAGAGAGAGAATGGAGGCCTATGATGTCTAGAAACATTGCCCTCGTCACGGGCGGGAGTCGAGGAATTGGGCGCGCCATCTGCCTCGAGCTCGCGAGAGGGGGGTCTTACGTGGTGGTCAATTTCCGCTCTAACAAGAAAGCCGCCGAAGAGACACTGGAGCTCATTCACCAGGCCGGAGGGATGGGGGAAACGGTCTGCTTCGATGTCGCCGACCAAGAAGCGACCGGGCAAAACATCGAGGCCCTTCTGGCACGCCATGATGCGATTGATATCCTGGTAAACAACGCAGGAGAAACTTCGGACAGTCTTTTTGCCCTCATGTCTTTTGAAGAATGGATGAAAGTGCTGAACACTTCCTTGCAAGGATTCTACAATGTGACGAAACCAGTCCTCATGAAGATGGTTAGCAGGAAGCAGGGCTCCATTGTTACCATCTCCTCCGTGTCCGCACGGCTCGGCCAGCGGGGTCAGACAAACTACGCTGCGGCCAAGGCTGGCCTCGAAGGCGCCTGCCGGTCGCTGGCCTCTGAGGTGGCTCGCCTCGGCATCCGGGTCAACGTGGTGGCGCCCGGACTGATTGAAACCGAGATGACCCAGAACCTTCCAACGGAGATCATGAAGCAGATCATCCCTATGGGCCGCCTGGGCCTTCCTGAAGAAGTAGCAAAAGTCGTTCGGTTCCTGTGCTCTGACGGAGCCTCTTACATGACCGGCCAGGTTATTTCAGTGAATGGGGGAATAATCTAATCAGGCTTCTCAAAAGCGCCCATCTGCGGCGTTCTCCGGTCCCCTTCGGGGGCGTGGCAGTAAGTCGCTCCTTATTCGTCGCGACGCCACCCTCATCCTCGCCCTGTTAGATGAGAAGCGTTAGCTCTTAGAAAAAAGCGCCGCATGTCATGAGACCTGGTAAAAGCCAAACTCAACCAGGGTATCATCTAACAGGGCAAGTCGTTGCGGCGTACACCAAAGTACACCTCATTCTTCTGGATTTCGGGCGCCCTGCATTTGGACATTGTTGAGAAGCCTTGGAAAAATGACTTTTTCAACAGAGTTCTAAGGTTTTCCCGGTAAAAAGGAGTAGTATGAAACAATTCGTTTTCTTAAGTGTTCTGGTGACCGCGGGTTTTCTCTTCTCAGAAATCGCCCCCGCCCAGGATGGGACCTCTCTCAAAGAGGCGTCCAGGAATATCCGATCCGTGAAGGCGGATTTCCTCCAGAAGAGATTCCTTCAGATCCTCACGAAACCCCTCCTCTCTGAAGGGAGGCTCTTTTTCTACACCCCCGATTCCCTGAGATGGGAGTATCTCAATCCGCTCCGAAGCGTGATGCTGCAGAAAGGAAATTCTGTCCAGATTTACAATTTCTCCGAGGGTAAGTGGAAACCGGAAATGACACAGGCCGTTGAGGCAAGGCGGATGGTGCTCGCGGAACTCAGTCAATGGTTTCAGGGTCGTTTCAATGAAAGCAAGACATTCAAGCAGGGCTACTCTCCCGGACCTCCTGCGCGGGTCACGATGGTTCCGGGGGAAGGGATCAACAGGTTTATCCAGCGGATTGAGATTGTCCTGTCTGCGAGACCCGGGGTCATTGACCGGGTAGAGATCGAGGAACCCGGAGGCTCCCGAACTTCAATCGAATTCAGGAACGTGGAGATTAATTCCAGCTTCTCTCCGGAGGTCTTCGAGAAACCATGATCTGGAGGAAAAGTCTCGACATCTTTCTTCTTGGATTTCTCATCCTCTCTACCGCGTGTACCCCCCCTCTATCCAGGAAAACCCTGAGACCAGGCTCACCGGAAGACCTGCCAGGCTGCTATGCCATCTTCCCGTCAGAGCCATGGGAGTCTGTGCATAAGATTGAAGCCACCTTCAGAGGAGGAGGCTCTTTCTCGCTCCTCGGAGTCACCAAGGGCGAACCTTCGGAGCGCAGGCTTCAGAGTCTCTTGCTTACCCCTGAGGGATTCATCCTGTTTGATGCAGAGCTCCGGGATGGTGAAATGGCCGTACGAAAGGCGGTACCCCCTTTCGACTCACCGGCCTTTGCCGGAGGGCTGATGGAGGATGTATCTCTTCTCTTTCTTCCTCCACAGGAAAAGCCCGGGGGATGGGGGAAGGAAACGGATGGGACGATGATCTGCAACTGGGAAGGCCCTGACGATTCTGATACAGAGATTAAGGGATCTATGGAAAGGGGCTGGCGAATCCTGCGCCGGGACAAATACAAAGAGGTGATAAAGGAGGTTGCCCTGAACGGACCCTTTGTTAACGGTCTGGCATCTCATGTGGAACTTCACGCATCCGAACCAGCGCCCTATACACTGAGGATGACCTTGGTTCAGCCCTCCCCTTGAGGCCTAAACGCATGTGACAAATGTCATGAGAGATTTAGAATAGCGTTGGAATAGAAAAAGACGGCAACCTTTTTCAATAGGGAAAAGAGGTGGACCCGATGGTCAAAACGAAAAACGCGAGGAAGCAGGACATGTCGGGAATCTTTTGGTTGGGTGTTGGGTTGATAGGTGTAATCATTGTTGTTTCTGCGCTCTTTAAATACTGACCATGAAAGGGGCTCTTGCTGAAGGTCTTCAGCAAAGAACGGAAACAGGAATAGACACCTGAGAAGAGGGATTCATGAAATGGATAACCGCTTCAGTTGCAACTCTTACCATAATCGCCGTTGTAGGGGTATCCCCATCTATCACCCTGCCCCGAGAAAAGTCCATTACCTGTGCTTTTGGCATTGGGGTTTTGCTTTTTGGTAATTCATGAGCATCAAGATTAAAACCTTTAGCTGATTCTAGTGGACACCAAGGAGGTCGATGATGAATATTTCAGAGGCAATCAGAAAGAGGAAGAGTGTAAGAGCATACTTGGATAAACCAATTTCCGCCGATGATCTGGCGAAGATCGTCGAGGCCGGTCAGTGGGCGCCGAATGCCGGACCGTTCCAGATTTCGGTGGTCCGCAACGCGGGGTTGCGACAGAAGATCA
>Ga0316624_10000509_pt1 | contig 13193 bp, 9 predicted proteins | sample OWC_Aug_N3_C1_D5_FD_207657 | JGI IMG/M metagenome (GOLD analysis project Ga0316624, IMG submission 207657) | Wetland soil microbial communities from Old Woman Creek delta, Ohio, United States - OWC_Aug_N3_C1_D5_A | ecosystem: Environmental > Terrestrial > Soil > Wetlands | place: USA: Ohio... | reverse complement strand
CTTCAGGTCGTCGCTCTTCAGCGTCCGCAGCCTGTCGAGGAAGTAGGCGCCCATTTCCGCCGAGCGCTCGACCATGTGCTCCTCGACCAGCACCCGCAGCGAGGCGCGCGCGATCGCGCACGCGAGCGGGTTGCCGCCGAACGTGCTGCCGTGATCGCCGGGGTGGAAGACGCCGAAGATCTCCTTCGACGCCAGCACCGCTGACACCGGGTAGAACCCGCCCGCCAGCGCCTTGCCGATGATGATCACGTCCGGGTGCACGTCCTCCCACTGGTGGCAGAACAGCTTGCCCGTGCGGCCCAGGCCCGACTGGATCTCGTCGGTCATCAGCAGCACGTTGTTCTTTCGGCACAGCTCGGCCGCCCGTTTCAGGAAGCCTTCCGGCGGGATGACGATCCCCGACTCGCCCTGGATCGGCTCGACGAGAAACGCGCAGGTGTTCGGCGTGATCGCGGCCTCGAGCGCCTTGGCGTCGCCGTAGGGAATGATCTTGAAGCCCGGCGTGAACGGGCCGAAGCCGTCGCGGTACTGCTGGTCGGTGGAGAAGCTGACGATCGAGATCGTACGCCCGTGGAAGTTGCCGGCGCAGGCGATGATCTCGGCGCGTCCGTCGGCGATTCCCTTGACCTTGTAGCCCCACTTGCGCGCCAGCTTCAGCGCCGTCTCCACCGCCTCGGCGCCCGAATTCATCGGCAGCGCCATGTCCATCCCGGTGAGATCGTGCAGTTCCCTGTAGAGGAGCGGCAACTGGTCGTTGCGGAAGGCCCGCGAGGTGAGCGTCACGCGCCGCGCCTGCGCGAGCATCGCCTCGAGGATCTTCGGGTGGCAGTGGCCCTGGTTCACCGCGGAGTACGCGGCCAGGCAGTCGAGATACCGCTTGCCGTCCACGTCGTAGACCCACACACCCTCGGCGCGCTCGATGACGACGTCCAGCGGATGATAGTTGTGAGCCCCGTATGCGTTCTCGAGGCCGATGTAGGCCTCGGTGTCCAGTCCGGTTCGCGTCTGGTTCATCAACTCTGCTCCTTGGTAGCGCAGCGAAGCTGCGCTACTCCCACAGCATGGTCAGCAGCGCCATCCGGACGAACAGCCCGTTGGTCGCCTGCCGGAAATACAGTGCGCGCGGGTCGGTGTCGACCTTCTTGTCGAGTTCCACGGTCCTCGGCAACGGATGCAGGATCATGGCGTCGGATTTCATCATCTTGAGGACGCTCGAATCGATCGTGTAGCGGCGCAGTTGCTCGCAGTTGGCGAGCCGGTCGGGGAGGATCCGCGTCTGGTAGACGACGTCCACCTCGCCGATCACCCTGTTGATGTCGGATTCCAGCGCGTACCAGGTGCCGTGCTCCTCCAGGTGCTCCAGGATGTCGGCCCGCATCTGCAGCTCGGCCGGGCTGACGAAGTAGATCTTCACCCGTTCGAACTTGCTCAGCAGGTAGGCAAGCGATCGGGCCGTGCGACCGCGGTCGAGCTCGCCGATGATCGCGATGCTGAGCCCCTCGAGACGCCGCTCGCGGTAGATCGTGTAGAGATCGAGCAGCGCCTGCGTCGGATGCTGGCCGCCGTTGCCGTCGCCGGCGTTGATCACCGGAACCGGCGACACCGCGGCGGCGCGTTTCGCGCCGCCCTGTTCCGTGTGCCGCAGCACGATGACGTCCGAGTAGCCGCCGATGATCCGGATGGTGTCCTCGAGCTGCTCCCCCTCGATCTCGGAGGAGAACATCTTCGCCTGCTCGGTCGCCAGGACCCGACCGCCGAGGCGGTGCATGGCCGCTTCGAATGAGAAGCGCGTCCGCGTGGACGGCGAGTAGAACAACGTCGCCATCACCCGGTGCTGGTAGTCGAGCGTCCCGCCGCGTGCGACGATCGGTTCCATGCGGCGCGTGCGATCGAACAGCTCCATCAGCAGCGGCACCGTGAACTGCTGCGATTCGACGACGTGTTTCAGACGCATGTTTCTCTCGTGCGACGTGCGAGGTGCGACGTGCGACGTGCGGTGCTTCGTGCGGCGTGCTTCGGCATTCGGTGCTCCGGGCACCTCGCACGGCACAGCGCACCTCGCACCGCGCACGTCGCACGTTGTGCCCGTCTACCTCGTAATGTGCGTCCCCGCCTTCCCCTGCATCGCCTCCGGGAGATGCTCGTAGGAGGTGATGATGACTTCGCGTCCCGGTCCTGTCCCCCGCAGAAACCGCAGCGCGGATTCGATCTTCGGTCCCATGTTCCCCGGCGGGAACTGTCCCGCCTGGTAGTCGCGCTCGATCTGCTCAACGGTGACGTGGCCGAGCCCCTGCTGCGTCGGTTTCCGGTAATCCCGGTAGACCCGGTCGGCATCGGTCGAGATGATGAAGTAATCGGCCTGCAGCCGGCAGGCGAGCAGCGCCGAGGCCCGGTCCTTGTCGATGACCGCCTCGATCCCGGCGAGGCCGCCGTTCTCGCGCACGACCGGGATGCCGCCGCCGCCCAGCGCGATGACGAGTGCGCCGCTCTCCATCGTGCGGCGGATCGACTCTTCCTCGACGATTTCAATCGGCTCGGGCGACGGCACGACCCGGCGGTACCCGCGCGCCGCGTCCTCGACGATGCTCCATCCGAGCTGCCGCACCCGCTCCTCGGCGTCGGCGCGCGAGTAGAAGGGCCCGATCGGCTTGGTCGGATGCCTCATCGCGGGATCATCGCGCGAGACGACCACCTGCGTGAGCAGCGTGACGACAGGGTGCCGCAGCCCCGCCGCCGCCAGCTCGTTGTGGAGCGACTGCTGCAGCAGGTACCCGATTTCGCCCTGCGTCGCCGCGTCGCAGACGTCGAGCGACTGCGCGTAGACCTGGTCGGACGCGCGCTCGGACCGCAGCAGCGCCGCGCCCACCTGCGGCCCGTTGCCGTGGGTGAGCACGACGCGCAGCCCGTTGCGGAAGAGCCCGACGATCGCCCGGGCCGTCCGCCGCGTGTTCGCCAGTTGCTCGGCGATGTCGCCCTTCTCGCCCGCCCGGATGAGCGAGTTGCCGCCGACCGCGATGACTGCCGTCTTTGCCACAAGAAGGTCCGAAGGCCAGAAGGTCCGCGCCCTCCGGCTTACTGCATAAGGCTCAGCATGATCGCCTTCTGTGCGTGCAGGCGATTCTCCGCTTCCTGGAACACGACCGAGCGCGGCGAGTCGATGACCTCGCTACTTACCTCTTCGCCGCGGTGCGCCGGCAGGCAATGCATGAAGATGGCGTCGGGCCTCGCCTTCGAGAAGAGCGCCCCGTTCACCTGGTAGGGCATGAAGATCTTCTTGCGCGCTTCCGCCTCGGCCTCCTGCCCCATGCTCGCCCAGACGTCGGTGTAGACGACATCGGCGCCGTGCAGTCCCTCGGCCGGATCGCCGGTCACGAGCAGCGTCGCGCCCGTCTTTCGTCCTTCTTCGCGCGTCCAGCGGACCGCGTCCTCGGCCGGCTCGTAACCCTTCGGAGTCACCACCGCGACATGTACGCCCAGGCGTGCGCCAGCGAACATCAACGAGTGCGCAACGTTGTTGCCGTCGCCGACGAAGGCGAGCTTGATCCCGTCGAGCCGCCCCTTTACCTCCTGCACCGTCAGGTAGTCGGCCATCGCCTGGCAGGGGTGGCTGTAGTCGGTCAGGCCGTTGATGATCGGCACATGCGCGTACTCGGCCATCTCCTCGACAATGCGGTGGGCGAAGGTGCGGATCATGATGCCCTGCGCCATCCGCTCGAGGTTGCGCGCGACGTCCGGGATCGATTCGCGCTTGCCCAGGTTGATCTCGGCGGGCGAGAGGTAGACCGAGAAACCGCCCAGTTGGTGGATGCCGACGTCGAAGCTGACGCGCGTGCGCAGTGACGGCTTCTCGAAGATCATCGCCAGCGCCTTGCCCTTCAGGGCCTCGCCGTACTGGGCCGGGCGCGCCTTGACGGCGGCGGCGAGGTCGAGCAGGTGCCGGATCTCCTCCGGGCTGAAATCGCGGATGGAAAGAAAATCATGCGACGTCATCGAGGCTCCCTGCGGACACACACGTGCGCGATTACACCCCCAGCCGCACCTTCCGGTCAAGTTTGCGAAGGATTTATGCGGGTTGGTGAATAATGTTCGGGTCGCGGCGGAAACGGCCCGAGGGGTGGCCGGCGGCCGCCGAAAGCGCATAAGTATGCGCCTTGTAGCAAGACTATGCAAACACCCGCCTTCGCTCGCTCGCACTCGCCGCGAGCTCCGGCGTGGCCTCGCCGTCGCTGCACGGAACGGTCACCGCGCAACGGAGTCGGGCTGGCGGCCCGCCCGCCGGCTCGTCGCCTACTGCGGAGGCCCCATCCGCCGGGGGCGCCGCCGCCGGCGCCGCGGACGGAACCCCGCACGGCCTGCCTCTCCCGTCTGGGCGCCTCGCGCCTGTTGCAACGCGCGCCAGTGCGCCGCCGCGTCCGGCGCGCCGCCGTGAATCTCCAGCCAGGCGAGTGCTTCGCCGAAGGCGCTGCGGCTCATGACGCTGCCGATCGCCCGCGGCGAGTTCGTCGCCTCGAACAGCCGCGGCTGGAGCACCAGCACCTGGCGCAGCCGTTCGATCTCGCGCCGCGGCATCGGCAGCACGCCGAGCGTCAACCGGCCCGGCTCGCGCATGGCAGGCAGATGCACCTCCGGGTCGGCCGGGGCGTGTCCCGGCCGGCCGGCGGCCGCTGGTGCGCCGCGCACGTGGAACATACGCGGCGAGAATCCCAGCGGCACGAGCAGGCTGCCGAGGAGGATCGCGTTGGTCAGCCGCTCGGGGCCGAATCGCCGGCGATAGCCGTCGAGCCGGGCGAGCGACTCCCACAGCGCGGGCGAGCAGGCGCGCTGCAACTCCGGCGTGATCCAGCCGAGCAGGCCGATCTCCGCCAGCCAGCGGAACGTGCGTTCCGCGGCGCCCGCGCGCAGGATCTTGTAGTACTCCTCGAGCAGGCGGGCCGGGGCACTGCGCGCGATGGCCGCGCCGTGGCCGCGGATCGCGTCGGCGACGGGGGGGTCGATCGTGAAATCCAGCCGCGCGGCCAGGGCGATCGCCCGCAGCATGCGGACGGGGTCCTCCTGGAAGCGCTCGGCCGGATCGCCGATCGATCGCACGACGCGTTCTTTGAGGTCCTCAAGACCGCCGACGTAATCGATAATGGAAAAGGTCGCGATGTCGTAGAACAGCGCGTTGATGGTGAAATCGCGGCGGAAGGCGTCTTCCTCGGGCGTCCCGAACGTGTTGTCGCGGTGGATCAGCAGGTCGCGCTCGCCGCCGTCGGCTTCCAGCTCGCCGGGTTCGTCGGCACCCGCGGAGACCTGCCGGCGGAACGTCGCCACCTCGATGATCTTCTGGCCGAACTTGACGTGAACCAGCCGGAAACGGCGTCCGATGATCCAGCAGTTGCGGAACAGGCGCTTCACCTGATAGGGATGCGCGGAGGTGCCGACATCGAAGTCCTTGGGTTGGCGGCCCAGCAGCAGATCGCGCACACTTCCGCCGACGAGGTACGCCACGTACTTGGCGTCCTTCAGGCGGTACAAGACCTTGAGCGCGTCCGGGTCGATATCGCGGCGGGAAAGCGCGTGCTCGGCGCGCGGGATGACGATCGGCTCCACCATTGACGGAGAATTATAACAAATGGCGGACGCACCAGCCAGCCAACTCCATCGTACACAAAGACTTAGGCGTCGCGCCGCGCCTGGCCCGCACGCGGCTCTGCTGTTTACGGTCCTGATGATCGTCGCTGCGCCGATACCCGCCGCCCCGGCGCAGCCAGACGCGCTGGCCCGCGCGAGGCTGTTCTACAACCAGCAGCAGTACGACCAGGCGATTGCGTCGGCGGAAAAGGCGGTTGGGATCCCGGCGCTTGCCGACAGCGCCCGGCTGGTCATCGGCCGGTCCTATCTCGAGCGCTTCCGTCAATCCGCGAACGCGGCGGATCTCGACGCGGGCCGCGCCGCGCTGCGCGGGGTCCGGGCCGCGATGCTGCCCCCGCGCGATCAGGCCCAGCTGCTCGTCGGTCTCGGCGAGGCGCTGTACCTCGACAACTCGTTCGGCCCGGCGGCCGAGATCTTCTCGAGCGTGCTGGGTAATTCGACCCCTGCCGATCTGCGCGAGACGGTGCTCGACTGGTGGGCGACCTCGCTGGATCGCCTCGCCCAGGAACAGCCACCCGACGATCGGGAAGAGGTGTACACGCAGATCGTGGGACAGATGGAGGACGAACTGGCGCGCGATGCGAGCTCGACGAGCGCCGCCTACTGGTTGGCCGCCGCCTCGCGCGGCGCGGGGAATCTCGACCGCGCGTGGTACGCGGCGGTCGCAGGCTGGGTGCGGGCCCTTCTTTCGCCACAGCGTGGCGTCGCCCTGCGCGCGGATCTCGATCAGCTGGTGCAGACCGCCATCATTCCCGAACGCGCGCGCACGATGGGTCCCGATCGCGACCGCGCGATCGCCGAGTTGCAGAAGGAGTGGGAGGCGGTCAAGGCGAACTGGAAATGACGAGGTCCGGAGTCCGGGTCCGGAGTCCGAAGTCGTTCGGGTCCGAGGGCTAGTCCTTGGCTTCCTTCCAGTTCTTTCCAATCCCGACATCGACGGTGATCGGCACGCGGAGCGTGACCGCGTGCTCCATGCGGTCGCGGACCAGATTCGCTACGGCCTGCGCCTCGGCTTCGGGCGCCTCGAACAGCAACTCGTCGTGGACGGTCAGGATCATACGCGCGGGCCGGGACGCGCCTGCGTTGCGCTCGTCGAGCGCGGCCTGGACGTCGATCATCGCCCGCTTGAGGATGTCGGCGGCCGTTCCCTGGATCGGCATGTTCACGGTGACGCGTTCGGCGGCCTGGCGCACCTGCTGATCGCGGCTGGTGAGGTCCGGCACCGCGCGCCGCCTCCCGAACATCGTCTTCACGACGCCCGACTGGCGCGCTTCCTCGATCGTGCGGTCGATGTAGGCGCGCACGCCGGGAAAGCCCGCGAAGTACGCGTCGATGAACTGCTGCGCTTCCTGCTGCGACACGCCGATGTCGCGCGCCAGCGTGAACGCCGTCTTGCCGTAGAGCAACGCGTAGTTGACGATCTTCGCCCGGCGCCGCAGCTCGTACTTGTCGATGCCGCTGTTCGGTCCGAACACCTTCAGCGCGGTCCGGTCGTGGATGTCGACGCCCTGGCGGAACGCGTCGGCGAGCGCCTCGTCGCCCGAGAGGTGCGCGAGCACGCGCAGCTCGATCTGCGAGTAGTCGGCCGAAATCAGGACGTGCCCTTCGTCGGCGATGAACGCCGCGCGAATCTCGCGTCCGAGCTCGGTGCGAATCGGGATGTTCTGCAGGTTCGGGTCGCTGCTGCTGAGCCGCCCCGTCGCCGCCACCGCCTGGTTGAAGCACGTATGGACGCGGCCGGTCTCCGGATTCACCAGCTGCGGCAGCGCGTCGATGTAGGTGCCCTTCAGCTTCTGCATCGCACGCCACTCGAGGATCTGGCGGGGCAGTTCGTGGACGAGCGCGAGTTCCTCGAGGACGTCGGCGGAGGTCGAAACCTTCGCGCGACGCTTCAACGGCTGCAGCTTCAGCTTCTCGAACAGCACTTCGGCGAGCTGCTTCGGCGAGTTGATGTTGAAGTGCTCGCCGGCCGCCCGGTAGATCTGCTCGGTGCGCGCCGCCAGCTCGCCCTCGATCCTGGCAGACAGCTGCGCCATCACCTGGCCGTCCAGCCGCACGCCCGCGCGTTCGATCTCCGCGAGCACGGGCACCAGCGGCATCTCGATCTCGCGATACAGGTGCTCGAGATCGTCCGCCGCCAGCAGCGGGCAGAGCCGGTCGGCCAGCTGCAGCGGCAGATCCGCGCGCTCGCCGGCGTAGTCCAGTACCGCCTCCGGCGGCAGGCCGCCGAGCTCGACGCTTTTCGTGCCGCGCCCGCAGACGTCCTCCTCGGAGAGCGCCTTGTAACTCAGATGCTCGAGCGCCGCATCCTCGATCGGGTGGCCCGAGCGCGTGGCGTCGAGCAGGTAACTGGCGATCATCGTGTCGCACTCGAGCCCGCGCACCGTGACGCCGAGCCGCTCCAGCAGGACCAGGTCGATCTTGAGATCGTGGCCGACCTTCGCGATGCCGGCGTCTTCGAAAACGGGGCGCAGGCGATCGAGCACGCCGGCGCGGTCCAGCGTGACGTTGCTGCCCAGCATCCCGACCAGCCGGTGTCCGATCGGGATGTAGCGGGCCCGGTGCGGCGAGGTCGACAGCGCGATGCCGACAACATCCGCGCGCATGGCGGCCGGGGCGCTCTGCAGCACGCGGAACGAGAAACGGCCGGCGCTCCTCACCCGGTCGACGATCGCGTCGAGGTCCTCGAGCGATTCGACCAGCCCGTAATCCCTGGGAATGTCGGCGGCGGTCGGCGCGAACTCCTTCAGCAGCGATCGGAAGCCGAGAGACGAGAAGATCTCGAAGCACCTCTCGCGCGACGGTCCCCGGTACCGGAGCGCCTCGAGGTCCACCTCGATCGGCACGTCGGTGCGGATGCGCGCGAGTTCGCGGCTCTGCCGTGCCTGGTCTGCCTGGGCGAGCAACGCTTCGCGGTAGCGCTTCTGCGGCAGTTCACCGGCGCGCGCGAGGAGCTCTTCGAGCGAACTGTAGGCCGTCACGAGATCGCGAGCGCCCTTGTCACCGATACCCGTGACGCCCTTGATGTTGTCGATCGCGTCGCCCGTGAGCGCCAGCACGTCGACCACGCGCTCGGGCGGCACGCCGAAGCGCTCGATCACCGCCGCGGTGTCGTACCAGATGCCCTCGTCCCGCGGGTTGAACACCTTCACGCCGCCCGCCTCCACGCGGCGCTCATCCGTCCGCGCTCCGGCGAGGCCTCGCCGCGGCTCGCCGGCATCGAGCGCGAGCGGAGGCGGGTCGCGCACGAGCTGCAGCATGTCCTTGTCGCTCGTCACGATCACCACGTCGTAGCCGGCCTGCGTCGCCCGCACCGTGATCGTGCCGATGACATCGTCGGCCTCGTACCCCTCGGCGTTCACGATCGGCACACCCATCGCCTCGCACGCGGCGTGCACCCAGGGAATCTGCCGGGCCAGATCGTCGGCCATCGGCGCGCGGTTGGCCTTGTAGTCGGTGGCGAGCGCCTTGCGGAAGGTCGGCGCGGCAAGGTCGAACGACGCGACGATGAACTGCGGGTGCTGCTCGTTGAAGAGCTTCCGCAGCATCGTGACGAAGATGTAGACGGCATTGGTCGGCCGCCCCTGCGCGTCGTGCAGCGGCGAGCCCTCGGCAGTGCGGATCGGCGCGTGATACGCGCGGTGCATCTGCGAGCTGCCGTCGATGAGGAAGAGCGTCGGTTTACTGGCGGGCATCGAAGGAAGTCAGTATATCATCTGCCATCATGCCGGTTGCGCGTCCTCATCCGCGATCGAATCGAGCCAGGCGGCTGAAGGTGACGGCCCTCAGCGCCTGCGTCGTCCTGGCGATCATCGGAGCGCTTCTCGGCCTTCGAAGCCCGCAGCTGCACCAGTACGAATACCAGGAAGACCTGTACCTGTCGCTCGACGGCAGCGCCTCGGTGTTCGTCAGCGCGTCGCTGCCGGCGCTGGTCGCGCTGCACGGCATGGATCTCCCGATCGATCCGCGCAGCCTCGTCGATCGGACGCAGATCCGGAAGCTGTTCGGTGGACAGGGCGTCGAGGTGTCGGCCATCCGCACCTGGCGGCGGTGGGGACGGCGCTTCGTCACGGTGCGCCTCGACGTGGCGGACGTGCGGCGATTTCCGGGCGTGCTGCCGTTCTCGGGCGACGTCTTCGAGTTCGGACGCGCGCGGTCCGGCTACCGGCTGGTCGAACGCCTCGGTCCTTCGGTCAACCGGCCGGTCGGCCCGGTGGGATGGGACGGCAACGAGCTGGTCGGCTTCCGCTGGCACATCCCGAGCCGCATCGAGAGCAGCAACACGCGGCCGGAGAACTTCCTGCGCGGCAACATCCTCGTGTGGGAGCAGCCGCTCACGAAGCGCCTCGCCGGCGCGCCGCTCACGATGGAAGTCGAGATGCAGCCGCAGTCGATTCTCTACAGCGCGCTGTGGCTGTTCGGCGTCAGCGCGATCAGCGCGCTCCTCGTCATCGCGGTGCTGCTGTGGTGGGTGATTCGGCAGGGCAAGCCGCCGGTTGCGGTAACCAAGAACTGAGGAGCTACTCGCTGCTCCCCGTTATCTTCAGATCCTGACTCTTCGTATCTCCCTCCTGCAGCATGACGCGAGAAGCGCCGGCGCGCAGCTGCTGCAGCAGCTCCGGGTCGTACCACTCGCCCTGGTCCACATCGTCTACGGCGCGCACCAGGTATTCGCCCGGCGGCAGGCCACGGAGGGTGTACGTGCCGTCCTTGTCGGGCCGTCCCGCCTGGATGAAGCGGGACATCGGACGCCACAGGTTCGAGTCGGCGGGAAACGCGATCACCGTGTAATCGGCAAGCACCTGACCGTTCTCGTCGACAACGGCGCCGGTAAGAGTGGTCGCCTTGTCCGTAACCATGATGGTGAGACGTCCCCCGGTTTCGCTCGGCTTGAAATCGACCATCTCGTCGGTAACGTCGCGGCTATCGAGGAACACGGCTTTCAGTGTCCACGCCTGCGGCAGTCCGGATACGCGGACCATTCGACTCCCGCCCGGGACATTCGCGATGCTGAACGATCCGTCCTGACGGGGCGTGGCATTCATCTGCCCGCCGACCATCGGCAGCGAACTGCTGCTCGGCGTCCACAGGCCGATGCGCACGCGGCTGATGTCCTGCGCCGATGGCGTCGTCGCGCCGTCGAAGGTTACCTGCCCGGTTACCGTCATGCCGGCGGCGAGGACAAGGCTGACGTCGGAGACGAGCGGGCCCGATACCGACAGCGGCTGAACCGCGTAGGAATCCTGCTGGCCGCCGCGCCCCCCGCCCCCGCCGCGCCCACCGGCCCCGCCCCGCGCGATCGCAAGGTAGCGACCGGGCGGCACGTTGAGGATCGAAAACGTCCCGTCACGGCCCGCGCGCGCGGAGTAAGTCTGGCCGCTCACGCCGCGCGTGTCGTCCGGCACCAGCATCACGGTTGCGCCCGCGGCCGCGCCACCGAGGACGATGCCGGTAACTCGGGCGGCGGTGACGAGTTGGAGCGTGAAGTCCACGCCCGCGACTTCTTCGCTGATCGGCACGGTGATCGGCGTCGCGTCGGACAATGCCGCGACGCCCGGGTAATACGTTGGCGCGTAGGTCAGACCGACGGCGGCGTCGGGCGAGTTCGACTCCAGGCTGATCGTCAACCCGCCCCGCCCGCCTGGCTCCATCATCATGCGCATCGCCCCGATGTCGGCAGGCTGCGCGGTCGCCGACACGAAATAGGTTCCAGGCGGCACGCCGTGGATGCGGAAGATTCCGCGGTCGTCGGTTTCGGCGGCGCCGCCCGGCTCGATCCGCCGGTCGCCCTGCACGAACCGGTACCGCAACGCGCGGATGCTCGCGCGGACCAGCGGTTCGCCGTCCTGATCGACCACCCGCCCGGTAATCGCCGAGCCGCGCGGCAGGCGGAAGTCTATGTCGCGGACGCGCTGCCCATCGCGGACCTCGATCGGACGCCCGGCGCGAAGCGGACGCCGCTGGCCAAAGTTGACGAGGATGTAGCCGGCCTTCGACGCCGACAGCGTGTAGTGACCGGCGGGCAGTTCCGGTAATTCGAAGGCGCCGTTTTCGTCGGTCATCGTGACGCGGCCGTCAGCGACCTCGGGCGCCGTCGCGGTCACGCGCACGAGGCGCAGCGGCCGGCCGGAGTCGGCCGCCACCACCCGTCCGAGAATCGACGCGGTGCCCCGCTGCACGACGGCCGGTCGCTGGCGATCGCGCGCGGCGCCGCCGACCTGCGCAAGGGCAGAAGACGACACCGCGAGCACTGCAAGGATGAACAGCAGCCGGGATCGCACTCGCATCGGCGGAATTATCGCTCAACTTCGGCGCGGGCGGCAGGGTAGGCGTTTCGCGCCCACGGAAGTTCCCGCGCGGTCGGGCGGGGCAGTGCGAAATTGGGCCAGGCCCGTTGGCGGTGGACCGGGGGCTGGGCCCGACCCAATTTCCTGGCCGGCAGCGGGGAGGTGCGCCGCCGGCCAACCTTTTAGAACTTGGTCAGGAACTGCTCGACGCGCTGCCGCCGCTTGTCGGCTCTCTGCTCGAAGCGCGCCAGCAGGTCGTCGGCCTTGCTTCGCTGGTCCGGCTGGAGCACGTCGCTGAAGATCTTCGCGCGCAGCTGCGCCCTCAACCGGGCGCCCTTCAACTCGACCGCCGACACCTGGTTGACCGCCGCCGCGATTGCGTCGTCGTTGCCGCCGGCAATCGCCTGGCGCAGCGCCTTCCTCGCCGCGAACCGTTCGTCGACGAGCGCCTTGATGTCGTCCCTGCGGCCCTTGACGATATCCTTGATCTGCTGCTTCTGCTGCGCCGTCAGGTTCAGCTGCCGGCCGATATGGTTGAGCGCGATGAAGCGCCGGAATCCAAAGCTGTGACCCTTGCCCGACCACGTCCCGGGCGTCTGAGCCCAGACCACCGCCGCGGTGGCAATCCCGACGAGCAGCGCCAACGCGGCCGCGAATCCCAGGAGCCTGTTTGTCCGCATTTTTCCTGCTCCTTTTTACTCAGTATGACTTTTGGGTTGTGTCAGGGCGGTGGCGGAATTGTGACACTACTGTGAATCCCGCACTGTGAGAAAATCGACGTGATGACCGATTCCCCCCTTCTCCTCGTCGTCGAAGACGATGCGCACATTCGCGACCTGGTCGTGCTGCACCTGCAGCTCGAGGGATTCCGGACCCTGACGGCCAACGATGGCCGCGAGGCGCTTCGCGCCTTCGCGGAGAACGACGTCGATCTCGTCGTCCTCGACCTGATGATCCCGTTTCTCGACGGCCTCACCGTCTGTCGAGCCATCCGGCAGGGTTCGACCAACAACGACGTCCCGATCCTCATCCTCACGGCGCGGCGCGAGGAAACCGACAAGGTGCTGGGTCTCGAGAGCGGCGCCGACGACTACCTGACCAAGCCGTTCGGCGTGCGCGAACTCGTGGCGCGGGTGCGGGCGCTGATGAGGCGGCGCCGGCCGATCGCCGTGCCGGCCGCTGCACCGGTCGGCGCCGCGGTGGCGGCAGCCGACACGCGGGTGGCGGTGCCGCCCGACCTGCCGATCGCGGGCCCCGGTCCCGGGCCCGAAC
>Ga0316624_10000508_pt1 | contig 13198 bp, 7 predicted proteins | sample OWC_Aug_N3_C1_D5_FD_207657 | JGI IMG/M metagenome (GOLD analysis project Ga0316624, IMG submission 207657) | Wetland soil microbial communities from Old Woman Creek delta, Ohio, United States - OWC_Aug_N3_C1_D5_A | ecosystem: Environmental > Terrestrial > Soil > Wetlands | place: USA: Ohio... | reverse complement strand
CCGCGCCAGCATCGGCCAGATCCTGCAGACCCTGCACCGCCGCCCCAACCGGCTGCCCTACATCGTCGCCAGTGTCGCCGCCGCCGTCTGGGCGGCCGGGGCGCTTGCAACAATCATTCTCTATTGGCCCGAACTGCAGGGCGTACTGGCGGCCCCGCGCACCAGCCTCGCCGCCGTCATCGCCATCGCCGTCGCCATCGGCGCGCCCATCGTCACCTTCTACGTGCTTGCCCACATGTTCCGCCGCTCGCAGGACCTGCGGCTGGTGGCCGAGTCCATGGCCGAGGTGGCGATGCGGCTGGCGCAGCCGGAGACCGCGGCACGCGAGTCGATCGTGACCGTCGGCCAGGCCATCCGCCGCGAAGTCGCCGCCATGGGCGACGGCGTCGAGCGGGCGCTGGCGCGCGCCGCCGAGCTGGAAGCGCTGGTGCACAACGAAGTCTCCGCGCTCGAGCGCGCCTATAACGACAACGAGGTGCGCATCCGCGATCTGCTCAGCGAGCTGTCGAGCCAGCGCGAAACGCTGGTCAACCAGGCCGAGCAGGTGCGCAACGCCATCGCCAGCGTGCATCTCGATCTTTCCCACGACATCACCTCGGTCGGCGACCTGGTGGCCGAGAAGGTCAACGAAGTGGCGCAGCGCGTCACCCGCTCGCTCACCGAGAAGGGCGAACACATCACGCTGGCGCTCGGTCATGCCGGCGATTCCATGATCGACGCGCTCACCGAGCGCGGCTCGACCTTGCTCGAGCGGCTGGAGAGCACCAGCGACCGTGCCACCACGGCCATTTCCTCGGCCAGCGAGCGGCTCACCGACAGCCTCAATTTCAAGACCGAACACGTGCACGACGAGTTCGCCGAGCTCGCCGCGCGCTTGCAGCAAATGATGAGCGCGCGGCTCGACCAGGTGGCGCAGGGCTTCGCGCAGCGCGCCGCCCAGACCATCGAAAGCATGGGCAGCCGTTCGCAGGCCTTCACCGAAACGCTCACCGACACCGGCGCGCGCATGGCCGAAACCATCTCGGCCCGCGCCGATGAAGTAAATTCGACACTGCGCTCGACCGGCGACTCGCTGGTGCTCGACCTGTCGCTGCGCGGCGGCGACGTTGTTTCCAAGCTGGAGCAGACCGGCCAGCGCATCACCGATACCATGATCACCCGCAGCAACGCGGTGGCCGAAACCTTCCGCGAGAACGCCGAGGCGCTGGCGCAGGCGCTCAACAGCCGCGGCGAGTCGGTGAAGGACATGCTGTCCGCGCGCCTGCAGGCCTTCGAGGACATGTTCAATCACGGCGGCACCGAGTTGACGGAAAAGATTTCGCGCGACTCCACGACGCTCGGCAATCTCATCACCAGCCACATCGCCGAATTCGACCGCACCGTTAAGGTCTATGGCGGCGAATTGGTCGAGCGGCTCGGCCAGCGCACCCAGGACGTCTCCGAGGCTATGCGCAATTACCTCGACACGTTCGACCAGCGCGTCACCGACAAGTCCACCACCGTCTCCGGTGCGCTTGACCAGCGGCTTTCGCAGTTCGAACAGGATCTCGACGCGCGCGTCGCCGGCCTTACCGGCAATCTGACCGTCGGCAGCAAGCAATTGGTCGATACGCTCGACCAGCGCATCGGCGAGGTGTCCAGCACCATCACCACGCGGGGCAGCGAGGTCGCCGACGCCATCAGCGCCAAGGCCGGCGAGATCGATCAGACCCTGGGCGCGCGCGCGCTCGAGGTCGCCAACAATCTCGACAGCCGCATCGGCCGCTTCGAGGAGCTGCTGGTCGGCCGCGCCGAAACGGTCACCAGCCAGATCGAGACCCGCACCCAGGCCGCCGCCGACCTGTTGAACGCCCGCATGGAGCAGCTCAGTCAGTCGATCCAGTCGAACGCGACGGAGGCCGAACGCTCGCTCGGCCAGCTCGCGATCGCCACCAGCGATGCCATCCGCGTTTCCGCCAGCGAGGCCGAGCGCACGCTCAAGGGCGCGAGCGACGAGATCGCCTCCAGCTTCATCGGCAAGGCCGAGGAAATCGCCAACGAAGTCAGCGAACGCGCCCGCGAGATGACCGCCGTGCTGTCCGACCGCAGCGGCGGCGTGCTCGACGCCATCACCGTCAAGGGCCAGCAGTTCGCCAGCGACGTCGGCGCCGCCACCGAACAGGCGATCCGCTCGATCGAGGAAAAGGGCTTCGCCTTCACGCGCTCGATGCTCGACAACAGCGGCGAGATCACCCGCATGATCAACAGCGCGGGGGAAGCGGCCTCCAACGTGGTCAACCGCACCTTCAACGAGTTGCACGAGACCGCGCAGCGCTCGATCGAGCAGTCCAAGCAGACCGCCACCGCCAGCGTCAGCGAGATGATGGAGACGCACAACATGCTGCGCTCCGACACCACCGCGTTGTTCGAGCGGCTGCGCGAGGCCAACATCATGCTGCAGGAAGTGCTTTCGGGCGCCCACGAGAACATGAGCGCGCTCGAGAACACGCTGATGCTGCGCGTGTCGGAATTCGTCAACGCCATGAACGAGGTCACCGGCACGACCGCCGACGCCACCACGCGGGTGGAAGGCACCATCGCCAATTTCAGCAACGTCACCGCCCGCGTCGTCACCGATCTCGGCCAGCTGGCCACGCAGTTCGACAGCCACGGCCGCGACCTCGCCAAAGCGGTGGATTTGATCGACCAGAGCAACCAGCGCACCGAAAGCACGATCAACGAGCGCCGCGTGGCGCTCGACTCGCTCGTCTCCACGCTCGACATCCGCACCGAGGACCTCGACCAGCGGCTCAAGCGCTTCGCCGGCTTGCTCGACGAATCGCTGGAAGCCGCGTCCGCGCGCGCGCGCGACGTCGCCCGCGTGGTGTCGGAATCGAGCGCGGAGGGCAGCCGCGCCATCGCCGAGCAGTACGAGCGCGTGCGCGAGCATGCCGAGGACGAGCGCCGCCGCACCACCGAGACCATGCACGACGTCTACCAGCAGGCATCCGGTGACACCCACGCGATGCTGCAGGAGGCGAGCGACCGCTTCGCCGAGGTGCTGCAGGGGATGAAGCAAATGACCACCGAGATGCAGCAGGAGCTGGAGGCGACCCGCGCCGAGCTGCATCGCGGCGTGTTCGAGCTGCCGCGCGAAACGGCCGAGAACGCCGCGCAGATGCGCCGCGTCATCGTCGATCAGATCGAGGCGCTGGCCGAGCTCAACCGCATCGTCGCCCGCCACGGCCGCAGCCTCGACGCGGTTGAGCCGGTGCGCCGCGCAAGCACGCGCGAGGAGCCGACGCTCGCCGTGGTCGGCGGCCGCAGCGAAATTCCGCGCGGCGCTCCGCCGCCGCCGCGCGGCGAGGCCGGCGGCTTTGCGCCGCCGCGCCGCCCCGAAGCGCCTTCCCTCAGCCCGGCGCCGGCCGGCACCGGCAGCCGCGGCTGGCTCAGCGATCTGCTCACCCGCGCCTCGCGCGAGGAGGAGGAGCCGGCGCGCGAGTTGCCGCGCGAGAGCGCGCGTGAATTCCCGCGCGAGAGCGCACGGGAGTTGCCGCGCGAAAGCGCGCGCGAGCCGGCGCGCGGGGGCGAGGAGCGCACGCCGCGACATACCATCGAGTCGTTGGATTCGCTGTCGGTCGACATCGCGCGCATGATCGATCACGACGCCGCCGCCGACCTGTGGGACCGTTACAAGCGCGGCGAGCGCAACGTCTTCACCCGCCGGCTTTACACGCTGCAGGGCCAGAAGGCGTTCGACGAGATCCGCAGGAAGTACCGTGCCGACCGCGAGTTCAAGCAGACGGTCGACCGCTACATCAGCGAGTTCGAGCGGCTGCTCGACGAGGTCTCGCGCGACGACCGCGGCCAAGTGGTGGCGCGCACCTATCTCACCTCGGAGACCGGCAAGGTCTACACCATGCTGGCGCACGCGGCCGGCCGCTTCGACTAGCGCATGATCCCGAAAAGTGGGAACCGGTTTTCGGAAAAGATCATGCGCACGCAAAATGTTAAGGACGTGCCGCGGTCCAATCTACAGGACTCGGGCTTTAAAGCGCTGCTTGCCGATTGAACAAACTTTGGGCGCGGCCCGCCATACGGGCCACCGTTTCGAGTATTTTCGGCCGGCAAAAGCGGAAATTCGATTTGCCAGCGACCGCCAACTAGCGGATAGTACCGGCCTATCGGCGCCGCGGACCGGGGGTGACGCGGCGTTCGTTCTATAGGCTTTGGTCAAGTTGCGCCGTCACCGACAAGAATAACAGGCGGCGCGGAGGTGTTATTCAGGCGTCGACTGGCGCCAATGACAATCGGCTACTTCTGGGAGGAAAAGCCATGCGCAAACGCGTACTTTCGACGCGTGCTCTCGTTGCACGCGGCCTGACGGCGGGACTGTTCGCAGCATTTACATTTGGCCTTGTGGGGCTGTCGGCCACGACGGCGTCGGCGCAACAGCCGAAAGATATCCGCTGGGGCACCGGTCCCGTCGGCTCGGTCGGCCACAAGGCGCTGGTGGTGCTGGCCGATCTCCTGAACAAAGAGATGCCGGATTACCGCATCACCGTTCTGCCGATGCCCGGCGCGGTGATGACCGTGAAAGGTTTCGCCACCAACCAGATCGACGCCTATTACGGCTCCGACGACGCGCTGCGCGAGTTCGCCAGCGACGCCGGCCGCTTCAAGGGCTTCAAGGCCAACGTGAAGCGCGAGCCCGTGCAGTCGATGTGGATGTTCACGATCGACGTTGGACTAGCGATCAAGGCGAGCAACCGCGACAAGATCAAGAGCTGGGCCGATTTGACCGGCAAGAAGGTCTATACCGGCCCGCTGCCGTTCGACACCCGCCTGCATCTCGAGAATGCGATGGCGACGGTGGGCGTCAAGCACATTTACACGCAGGTCGACCTGTCGACGGTGGGATCGCAACTCGATGCCGGCTCGATCGACGCAACGATCGTTTACTACGGGGGTGGCGTCGTGCCCGCTCCGTGGCTCTCGCAGGCGTCGCTCGCGGTCGACTGGGCCGGACTCAATCCCAGCCCGAAGGAACTCGCCGAGTTGAAGGCCAAGGGTTTCGCCATCAACGAAGCCGATGCCAAGACCATCAGCAGGAACGATATTCACGTCAATAAGCTGACGCTGCTGCCGTTCTACTGGGGCTTCGACATCGGCATGAATATGTCGGCCGACGACGTCTACAAGATGCTGACGATCGTCGACAAGAACGCCGACAATCTCGCCAAGCTCGATGGCGACTTCGCGCAAATCGCGCACGGCCAGTTCGCCGCGTTCCAGAAGCGCGCGCTCGAGCACAGCTGGAACCTCGTCCCGATTCATCCCGGCCTTGCCAGGTTCCTGAAGGAAAAGGGTGAATGGGATCCAAAGTGGGATTCCAAAGTCGCCACGATGTAATTGCGTATCGCAATGCAAAGGAAATCTGAGGCGGGTGCAGCGATGCGCCCGCCTCACGGGCGAATGGTGCCGAAAAGCGGGAACCGGTTTTCGGAAAAGATTATGAGAAAGCGAAGTTCATCCTGACCATGGGTCCAGCATGACCGATACGACCTCTAAACGGCCGCCAGTCCTCCTCGACGTCATCTACTACGCGGTGTCGATCTCGTTATTCCTGGTCATTTTCTGGTACTACTGGACCGGCATAGGCGGGCCCACGCTGCTCGCCATGACGCTCATTCCCGTCGTCTATGTAATGTTCACGCTACAGGCGTTGCGCGACAACGAGTTCTATCCGGCTTTGCCGCCGGCCGCCAATTATGTCATCGCGTTCGCCTACTGCGCATTTTCGTTTTACTGCGCCTACTACATGAACACGGAATACATCCCGCTCGGCACCGAGCGCGCCGGCGCCTGGAACACGACCGATATGATCATGGGCGGCGTGATGACGCTGCTGATCATGGAATATGCGCGCAAGCGCCACATGCCGCTGTTCATCCTCAACATAATCCTCATCGTCTACGCCGTGTACGGCAACTACGTGCCCGGCATGTTTTATCACGCCGGCCTCTCCTGGGAGCGCCTGGTCACGGCGAACAGCGTCGAGGTGGCGACCGGCATCTTCTCGCGCTTGCCGCAGATCGCGCTGACGACGGTTGGTTCGTTCCTGCTCGTGCTGAGCCTGCTGCGCGGCTTCGGCTGCATCGAGTCGCTGCTGCGCGCGACCAAACGCGTCGCGTTTCGCTCGGCGCACGCCATCCCGCAGTCCGCGGTGGTCGGCTCGATGTGCGTCGGCATGGTGAGCGGCTCGGGCGCCGCCAACGCCATCACCATCGGCTCGGCGACGATCCCGGCGATGATCGGCTCCGGTATCCCGCCGGCGACGGCGGCGGCGATCGAGTCGGCCTCCTCGCTCGGCGGCCAGTTGATGCCGCCGGTGATGGGCATCGCGGCCTTCCTGATGGCCGAATTCCTTGGCGTCGATTATTTCGACGTGGTGGCGCGCGGCTGGGTGCCGGCGCTCATCTATTACGCGACCGTCAGCACCTCGGTCTATCTGCTGGCGATTCAATTCAAGACGCGCATCGTCATCACGAAAACGGATGGCCTGGCCTGGCGTGACGTGGTCAACCTCGTTGCTTTCGTGACCACCGTCGGCGGCCTGGTCGGCCTCATGGCGGTGCTGTTCCTCGCGCCGATGTTCGCCGCGCTCTACATGTTTTGCATCGTCGGCAGCGTCCTGTGCGTGATCCATGTGGCCGAGTTGCTGCGCACCAAGCAGTGGACGTTCGCCAAATTCATCAAGCCGATCAGGGTATTCCTCGACGCCTATATGGACATGGTCTGCGATCTGGCGCTGTTACTCGCAACCCTGTCCATCATGACCGCGGCGCTCGTCATCACCGGCGTGCCGACCAAGCTCGGCGCCCTGCTGATCGCGGCCGCGGGTGTCAATATGGCGGCCATGGCCTTCATGGCTTTCATCTTCGGCGCCATCCTTGGCACCGGCCTGCCGCCGGCGCCGACCTACATCCTGGTTGCGATCGTGATTGCGCCGCCGATGATCCAGGCCGGCGTTAATCCGTGGGTGGTGCATTTCTTCGCGTTCTTCCTCGCGGTGTTCGGCGAACTCACGCCGCCCACCTCGCTGGTCGCCGCCGTCACCGCGAAGATCGCCGACGCATCGTTCTATCGCGTGCTGAACAGGGCGATGCAAATCTGCGTCTCCCTGTTTACGCTGATGGTTGCGGTGTTCGTGCATCCGGAACTGGTGGTGAAGCCGGGCATCGAGCAGCTTGCTTCGGCGCTCTTGGTCTGCATTGCGACCATCGGAGTGTCCTTCAGCTTCCAGGCCCGATTCAGCGATAACCGCGTCATCGACCTCACCATCCGATGCGCCCTGTTTGCCTCCGCGATGGTCGCGCTGTGGGTGCGGGATTACACCATCGCCACCGCGGGAACCTTGCCCGTGTTGGGGCTCATCGCCTACTGGATCCTGTTCCGGCGCAAGCTGGAAATCGGCGAACCCGAGGTGGTCGAGCTCGATGCAGCGGCGCTGGGGCCGGCGACCATCGGCAGCGGCGCGCTCGGCACGATGCAATAGGCTATAGGCGGGCGGCGTTACGGCCGCGCCGCCTCCGCCGCTTGCCCGGCGCGCGAGCGCTTGCCGCGGAAGTATGCCTTCAGCCAGGGATGTTCGGAGGCCAGCATGGTCTCCATGGTGCCGGCCGCAATCACCTTGTGATCGGCGAGCACCGCGATGCGGTCGCACACCGTGTGCAGGCTGTCGAGATCGTGGGTGACCATGAACACGGTGAGCCCCAAGGTGCGCTGCAGCGTGGCGATCAGTTCGTCGAAATCGCCGGCGCCGATCGGGTCGAGGCCGGAGGTCGGCTCGTCGAGGAAGACGATCTCGGGATCGAGCGCCAGCGCGCGGGCGAGCGCCACGCGCTTGGTCATGCCGCCGGACAGCTCGGCCGGAAACTTGTCCAACACGCTGGCGTCGAGCCCCACCATCTCGAGCTTGGCGACCGCCAGCTCGTTGAGCAGCTCTTCCGACAGTTCGAGATATTCCCGGATCGGGAATTGCAGATTTTCCCGCACCGACAGCGAGGAAAACAGCGCGCCCTGCTGGAACAGCACGCCCCAGCGCCGCTCGACCGCAGTCCACTCGGCATCGGAGGCCGCGGCGGAATCGACACCCAGCACCGCGATCTTGCCCGCGCGCCGCGGCAACAGGCCGATGATGGTGCGCATCAGCACCGACTTGCCGGCGCCAGAGCCGCCGACGAAGCCGAGGATCTCGCCGCGATAGACGTCGAGATCGACATGGTCGAGCACGATATGGTCGCCGAAGCCGACCACCAAATCGCGCACCGCGATGACGATTTCCTTGCCGTTGCCGACCGCCATCGCTCACATCCCGATCGAGGCGAAGAAGATGGCGAACAGGCCGTCGAGCACGATCACCAGGAAGATCGATTCCACCACCGAGGCTGTGGTCTGCAGGCCGAGCGATTCCGCGCTGCCCTTCACGTTCAGCCCTTCCATGCTGGCCACCACGCCGATCACCAGCGCCATGAACGGCGCCTTGATGATGCCGACCTCGAAATGATCGATCGAGATCGCCTCATGCAGCCGCTGCAGGAAGATGTCGGGGTCGATGCCGCCGTATAGCCAGCACACCAGGCCGCCGCCGTAGAGTGCGGCCAGCGAGCCCATGAAAGTCAAGATCGGCACGCCGATCACCAGCGCAAGAACGCGCGGCAGGATCAGGACCTCGATCGGATCGAAGCCCATGGTCTGCAGCGCATCGATCTCCTCGCGCATCTTCATGGAGCCGAGCTCGGCCGTGTAGGCGCTGCCCGAGCGGCCGGCCACCATGATGCAGACGATCAGCACGCCGAGCTCGCGCAGCACCAGGATGCCGACCATGTCGACGACGTAGATGTCGGCGCCGAACTTGCTGAAATGGAATATGCCCTGCTGCGCGATGATGCAGCCGACCAGGAAGGTGATGAGCAGCATGATCGGCACGCCGCGCCAGCCGACATTGTCGAGCTGGTGCACCATCGAGGTGAAACGGAAGCGGCGCGGATGCGCCGCCACGCGGCCGAGCGCGATCCCGATCGCGCCCAGCATGTTGACGAAGGCGGCGAATACCTCGGTCGCGGCCGACGCGCTTTTACCGATGGCGGCGAGCCCGCTGGCAATCCGGTTGGGCCGGTAAGCGGCCGGCTTTTCCAGCTTGACGCCGTGCACCTCGTCGACCAGCGCGCGATAGTTTTCGTTGAGCCCTTCCACCTTGGTGGCGCAGCCGCGCGCCGAGAAAGAGCGCACCAGCCGCTCCAGCAGCCAGGCGCCGAAGGTGTCGAGCCGCTCGATTTTGGCCATGTCGATATTGACGGCGTTGATGGCGCCGCCACGCTGGGCTTCGGCCGCGATGCTGGCTTCAAGCCGGCGTGCGTTCTTGGCGGTCCAGGCGCCGGTGCCGGTGAGCTTGAGCCGCCCGCCATCGGCGCTGACTTCGAGCAATGTGTCGGTCACGTGAGGACTCCGAATCCGGGTTCCGCTGCTTGGCGGTTTGCGCTCTATTTGGCGCGCGCGCCATACTTGACCATTGCACGCGAACCTGTCGAGGGTTCCGCCAGGCCGCCCATGGATACCCCCCTGACCCTCACCCTCGCCGTCGAGCGCTGGCCGATTCGCGGCGCCTTCACCATCAGCCGCGGCGCCAAGACCGAGGCGGTGGTGGTGGTCGCCGCGCTTTCCGACGGCAGGCATCTTGGACACGGCGAATGCGTGCCCTATGCGCGCTACGGCGAAAGCGTCGAGAACGTGACCGCCGCGCTCGAGGCCTTGCGCCCCCGACTCGCCGCCGGGCTCACCCGCATTGGCTTGCAGGCGGCGATGCCGGCGGGCGCCGCGCGCAACGCGCTCGATTGCGCGTTCTGGGACTTAGACGCGAAGCGCAGCGGCCGTCCGGTGCACGAGCTTCTAGGGCTGCCAGCGCCGCGCCCCGTCACTACCGCCTACACGATCTCGCTCGGCTCGCCGGCTGTCATGGCCGAGGCCGCCGCCAAGGCTGCCGGCCGCGCGCTGCTCAAGGTGAAGCTCGGGGGCAATGATGATGGCGGCGATCCCGAGCGAATCGCGGCGGTGCGCGCGGCCGCGCCCAAGACGACGCTGATCGTCGACGCCAATGAGGGCTGGAACGAAGGCAGCCTCGCCGCCAATTTTGCCGCCTGCGCTCAGGCCGGCGTGCAGCTGATCGAGCAGCCGTTGCCGGAAGGACGCGACCAGGCGCTGGCGCGCATCACGCGACCGATCCCGGTCTGCGCCGACGAAAGCGTCCGCGGCCTTGCTTCGCTGCCCGCCCTCGTCGGCCAATATGATGCCGTCAACATCAAGCTCGATAAAGCCGGCGGACTGACGGAAGCCCTGGCAATGGTCGCGGAAGCCGAGCGGCTCGGCTTTACGCTCATGCTCGGCAGCATGGTGGCGACCTCGCTCGCCGTGGCGCCGGCCATGCTGGTCGCGCAGAAGGCGCGCTATGTCGATCTCGACGGGCCGCTGCTGCTGGCCAAGGACCGCGCGCCAGGCCTCGTCTACCGCGACAGCCTGGTCTTTCCGGCCACGCCCGCGCTTTGGGGCTAAGGGGATACCTCCCGTCCGCTTGACCTCCATCAATGCAAGACCGCGCCGTTCCGGCCATTGATCTCAGCCATGTCCTCGAACCGCGTTTCGCAGCCTGTGCCGAATACATCGCTCGTCGCCGAGCGCCTGCTGGCGCATGCCCGGCTGTGCGAGCAGATCGCGCAAGCGTCCCGGAACGCGGAGACTGCCGAAAAGCTCAAGCGAATCGCGGGAGAATGCACGCGGGCGGCCGCGCGGATGGCGCCCGCGACTACATCACGCACCCAACATTGACGACGCAGGTTCCCCCAAGTTCCTGACTTTGTTCACGAATTGTGCCCAGCTTTTTGATTAACCAAGTCTTAACGCACCCCTCCCCTTGGCGTAGACTTGCCGCCAAAATCGCCGCGCCATCGGGGGCGCTGGCGATAAAAATAGGGGACGGGGGTCATGCGCATTCGCGGCCTGGTTCTGTGCGCCGCCTTGCTGGCTGCCGGCATCACGCCGGCATCGGCGACCATGCGCATTGCCGAGGACCGCGGCGGCCAGATCGGCCATTATCTGCAAGCCTTCACCACGCTGCGCTCGACCGGTGAGCGCGTCGTCATCGACGGCAATTGCCTGTCGGCCTGCACGCTGGTGCTGGGCATGATCCCGCGCAGCCACATGTGCGTCACCGATCGCGCGCGCTTCGGCTTCCACGCCGCCTGGATGCCCGACCGTGACGGCCATCCGGTGACCAGCACGATGGGCACACGCGCGCTGTGGAACATTTATCCGTCCTCGGTGCGGCACTGGATCGTCCAGCATGGCGGGCTATCGCGCAGGATGATTTATCTGCAAGGCCGCGACCTCGCCCACATCGTGCCGAGCTGCTCGGTGCCGCGCGAACTGCACGCGCGCTCACACCACCGCGACGCGCCGCACCGTGGCTATCGCTACATAGCCGGCAACGCTGCCAGCTATCGCCGCTAGCGCCATCGCCGCATAGGCGCGGCCGCCATAGGCGCCGTAGAGCACGCCCGACAAGCCCGTCATCGCCGCCATGGTCGTGCCGATCGCCAGCGCAAGATAGCCTTGCGCGGTGGCGCCCTGCCCGGCCGGCGCATAACGCGCGACGAAGCCGAGCGCGCCGAGATGGGTGGCGCCGAACGAAAGCGCATGCAGCAGCTGCACCGCCGGCAGCCAGGCGGCCGGCGGATCGAGCGCCATCGCCGTCCAGCGCAGAATCGCGCCGAGCCCGCCCACCACCAGCAGCACCGCCGGCGTGACGAATGGCGGCAGCCGGCCCTGCAGCGCGAACAGCACGATCTCCGCGACAACGCCGAGCGCCCACAGGCCGGCGATCTCGGTGCCGTCGAGCCCGGCTGCGTGCCACTGCAGCGCCGAGAAGCCGTAAAACACCGCATGGCTCGACTGGATCAGGCTCGCCGCCGCCAGCACGGCGATGAAGGACCGATCGCGCAGCAGGCTACCGCGCGGCGCGGGCGCAGCACTGGCCGCCGGCATGGCGCCGAGCGGCGCCAGCGCCAGAGCCACGGTCGCGGTCAACAGGCTCGCCGCCGTGAGCAGCCAGATCAGGTCGCGCGCTGGGATTAGGTCGGCGATGAAGCCGGCGGTCATGCTGCCGAGGATGAAGGTGGCCGAGCCCCATAGCCGCACCGGCCCATAGGCGCGTCCGCGCGCGGCTAGCCCTCTCAGCGCATAGCTCTCCGAGAGCGGCATGACTGGCGTGAAGGCGAGCGAGGCCACCGCATAGGCGATGAGGATCGCGGCCGGACCGCTCGCCAGACCCACCAGCACATAGCCGGCGACGCTCGCCGCGCTCGCCAGCATGATGCCGCCGCGCAAGGCATCGCGCCGGTCGACTTGGCGGCTGACCAGCGGGATGGCCACCACCCGCGCGATCATCGGCGCCGCCAGCACCAGGCCGATCATGCGCGCGTCGAGCCCCTTGGCCTTCAGCCACACCGGGAAAAACGGCATCTGCATGCCGATCCCAATGAACATGGCGGCATAAAGCGCCGCCAGGCGCGGCGCAAAGCCGATCTCAGGCTTGTCAAATGGCCGCATCGCTGGCGCCCCGGCTGGCCGAATCAGGCCGGCTGATTGATAAACGGCATACCTAAGGATTTGCCTATGGCGAATGACGCACTTGCGCCGGTCGAGCCGCCCGGCACGCCGAGCGAGGACGAGTACCAGACTTTCTGCGCCGCGCTCTCGGCCAGCGCGCGCGGGCGCGCATTCCTGGCCGAATATGCCCGCCGCCACCGCGGCGCCGATACCGAAACGCTGCTGGCGGCGCTGGCCAAGCTGGAAGCGCTGGTCCGCGTGCAGGCGCGCGCGGGCGCCGATCAGCTGCGGTCGGAGCTGCGCAGGCTGCTCGGCACCATCCGCGCCGCGCGGCCGGAGCTCGAGCAGAGCGCCCTTCCGGCGCGCGCCGCCAAGCTCGCCGTGCTGCTCGATCTGCTGGAGCGCCGGATTGAAGCCATGGCCGAAGCCGCGCCGGCGCCCATGCCCGCCGGCGAAACGGCCCGACTTTTGGTCGTGCCGCCACCGGACGAGCCGCAGCTGCCTATCCCCACGCCGGCCGCGGCGCAGCCGCTGGCGCTGGCCCTTGCGCACGAGC
>Ga0316624_10000507_pt1 | contig 13198 bp, 11 predicted proteins | sample OWC_Aug_N3_C1_D5_FD_207657 | JGI IMG/M metagenome (GOLD analysis project Ga0316624, IMG submission 207657) | Wetland soil microbial communities from Old Woman Creek delta, Ohio, United States - OWC_Aug_N3_C1_D5_A | ecosystem: Environmental > Terrestrial > Soil > Wetlands | place: USA: Ohio... | reverse complement strand
GCTGTCGCTGGCCGGGCGCATGCTGAAGGAGGCCGCGGCGCGCAACCCGCAGACCGTCGGCATCGCGGCGGCCGGGGCGAGCCCCTTCGATGAGGCCGCGCTCGAGGCCCTGCTCGCCGCGAGCCTGGCGCAGGCGTTCGCGCTGCCGAGCTTTCGCGCGCGGGCGCGCGAGGAACGCGACGTCCGCCGCATCACGATCCTCGGCGCCGCGGGATTCAACCCGCAGTACGACGCGGTCGTGGCCCGCGGCACGAACCTCGTGCGCTGGCTCACCGCGCTGCCGCCCAACGTGCTGAATGCCGCCGGCTACCGCGAGGCGATCACGCGCCTGGCGCGCACACACTCCCTCAGGCTGCGCTGGCTCGATGAGCGGGCGCTCAAGCGCCTGGGCGCGAACGCGTTCCTGGCGGTGGCCGCCGCCAACGCCGAGCGCGGCGCCGGCATCGCCCACCTCGCCTACCGGCCCGCCGGCGCCAGGGGGCGCGCGCGGCCCGACGTCGCCCTCATCGGCAAGGGCATCCTCTTTGATACCGGCGGCGTGAACCTTAAGAACCACCGCGCGATGCTCGACATGCACACCGACATGTCCGGCAGCGCGGTCGCGCTCGCCACCCTCATCGCCCTGCAGGAGCTGCGCGCGCCGTTGGCCGCCGATGCGTGGCTCGCGATCACCGAGAACCGCGTCGGACCGCACGCCTACAAGCCGCAGGACGTGATCCGCGCCGCCAACGGCGTGACCATCCAGGTGATCCACTCGGACGCCGAGGGGCGCATGGTGCTCGCCGACACGCTGGCGCTCGCCGCGCGCACGCGGCCGCGCTTCATGATGGACTTCGCGACGCTCACCGGCGCCTGCATCTACGCGCTGACCGAGCGCATGAGCGGCGTGTTCACCAACCGCGAGGCGCTGGCGCCGAAGCTCGTCGCCGCCGGGCGCGCCAGCGGCGAGCGCGTGTGGAACTTCCCGTTCGAGGAGGACTACGACGCGGACATCGAGAGCAAGGTGGCCGACGTGGTGCAGTGCGCGGTAGAGGGCAAGGGCGATCACATCCACGCCACGCGCTTCCTGTCGCGCTTCGTGCCCAAGCACACGCCCTGGGTGCACGTCGACCTTGCGTCCGCTTCCCGCACCGGTGGACTGGCGCACGTGACGACCGACGTCACCGGGTTCGGCGTGCGCTTCGCGCTCGAGCTGCTCCTGAAGCAGGACCTGCTCGGCGCGCTGGAGAAGAGTGGTTGATGGGCCTGCGCCTCACGCGGGCGGATGACTGGCACCTGCACCTGCGCGATGGCGCGGCGCTCGCGGCCGTGCTGCCCTTCACCACCGCGCAGTTCGCGCGCGCCATCGTCATGCCCAACCTCAAGCCGCCGGTGACCACCACGGCGCTGGCCGCCGCCTACCGCGAGCGCATCCGCGCGGCGCTACCGACCGGTTCGCGCTTTGAGCCGCTGATGACGCTGTACCTGACCGACCGGACCTCGCTTCAGGAGATCGAGCGCGCCCGCGCGAGCGGCTTCGTGCACGGCGTGAAGCTCTACCCGGCCGGGGCCACCACTCACGCGGAAGCCGGCGTCACGGATCTTGCGCGCCTGGACGGGGTGCTGGCGCGCATGGCGGAAGTGGGCCTCACGCTGCAGGTGCACGGCGAGGTCACCGATGCTGACGTGGACATCTTTGACCGCGAAGCGCGTTTCATCGAGGCGGTGCTGGCGCCGCTCACCGAGCGCCACCCGCGCCTGCGCATCGTGTTCGAGCACATCACCACCCGCGAGGCGGTGCAGTTCGTGCTCGGCGCGCGCGCCGGCGTCGCCGCCACCGTGACGCCCCAGCACCTGCTCCTGAACCGCAATGCACTCATCGCCGGCGGCATCCGCCCGCACCTGTACTGCCTGCCGGTGCTCAAGAGGGAACCGCACCGCGCGGCGCTGCTCGAGGCCGTCGCCAGCGGCACGCCGCGCATCTTCCTCGGCACCGACAGTGCCCCGCATGCGCGGCACACCAAGGAAGGCGCTTGCGGCTGCGCGGGCATCTTCTCCGCGCACGCGGCGCTCGAGCTGTACGCGGAGGCCTTCGAGTCCGCCGGGGCGCTTGGGCGGCTCGAGGCCTTCGCGGCTTTTCACGGCGCGGACTTCTACGGCCTGCCGCGCAACACCGAGCGCGTGACCCTGGTCAAGGAGAGCTGGGAGGTGCCCGCGCACTACCCCTTCGGCAGCGACACGCTCGTGCCGCTGCGGGCCGGCGCGCGCCTCGCCTGGCGCCTGCAGGCCTAGCGCGAGCTCCCTGCCGTGAGCCCCGCGGAGTCCCCCGATCCTCAAAGCGCGCCCACGGCCGCGGCGGCGGCGCTCATGGCGCGGCGCTTCCGCGGCTACCTGCCGGTGGCGGTCGACGTCGAGACGGGCGGCTTTCAGGCCGGCACCGATGCGCTGCTGGAGATCGCCGCCACGCTCATCGACATGGACCCGGATGGCACGCTCAGACGCGGCGCCACGCATAACTTCCACGTGAAGCCCTTCGAAGGCGGCCGCATTGACCCGGTCTCCCTCTCGGTCACGGGCATCGACCCGCACCATCCGCTGCGCCCGGCGCTGCCCGAGCGCGATGCGCTGCAGCGCGTGTTCCGTGAGATCCGCCACGCGGTGCGCGCCTACAGCTGTCGCCGTGCGATCCTGGTGGGGCACAATGCGTCCTTCGACCTGGGCTTCATCAACGCGGCCGTGGCGCGCGCGGACGTGAAGCGCAACCCCTTCCATCCGTTCTCCTGCTTCGACACGGCGACGCTGGCGGGCGCGGCGCTCGGCCAGACCGTGCTCGCGAAGGCGGTGACCGTGGCGGGACTGCAGTGGGATGCCGGCAGTGCGCACAGCGCGCGTTACGACGCGGAGCGCAGCGCGGACCTTTTCTGCCTGGTGTGCAACCGCCTGCGCGACAGCCACCAGGCAGCCGAGGAGCGGGCGCGCGCGCTCGGCTGGGTGAGCGGCGCAGCGGAGGCGGACGAGGCGGACCCGGGAGATGCCGCGCCGGCCTGAGTGCGGCCCGGCGCACGAGAACCTTCATGCAAGCAGTGCAGAACACCCTGGTGACCACGGCGCTCGAGCTGCCCGGCTACCGGATCGTGAACAACCTCGGGGTGGTGCGCGGGCTCACCGTGCGCTCGCGCTCGATCGTGGGCAACATCTTCGGCTCGCTGCAGACGCTCTTCGGCGGCAACATCACGATCTACACGCGGCTGTGCGAGCAGGCACGCGCGGAAGCCTACGACCTGATGCGCGAGCACGCGCAGGAGCGGGGCGCGAATGCCATCATCGCGATGCGCTACGATGCGACGGACCTCATGGCAGGGCTCACCGAGGTGCTGTGCTACGGCACGGCGGTGATCGTCGAGCCGCAAGGCTAGGGGCAGCCCCCCCGCGCGCCGGGCGCGCGTCCGTCAGGCAAGCGCGCCGGCCTCGGCAAGTAGCTTCTTCAGCTCCCCGCTCTTGTACATCTGCAACGCGATGTCGCAGCCGCCGACGAGCTCGCCGTTGACGTACAGCTGCGGATAGGTCGGCCAGTTCGAGTAGCGCTTCAGCGCCTCGCGCAGCTCGGGCTCCTCGAAGATGTTCACGTACTTGAATTCCGCACCCACGGCGCGCAGCGCCGCGACCGTCTGTGCGGAGAAGCCGCACTGGGGGAAGTCGGGCGTCCCCTTCATGAAGAGCACCACGGGGCTGCCGTCGAGTTCCGCCCGGATTCTCTGAACCACGTCCATTGGGTTACCTACCTTGCAAGTTGCCGCCGCTGCTTGAGTTCATCCAGGAGCCGCCATTGTTCCTCGGCGCTCATCGCGAGCCAGCGGGCGATCTCATCGCCCGAGCGCAGGCACCCGATGCACAGACCCCGCGCATCCAGGCTGCACACGTTGATGCACGGGGATGGCGGGCGCCCCGAGCGCTCCGCGGGCTTTCCTTCAGCCGCGTTCACGCATCCCTCGAGTGCGACCCCACCAGTTGAGCGTGCGTTGAATTATGGGGGTGCCTCGCCTATTCTTCAAACCGCTTCTCGCCAAGCCCGGCCCATAGAAACAAGAACTTGGAGGCTCAAAGCCATGAATCCCCTCAACAACCACCGTCAATCCCTCATTCTGGGCATCGTGATCGCCATCGTTCTGGCGGTGCTCATCGGGGGTACTCACTTCAACATGCTGGGATTCGCTCGCTGGTTCCATATCGTTGCCGGCGTGTTCTGGATCGGGCTCCTCTACTACTTCAACGTCGCGCAGACCCCGGCACTGGCGGATGCGGCGGCCGACAAGGGCGGCCCGGGCGGCGCCGGCGTCACGAAATACGTCGCCCCGCGCGCGCTGTTCTGGTTCCGCTGGACCGCGCTCGCCACCTGGCTCGGCGGCGCCTGGCTGCTCGGCAGCAACCTCGGCAATGCGGCCATGCTCGGTGCCGGGGTCGATGACCCGTCCGGGTACTTCCTGAAGATCGGCATCGGCGGCTGGCTCGGCACGATCATGCTGCTGAACGTGTGGGGCATCATCTGGCCGAACCAGAAGAAGATCCTCGGCCTCAAGGCGGCCACCGACGAGGAGAAGGCCCGCGCGCGCAAGCTCGCCGGCACGGCCTCGCGCGTGAACTTCGTGCTGTCCATCCCGATGCTCATGTGCATGGCGGCCGCCAGCCACGGGCTGCCGTTCATCAAGTAGCGGTGCCGGACCTCCCGCGCGATCTCGGCGCTCAGGTCGAGGCGGCGCTCGCGGAGGACATCGGCCGCGGCGACCTCACCGCCGCCCTGGTGCCCGCGACGCAGCGCGTGCGCGGCCGGCTCATCGCGCGCGAGGCGGCGGTGCTGTGCGGCCGTGCCTGGGCGGAGGAGACCTTCCGGCGCCTGGATGCCGCCGTGCGGCTCACCTGGCACGCCGCCGACGGGGAGCGGCTGCGCGCCGGGCAGGTGGTGTTCGAGATCGCAGGCCCGGCGCGCGCCGTGCTGACCGGTGAGCGCACCGCGCTTAACTTCCTGCAGCTGCTGTCGGGCACGGCGACCGCCGCGCGCGCCTACGTGGATGCCGTCGCCGGCACGCCCTGCCGCATCCTCGACACGCGCAAGACGCTCCCCGGTCTGCGCACGGCGCAGAAGTACGCGGTGCGCTGCGGTGGCGCCGACAACCACCGCATGGGGCTGTTCGACCAGGTGCTCATCAAGGAGAACCACATCGCCGCGGCCGGCTCGCTCAGCGCCGCACTCGCTGCCGCGCGCACAAGCGCCCCGGGAGTGCGCGTGGAGGTCGAGGTCGAGTCGCTGCCGGAGTTCGAGGAGGCGCTCGCCGCCGGTCCCGACATCATCATGCTGGACGAGTTCGCCCCGCCAGACATGCGCGCGGCCGTGGCGCTGCGGAACGCACGCGGCGTCCCCGTGAAGCTCGAGGCCTCCGGCAGCGTCTCGCTCGAGACGGTGCGCTCGATCGCCGAGACCGGCATCGACTACGTCTCCGTCGGCTCGATCACCAAGCACGTGCGCGCGGTGGACCTCTCGATGCGGCTGGAGTTTGGCGGCGGCTGAGTCACCTGAGCGAGACCGGACGGGCGCACGAAGAGGCGCGGCTTCAGTGAATCAACGTGGCGGCCATGCTGCGCGCGATGTCCGAGTCCTGTGCGCCCGCGCTCGGGTCGGTGTGGTAGAGCGCGGCGAGGAAGGCCGTGTCCCACTCACTTAAGCCCTGCAGGCGGTCCTCGCGCGGCACCCGAAATAGCGTGAGCAGGGTGGGCACGCCCGGTGCGTCAGCGTCGAGGTTGAGGCGCGTGAGCCCCACGAGGCCGATGTAATCGACCAGCTGTCCGAGGCTGAAGTCGCCGGCGAGTCCGAGGTCGACGATCACCACGAGGGAGGTAAACGCCGCGACTTCGTTGAACTGGATGCGGGTGGCAAACGCGCGACAACTGAAGCGTGCCTCATCCACGGCCACGCCCGGACACTCCGAGCTCAGCGGCATCCCGTCCGCGCTCATGAGGTCGACGCCGTACCAGACGCGCACGGCGCGGGGCTGCTCGAGCCGGCGTTTCTCGGCGTGCCAGCCCGCCGCGGCAAAGCCGTCATTCCGCGTCGTCCAGGCCTGAATCAACTGCGCGGCGTGGGCGGTGACGATGATGTGGAAGTTGGCGCGACAGTCGGGCGCCGCGATGCGCGCGCCGGCGCTGGTGATGATCTGCGCGAGCCGCGTGCGGATGAAGTCTTGCTGCTGCCGCTCGACGCCGAAGACGCGCAGACACAGCGCCTCGTGCCATATCGGGTAGGACTCATCGCGCTTCTTCACCACCACGTGATCGATGAAGGCACGGGCGCGCTGCCATTCGGAGTGCCGGCGGGCCTGGATCGTGACGCTGGGCAGAGGCTCGGTGGATTGCGCCGCGGGCGTGTCGGCGGCTGCCGCCCAGGGGGCGCGGAGGAGCGACAGCAGTGCGAGGAAGAACGCTGCGCGGCGCGCCGCCATCGACCGATCCCAGGCGTCCCCGGCGGCCGTGCGCACTGCAGGCTCAGGCGACGGCGGACTTCACCACGCGCTGCGGCTGGGCGATGCCGTAGCCCTGGGCGTAGTCCACGCCGAGGCTGGTGAGCATCTGGATGATCTCCGCGTTCTCGGCGAACTCGGCGATGGTCTGCTTGCCGGTCAGGTGCCCGATCTCGTTGATCGAGCGCACCATCTCCCGGTCGATCGGGTCGCGCAGGATCTCGCGTACGAAGCTGCCGTCGATCTTCAGGTAGTCCACCGGGAAGTGCTTGAGGTACCCGAACGAGGACAGCCCGGTGCCGAAGTCATCCAGGGCGAACTTGCAGCCGAGTTCCTTGAGCGCCTGGATGAAGCGGTTCGCCTGGCTGAAGCTTGCCACCGCGGCGGTCTCGGTGATCTCGAAGCAGATCTTCGAGGCATCCAGGCCGCTCCGGTGGAACTGGTCGATCACGAACGGCAGGAACTTGTCATCGCCCAGGCTCTGGCCGGAGAGGTTGATCGAGCAGCGCAGCAGCTTCTCGCGCTCGTCGGCCTCGGAGACGAGCCAGCGGAACGCGTTCTCGATCACCCAGCGGTCGATCGCCGGGGTGATGCCGTAGCGCTCGGCTGCGGCGATGAAGTCATTGGGAGCCACGATGCGCCCGGTCTCGTCCTTCAGGCGCAGCAACAGCTCGTAGTGCGCCCCGACCTCGACACGCTGCAGGGGCTGGATGGCCATGCGGAAGAGCTCGAAGCGCCCCTCCTCGAGCGCCGCGTTGATGCGCGCCGCCCACTGCATCTCGCGCCGGCGGCGCATGAGTTCGATGTCGTTCTCGGCGAAGCTGTGCACGCGGTTGCGACCGCCCTCCTTCGCCGCCGCGCAGGCGGAGTCGGCCGCCGAGATGATGGCGGCCACGTCCTCGTTTTCCGCCGTGATGGGCACGACGCCGATGCTCGCGCCGAGGCGGAACACGCGGTCCTCCCAGGTGAAGCGGAAGTTGCGCACGCCCTCGCGCAGCGTCTCCGCGGTGCGCATCGCTTCATCGAGCGAGCAGCTCTCGAGCAGGATGCCGAATTCGTCTCCGCCCAGGCGCGAGAGCGTGTCGCGCCAGCGCACCTTGGATTTGAGCAGCGCCCCGACCTGGCCCAGGAGCGCGTCCCCCGCGCCGTGGCCGCAGGTGTCGTTCACGATCTTGAACTGGTCGATGTCGAGGTAGCACAGCGCGTAGGAGGCCTCGCGCGCCTTGGCGCTCTTGAGCGCCCGCTCGAGGCGGCTCTCGAACTCGCGCCGGTTGACGAGGCCGGTGAGCAGGTCGTGGCTTGCGTGGTAGGAGAGGCGGCGGTTGAGCTCGCGCGACTCGCTCACGTCGTGGAACACCAGCACGCCGCCGGCCACGTGGCCGTGCCCGTCGCGGATCGGGGCGGCGGTGCTCTCCACGTACAGCTCGTTGCCGTCGCGGCGGATGAGCAGCATCGGGCGCACGGACTTGATCGGGCGGATGCGGCGGATCGCCACCGAGAGGGGGTTCTCGAGCGGCTCGCAGGTCTCCTCGTGGAAGGCGCGGAAGATCTCCTCCACCGGGCGCCCCATCGCGTCCTCGAGCCGCCAGCCGGTCAGCTCCTCGGCCACCGGGTTGATGTAGTCGATGGTGGAGCTGGCATCCGTGGTGATGACGCCGTCGCCGATCGACTGCAGCGTGATCTGCGCGCTCTCCTTCTCGCGGAACAGCGCTTCCTCGTAGAGCTTGCGCTCGGTGATGTCCAGCTCGACACCCACCAGGCGCAGCAGGCGCCCGTGCTTGTCAACGCGCGCGGTGGCGCGGCTGATGACCCAGCGCCACTCGCCGTTGCGGTGGCGCATGCGGTGCGTGCTCTCGAAGATCGGTGTCTTGCCGGCGACGTGGTCGCGGATGGCCGACTGCACGCGCGCCAGGTCATCCGGGTGCACGAGGCTGCGCCAGTCGGGCGAGCCGCGCATGTCCTCATCCCCGTAGCCGAGCATCGCCTTCCAGCGCGGCGAGAAGTACACCTCGTTGCTCTCGACGTCGAAGTCCCACAGCCCGTCGTTGGCGGCGGCCTGGAAGAGATTGGTGCGCTCCTCGAGCTTGGCGAGCCGCGCCTCGATGCGGATGCGTTCGAGCCCGGTGGCGAGGCTCGTGCCGATGAGCTTCATGAGCAGCTGCTGGTTCACGTCCCAGGCACCGCGCGGCAGCGTGTGGGCGAGCCCCAGGAATCCACCCGGTTTGCCCTGGATGCGCAGTGCCACGAGGAGCGCGGAGCCGATGTGCAGCTCGGCAAAGCGGGCACCCTCGGCGGCCTGCTCCTTGCGCGGGCTTGATGTGTCGCGCAGTTCCGAGAGCCGCAGGTGCTCGAGGCGTCCGCGCAGCCACGGCAAGGACTCCAGCGTCGTGCCGCTCAAGGCCTCCGGGCGGCACTGCGCGAACGCGCTGCGCGCCGACTGCACCTCGGTGATGACCGAATCCTCCGGCGTCATCGCCGCGAGGAAGGCGCAGTCCGCGCCGCTGGCGCCGCGCAGCAGCTCCAGGTTGCGGCGCAGGCATTCCTGCACGGAATCCTTGCGCATGTTCTGGAAGTCGACCGCGATCTTGGTGCACACGACGTCGATGCCCAGGACGGGCTTGGGTGTGCGTCCGGTCCAAGCGTCGGCCGAGAGGATGTCCGACGCGGTAAAGTCCGCCGGCTTATCCGGCGGCGGAGTCGTCATTGAGCCGTGACCTCCCGCGAAACCGTCGCGCAATGTAGCCATTTGTCGAACTCCCGACGCGGCGTCCCGTCACGGAGTTGAATACTCGTCGCTACGATTTATTAAGCGCTTAGCGAGGATTCTCGCACACTTGATCAGGAACACAAGATAAGGCCCTGTTCGGTCACGCTTTCACGACTTGACAGAATCCCGCGCCGCAGCTGCCGATAGCAGCTGCAACGCCTCTTGGGGGGTTTCTTTCGCCACCGCGCACGCGTGGGCTGCCTAGCCCGTGCGCAGCGCCGCGCGGGCGGTGCCGAAGAGCGCCTTGAGCCGCGCCTCCATCTGAGCCTGCAGCGCCGCGAGCGCGGCCGCGTCGGTGACGCGCGGCACGTACACCGGCTCGCCGATGGCGATCACGATGCGCGCAAACGGCCTCGGGATCACGAACTTGTCCCACTTGATGAGCCAGGCGCGCGAGGCGGCATACGCCATGGGCAGGATCGGCCGGCCGGACATCTGCGCGAGCAGCAGCGCGCCGGGCTTGAACTTGAAGCGCGGGCCGCGCGGCCCGTCGGGCGTGATGACGGGCGAGACCTGCTCCTTCATGAGCGCCTGATAGTAGTCGCGCAGAGCCCGCGCGCCGGTGTGGGTGGAGGAGCCGCGGATCACCGCCCCGCCGATGCGCCGCACCAGCATCGCGCCGAGCTCGCCGTCCACCGAGGGACTGATGAGCCAGCCGACGGTGAGCCCGCGCGCGCGCTGCTCGAGCAGGAACTTGCCGCAATACAGCTGGTGCTGGTGCCAGTAGCACGGCACCAGGGAGGGGGCGCGCTTGAGCGCAGCCTCCAGGTGCTCAAGCCCCACGACGCCCACGACGCGCGCGGTGCGCCACCACAGGCGGATGATGCCGTAGCCGACGGGCACGGCGATGCGGTACAGGAGCCGCCGGGCGGGCGTCATGCGCCTACCCGAGCGCGTGGTCGTGCGGTAGATGGTGTTCTTCAGCCCGCCGTCGTTGCCGCTGCTCATGGGGCGAAGAGCTCCGCGAGCGGCACGGACTGCACCTCGAGCGCGCGCACGGGCGCGCGCGTCATCACGCACGCGGCAGCGCCCGGAAACTGCGCGAGCGCGAGCGCGTGCCACTCTTCGCCGCGACAGCGCGCGCCCCCGCCTGTGAGCTCGACCTCGTTGATCGAGCGCACGCCCAGGCCCGCCGCCTTCACGACCGCCTCACGCGCCACCCAGGACTCCAGGCGCCCGTCGCTGCCGAACTCCAGGTCGAAGCCCACCGGGCCGGCGCGCAGCGCGGCGCAGCCGACGAAGGGACCGGAGTGCGCGATGCTGAAGTCGGCGCACGCTGCGCCCGCGCCGCGCGCGAGCTGCGGCTTCTCCTCGGCGCCGAAGCGCAGGTCGGCCGGGCGCACTGTGCCGCCGGTCGCCCGCGCCAGCGCCCGCAGCGCGAGCGCGACGCCCGCGAGCGAGGCGTGCGCGCGCGCGGAAGTGGCGGAAACCTCGAGGCGCTTCGCGTACGGCAGGCGCAGGGCCAGAGCCCGGGCTGCCTCTTCCGGCCACTGATCCCGCAGGTCCGTGTGATATAAGATTAAAGTTTGGCTTTCAACAGCTTGCATGACCGCCGCCGCGCCCGCGAAGACCGAGCCACCCGAGGCTGAAGCGCAATTCGACGTCGGCTCCACGGATGACTCCCTGGAGCGGATGATCGAGTTGTTCGCTCGCCATGGCGACACGTACCGCGTGTTCGTGCCCGCGCGCGCATCTTATACCTATGTCATCCACCACCCGGATGACGTCAAGCGCGTGCTGGTGTCCAACCACCGCAACTACACCAAGGGCGTGGGGCTCGACCGGGTGAGGATCCTCCTCGGCAAGGGCATCATGACGAGCGAGGGCGAGTTGTGGAAGCGCCAGCGCTACATGATGCAACCGTTCTTCCACCGGCGCGTCATCACCGAGTTCGCCAGCCTCATCGCCGCCGCTAACGAGCGCTGCATCGCCCGCTGGGAGGCCCTCACTGCGCGCGGCGAGCTCGTGAACCTCACCGACGAGATGAGCGAGCTCACGCTGGAGATCGTGCTGCGCTCGATTTTCGGCACCGACCTCGACCGTCTCACGCAGACCCTCGGCGGCAACCCCTTCGAGGTGATCACCAAGGACTCCGGGCGCAACCTGCAGTTCGCCTACAAGTTCCGTTCCCTCACCAAGCTCGTGGCGGAGCTGATCGCGCGGCGGCGCAGCGAAGGCACCGAGCACTTCGACTTCCTGGCGATGCTCATGAGCGCGCGCGACAAGGACTCCGGCGCCGCCATGCCCGAGCGCGAGCTGATCGACGAGGTCCTCACCCTCATCGTCGCCGGGCACGAGACCACCGCGAGCGGCCTGAACTGGACCTGGTACCTCCTGTCGCAGCACCCGGAAGTGCTCGCACGGCTGCATGCCGAGGTCGACGCCGCGCCCGACTTGCCGGCCCCGAGCCTCGCCGAGATGGAGGCCCTGAGCTACGCGCAGCAGGTGGTGAACGAGGCGCTGCGGCTGTATCCGCCCGGGTGGCTGCTGTCGCGGCGCACGATCGAGCCGGACGTGCTCGGCGGCTACGCCGTGCCGGCCAACACCAACGTGCTCCTGCCGCTGTACCTGCTGCACCGGCACCCGGATTTCTGGCAGGACCCCGAGCGCTTCTGGCCGGAGCGCTTCGCCCCCGAACACGAGGCGCAGCGCCCGCGCTTCGCCTACATGCCCTTCGCTGCAGGCCCGCGCCACTGCATCGGGGAGACCTTGGCGCTCTACGAGATGCTGATGCACCTGTATAAGGTTGCGCGCCGCTACCGGCTGACCTACGTCCCCGACAAGCCGCTTGAGCTCGAGGCGCAGATCAACCTGCGCACGCGCTACCCGCTGCAAATGAGACTGGAACGACGGTGACCTCCAAAGCCACGACCCTGATCGAACTGATCGAAGAGAACCGCAGCGTCGAGCGCAGCATCACCTACCTTGAGGGTGAGAATGACAGCCGCGTAGTGCCCTTCGGCGAGCTCTACGAGCGCGCACTCGGCATCCTCTACCACCTGCAGCGCTTGGGTGCGCGCCGCGGCGACAAGCTGATCCTTTTCTTGAGCAACAACGAGCAGTTCGTCGACGTCTTCTGGGCGGCGGTACTGGGAGGCATCGTGCCGGTGCCGGTGGCGCTCGGCATCAGTGACGAGCACCGCCACAAGCTGCTGCGCATCGCGCGCCGCCTCGGCAAGCCCTACCTCTACACCGAGCGCCGCTCGCTCGATCGCATCGGCGCCTTCGCCGCGCAGGTGGGCGAGGCGTCGCTGTTCGAGGGCCTAAGGTCGCGCACCTTCCTCGTCGATGACCTCGATGACATCTCGCGCGCGGGCAGCGTGCAGAGGGTGGCGAGTGGCGACACGGCCTTCATCCAGTTCTCCTCCGGCTCGACCAGCGAACCGAAGGGCGTGGTGCTGACACACGCCAACATCCTCGCCAACGCCCGCGGCGCGGGCGCGGTGGCGAAGTTCACGCCCGAGGACGTCAGCCTCTCGTGGATGCCGCTCACCCATGACATGGGCCTGATCGGCTTTCACATCGTAATGTTCGCCGAGCGCATCCACGCGCACCTGATGCCGACGGAGCTCTTCATCCGCCGGCCGCTCCTGTGGATGACCTTCGCCGCACGCGTGCGCGCGACGATCCTGTGCTCACCGAACTTCGGCTACAAGCATTACCTGAAGGTCCTCGGCGATCGCGAGCTCACCGGACTCGACCTCTCCTGTGTGCGCCTGATCTTCAACGGCGCCGAGCCCATCTCGGTGGAGCTGTGCGAGGAGTTCCTCACGCGCATGGCACCCGCGAAGCTGCCGCGCCATTCGATGTACCCCGTGTACGGGCTGGCGGAAGCCTCGCTCGCCGTGAGCTTCCCGCCGCCGGGGGCACCGCTGAAGACCCTCGCGCTCAACCGCCATCGCATGAATGCCGGCGACCCGGTCGAGCCGGTGCCGGCGAGCGA
>Ga0316624_10000505_pt1 | contig 13206 bp, 12 predicted proteins | sample OWC_Aug_N3_C1_D5_FD_207657 | JGI IMG/M metagenome (GOLD analysis project Ga0316624, IMG submission 207657) | Wetland soil microbial communities from Old Woman Creek delta, Ohio, United States - OWC_Aug_N3_C1_D5_A | ecosystem: Environmental > Terrestrial > Soil > Wetlands | place: USA: Ohio... | reverse complement strand
GTCGGTGCAAAGCCATGCTGGCGGCGCCACGAAGTCGAGCCCGGTCACGGCGGCTAGATCGGTGAGGCCTGCGCGCAAAGCCGCGTTGGCGGCGACTCCGCCCGCGACGACCAGCGCTTCACCCGCGGGATAATGGTCTTTGAAGATTTCAATCGCGTGCCGGGTGCGGTCGATCAGGCTCTCGACGATCGCCGCCTGGAGCGCCGCCGCGAGATCGGCGGCATCCTCGGCGGCAAGCACGCTCTCGCCCGCCTGCCGCGCCGCAGCAAGGCGCAAGGCGGTCTTCAAGCCCGAGAACGAGAAATCGCATCCCGCGCGCCCCGCCATCGGCCGCGGCAGGGGAAACCGTGCCGGGTTCCCCTTGGCCGCGGCGCGCTCGATCGCGGGCCCGCCGGGATAGCCGAGGCCCAGGAGCTTGGCGCCCTTATCGAAGGCTTCGCCCGCCGCGTCGTCGATCGTGGTGCCGAGCCGACGATAGCGGCCCACACCCTCGACGATGAGAAGCTGGCAATGGCCGCCCGAGACGAGCAGCAAGAGATAAGGAAAAGGCACGGGCGCAACGAGGCGCACGCTCAAGGCGTGGCCCTCGAGGTGATTGACCGCGATGAAAGGCAGGTTGCGCGCAAGCGCGATGGCCTTGGCCTCCATCACGCCGACGATGACGCCGCCGATGAGGCCGGGTCCGCCGGTCGCGGCCACGCCCGCAAGATCGCCAAAATCGAGCTTGGCCTCGGCCAACGCCTGTTCGATCACCGGGTCGAGATGATCGAGATGCGCGCGCGCCGCAATCTCGGGCACGATGCCACCATAGGGCCGGTGTTCGGCGATTTGCGAGAAGACGACGTTGCTGCGGATGAAAGGCGACTCGTCGCTGACGATGGCGGCGGCGGTCTCATCGCAACTCGTCTCGATTCCCAATATTTTCATGCGACTAAGCCTAGCCGCAGGGTGTGGAACGGGCAACGCCCAAGGCCGACGGGCATGGCGGTACCTCTTCCTTTCCGCGGCGCCAAAGCCTATGAGAAAGGCATGTCTCCGCCTCTTTTGCGCATCGGCACACGCGGCAGCAAGCTTGCGCTCCGGCAGGCGGCAGAGCTGTGCGAGAGACTGGGCAAAGCCCATCCGGAATTGGCGGCGCCCGGCGCGGTCGAAACCGTCGTCATCCGCACCAGCGGCGATCGCATCACCGACCGGCCGCTCGCCGATATCGGCGGCAAGGGTCTATTCACCAAGGAACTCGAGGAAGCCCTCGCCGACCGGCGCATCGATCTCGCCGTTCATTCCTTGAAAGACATGCCGACCTTGTTGCCCGAAGGGTTGACGCTCGCCTGCTATTTGCCGCGCGAGGATGCCCGCGACGCGCTGATCGCGCCCGGGGCCAGGGCGCTGGCCGACTTGCCGCCGGGCGCGTCGGTCGGAACCTCGTCCTTGCGCCGCCAGGCGCAACTTCTCCATGCGCGGCCTGATCTGACGATCGTACCCTTGCGCGGCAATGTCGACACGCGTCTTGCCAAGATCGCATCCGGAGCCGCCGCGGCGACAGTGCTGGCCTTGGCCGGCTTGAAGCGGCTCGGGCGCGACAGCGAGGCGAGTGCGATCCTGTCGCCCGATCTCATGCTGCCGGCGCCGGCACAAGGCGTGATCGCAGTCGAGATTCGGGCGGATGATGAACGCACGCGGTCGTTGCTCGCGGCAATCGATCATCGCCCGACCGCCTTCTGCGCCATCGCCGAACGCGCGCTGCTCGAAACACTCGACGGTTCCTGCCGCACGCCGATCGCCGCGCTCGCCGTGCTCGACGGCAACCGGATCGCGCTCGACGCGCTCGTCGTTTCGCCCGACGGGAAGGTCTGTCATCGCCTCAACCGCTCGACCACGACGAGCCGCGCGCGCGAACTGGGCCGCGAGACCGGTGAGGCCTTGCGCGCGCTCGCCGGTCCGCGCTTCTTCGATTTCGTGAAAAGCCCGGCATGAAAGTGCTGATCACCCGAGCGGAACGGGAGGCCGTGCGTCTCGCCGAGGTGCTTGCGGCGCGCGGCGTCGACTCGCTGATCGAGCCGCTGATGACGATTCGGTTTCGGCTCGAGAGCGCGCAGGTGCTGGCGCCGTTCCTCGCTGGTGTTCAGGCGGTGCTGTTCACCTCGGCAAATGGCGCGCGGGCTTTCGCGGCCGCGACCCCGCGACGCGATTTCAGGATCTTCGCTGTGGGCGAGGCGACCGCGGCTGCCGCGCGTGAGGCGGGCTTCGAGCCGGTCGAAAGCGCCGGCGGCAATGTCGAGGATCTGACCGCGTTGGTCATTGCCTCGCTGCGGCCAAGCGATGGCGTACTCGTTCACGCGGCCGGAAGCGTCACGGCAGGCGATCTTGCTAGCATCCTTGGCGCAGCGGGCTTCGCCCTGCGCCGCGCCGTGCTCTATGACGCGGTCGCCGCCGAAAGCTTGAGCGCAGCGACTCGCGCCGCGCTCGGGCGAGGCGAACTCGCGGCCGCGTTGTTTTTCTCGCCTCGGAATGCAGCAACCTTCGTCCGGCTTGCGGCCGGCCTCGAAAGCCATTGCGCATCGATCGTCGCAGTGGCATTGAGTCCGGCGGTGGCAGCTGCCTTGGCGCCGTTGCCTTGGCGCCGCATCGCGGTCGCTTCATCGCCCAATGAGCCGGCGCTCCTGCGCGCGCTCGAACGGAGCCTCGAAACGGAAAGATCGGCATGAGCGACGCCGCACCCGAGCAAAGCGCCGACACCCCGGACTCGAGCAAAACCAAAGTTCGCTCCGCGAGGGGCCGCCGCATCTTCGCGCGGCTCGGCATCGCACTTTCGGCGATCATCATCCTCGTCCTGGCGGTGATCGGAACCGAGCCTTATTGGCAGCCCTACGTTCAGCCGCTTCTGTCCTGGGGGCCGTCCGAGACCGCGCCAAACGCCGCGACGAATGCCGCAACGAGCAGCGCCCAAGCTGCGCTCGCCGCGCGGCTCGATGCGATCGAGCATCGGCTCGCGGCGCTGCAATCGCTCGATGATCGTATCGCTGCGCTCGAGCGCCGGCCCGTGCCCGATGCACGCGCGAACATCGCGCCGCTTGAAGACCGCGTGCAGCAATTGAGCGCGCGGCTCGATCAGGTCGAAGCACAACTGGCGCAATTGATGAAGGATCAGGCCGCGCGCGGCGACAGCGCGCAACGCGTCCTGATCGTCGCCTTGGCCGATCTCGGCAATGCGATCTCGAGCTCGCGCCCCTATGCCGCGCAGCTGGCGAGCGTCGAGGCGTTGGGACAAGGGCGGCCCGATTGGGCGGCCAGCCTTCGTCCGCTCGAGGATGCTGCCAAGACCGGCATTCCCGGCATTGCCGTGCTGGCGCAGAATTTCTCCGACACGGTCGCTCCCGCCATCCTGCGCGCCGACGCCACGGCGCCAGCCGCGCAATCCAGCATCGGCCAGGCCGTTCTCGCCAAGTTACGCGCCCTCGTCGTCATTCGCCGTACCGACGGCTCGGGCGGAACGCCGACGCAACAAGCCGTCGCGACCGCCGAAGCGGCGCTCGCGAAAAGCGACCTTGCCGGCGCCGTTGCCTCCCTGGGCAATCTTTCGAGCCCGGCCCAGGCGGCGGCGGAACCGTGGCTGAAGCAGGCGCAACAACGGCTCCAGGCCGAGCAGACGGTCGCCCGGCTCACCCAGGAAGTTTCCGCCGATCTTGCCACCGGCACGGGCGGCGGCTGATGCGCGCGCTCCCGGCGATCCTCGTCGTCGCGGCGCTCATTGCCGGGGCCGTCTTCATCGCCGATCGTCCCGGCAGCGTGTCGCTGACCTGGCAGGGCTGGCGCGTCGACACCAGCGTCGCCGTGCTCTTGTTCGCCGTGACGCTGGTCGCCATGACGGCGGCCCTGCTGTTCCACCTCTTGCGCAAGATTATCGGCGGTCCGCGTGCCTTCATGCGCGCGCGGCGCGAGCGCCGCCGCCGCCGCGGCTATCGCGCCTTGACGCAGGGTATGGTCGCGGTGGCCGCGGGCGATGCCGCGGAAGCCAAGCGCTACGCCAGACAGGCCGATGTGCTTTTGGCTGAGCCTCCGCTGACCTTGCTGCTGTCGGCTCAAGCGGCGCAATTGAACGGCGATCAGCAGGCGGCGCAGAAATATTTTACCGCTATGCTCGACCGGCCGGAAACCGAATTTCTCGGCCTGCGTGGTCTTATCATGCAAGCCTTGAAGCAGAAGGACGAGGCCGAGGCGCTGCGTCTTACCTTGCGTGCCAGAGAATTGCGGCCGAAGACTCCCTGGGTGCTGTCGAGCCTGGTCGAATTGCAGGCCCGCGCCGAAAAATGGAGTGATGCGGAAACGACCTTGGCGCTTGCCGCCAAACGCCGCGCGCTGCCCCAATCCGAATCACGTCACCGCCAGGCCGTGATGCTTTACGAGCAGAGCCGTGTGGCGCAATCCCAGAATCGGGATCGCGAGGCGGTGCGGCTGGCCGGGAAAGCCAATGCGCTCGTGCCCGATTTCGCACCCGCGGCGTTGCGCTATGCGGAGCTTCTGGCCGCGAGCGGGCATCGGCGTCATGCGCGCAAAGTGCTCGAAGCGGCATGGCGAACCGCGCCCAACCCCGAGATCGCGTCGGCCTATGACGCGCTCTTTGCCGATGAGCGGCCGCTGCAACGCCTGAAGCGGCTCGAGACCTTGGCCGCGCAGCACAAGGATCACCTGGAAAGCCATATCGCGCTTGCCCAAGCCGCGCTCAAGGCCCGGCTCTGGGGCGAGGCGCGCCGCCATCTGGCGGCCGCCGGCGGCACCGAGACCGCTTCCATGCCGCGCCCGCGCGTCTGCCGCCTGATGGCCGAGCTGGAGGAGGCCGAGCACAATGATTTGCCGGCGGCGCGAATGTGGCTTGCGCGCGCGGCGACGACCCAGGGTCAGGAGCCGGCCTATTTTTGCAGCGCCTGCGGCGCCGAGACCGCGGGCTGGACCGCGCTCTGTCCGCATTGCCATGCTTTCGATGCGATCGAATGGCGCATGCCGGGCCGCACGCCCGCGCCGCGGCTCGAGGCGGCCGCGGAAATGACGCCCTCTCTGCCCGTGCCGGGGGCCGCACGAGCCGGCGAGCCGGTGCCGCCGCTCGGCCTCGCGATTGACGATACGGGACCCCGGATATAAGGTCCGCCGCGCTTTCCGGCGCCGACGTAGCTCAGTGGTAGAGCAACTGATTCGTAATCAGTAGGTCCGCAGTTCGAATCTGCGCGTCGGCACCAGCTATCAATCGCTTGTGGCTCGGACCCTGCGGGGTCCCGTCTTCCATTCCGCAAATTTCTACGCGCGCGGACCAAATCGGCTTCGGCGTTTCGCCACTCGCCGACGCTCCGAGTAGCATCGTCGTTCAGACGAGGTAAAGACGAATCGCGCTGAAATCTCTGGTTGCGAGGCGATCCCCCATGCGAGCGAACGAGCCCATCGATCGCGCGATCGCCAAATCCTCGCCGCCATGATCTGAAAACAATTGCGGCGCCGATGCCCAATAATGCGGCACTACGCTGGCGAAAAAGGGCGGCATACTGACGAATTGAAGCGGCCTGAAAAATGCTTCGCGCTACGGCATGATCTGCCGAGGCGCGCGCGTCGTCCCGACGGGTCCGACCACCATCGATGGGGAGCCATGAAGCCTGCACCGTTTGACTATACCTGTCCGGCAACGCTTGCCGAGGCGATTGCCCTCCTGGCCGCTCACCGCGGCGAGGCGAAACCGATCGCGGGGGGCCAAAGCCTCATGCCCGTTCTGGCGTTCCGCCTTGCTGCGCCGAAGATTTTGGTGGACTTGGGCCGATTGCCCGATCTCGGCGGCATTTTGATCGAGGAGGACGGCGTGCGTCTCGGCGCGCGGGTGCGCTGGCGCGATATCGAACGCGACGACCGCTTGCGCCGCGCTCATCCGCTTCTTGCGGCGGCGATTTCGCATGTGGCCCACTATCAGATCCGTAATCGCGGTACCGTCGGCGGCAGTCTCGCGCATGCGGATCCGGCGGCGGAAATGCCGGGCATCGCCGTGGCGTGCGACGCGGAATTCCAGGTGGCGGGGCCCTCGGGCGAAAGGACGGTCAAGGCGGCCGATTTCTTCACCGGCCCGCTTTCGACCGTGCTCGCCGCTGATGAGCTGATCATCGCGCTTCGCTTGCCCCCGTGGCCGTCTGGCCGGCGCTGGGGGTTCGAGGAGTTCGCGCGTCGCCGCGGCGACTTTGCCCTGGCCGGCGCTGCTTGCTTCTACGATCTCGATGGAGCGGGTCACGCCAGGAGCGTCCATATCGGCATCATCGGCGCCTGCACCCGGCCGCACCGCGTCGCCAAGGCCGAGGCCCTGCTCGAAGGCCGCGTCGTCGACGAGGCGGCGATCGCGGCCACCGCCGCCGCCGTATCGGAAGCGGTGGATCCGCCCGATGATCTGCATGCAAGCGCCGCCTATCGCCGCGCGCTCGCCGGAACCCTTGTCGAGCGCGCTTTGCGACGCGCCGCCGCCTAACCCCGAAGGTAAACATCATGCCGATACGATTCGAAGTGAACGGAAAGCTGGTCGAGGTCGAGGTCGAGCCGCGCACCTCCCTGGCCGATTGCCTGCGCCACGGGTTGAGATTGACCGGAACCCATGTCGGATGCGAGCACGGTGTGTGCGGGGCTTGCACGGTGATCGTCGACGGCGTGGCCGTGCGTTCCTGCCTGATGCTCGCCGTGCAGGCGGAAGGCTCGCAAATACGCACAGTCGAGGGACTCTCGGATGATCACGCGCTCTCGCCGCTGCAAGCCGCCTTCCGCAAGCATCATGCGTTGCAATGCGGCTTCTGCACGCCCGGCATGATCACAACGGCTCATGCGCTGCTGAGCGAGGAGCCCGACGCCGATGCCGCGCGGGTGCGCGATGTGCTGTCGGGCAATCTCTGCCGCTGTACGGGCTATATCCCGATCGTCGAGGCCGTACTCGAAGCGCGCGCGGCCTATCAGGCGCAGGACAAGGGAGATCGGAAATGAGGGCGACGAACTCCTTCGTCGGCAGTCCGATCGAACGGGTCGAGGACCTTCGCTTCCTGCGCGGCAGAGGCCAATATGTCGATGATCTGACGCGCGAAGGCTTGCTTCACGCAGCCATCCTGCGCAGCGCGGTCGCGCATGGCCGCATCCGCTCGATCGATGTCTCGGCCGCCCGGGCGCTCCGCGGCGTCCACGCGGTCATCACCGCGGCAGAGTTGGGTCCGAAGCCCCCGGTCATTCCGGTTCGGCTCCAGCCCTTGCCGATTCTCGAACCCTTCCACCAGCCGGTCATTGCCGCGGACCGGGTTCGCTATGTCGGCGAGCCGGTCGCCATTGTCGTCGCCGAGAGCCCGGCCCTTGCCGAGGACGCTCTCGACCTCATCGGCCTCGAAATCGATCCGCTGCCGGTGGTGGCGGATCGCCATGTATCCGCCAAGAACGAAGTCCTTCTATTCGAGGACCACGGCTCGAATCTGGCCATCGAATATCGGGCCGAGCGGGGCAACGCCGACGCGGCTTTCCACGCCGCCGACTTCGTTCGTCGAGAAAGCTTCGGCGTGCAGCGCCACACCGCGGTGATGATGGAACCGCGCGGCGTCATGGCCGAATGGGATCCGGCGCAGGGCAAGCTGATCGTCTCGGGCGCGAGCAAAGTGCCCTTCTTCAACCGGCGGATCTTGGCGAAGCAGATGGGCTTGGCCGAAGATGCCATCGAGCTGGTCGAAAACGATGTCGGCGGCGGCTTCGGCGTCCGCGGCGAATTTTATCCGGAAGATTTTCTGATCCCCTTTGCCGCCAAGTTCACGGGCCGGCCGGTCAAGTGGATCGAAGACCGCCGCGAGCATCTGATCGCATCCAATCACGCGCGCGAGGCCGAATGCGAGATCGAAATCGCCTGCCGCAAGGACGGCACGATCCTGGGGCTGCGCGGGCAGGCGCATATCGATATCGGCGCCTATACGCGGACCAACGGCATGGTAGGCGCGCGCAACGTCGCCCAGTTCCTCTCCGGCCCGTATCGCGTTCCGAACATCCAGGTCGATGTCGCCCTCCACTTGACCAACAAGACGCCGGTCGGCACCTATCGCGGGCCCGGTCGGTTCGAGACGGATTTCTTTCGCGAGCGTCTTTTCGACCTCGCGGCGGCGGATCTCGGCATCGACCGCGTCGAGTTCCGCCGCCGCAATCTCGTGGCGAAAACGGAAATGCCCTATGCGCTCGCCACGATCACGCCGTACGAGGCGAAGGACGAGCTCGATAATGGCGATTACCAGGCGGCGCTCGATCAATGCCTCCGCGAATTCAATTGGGTTGAGAAAGCCACGCTCGACGGCAAGCTGATCGACGGGCGCTATCACGGCATGGCGCTGGGCTGCTTCATCGAGGGCGGTGCCGCGGGCCCGAGCGAATCCGCGCGCTTGGCGCTGGAGACGGACGGCACGGTCTCGGTCTTCGTCGGCTCCTCCGCGGTCGGCCAGGGCCTCGAGACCGTTTTCACCCAGATCGCGGCGGATGCGCTCGAAATGCCGATGGAAAGCATCCGCGGCGTCTATCATGGCTCGACCGGCTATGTGCGCGACGGTTTCGGGTCCTACCATTCGCGCTCGGTCGTCATGGGCGGATCGGCGATCGTCCTGGCCGCCGAAAGTTTGCGGAAGGCGATCCGCGAAGCGGCGGCGACGGCTCTGGATTGCGCGGCCAGGGACATCGAAATCCTCGATGGCCGGGCGGCGAGCGCGGGCGGCGCCTCCATCGCCTTGGCCGATCTGGCGGCCAAGGGGCTCGCGGTCGAGGAGGTCTTCTCGAACCACAAGCACACTTATGCCTATGGCGCGCATGCCGCTCATGTCGCGGTCGACCCGAAGACCGGCCATGTCGCGTTGATCGATTACGTGGCGGTCGAGGATGTCGGACGGGTGATCAACCCGATGACCCTGCGCGGCCAGGTGATCGGCTCTCTGGTTCAGGGCCTGGGCGGCGTTTTCCTAGAACATCTCGTCTATGACGAGAACGGGCAGCTCTTGAGCGGCTCGCTCGCCGATTATCTTATGCCGACGGCGAGCGACTTTCCCAATATCCGCGCCTTTGTTTCCGGTCTCCATCCCTCGCCGATCAATCCGCTTGGTGCGAAAGGTGCGGGTGAAGGCGGGCTTATTCCGGCCGGCGGCGTCATCGCCAACGCGGTCGCAGCGGCGCTTGCTTCCCTTGGCGTCCAGCCTTGCCGCCTGCCGCTCTCGCCGCCGCGCGTCTGGGAAATGATCGAAGCGGCGCGCAAGGCCCGGCCTTGAGCCGGGCTTCGCGTCCCGTCACGTGCGTTTCGATGCCTCATCGAGAAGATGTTGCGGCGTGCTCGAGACGATCTCCGCATAGACCGGCACGAATTGGCCGCCTTCGATCAGGCCGACGAAAGCGGGCTTGAGTTCCTCGGCGAGGATCCGGCGGATCCTCGCATGGACCTCGATATCGGACCATTCGCCGACCAGATAGAAATGGTCGGGATCGCTCACGTCGCGGCACAGCACGCCATCCTTCACCTGTGCCGCCGATTTATGCATCGGATTGGCGTCGGAATAATCAAACGAGTCGAAAAGCTCGATGAATTCCTCGCCGGTGCCGGGCTTCACCCGAAAATCATAGACATGAAAATAATTGCCTTTGGTCGCTAGGGGTTCAAGCGCCATCTTACTCTCCCTTACGGCTGCCGCGCGTCACCGACGAGAAGCTTATCGTGGCTGTTGCGGCGCGAAAAGAGATATACGGCGGAAGCACGCTTGTTCGGCCAACGAAGCGCGGTATACTGAGCAATCGGACGGTCGCACGAGTCCGCGCGCGTCACCGTCAGCCTCGCTCAGGGGAGGGCGACATGCCTGATGACGGGCGAAAGGCCGTTGCGTCGAATCGGTCATTACCGCGCTTTATCTGGCCCGAGGACGGGCTCACCCGGATTCCGGACTGGGTCTACACCAGCCACGAGATCTATGAGCGCGAGGTTGCGCGGATCTTTCACGGCCGCACCTGGAACTATGTCGCGCTCGAGGCGGAGATCCCGCGCCCCGGCGACTTCAAGCGCTCGTTTGTCGGTCCGACCGCGGTCGTTGTGGCGCGCGAGCAGGATGGGACGATTCACGTCTTCGAGAATCGTTGCGCGCATCGCGGCTCCGAATTCTGCCGGGCCCATCGTGGTTCGGCGACCGAATTCGTCTGCCCCTATCATCAATGGACCTATGATCTCTCGGGCAATCTGATCGGCGTGCCGTTCCGCCGCGGCGTGAAGGGCGAAGGCGGTATGCCGAAGGATTTTCGGCTCGAGGACCATGGTCTCCGGAGTCTCGCCGTGACAACGCGCAATGGCGTGGTATTCGCCTCGTTCGCCGCCGATATGGAATCGCTCGAGGATTATCTCGGGCCGGAAATTCTCGCGGATTTCGACGCGACGTTCGACGGCCGGAAACTGAAGCTTCTCGGCTATTACCGCAATACGGTACCGGCCAATTGGAAGATGTATCACGAGAACCTCAAGGATCCGTACCACGCGACCTTGCTGCACGCCTATCTCGTGACCTTTGGCCTGCTCGTGGCCGGCAATAAATCGGCGATGATCGTCGATGCGCGCGGTCGGCACGGTACGATGGCGTCGGCGCGTGGCGATGACGGCCCCAAGGTGGACCAGGCGAGCAAGCGCGAGATGCGCGCCTTTCACGAGGACATGAAGCTCAACGATCCCCGTATTCTCGATTACGTGAAGGAGTTCGACTCGCCCTGGTCGGTGACGATGCAGACGATCTGGCCGAACATGGTCGTCCAGCGCGAGCTCAACACTTTGGGTACGCGACAGATCGTGCCGCATGGTCCGAACGCGTTCACGATGGTGTGGACCATGTTCGGCTATGCGGATGATAGCGAGGCGATGACCCGGCATCGGCTACGGCAAGGCAACCTCATGGGGCCGGCCGGATTCCTCGGGCTTGAAGACAACGAAGCGATGAAATTCGTTCAGGACGGCTTGCGGAAATCCATGCCCGGCGAGGCGATTGTCGAGCTTGGTGGCACTGACGAAGGAACGACCGCCAAGCTCATTTCCGAAGCGGCGATTCGCTCCATGTACCGCTATTGGCGCGACGTGATGGAGCTCTGATGGCGATGCTGGCAGGCTTCGCGCGGAGCGCAGTCGATCCACGGCTTGCCCGCGAGCTGCGCGCCGAAATCGAGGAATTCCACGCCGAATACTGCGCCGCCCTGGACGAGAACCGGCTTGAGGATTGGGTGAGCTTTTTCACGCCCGATGCGGTCTACCGCATCACCAGCCGCGAGAATGCCGAAGCGGAATTGCCGGTCGGGCTCGTTTATTGCGAGGGCGCGGGCATGCTCCGCGACCGGGCGCTCGCCATCGCGAAAACGGCGATGTTCGCGCCGCGCTATCTGCAGCACCAGGTCGGCAATATTCGTGTTCTCGGCGTCTCCGGCGACGGCATCGTATCAGCGCAGGCGAATTATCTTCTTTTCCAGACCTTGGTCGACGAGAAGACGACGATCCATCAAGTCGGGCGCTATTTCGACCGTTTCGTCCGTGCGGGGGCAAGGGTCCTGCTGCGTGAGCGGCACTGCGTCTATGACAGCGTGCTCCTCGACAACTCCCTGGTTCTCCCGGTCTAACCAGAGCGCCCGCGCCGCTCGGCAATTCCCCTGCGGTTGCGTTTCCGTTGCGGTCGCGTGGACGCATATGCCGCAGCGGCGGCGGCGGCTGGCCGCTCGCTGCCGTCGATCAAAGCCGTGAGCTGATTGACGAAGCGGGTCCGCTGGCTGGCCGGCAGCGGCGCCAGCAGCCGTTCTTGTACCTGTTGCATCGGCGCGTGCATCTTCTTGGTCAAAGCGACGCCGGCCGGCGTCAATCGCGCCACCATCATGCGGCGGTCGTACTTGTTTTTCCGGCGGCGAACGAGCCCACGTTCGGCCAGCCGCGCCAGTACATCCGCCACGTTGGTGCGGTCGATGCCGACTTCGGCGCCGAGTGAGGCCTGGTCGATATCGGGAAGGTAAAGCAGCGCCGTCATGAGCCCATACTGTACCGGCGTGATGGTGGAACGCCGGCATTCTTCGGCCCAAAGCGCCGAGTGAATCTGGTGCAGGCGCCGGACAAGATAGCCGGGACGCGACCAGAGCGGTATCCGCATCGCCCGCGCCGACGGCGTGGTTGCCGCTGCGTCCGATTTTTTCTCACGCTTGCCCGCCATGACCGGCTTTCCCCCGAAAATCGGCCGACACTTAGCCCAGGGTGCCAAGAAAGTCATCGTTCTCCGGGCCAGCACATCCGCATGGTTATGGATGCCGCCGGGACGAAACTGGGTGTAGTCTGCATCGATCGAAGGGATGTATGTCGCAAGAACGGGCAGGTGCATGGTGAAGCAGCGCGCAAAGGATGCGCCGAGGAAAAGAACCTTACGCAAGACCAGTCGAGATCCCGAGGGCACGCGGGAAAAGATCCTGACCCAGGCCATGGCCGAATTCGCCGCAAAGGGCTACGACGGCGCCCGCGTCGATAGCATCGCCGCGCGCTGCCGGCTCAGCAAGAATATGCTTTACCATTACTTCAAAAGTAAGGAAGGCCTCTTCGTCGCCGTGCTCGAGCGCATGTATGAAAGGTTTCGCGGCCAGCAGCGCGATTTCGCGATCCGGACGCATGATCCGGTCGCGGCGATGCGCGAGCTCGTCGCGTACACGTTCGAAGCCCTGCTCGAGCATCCGGAGGTGATCGCGCTCTTGAATAGCGAGAACCTGCATAAAGCGCGCCACCTTCGCCAGTCGCGGCGCATCAAGCAACTTTATGATCCGCTGGTCGACACGATTCGCGAGGTACTGGACCGCGGCAGCGCCCAAGGCGTTTTCCGATCGGATATCGATCCGATCATCCTCTATATCTCGCTTTCATCGCTCGCCTATCACTACATATCGAACCAGTATACGCTGAAGACGATCTTCGCCATCGATTTTACAAGCGCGGAGCGTCGAAAGACCTGGCTCGCCCATATCACGGACATGGTCGTTCTCTATTGCCGGGGTGGCACGGGGCAGCTGGCGGCAAAGGACGAGGTCTCGGCGGCAGCGGCGCCGAAGCTGATCGCGAGCTCAAGTCGAGGCAAGAGCTGACCCGTCGCAGCCGCACCAAACTTTTGCTCGGCCGTGCGGTGTGCACCCCCGAATATATTGACTGCCTGG
>Ga0316624_10000504_pt1 | contig 13231 bp, 12 predicted proteins | sample OWC_Aug_N3_C1_D5_FD_207657 | JGI IMG/M metagenome (GOLD analysis project Ga0316624, IMG submission 207657) | Wetland soil microbial communities from Old Woman Creek delta, Ohio, United States - OWC_Aug_N3_C1_D5_A | ecosystem: Environmental > Terrestrial > Soil > Wetlands | place: USA: Ohio... | reverse complement strand
TCGCATCGAGCTGAAAGCTCGATACTTCGAGGACGAAGAAATCGGGCAAGGCGTAAGGCGCAAGGGGTGAGGGGTTTTCATCTTCGCCTTCACTCTCCACTCCTAACGTCTCACTCCTCACGCTTTTCAGGATTTCCTCGGTCAGCGCGTTGCCGATATTGCCCGCAAGGATAGTCCCGAAGCCGCCCTTCTTCAGCATGAAATCGAGGAGCGTAGTGGTCGTAGATTTGCCGTTGCTGCCCGTGACCGCCAGAAACGGCATCTTGTCCCCACCCTTGCCATGGGCCATGAGCTTCGCGCTCTCGAGTATCTGAAATGCGAGCTCCAGTTCGCCGACGACCGGGACACCGGCCGCCCTAGCCGATGCGATCTGCTTCATCTCGAGGGGAACGCCGGGGCTCACGACCAGCATGTCCGCGGAAAGGAATATCTCCTCGGGGTGACCGCCGAGCGCGCGCTTCACTCCGGGCAATAGTCTCCCCGCGTATTCCGACAATTCGGCCTCAGGCTTCCTGTCCGTTACAGTCACGTCGGCCCCAAGCCCGGCAAGCAGGTTCGCGGCTCCGACGCCGGACCTGGCAAGACCGACCACGGTGATCTTTCTACCCTTCGTTTCCATTTTCCTGTTTTTTGGCGACATTCGTCTTCTTCAGCTTCCTGCTCTTGGCTGCCACTCCGGACGCCTCTTTGTGCTTGACGGCACCTTTTTTCTTATGTGATGCAACAATATGGTGGCCATGCTTTCTTGCAGCCAGATGGCTGGATTTCTTTGAGATACGCTTGGCATGGACCGCGCTCCTCTTTCCCCTTTTACTCTTATGTTTCCTGACGACGGGCGCATCTTCTTCGGTGTAGAGGGCCTTCGTCGCCTTCAATGCCCCCCTGTCATCTTTAGTCAGATAAATGACCGGCTCTTCTGTCTTGTTGACCACCTTGATGCCGAAGTTCAAGAGTTCCTCCGACTCTTTCCAGAGCAGGCCCCGGCTCGGGGCGCCAAGGAGGGCCACGATGATCGTCTCGTTTTCGCGTTCTCCGGCGCAGACAAAACAGTGTCTCGCCTTGCGTGTGTAGCCCGTTTTGCCGCCCAGCACCTCTTCATCCGACCACAGGAGCTTGTTCGTATTCTTGATGAACATCGTCTTGCCGGTCTCAGTGGATACCTCGGTAATTCGCGTGCCGAGGATCTCCTTCAGGACAGGGTATCTGATCGCCTGTCTCATGATCTTCGCAAGATCGTAGGCAGTGATATGCTGCCCCTCCGCCGGGAGCCCGTTTGCATTGACATAATGCGTGTCGTTGGCGCCGAGCGCGATCGCCTTCCTGTTCATGAGCGCCACAAAAGCATCTTCGGAGCCCGCCGTCGCCTCGGCGAGCGCGACTGCGGCGTCGTTGGCGGATTTCATGAGCGCGGCATACAGAAGGTTCTCGATCGTGACCTTGTCGCCGGCCTTCAATCCGGCCCTCGTCGGCGCCGCGGCAGCGGCCTTAGCGCTGACGGTCGTCACTGTGTTCAGATTAACCCTTTCGAGCACCACTAGAGCGGTCATGAGTTTGGTGGTGCTTGCAGGCAGAAGCCTCATGTCCGGGTTCTTTGCATACAGCACCCTGCCGGTTACGGCGTCCATCACCACGGCAGCACGGGATTTGATCTCCTCGGCCGAAGCGGTGAAAAGTGAAAAGTGAAAAGTAAGAAGTAAGAAGACAAAGGAGTACAGTATCTTTTTCCCGTCAACCAGAGACTTTGGTCTTTCCATGTTGAACTGCTTTTTCATACTCACCTCAATTTCAGCGTCGCCAGACTCAGCAACGCCAGCATTATACCGACAATCCAGAACCTCACGATGACCTTGGATTCGTGCCATCCCTTCAGTTCGAAGTGGTGGTGGATCGGAGCCATCCTGAAGATCCTCTTGCCGGTGAGTTTAAACGATGCAACCTGAAATACTACCGACAGCGTCTCTATCACAAAAATCCCCCCTACGAGGGTAAGGACTATCTCATGCTTGGTGATGATCGCAAGCGTCCCGAGCGCACCGCCGAGGCTCAGCGATCCGACGTCACCCATAAACACATCTGCGGGATAGGAATTGAACCAGAGGAAACCAAGCGAAGCGCCGAGCATCGCCCCGCAGACCACGGTGAGTTCACCCGTGCCCTGAAGATACAGGACCTGAAGGTACTGGGCAAATTTGGCGTTGCCGGAGATATAGACGAGGATCATGTTCGCGAGAAGCGCGATCCCGACAAGACCTATCGCAAGGCCGTCGATTCCGTCCGTCAGGTTGACCGCATTCGACGATCCGACGATGACCAGTATCGAAAAAGGGATATAAAACAAGCCGAGGTGGAAGAGCCATCGTTTGAAGAAAGGGATGCTCAGCACGTCGGTATAAGGGTCCTTCGGATTCATATAGAGCAGCAGCCCAATCGCAAGGGCAAGGAGTATCTGCGCACCGAATTTGTAGCACGGTCTCAGCCCCTTCGGGTCTTTCCTTATGACCTTCAGATAGTCATCCAGCAGGCCGATGCCGCCGTAGCCGAGAAGGGAAAGGACCATGGTCCAGACGTACATGTTTTCGAGGTCCCCCCACATCAGCAACGATGCGAGAATACAGACAATAATGATAATGCCGCCCATCGTCGGTGTGCCGGATTTCTTCAGGTGGGTCTGCGGACCGTCGTTACGTATCTGCTGCGTCAGGCTCACCTTCTTCAGCCACGAGATGATCCTGGGGCCGACAAAGAGCGAAAGCAGCATCGCAGTGATCACCGCGAGGGCGGTCCTGAAGGTAATATACCTGAAGACGTTCAGCGGTGAGAAGAATTCATGCATGCCGTAGAGGATCTTATAGAGCATTTGTCTTCTCTCCTTCTGCCCGCACACGAATGCCGGCCGAGACCTTCTCCATGCGCATTCCCCTCGAGCCCTTTATCAGCACGGTATCGCCCGCAGACAGCACCTCTGAAAGTATCGAGCCCGCAGCAGTCGCGTCGTCGGCCCTGTAGCAGGCCCCCGTAAAAGCGGACGAAGCCTTTTTCATCTCGCTGCCCACAGCAATAAGAATGTCGACGCCCGAAAGCGTAAGCAGGTCGACTAGTTTCCTGTGCGCCGATTCCGCATAGCGCCCGAGTTCCAGCATGTCGCCGAGCACCGCGACCGTCCTCTTTCGTTTCAGCCGCATCAGTTCCCTGACCGCCTCCTCCATCGACGCAGGGTTAGCATTGTAGACGTCGTTTATCAGCACTGCCCCGGCCAGCTCCTTCACTTCGAGCCTCATCGGCACCCCGCCGAAAGATTCCAACCCCTCTCTGATGTCCCGCCGGTCGGTGCCAAGTGCATCCGCAAGAGAGGCGGCCGCAAGTGCGTTGCGGACATTGAACGCGCCCGAAATCCGGAGGTTGACAGGGAGCCCGCCGCCGTCGGGGAAGCGAATCACAAAGCCCGAACCCTTTTCGGCGAGTTTGATATCCTCCGCGCGCACATCTGCCCTGCTCTTTATTCCGTAGGTAACGATCTTCCCGCCGAACCCTTTCAGTCCTTCACAGAGAAACGCGTCGTCGGCGTTCACCGAGACGACCTTTGCGTAAGCAAGTATTTCGAGGTCGGTCTTGCGCACGGTTTCGAGACTCCCGAACCCCTCGAGGTGTGCGGCACCTACGTTCGTGACCACCGCGAAGTCCGGCCGCGCGATATCGCAGAGCAGGGCGATATCCCCTTCGGCGTTCGACCCCATCTCAAGCACCATCACCGACTCATCCCCTTTCATGCGGCAGATACTGAGAGGAAGGCCGATGTGGTTGTTGAGGTTACCCTCCGTCTTAAGCACCCTGTGACGGAAGCCCAGGACCGACGCGATGAGTTCCTTCGTGGTCGTCTTTCCGTTCGTCCCGGTCACTCCCACGACCTTCACGTCCTTGGCAAGACGCAGATGACGGGCGATGTCTTGCAGCGCTGTGAGGGTATCCTTTACGGCGATGATAGTCCTGCCCGCGAAGGAGCCCGCCGGAGGACGGTCGACTAACGCCCCTGCTCCCTTTTCGAGCGCATCGGAAAGGAACTGGTGACCGTCGAAACGTTCTCCTCTGATTGCAATGAAGAGTTCGCCCTGCTGGATCGTTCGTGAATCGATGGACAGGCCGGTAAATGCCCTGTGATTGCCATAGAGTATCTTTCCCCCTGCCGCCTTCACTATTTCTTCGAGTAATAACTGCGCCATACTATATTTATATTGCCCCCCTCGAAAAAGCCTGTTATGTTTCAGTCATTTTTTACGAGTTGCCGTATCGCCTCTTCAAGCACCTCCCTGTCGCTGAAATGGAAACTTCTTCCCCCGATAATCTGACAATCCTCGTGCCCCTTGCCTGCGACGAGGACCACGTCCCCGTTATCTGCAAGGAGTATCGCCCGCTGTATAGCCTGCCTTCTGTCGGGCTCGACGAGATAATTTTTTTTCACCGCGCCAGCTTCCACCTCGGCGATGATCATTCCCGGGTCCTCCGACCTCGGGTTGTCGGAAGTGATCACTACAAGGTCGCTCAGTCTGGTGGCGACCGCAGCCATCCGCGGTCTCTTGCCCTTGTCCCTGTCGCCCCCGCACCCGAAGACGGTGATGATCCTGCCTTCAGTCAAACCCCGGGCGGTGTAGATAAGCCTTTCGAGTGCGTCCTCGGTATGAGCATAATCGACGACGGCGAGGAATTTTTGTCCCGCGTCCACCTTTTCGAAACGTCCTGTCACCGGCCCCGCGTTCCTGATCCCCCTGAGGATCACTTCCCAGGGCACGCCGAGGGCCAACGTCGCTCCCGCCGCCGAAAGGATGTTATAGACGTTCGGCAGCCCGACAAAAGACGATCGCACCCTGTGCCTGACACCGTCTGCGATGATCGTAAACTGCAGGCCTTTAAAAGAGTCGTGGATATCGGAGGCCGTCAGGTCCGCTCCTGTTTCGAGTCCGTAGGCGAGCACCCCGTTTCCCGGGGTCTGCAGGCCGGCGATATCGGAGAGCAGTCTTTTGCCGTAGACGTCGTCGTAATTGATGACCGCCGCGCCCGCCAGCAGCTCCCTGAAGAGCCGCTCTTTCGCGAGAAAGTATTCTTCCATGGTCTGATGGAAATCGAGATGGTCCCTGGTGAGGTTCGTAAAGACGCCCGCCCTGAACACCGTGCCGTCCACCCGCTTCTGCGCGAGCGCGTGAGACGATACCTCGGAGACGACATGCGTGCAGCCCGCCGCACGCATTTTATGGAGGAGCCCCTGGAACTCGGGAGCCTCCGGCGTCGTATGCTCTGCCTCGGACACCTCACTTCCGATCATGCTCCGGATCGTCCCGACCAGTCCCGTCTTCTTTCCCCATGTTTCGAGGATCGACTTAATCAGGTAGGTGGTAGTGGTCTTTCCGTTAGTGCCGGTCACCCCAATAACGCAGAGCGCCCCCGACGGTCTTCCGTAGAAATTGTTCGCGATCGCTGCAAGGGCATTCCTGCTGTCTGCGACGCGGATGAAAGAAACACCCTGATATCGGCCGCCCGCCGGTACCTGCTCGCACACTACCGCGGCCGCGCCGCGTGCGATTGCGGCCCCTATGAAATCGTGACCGTCTGCGTGCTCACCGCGCACCGCGACAAAAAGGTGGCCGGCCTCCGCCTTTCTCGAATCGTAGGAGATGCCCGTGATCCCGGCATCCAGTCCGCCGGTCACGCTCATCTTTTCCACCCCTTCCAATATTGCGCCGAGTCTCATTTCGACACCAGCAGCAGGTTCTTTTCTGAGACGTCGTCGCGAGGAACGTTCAGATACGACAACGCCTGATCGGCGACGCTCCTGAATACAGGCCCCGCGACCACGCCGCCGTATATCGCCCCCTTCGGCTCGTAGAGCACCACTATCATCGCGATCTTAGGATTATCGGCAGGGACGAAACCGACAAAGGAACTCACGTATCTGCTTTTCGAATACCTCTTCGTCACCCGGTCGATCAGCTGGGCGGTGCCGGTCTTGCCGGCAACCTTGTTGCCGTCGACCGCCGCTTCTGTGGCGGTCCCGCCCTCCTCGACAACCGTCTCGAGTATCTGTTTGAAGATCCCCGCGGTCTTCGCCGAGATCACCCGCTTATTCGCCGCTTTGTCGAAGGACATCAGGACATGCCCGCCATGCGTCCTGATCTCCGAGACGACGTGCGGCCTCACCAAATAGCCTCCGTTGGCGACCACGGAATAGGCCCGCAATACCTGCAGAGGCGTCACCGCGACTTCCTGACCTATCGGTATGGCGCCGATCGAGGTGGCCGACCATTTCTCCGGCTTTCTGATCCAACCCGAGACCTCTCCGGGAAGGTCGATACCGGTAGGATCTCCGAACTCGTAGCGCTTCGCGTATTCATAAATCTTTTCCTTCCCGAGTCTCATCCCGATCATGATAGAGCCGACGTTCGATGATTTCTGTATCACTTCCCTGAATGCGAGCACGCCGTGGCGATGGGCGTCGTGGACAACCTTGCGTCCCACTTCGATACTGCCCCTGCTCACATCGAAAGTCGACCCCGGCGTAAAAATCTTTTCCTCCAGCGCCGCGGTGCCGATCACAATCTTGAATGTGGAGCCCGGTTCATAAATGTCGGTGATCGCCCTGTCCCGCACCTCGTTTTTGCCCGCCCTTATGATGTCGTTCAGATCGTAAGACGGCCTGTTCGCCAGTGCCAGAATCTCGCCCGTAAAGGGGTCCATCATGATCACCGAGGCAGCGACCGCCCTCCACTTGGCCATCGCCTTATCCAGTTCCTTCTCGACAATATACTGGAGCCCTTCGTCGATGGTAAGAACGATGTCACTGCCTCTGGCCTGCATGTCGATGCCGGGAGAAAGCATCCTGCCGCTGGCGTCCCTTTCGAAATACACCTTTCCACCGGCAATCTTGAGGTACTTGTTGTATTTCAGTTCCACTCCTTCAAGAGCCTGATTGTCGAGACCCACGGCACCGATCACGTGCGAGGCGAGCATCCCCTTTGGATAAAACCGCTTGGCCTCGGGGATAAAGCCGAAACCGTCCGCGGCCACGGTCCCCGATTTTTCTTTCATGCCGAGTATCGTCTTCACTTCCTCCGCCTTTTGGGGCGACAGTTTCCTGTCAATCCAGGTAAACCTTTTGTCCGGATCGAACTTCGCCTGCATCGCCTTCGGTTCCATGCCTAGCACCGCCGAGAGCCTTCTCACCTTGTCCCTGTCGATATCAACCTCTCTCGAGTCGCAGTAAAGCGATTCGAGTTCCAGGTTCACGGCGAACTCTCTGCCCCTGCGGTCGTAGATGTTCCCCCTCATGACTTGAATGTTTTCTGCCTTGATCTGCTGCAGTTTGGCCCGATCGGAAAGGGCCTTGTGGTCGACTACCATGAGGGAAGAAAGGCGTAGAAAAATCGCGAAGAACCCGAAGATGATCGCCGTGTTGAGAATAATCGCGCGTTTCCTGTTCAAATGCCGTTCTTCCTTCTTACTCCTTATTCTTCACCGTGAGTGAAGCCCGGTAAGGACCGGGCAGCCGATTCTTCTTTATATGTATGACCCTCACCCTGTTCGAAAACATGTTCTCGCCCGCAGCAAGCCTGGCATTTTCCTGCATGCTGCCGCGGAAAGAGGCGTCGATCTTTTCGATGGACATGAGCTTTGCCCTCTCGGCAAGGAGTATGTTTCTGTCATTGAGCGACCCCATCTTATATTCTTCAAGGTTCCTGAGGTCGTACGCTATCGCCACTACGCTGGATCTGAGCCATATGAGCCCGAACAGGCCCAAAAGGAGAATCACTGCACACAGCGGTTTATAGAGTAATGATAACATATTGGCATCTGTTTTCGAACCTATCATATCCGCTCAGCTCCTCTCAGTTTTGCGCTCCTTGAAGAAGGGTTTTCCCTCATTTCACGGATGTCCGGGACGACCGGTTTCTTCATCAGGGGCCTCAGTCGGCCTTCTTTAGCCGCGTCCCTTATAAAATTCTTCACGACACGGTCTTCCAGCGAGTGGTAGGAGATGACGCATAACCTCCCGCCGCCCTTCATGACCCTCATCGATGCATCCAGACCGGCCCTCAATTCCTCGATCTCCCGGTTCACCTCTATCCTGAGGGCCTGAAAGGTCTTTGTCGCCGGGTGTATCCTTCCGCGCCTCCCGATGGCCCGGAAGATTATGTCGGCGAGTTCAGCACAGGAGTCGATGGATTTTCTGCTCCGGTAATTGACGATCGCCCTCACGATCTTGGGTGCCCGGTACTCCTCGCCGTATTCCTTCAATATCCTTATGAGGTCTTTCTCTTCATAGGCGTTGACAACGTCCCAGGCCGAAAATGCCTGCCCGCTATCCATCCTCATGTCGAGCCTGTCATCTGAACGGAAACTGAACCCCCTGGCAAGGTCCTTGAGCTGCATCATCGAGACGCCGAGGTCGAAGAGCACCCCGTCCACCGCCGTGACGCCCAGCGAGCCGAGTATAGCTTCAACGTCGGCGAACCTGCCCTGCTTAAGTGTGACCCGTTCGTCGTCAAGCCGCGCGGCGGTCCTGGCCAACGCCTTTTCGTCTCTGTCGATTCCGATAACTCTTCCATTCCGGCCGATCATCTTTAATATCTCCTCAGAATGTCCCCCGAGTCCTACCGTAGCGTCTATGTAAGTTCCCCCCTGTACCGGGGCAAGCATCTCGACCACCTCCCTCAGAAGAACAGGGAGATGTTCCGCGGTCATTTAAAGGCCGTAGGCCGCGAGTTTTTCCGCCGTCGCCTTCTTATCGATCCGGGACGGATCATTTACCGCATCCCACTCTTTTCTGTCCCAAAGGTCGATCTTGTCCAGCTGGCCGACGATCACGATGTCGGAATTCAGGCCGGCATCTTCCCTCTGCGCCGCAGAGACCTGTATTCTGCCCTGTTTGTCTATTTCCACTTCCTGGGCAGAGCCTATGACTATCCTCCTAAAAAGCTTCACATCCTCATCCATACTTGGGAGCGTCCGGACCTTTTCTTCGAGTTTTGCCCATTCCTCCTGCGGATAGATATGGAGGCATTTATCGAAAATATCGTTGACAACATAGAGCTTTGGACTATAATTAGAGGAAATTATTTCTCGGAAAGGAGCCGGTATGATGACTCTCCCTTTTGGGTCCAGCGAGTAGTAATATTTTCCTGAGAAAGCTGGCACGTCTCCTCCACTCCACTTTCTACCACTATCTACCACTCAATATAAGGTAGAATGTTTTGTATGTCAAGGGGAAAATACATCCAAATCCTCCTACCCTATATTTTGTGCTCCTCATGCAACGCTACCACGACATATTGCTGTATCCATCTCATTTGATTTCCCAAGCAACAATGTCGTGCTGCGACAAAAAAGACAGGAGAGCAAAGGGCACCTCGCAGACCGCGCCGCGGAGCAGGGAGACGATGTCATCCATCTTTTTTCTGAGGTGAAGCTCGTGTAATATAGGTATGTGAAAAAAGCTCTTTTATTGATCACATGCATTTTCTTCACTCCCATCCCATCCTATGCGCAGCCCGCAATCCAGTTTGATCATCCGGAACACGATTTCTCTGTCATCTCGCAGGAAGAGACCGTCGAGCATACTTTTGAGTTTGCAAACAGGGGTGACCGGGAACTTGTGATAGAGAAAGTTACCCCTTCCTGAGGCTGCACAGCAGTGATGGCCAGTTCGGACCGTCTCAAGCCCGGGGAAAAAGGAAAGATCAATGTCTCGGTCGACATCAGGGGAAGGCTGGGAAAGATCACCAAGGCAATCACTGTTTACACTAACGACCCGGTAAAGCCGGCTACCACCCTTTCCGTCAGAATGAACATAAAGGACCGGGCACATATGGACCGTTACACTGCAGGGGAGATATTCGGCGATAAATGCAGAGGCTGCCACGTCGATCAGGGGAAGGGAAAGGCTGGATGGGATTTATTCAAGGCCGACTGTTTTATGTGTCACAATGCGGGCACAAATACTTCGCTAACGGGAATGAGTAAAAAGCCGCGGGAATACCTGCGCAAGGCTATACGGGAAGGGGTCGTCAATACCGTGATGCCGGGATGGGAAGAAACAAACGGCGGTCCTCTTGATGATAGCGATATCGAATCGCTGGTCGATTTGATATCGCGATAAGGGAAAGGCCGGCTTTACGGCTTTTGGGAAAGAAAGACCGACATCTTTGCGTCGAGCACTGACGCACCGTCTGGATATAGGGCAATGGGATTCAGGTCTACCTCTTCCACCAGACCCGTAGCCATCAGCCGGGAGACAGTGATGATAATGCCGGCAAGTCCCTCCACGTCCACCCGCGGTCTTCCCCGGTACCCCTCCAGGAGCCTGTATCCCTTTACCTCCTTCACAAGCCGCAGCGCCTCATCATGCGAAAGGGGCGCAAGTCCGAAAGAGACATCCTTGAACAGCTCGACGAAAATGCCTCCGAGACCGAACATCATGACAGGACCGAATTGAGCGTCCATGACCCCGCCCACGATGACTTCCACCCCTTGCGGGGCCATCTCCTCGATAAGCACTCCCTCAACCCCGTCGATGCGCATGAGCTCTTCTACGACCCCCTGCAGCGTTTTTTCGTCGGAGATCCCGGCCCGGACACCGTGCACGTCGCTCTTTGAAACGATCTTCCCCGATGAGACCTTTGCCACAAGCGGATATCTGAGCCCCGCCGTACCCGGCCACGGCTCCTCCCTGCCGATAAAGATGCCCTCAGGCACATGGAGTCCCATTTTCCCCAGCAGACCTTTAACCTCGTGCTCGAGAAAGACCTTCCTCCCCGGGTTCTTCTGTATGAGGTCCGCTATCAGCGGCAGGACGTCCCCGCCGGAAACAGTTACGTCGTCGTAAGGCACGCCATTACCTCCAACTCTGATCTTGCGACAATTATATCATGAAAAGAAATACCTACGTCCCCTACGCAAGGGTGAGCAAAATGCCTTCGGTCACCGGAATGATACTGCAAAAGCAAAACTATTTGACGTGGCAGGACAGGCAGAGTTCCGAGGCCGGCTTTCTCAGCATGGCGCCAGTCCTGGCATGAGGGTCGTGGCAGGTGGGACATGCCACCTTCCCCGAATAAAGCGGAAGGCGAATCACGACCATGGGCGGACTCATCCCTGTCTTGTGCTCTCCGGCGGCCAGCCTCTCCATGTGGCACCCCGAACATAAGGCGTCCACATCGTTATTGAGCAGTGCGCCGCCGCCCGCATGGCCCACATGACAGAACTCGCAGGGCTTTTCGACTGCATACGTCAGGGAACTAAAGGAGAGGAGCAGGAACCCGGCTATCAGCACAGCGACAGTCTTCATTCGTTCGACCTGTTTTATTATATCGGGCACCTAATGCTTTGTACAGTCCGGGAGCCTGGATGCCCGGAGACTTGTTTTGTACGGAGGGGATGGAATATAGTAAAAAATGTCGCGGAGACCCCACGAAAATCAGGAGGCGATACTGCCCTGCGAAGAGACGTCGAAGATGGCCTATTTCGACTGCTCCTCCGGGATAAGCGGCGACATGTGCCTCGGGGCCCTCGTCGATGCCGGCGTCCCTCTCAGGGAAATTTCGAGAGTTTTAAGAAAGTTGCCTCTGCGGGGCTACAGACTTTCGGAAAAAAAAGTGCTCCGCGCCGGGGTCGCGGCAACGAAGGTTGACGTGGTTCCGGCTGCAAACAGCGACAATAGAAAAAACCTCTCTACATGGGAAGGCATCCGGAAGATCATCCTCTCCTCAGCGTTGTCAGAGGACCTCAGAAAAAAAGGGCTCGCCGTCTTCAGGCTGCTCTTCGAGGCGGAAGCGAAGGTGCACGGTGAGACATTCCGGAAGGTCCACCTCCATGAACTGAGCGCGGTAGACTGCATGGTCGATATATTCGGCACCCTCATCGGTCTCGACCTTCTCGGCGTGAAGGACGTGTATGCCTCGCCGGTGAACCTCGGGGGTGGTTTCGTCCGGACCGAGCACGGGACCCTGCCGGTTCCCGCTCCCGCAACCGCCGAGATACTGAAGGGCGTTCCGGTCTATCCGTCAGGCATTCCCTTCGAACTTGCCACCCCTACGGGCGCAGCCCTGCTGAAATATCTTGCACGGGGATTTGTCGACACTCCGGCGTTTTCCTCTGAAAGGATAGGTGCCGGCGCTGGCGACAAAGACCCTGCGGACAGCCCGAATATTCTCCGTATCTTCATAGGACATACGTCTGAAATGAGATCGGCAGAAACGGTTACGGTGATAGAAACAAACATCGACGACATGAGCCCGCAGGCGTATGAATATGTAGCGGAAAGGCTTTTTATGGCAGGCGCCCTCGATGTCACACTTACCCAGACGATCATGAAGAAAATGAGGCCGGCAACTACTCTCTGCGTGTTATGCAGGAAGACAGCCAGGGACGAACTTGTCCGTCTCATCCTCAGGGAAACAACGAGCATAGGCGTACGCTATTTCGAGGCCTCGAGGGTAACAATGGACAGGGAGGTAAAAAAAGTGGCTACGCGGTACGGCACGGTGCACGTAAAGATCTCTTCGGCAGGCGATATCCGGAAGATTACGCCGGAGTATGAAGACTGCCGCTTGATCGCAAAAGAAAAAGGGGTCAGCCTGCTCGAAGTTATCGAAGAGGCGAAGAGCGCCGGGCGCTGCGAAGCAGAAAAAAAGGCCGGCCTGTGCGCGGCTGATAAGCCTCTTCATAGTGCAAAGAGTCAAGGAAGGAAATATGGAAAACGACCTGTTTAGGAAGGCTGATTTTCTGCATCATATTTTCGACACGGTCCCCTCTTTTTTATTCGTCGTCGACAGCGATGTCCGCATCTTCCATCTTAACGCTGCATCTCTGAAGCTGCTCGGGACGGAAAGGAAGGCAGCACTTATGAAGAGGGGCGGAGAGGTACTGCATTGCATCCATTCGCGGGAAGTGGCCGAAGGCTGCGGCAGGTCTGACCACTGCAGAGACTGCGTCGTGAGAAACAGCGTCAAAAGGGTCTTCCGCGGCGAAGAGATCAAAAGGGAGATGACGAAGATGACGCTGCTTGCCGAAGGGAGGAGCACCGAGGTCTACCTGTCCGTTACCGCGAGTCTGATGGAATATGAAGGACAGAAATTCGCACTCCTGATCATGGAAGACGTCAGCGAACTCAAGAAGGCCGAGGCCTCACTCAGCCGGCGGACAGAGCAACTCGAGGCGCTCAACAAGGAACTCGAAGCCTTCAGTTATT
>Ga0316624_10000503_pt1 | contig 13247 bp, 9 predicted proteins | sample OWC_Aug_N3_C1_D5_FD_207657 | JGI IMG/M metagenome (GOLD analysis project Ga0316624, IMG submission 207657) | Wetland soil microbial communities from Old Woman Creek delta, Ohio, United States - OWC_Aug_N3_C1_D5_A | ecosystem: Environmental > Terrestrial > Soil > Wetlands | place: USA: Ohio... | reverse complement strand
AGCATCTCGACGACGAGTACGCTCGCACCCTGGAACAGGCCGACCGCGATCATGCGCCGTCCGAGCAGCGGCCGATCGGGATCGCGCGGTGGCCGCCGCATGACGTCCGCCTCTTCGGGCTCCACCTCGAAAACGACCGAACAGGCGGGATCGATGATCAGTTCCAGGAAGACGATGTGCACCGGCAGCAGGACGAGCGGCCAGCGCAGGATGACCGGCAGCAGCGACAGTCCGGCGATCGGCACGTGGATCGCGAAGATGTAGGTCATCGCCTTCTTGAGGTTGTCGAAGATGCGGCGCCCGAGGCGCACGGCCTTGACGATCGACGAGAAGTCGTCATCGAGAAGCACGAGCGAGGAGGATTCGCGCGCGACGTCGCTCCCCCGCCCGCCCATGGCGATGCCGATGTGCGCCGCCTTGAGCGCCGGCGCGTCGTTGACGCCGTCGCCGGTCATCGCGACGATCTCGCCGTTCGCCTTCAGCGCGGTGACGATCCGTAGCTTCTGTTCGGGCACGACGCGGGCGCAGATGTTCACCGTCGCGATGCGTCGCCGCAGCTCCTCGTCGTCGATTGCGTCCAGCTCGGCGCCGGTGATGTACTCATGGCGGGGCTCGAGGCCAATCTGCGCGGCGATGTTCTCCGCGGTTCCCGGGTAATCGCCCGTGATCATGACCACGCGGATGCCGGCGTCGTAGCATTCGCGGATGGCCGCCGGAACTGCGGGCCGAATCGGGTCGGCCAGGCCGAGCAGCCCCAGGAATTCGAACCTGTAGTCGTGTTGCTCGGGTGGAAGCGGCTTGCGCGGGCGGAACCGGGCGCGGGCGACGGCAATCAGCCGCAGCCCTTCGCTCGCCATCGTGGCAACCGGTTCCTCGAGTGCCTGGACGCGCGTATCGCTCAGGTGGCACAGATCGAAGATCGCTTCCGGCGCGCCCTTCGCCGCGATGACGTAATCGGCACCGTCCCGCGATTTCCACACCTGCGACATCGCCAGCAGCGAAGGCGACAGCGGGTACTCGCGTACCAGCGTCCAGTCGCCGTGCAGGTGTTCCGTCTGCGCCAGATCGCGGAACCCGAGCTGGCGGAACGCCTGTTCCATCGGATCGAACGGCTCGGGGCGGCTGGCGAGGATGCCGAATTCGACCACCTCGTGGAACGCCTCGGGCAGCCCGGGCGGCCGGTTCGGCGCGCGCGTGTCGAGATAGCGGCCGTTCGCGAAGATCTTCGCCACCGACATGCGGTTCTGCGTCAGCGTGCCGGTCTTGTCCACGCAGAGCACGGTCGCCGCGCCCAGCGTCTCGACCGCCGCGGTCCGGCGTGTCAGCACCTGGCTCTTCGACAATCGCCAGGCGCCGAGCGCCAGGAAAATGGTGAGAACGACGGGAAACTCTTCGGGCAGGATGGCCATCGCCATCGTGATGCCGGCCAGGATCCCGTTCAGCCAGTTGCGATTGGTCAGGCCGTAGGTGACGATGACGGCCGCGCACAGCCCGACGCCGACGATTGCCAGGGTCCGCACGATGTGACGGGTCTCGCGCTCCAGCATCGTCTGCTCGGAGGCGATGGTCTGCAGCGCCCGGCCAATCTTCCCGAGCTCGGTGCGCATGCCCGTCGCCTGGACTCGAGCGATGCCCTGGCCCGTCACGATCAGCGTTCCGGAGTACACGAACGGCAGCTCGTCGCCCCCCGGCCGGTCGAACGCCTGGACGCCATCCCACGACAGCTTGCGTACCGGCACCGATTCGCCGGTCAGCAGGGATTCGTCGGCTGAAAGGTTCACACAATCGAGCACGACCGCGTCGGCCGGCACGCGATCACCCTCGTTGAGCAGCACGATATCGCCGACGACGACGTCGCGGCCGGAGACGCGTCGGCGCTCTCCTCCCCGGATGACCAACGCGCGGGGACTCGAGAGGTCGCGCAACGCTTCCAGCGCGCGCTCCGTCTTGCGCGTCTGGTACAGCGTGATGCCCATCACCACGACGACGAACGCGAGCAGGAACAGCGCCTCTTCGAGATCACCGAGCAACAGGTAGATGCCGCCGCTGACGATGAGCAGCAGGAACATCGGCTCGCGGACGACCTCGAGCGCGATCTCGAAGAGGGTCCGCTGCCGGCTGGTGGGCAAATCGTTGTAGCCGTCAACGCGGAGGCGTTCGGCCACTTCGTCGTCGGTCAGCCCGACGAGCGTGGTGGTGTCGAAATCTTGGGCCATTCGCGATGCGTCCGGGTCAGCGTGCGCGCGGGCAGGTTCACCGGAGGACTTACTAGGATAGCAAAGGGAGCACAGAGAAGGGAGTGCGACCGGATCTCAAAATGGACGGACCGCCCGCCTCCGCTGCCGATCGAGCGCGTGACAGCGACGGCGAGGTCAGGGCACCCGATCCAGCTGCGCGTCAAGCGAGGGCTCGTAGGTGCAGAAGGGCTCGGCCTGCATGTAGTCGCCGGTTTCCGAATACGCGCGCGCCCGGCAACCGGCGCAGATTGCCTGGTAGCGGCACTCGCCGCACTTGCCGAGAAAGGCGCCCGCATCGCGCAGCCGCCCGAAGACGGGCGACGCCGACCAGATGTCGGCGAACCGTTGGCGGCGGACGCTGCCCGCGCTGACCGGCAGGTACCCGCAGGGGTACACTTCGCCGATGTTCGAGATGAAGCAGACCGCGGTGCCGGCCAGGCACCCGCGCGTCATGGTCGAGAGTGGCCGGCCGCCGGCCGGATCCGGCGCGGCCTTCAGCTGCGTCCCGCGCGCGATGAACGGCGTGCTGCGATCTCCCTGCTTGCGCTCGCCGACGATCCGCTGCGCGCGCACCCGAAAGTAGTGCGGAGCACACGTGGCCTTCAGATCGATCGAGCAGGTCTTCGACTGGTCGTAGAACCAGTGCAGCACGCGCTCGTACTCGTCGGCCGGCAGCATCTCGCGGTCCGCAATCGTGACACCGCAGCCCACCGGCACGAGCATGAAGATGTGCAGCGCATCGGCCCCGATCGAGAGGGCGAGATCGAGCATGCGCGGCAGTTGCGCCACGTTGTGCCGAGCGATCGTCGAGTTGATCTGGATCGACACGCCCTCGTCGCGCAGGTGGCGCAGCCCCTCGAGCGCGCGGGCGTGGGAACCAGGCAGACGGCGGAAGTTGTCGTGGGTCTGCGCGACCGCACCATCCAGGCTGACGGCCACGCGCGAGAATCCGGTCGCCCGGATACGTTGCGCGATCGCGCGGTCCACCAGGGTGCCATTGGTGGCCAGCGCCATGCGGAACCCGCGGTCGCGCCCGTGGGCCGCGAGGTCGAAAATGTCGGACCGATACAGCGGCTCGCCGCCCGAGAGAATCAGGACCGGCCTGGTCACCTCGGCCAGCTGATCGATCAGGCCCATCCCTTCTGCGGTCGTCAGCTCCGTCCGTGATCTTTCGGCCTCCGGAACCGCCCGGCAGTGCTGGCAACGCAGGTTGCAGGCCTTGGTCGTTTCCCAGAAGACGATGCGCAGCGGCGGAACCCGCGCGGCACCGGACGGCGCCTGGCCGTCACCGTGCGGATTGGGGGTGCTCATGGACCTCTCCGGGGATCGGACGCGATCCCCGCCCGATCTTCCTTGTGCCGGCCGTCACGCGGCCGGTGCTCAGTTGGATTTCTGGGCCGCGGCAGTGTTCAGGACCATCAGCCAGTCAATCGGACTGGACACCTTGTCCTTGCCGAACCTTACCGCCTCGTTTACCTGCGAGAACGCGGCATACGTCATCTCGCGTGTGTTCTCGTCGAGAACCGTGCGCACGTACGTGGCGCTCTCCGGGCGGATGAATCGGCCCGTCTGATAGTCCGTGACGTATTTCGCCGCCACGGTCTCCGGATGCGCCCGCGTGTACTTGGCGAGGCACTCCGGCGTCCGGAACTTCAGCACGACGCCCTGGTGCGTGATCACCTCGCCGGCGAACTTCACCTCCCTGATCTGCTTCTTGCACGTCTCGCAGACGTCGCCTGCAACCACCGGCACAGGCGCGAACGAGGAGCACGCGCACATCACCAGCGCCAGGGCAACGATCGCCGCGGTTCTCATGAGGCCCTCCTAACGCAGGGCTCCCCGCGGGCACCAACCTCGACCTCGACGCTTGACCGTTCCCGCGGGCGCCCCGAAGAAACAGCTGACTGCCAGCGAATCAGCGGCTGACGCGCAAAGCTTAGCATTTTTTGGGGCTTGGGGACCGGCTCCGCTCCCTCGCACTCTCGAACAGTGCAAGGCGCAAAGCAGGTGCCATCCGATTCCCCGAGGGATTTTGACGGTCTGCAGGAGACGGCCAGATGGATGACGGTTTCCCGGCATTGAACGGGGGTTATCTGGTAGGACCACCCTACCTGCCCTACCTGCCTTATGGGCCTTACCTGCCCTACCTGTCCCACCTGTCCTATCGGTCGCAGAATCAGCCGAGGTGCGCGCCTGCCAGACCGCTCCGAGCAGCCAGGCGCGCCGCATCCGCGCGCCGCGCCCGCAGCATCTCGTAGGCCAGCCAGCAGAGCGCCAGGCCCGCTACGACACCGATCGGAAACAGGAGAAACACGAAAATCCCCGTGTAGGGGTTCCCGCCCCCTCCGCCACCAATGAGCAACGCGAGCAGGGCAAGCACGAACAGCACGCTGTCGAAGATCAGCAGGAATCCGGCCACACCGACGACCATCCAGAAGACGCCGACGAAGCGCCGCGAGCCGGGAACAGCAGACACGGGGCCCTCCTGCCAGTTCAGCGGCCAGTACCTGTCTCAGCGGGGGCGGGCCAGAGAAAAGGCCACCGCCAGGGCTCGCACGAGCCCGCCGAACATCTACTGGATCTCTGCGGATTGATTCGAGCAAGGCAATCCTGATGCCGCGTGGATTTTCGGAGATTTCGGAGAGTCCGCCGGCAACAGCGGTGGGAATCCGACGACAGCAGATGAGCTGGCGCCTCATGCCGGGTGCTTCGTGCTTGGTGGTTGCGCCCGGTGCGGGGTGCCGGGTTCAACATCCCGCCCCCGCAACCAATGAAGGCCGCGCGGGAAACCGTGCGGCCTTCGCCATTTACGGGCGTCCGCTCTTCGCGGTCCCGTCGCCCGTCTCCCGAATTTCGCCACTACCACTGCTCCGCGGCGGTCTGTCGAGCAGCCGGATGGCCGCGTCGATCGCCGCCGGCGAGAGGTGCGTGTACCGCTGGGTCGTGACCAAGTCGGCGTGCCCCGCGAGCTCCTGAATCGCGGTTGCCGGCGCACCGCGCATCGCCAGGTGACTGCAGAACGTGTGGAGAAGTCGATGAACACCCTCGCGAACCCCGGCGCAGCGCGGCGGCGAGCCGGACGGTCAGCGGCACGTAGCGCATGCGCCCGCCCTTCGGCGGCGTGACGAACCCCTTCCGCTCGCTCTGGCGCACGCGCAGCTTGCCGCTTTGGGAACCGCTGTCACCAGCCGCCACCGCCGACCTACCGAGGGCCGCAACCACATCACGCGGAATGACCACTTCCGCGCGGCGAGCGTCTGACAACGCAGGCGAATCAACGCAAGGGAGAATCTCGGGTGGGGGCCGCGGCGGCCGTTTTCGCACTGGATGCCAAGCGGCGGTGCTACAATCCGCCCTTCACGGCTCCACATTCCATTTTCACCCGGAGGTTTCCTTGAGCCTCGCCGCCGGCACGCGTCTGGGGCCGTACGAGATCACCTCGCTGATCGGTGCCGGGGGAATGGGCGAAGTGTACGGGGCACGCGATACGCGCCTCGATCGCAGCGTTGCGATCAAGCTGTTGCCGCCCGATCTCAGCGCAGACCCGGAGCGTCGTGCACGCTTTGAGCGCGAGGCGAAGACGATCGCGGGCCTGAACCACCCCCACATTTGCACGCTGCACGACGTCGGCGACCACGACGGGTCGATGTTCCTGGTGATGGAGCATGTCGTGGGCGACACGCTTGCCGCCCGCCTGCAAAAGGGACCGTTGCCGCTAGAGCAGGCGCTCGCCGTCGCGGCGGAGATCGCCGACGCCCTGGCAGCCGCACACCGTCAAGGAATCATCCATCGCGACCTGAAGCCCGGCAACGTGATGCTGACGAAGGCCGGTGCAAAGCTCCTGGACTTCGGGCTCGCGAAGCTCCAGCCGTCCGGCGCGGCACTAGCGTCCGTGACGATGTCCGCGGCGCCCACGCAGGAACCGGCCACGGGCGCGGGCACCATCCTCGGCACCGTGCCGTACATGGCGCCGGAACAACTCGAAGGCAAAGAGACCGACGCGCGTAGCGACCTGTTCGCGTTCGGTGCGATGCTCTATGAGATGCTCACGGGCCGGCGCGCCTTCCAGGGCGACAGTCACGTCAGCGTGATGGCCGCCATCCTCGAACGCGAGCCGCCGCCGCCGTCTTCGGTCCAGCCCGTCACGCCGCCCGCGGTTGATTGTCTCGTGCGGCAGTGTCTCGCCAAGGCACCGGATGACCGGCCCGACACGGCGCACGATGTCGCGAACGACCTGCGTTGGATGCAGGTGACGAGCGGCGTCGGCATGGTGGATCCGACTAGGACGGGCCGCGTGCGCCGAGCACTCGTGGTGTTCGCAGTAGCAGGTGCCTGTGCCGCTGCGATCGCCGGTGCGGGCCTCATGTGGTTACTGCGACCTGTGTCTCCCAGCGCCGCGCCGGTTCGACTCAGTCTGGATGTGCGTCCGGCCGAGAACCTGGACTCCGGGAGTGTCAGCACCGTCTACACAGCGGGCGGCTCGCGCACGGCGCTGACCTGGACGCCGGACGGGCAGGCGCTGGTCTTCGTCGGCCGACGGAGCGGCGTGCAGCAACTCTACGTGCGGCGGCTCGACGCGGCCGAGGCGCGGCCGCTCAAGGGCACCGAGGGCGCGCAGGCACCCACCGTGTCGCCCGACGGGCAGTGGGTGGCCTTCTGGGCGAACGGGGCGATCAGGAAGGTGCCGCTTGCCGACGGCCCTGTCGTGGACCTGACGACGGGATTTGGGTATCCCCCGTATGGTCTGGTTTGGGACGACCTCGGCGGCCTGTTCTTCGGCGGTGCCATCAAGGGCACCATCCGGCGGGTTGCCGTCGACGGCGCGGTCAAGGACGTCACAACGCTTCGCGAGGGGGAGTTGAGGCACAGCTTGCCGTGGCCGCTGCCTGGTGGACGCGTGGTCCTTTACACGATCCGAAAGCGCCTATGGTCGTGGGGCGATGAGCAGGTGGTGGCCGAAACAGTCGCCACCGGGGAGCGCAAGGTCCTGCTGACGAACGCGGCCGATGCGCGCTATGTGCCCACCGGCCACCTGGTGTTCCTGCGCCAAGGGCGATTATTCGCAGTGTCGTTCGATCCGAAACGCGTTGAGGTCTCAGGGAAGCCAGTGCCCGTTCTCGACGACGTCGCGCAGGTGCTGACGGCGCGCCAAGGCGACGATATCACCGGCGCGGGCCAGTTTGCCGTCTCGGCCACGGGGATACTCGCGTGGGTGCCGAGTCCCGTGATGCCATACCCCGACATGTCCCTGGTGACCGTGGACCGACAGGGGCAGGTCACCCCGCTGCCCGCACCGCCGCGCAGTTACGCTTTCTGTATGCGGATCTCACGATCGGACGGCCGACGACTGGCGGTGCTCATTCGAGATCTCAGGGAGACGGGTGTCTGGGTCTACGACCTCGATCGTGGGGGGCTGATACCGGTCCGCCGCTGGGGCGAGGCGATGTGGCCACAGTGGTCGCCGAACGGGCGGAGCCTGGTATTCTCGTGGCGCGCGGGCGGGAAGGCTGCACTCGCGATCCAGCCTTCCGATGCTGATAGCGCGACATCGCCGCAGAGGCTGGTCGAGGGCGATCTCATGCCCTCGTCCTTCACACCCGATGGTCGGCAGATTGCAGCGCTGCAAGGCGGCAAGATCGTGCTGGTCGATGTCCAGAACGGAAACGCCAGCGTGCGGTCCCTGCGGGAGACGCGCAATGCGGAGTCGTACCCGGAGTTGTCGCCGGACGGCCGCTGGCTGGCGCTAGTGTCGAACGTGTCCGGGCGTCCAGAAGTCCACGTTCGCGCGTACCCTGGTCCTGGGCCGGAGCAACAGGTGTCGATCGAGGGTGGCGAGAGTCCAGCGTGGAATCCGAACGGGACCGAGCTGTTCTTTATTACTCCGGCAGAGGCCGACAAGCGCCGGATGATGGTGGCGGAGTTCACCCCCGGATCGGCCGGATCACCGCCTCGCATCGGTCGGCCACGCCCGCTCTTCCCGTTCGACCAATACGACCTTGGTTTCGCGTCTTGGCCAATACGGTGCTACGACGTCGCGCCCGACGGGCAGCGGTTCTTCGTCGTGCAGGAACGGCCTGCCCCACCCGTGCCGCCTGTCACGCACGTCAACGTCGTACTGAACTGGTTCGAGGAGCTGAAGGCGAAGGTGCCGACGCCGCGGTGAACGTCACGGCGCCGGCGGCTCCTTCGCCCGCAAGTCAGACCCACCCGGCCGCCGCCCGCTTTCGCGCGGGACCCTAGTGCGGGCGAGGTGGAGGATTCGGAACCGTGAAGTCGAGTGTCGGACTCCCCACCCGCCCCCCGCCGTCTACACGATGTCTCCACTACTCGGGAGCAGTCGAGAGAAAACGAGAAGTCGTACGGGCACGAGCACGAGGTCTATAACACGCTGCCGGTGAAGGACTTGTGACCAAAAGTCGTGCGCCATCAGCTGGTTAGAGAAACCCGGTCAAGCGGGTTCAACACCCGGCACCGAGCACCAAGCACCGCACTCAGCACACAGCACCGCACTCAGCACGCGGCACAAAGCACTCAGCACCCGTCAAAACACGTATACCAGCCGCCCCCAGAACGAATTGACGGTGTAGGGCCGGTAACCGTAGCCGAGCAGGACGATGCCCGGCAACGTTACCCGGTCCTCGATCTGGGGCCCCAGCGCGTAGTCGCTCGCCGTGTGCCGGTCGTACCAGTAGGTAAACCCCGCAGCGAGGTTGCGCCGGATGAAGTACCGGAAGTCGAGGATCGCCGTGTGCCACCGTTGCAGGACCGCCGGCAACTGCCGCGGCGCGGTCAGCGACGACCCCGTTGCGTACGTGTAGGGTGAATCCGACCGGTTGTAGTCGTAGGTGACGCGCAGCGCCGTCTTCGGCAAAAGCTGCGCCAGTTCGACGTTGGCCGAGATGTAATGCACCGTTTCATCTTCCGACGTCGTCCAGTCCCGACCGGGATCCTGCTGTTGCGGGGTGGGCGGCGCGGCGCTCACTTGCCGTGATTGCTGCAGCGACGAGTAGGTCTGATAGCCATAGCCCGCGCCGAAGGTCACGGCATCGCGCGGCGTCGCGTCGAAGAAGATCGAGTAGCCTTGCGTCTTCCGGTCCTGCAGACCGAACGCGTCCTGCGCGCCGAACTGCAGGTTTGGGAAGTTGTCGCGCGCGACGGTCACCGAGCCGGACACCGCGAAGCTGCTGAGCGGCATCACCTGCAGCATCGCGGTCACCCTGTCGCGATCGCGGTCCGCGATGTCGTAGCGGCGCAAGCCCGCATACTCGCCGCTGTCCGGTAGATCGGTCAGCGCGAACGAGTTGAAATCCGCCGCGCGGCGGCGGCCATGCTCGTACACGCCGTGCAGCGACACCATGGCGAGGCTCGTCGAGTCGATCGTCGCGAACACGGCGTTGTCGCTCGTCAGCCCCACCTCGCGATCGGTGTAATCGACGCGGTTCAACCGGTAGCCGGCGCCGAAGGAGACCGCGCGCAACGAGATGATGTTGGCCTCCGCCTCGAACGTGCTGTAGCGGTTGCTGAAGTGCGCCGGAACGAGTTCGTCGCTGCCAGCCTCCACCGCCTGGTCGTACTCGACGATAGTCGACGGCGCGAACTCCGGCGTCCGGTCGTTGAAGTCGTAGAGGCGGTAGCGCGCAGTCACGTCGAGGAATTTCGCCGGCCGCGTGCTGAACGTGACGTTGGTCATGATCCGACGGATGTCCGCCTGGGCACTGCTGCGCGGCAGCGTGATCGGCGCAACCGCCCCGTTGACCGTCATGGGCAGCAGCGGCGTGTCCTGCAGCCAGTTGCCGACCGAAAGGGTGGCCGTCAGGTGGCTATGCGCGGGCAGCCTGATCGCGCCGGCGCCGGTGACCGTGTTCGCGTGGTTGGTCGGCCACAGCGCGTACCGGGCATGTGCGGCACCCGCCGTCGCGCTGTCGGCGGCCCTGAGCGGGTTGTCGATCGTCAACGACTCCTGTGCATCGCTGAACCACGACCCGTCATAGCTGACGCGCAGCAAACCGCGATCGTTCGTCCACTCGGCTCCCGCAGTGAGATCCGTGGTCCGCGTATCGACCGGCGCAGCGACTTCGGCGGCCTCTCCAAAGCCGAACGTCACTGCCCATGGCTGCTCGCCGCTGCGCCGCGCGGTGGACAGGTTGAAGTCCAGCCCGACGCTGGTCGTCGCCATGTACCGCAGGTTCAGGTTGAACGTGTCGCGACGCAGCCGGGTGTCGAACGGGTTCGACTGCGCGAGCGGCGTGTAGAGCGACGAGATCAGCGCCTGCTGGCCTGCCGACGCGGTGGCCTGCACCTGCGCGGCGGCGCCAGACGGCAGCGTCTGCTCGGCAGTGCCGGCGCCCGAGTACGGCGATCGTGTTCCGCCGGCGCCATTCGCGCCCGCCGCGGCGGCAAAGAACAATGGCACCTGGTTCCAGTCGGCCGAGATCCGCAGCCTGCCGGGCACTTCGAACTGGCCGAAGAAGTGCTGGTCGCGGTAGCCGACGTTGTCGGCGCCGAACGAGACCAGCTGCGACCCGGTGTCCCGCACGTAGCGGAACCGATCCAGGAACGGGCCGCTGCGCATGTCGCGGAAATGATCGAATCGCGCCTCGTCGCCGGTGACGCTGGTGCCGCGCGCCCCGAGATCGATCCAGTTGGAGAGAGTCAGATTCCACGGATTGACGGCGGCTGGCTGGTCACCCGGAGGCTGGCCAGTCGCCTGCTGCGCTCCCACTGCCGACGCCCAGCCGGCCAGGAGCGCGGTCACGAACATCGCAATCTTCGTTTGCATCGCACCGCTCCTTTCCGGCTACCGGAGGAAGTGAACGCCGCCCGGGTGGTTGGACCCATGGATCGCCTGGTGGCAGTTGACGCATCCACGGTTGACGAGCCGGTTCATGCTCGTGGAAGTTGACGGCGGCAGCAGGCTCGCGTCGTACACCGTGGACGGGTGCCGGGTCGAGACATGGCACCGCTGACACAGCATCGGCAACTTCGCAACCAGCATGCGGTCGTTGGCGGAACCGTGCGGGTCGTGACAGGTCGTGCACTTGTCGCGCACCGGCGCGTGCTCCCACAGGTACGGCCCGCGCTGTGCCGCGTGACAGCTGGTGCAGCTTTCCGCGATCGAGTTTCCCGCGCGCAGCAGCCGCACGTTGGCCGACCCGTGCGGGTTGTGGCACGACGCGCATCCCATCTTCCCTTCACGCAGCGGCATGTGCGCCACGCGCCGAACCTTGAGCGCCTCGGTGCGGTGGCACTGCATGCACGTGTCGATGTCGTTCGCCGCTTTCAGCTGGGACGTCTGCGACTTGAAACTGTGGATGCCGTGGCAGGTGGTGCAGCTCAGGTTGTGACGATCGTGCATGCTGCCAACCCATTCCACGTGCGTTCCGCGGCTGTGACACGTGTCGCACGTCTCGCTGACCTGCGCGGGAGACATCGCGGTGAACGTCTTGATCTTCGTCTTGTCACCCCCGGCATCGACGTGCGCCTTGCCGGGACCGTGGCACGATTCACACCCGCGTTGCGCGGCCGGCGCCCGCGCGTTCTGCGCGCGACCGTGCTCGGTGGCCTTGAAGACCTTTTCCTTGTCGGAGTGGCACGTCAGACATGTGTCCTGCCCGACGTAGCCGGCCGCCTGGCCGGTCGTCGCCTGCGCCGCGGCCGCCTGGCCAATGACCTTCCCGCCACCCTGGGTCGCCTGGTGCGCGGCGACGCTGGCCGCCAGCACCGGGATGAACAATCCCCACAGCAGCGCCCCCCGAACTGCCCATCGTCGTGAGTCCATGACCTCGCTCCTCGTCCGGCGTTGCACACTGCACCCTCCGGGATCGGGGCCCACAACGGTGCAATCGCAATACCGGCAGCTGTGCAGAAACGAGTGGTCGGTCGCGGCTCGCAGCGGGCCGTCGCGGGCCGTCACGAAGAACGCATTGAGCCGCCGGCAGTTGCGGCACGCGGTACCCGCCGTCTTGCGGCCTCGGGACGCTTCATACGGCAAACTGCGCTCCGCAGATGCGAGGTGTCGAGTGATTCGATGCAATACAACGCGGCGGAGGCGACGTCAGTCTCCAAACGACTGGATTGGTCGGATATCGATATATTTGGGGGGTTCAAGTGGCGGGACACAAAAAACGCGGCGACCGCCGGGATGGCGATCGCCGCGTAGGAGAGCCCGCGAGTCAACAATCAGGAGTCAGGAATCAGGACCCAGGAAGGCCGCATGGCTTCTGAATCCTGATTCCCGAATTCCGGTTCCTTCCCTAGAACAGATAGATCACGCGGAAGCCTCCGATGTTCACGTTGTACGGCCGGAACCCGTAGCCGATGATCAGGCCGCCCAGCGGATCGAACGTGTTGCTGACGTTGCCCGGCGTCGACCAGTCGTTCACGTCGTACTTCTGGTGCAGGAAGTTCACACCCAGCGCGATCTTCGGGCTGATGAAGTACTTGAGATCGACCGACGCACCCATCAGCTTGTTGCCGATGTTGGGCAGCGGAACGAACGTTCCGGCGGCCGCCGTCGTGAGGATGCGCGGCCCGCCGTAGAGGAACCCCTGATCCGACTTGCTGTAGTCGACACCGAATCGGATCTCGGTCTTGGGGATCAGCTTGACGAGCTCGACGTCCGCACCGTAGTTGTCGACGCGCTCGGTGTTATTGAGGTTCCAGTCGCGCGCCGGATCCGTCCAGGAGGGGTCGGGCGCCGGGTTCGCCGTCTTCGAAGCCTGCAGCGCGTCGTACTTCTCGTAACCGTAATAGACGCTCACGGTCGCGAAGTTGGACGGCATCAGGTCGACGCCGAACGAAATCCCGGTGTTGTTGTTGTTCAACAACCCGTACTGGATTCCCGGGTACTCGTCGGTGCCGCGGAAGACGGACACCGAGAGGCCGACCTGGGAGACCGGCGACACGTCGAAGATCAGCGTGCCGCGCTGGCGGTTCCGGCTGGCGAGGTCGAACTGCGCCGAGTCGGGGTGCGCGCCGACCGCGTCGTACCAGTCCTCGGTCGTGCCGTCG
>Ga0316624_10000502_pt1 | contig 13251 bp, 5 predicted proteins | sample OWC_Aug_N3_C1_D5_FD_207657 | JGI IMG/M metagenome (GOLD analysis project Ga0316624, IMG submission 207657) | Wetland soil microbial communities from Old Woman Creek delta, Ohio, United States - OWC_Aug_N3_C1_D5_A | ecosystem: Environmental > Terrestrial > Soil > Wetlands | place: USA: Ohio... | reverse complement strand
CGACACCTCGTGGATGTGCGCCGTGATGGCGTAGCCGTGCATCCGCCCGATCGCGGCGAGGGTCTTCAGGATGAGCAGCACCAGGGTGCCCTGGAGGACGTCGTTCTTGTTTCCCACCGCGCGCGCTCCTCTTTTCTGCCTAGTTCTCTATGCCTAGAAGTCTATGTAAATGATAGCGGGAGGCGACCTTCGTGTCAACGGCGTGCCCCCAGGCACGTGGCGTGGCCGGATCGGCGCCGCCAATCGCGTCATGGTCGCGAGCAGGTCACTGGGGGCCCCGCAAGAGGGAGTGGCGTTGGACGCGAAGGCCAACAGCGAAGGAGGTCGCGCGCGTGCAGCGGCTGTTCGTGGCGTTCGGTCGGGCGAGGCGTGACACCGGCAGGGCGCGGCTTCCAGCCCGCCGGTGCCTCGCCCTGCGCTGCCGCAGGGCGAGGCTCCAACCTTGTGCTCCTATTGCTTCTTTGGCAGATGGATGTTCCCTCCGCTCAACGTGACCGGGACGAAGGTCAGGTCCGGCACGGGAACGCCCGCCCCGTTCCATGTCTCCAGGCCGAACAGGTCGCCCGATCCGGGCTCGCCGTTGTCCACCACGGTGATGCGGAACAGGTGATTGCCCGCGCCGTTGACATTCGCCTTGCCCATGATGACCGCCGTGTTGTTCACGAGCGACAGCGACTGCAGGGCATTGCTCTTCACCCTCAAGTCGCCGTCCGGACGATGCTCGACAAACTCGAACGACCCCTGCGCATTCCCGGATTTCAGATACTTCGCGACGAATCCAAACGTCGCCGTCGCGCCGTTACGCCGCACGAGCCCACCGCCGGTGGCAAATCCCAGGGAGGGATCGTAGACGGCGAGCAGCGAGACGGCGCTCCCGGTGTAGTGCGCGCCTTCGATGGCAATCGAGACGTCGTAGACGTTCACCGGCAGGCCCGCCAGCGTCACGCAGGCCGTGAGCGTGCCTCCGCCTCCGCTCGTCGACGCCACCTGCGTGATCGTCGGGCCGCCCGCCACCGGCACGAGGCTGAACGACACCGGCACCGCCCGCGAGATCTCGCCGAAGCTGCCGTCTGGCACCTCCTTGATCTCGCCGCAGAGGAGCACCGGCCCCGCGGTGCCCTCCGGCGCGTTGACCTTGACGGACAGCGGGTTTCCAGCCGAGGGCGTGATGGTCGCGTCCTCGCGCGTGATCGCGAACGATCCGGATCGGCCGCTTCCGATCCAGCAATCGTCCCCCGCGAACGACGCCGCCACGGACACGTTCGCCTGCGCCTGGGCGATCGCGATCGACGCCGACGCGCCGCCCGACGCGTTCGTGCCGCTCGAATCCGACTGGGAGCCGACGGTGAAGTCGATCGTGACGCCTGCGATCGGCGTCCCGTCTCCCGAATCCGCGAGCGTCGCGGCGAGCAGGGCGACGTCGGAGTACTGAGACGTGGCGACGCCGCTGTAGACGAGCGTCGTCGGCCGCTTCCCGACGGTGATCGTGATGGTCTCGACGTCCTCCATCGACGGGGTACCATCGTCGGTCACGCGAATCGTCACCTGATGCGTGCCCACGTCGGACGGACCGGGCGTCCAGGTGAACGCGCCTGTGGACGGATCGATTGTGGCCCCGGGAGGCGCGTCGTCGCCAAGCGCGAACGTTAGGCCGTTGCCGTCGGGATCGCTCGCCGCTGCCGAGAAGCCGAGGGTTTCCTTCCAGAGAAGCGCGCGATCCCCGATCGGATCCAGCGCCGGCGGGTGGTTGGTGGGGAGATCTTCGTAGACCCACGTTGATACGGTCCTGTCCCAGAAACTCAGGTATCCGCCCTGGAGGACGACCCGCCCGTCGCCCAGGTCTGCCATCTGTGCGAACCCCCGGGGCCCGGGTGTTGGCATCAGCGTCTGTTGCGTCCAGGTCTGATCGCTCGAGTCGTAGATCCATGTCTCGCCGTTGAACGATCCTGACTGCAGAGACCCGCCGAACAGGAGGACGCGGTCCTCTCCCGCCCACGCCATCGTCGTCCCGTAGCGTGGATCCGGATCGGGCACCGGCACGATCTCCTGCCATTGGTCGTCGCTCAGGTCATAAACCCAGGTCGACTCGTAGCCCGGCCAGGAATAGACCGCGCCGAAGGCGACGACTTTGTCGCCTCCCGCCCACGCCATTGAGTGCCCGTAGCCGGCGTACGGATGCGACGAAGGCGACTTTCGCGTCCACGCGGCCTCGCTGACGTCGAACACCCAGGTCTGATCGGTGCCTCCTCCCCCGAAAAGGACAACCTTGTCGTCTCCAGCCCAAGCCATCGCCGGATATTCACCCCCGCGGGGAGAGTCTCCCTGCGGGATGATCTGCGTCCACGAATCTTCCGAGAGATCGTAGAGCCAAGTCTCGCCTATCGCCCCCCTGCCCGGCGCGTACCCACCGAACAGCAGCGCGCGATCCTCGCCCGCGTAAGCCATCGCGAAGTACTGCCGCGGCCCGGGATTGGACACGGGAGACTTCGTCGTCCAGTAGCCGGTCGCGACGTCGAACACTTTCGTGTCGGTGGGCGTTCCGTTGGGTACGAAAGGCGCAAAGCCGCCGTAGACGACGATCTTCCCTTCTCCGACCCGCGCCGCGGCTCCATAGTGACGCCAACCCGGGCCCGTCCGGTCGGTCCAGGTCGCCGCAGCCGGATCGAACGACCACACGTCGGCGAGGTACTCGGGGTAACCGGGGGGGTTCAACCCCAGGAGCATCTGGACGCCGCCGTCCAAAGTTCGGACCATGACATGGCCGAAGCGTGGCGGCAGCGTTCCGGCAGGCTGCTCGGTCCAGGTGTTGTCGCCGAGATCGTAGATCCAGGTGTCGTTCGAATATCCGCCGGTGAAGCCGCCCGACAGCACGACCTGGTCGGTCCCGACCGGCGCCATTGCGGCTCCCATGCGACCGGGCGGACTCGCAAGCGGAATCTTCTGTTCCCAGGCATCGTTGAGGGAATCGTAGATCCACGTGTCGCCGTACCGGGAGCTGTTGTCTGAGCCGCCGAAGAGGACGAACAGACCATCGCCGAGTGGCGCCACGGCCGACATTCCACGAGCGCTCGGAGCGGTGCTGTACGTGCGCCGCGTCCATGTGTTATCGCTTACGTCGAAGACCCACGTTTCGCCGCTCGGGGCAGACCTCGTGTATCCGCCAAACAGCAGCACGCGATCGTCGCCGAGGTACATCGCAGCGGTGCCTCCCAAACCCGGTGGGGAGGCTGCGGGAGTGAGCAGTGTCCAGATGCCCGCGGTGGCGTCAAAGAGCCACGTATCCGCCCGCGGTCCGTAGCTCCCGTCGTAGCCGCCAAAAAGGAGAAAGCGGCCGGCCCCCGCAAACGCCACGCTGGCCTGGATGCGAGCTGATGGGGAAACGCTCGGGGCCTGGCGGCTCCATGCGTTCCGGCTGGCGTTGTAGAGCCAGGTGTCGTTCAGCAAGGTGTTGTTGGAGCCGGGGCAGTCCGGGTAGCCACACATCCCGCCGAAGAGGAGCGCAGTTCCGTCCGGAGCCTGTCCGAGTGCCGGGAGGTACCGGCAGGGAATGGCGCCGTACTCGATCCACTGCGGCCCTGCCGCGACGTGCACTGGCAGGAGCAACGAGAATGAGACGAGAAGAAGACCAATCCGATGGGGTGTTCTGATCATCGCCCCTCCTCTGCGGTCACGGAGTGGCCGCCGGCGAAGTTAACCAGCGGAGGGTTCGGCCCTGCGACGGTGGATTGCGCGGTCAACACGCGTCGTCGTGCAAGCTGTTTGATCGATGGACTGGCGGGGACGCACGAAGACCGCCCCGACGCTGTCGGCTCGCAGGCCACCGACGCCAGCGGGCGGCCTCCGGCGATTGCCCAGCACGGGCAGAGGCTACCGGAGGTATGTGAAAAATGGGTGACGCTTTGGTCACGATCGCGTCAAGAATTCGCCGATCCCCTTTTCAGCGCGGCGCGCCCGGCGCGGTCTTCAACCCGCGCTCGATGAGCAGCGGCTCGATGTCGGCGTCGCGGCCGCGGAACGCGCGGTACATCACGTCCGCCGGCTGGCTGCCGCCGCGCGACAGCACCGTGTCGCGCAGGCGCTGCCCGTTCTCGCGGCTGAGGCCGCCGCGCTGCTCCAGGAAGTAGTACGCGTCGTGCGCCAGCACCTCGCTCCACAGGTACGCGTAGTACCCCGCCGAGTACCCGCCGCTCCAGATATGCGTGAAGTAGGTGGTGTGATACCGCGGCGGCACCTGCGGGAGATCGATCGCGAACCGCTTGAGCGCGGCCGGCTCGAACGTGTTCGCGTTCTGAAGCGGCGCGCCCGGCGGCACCGTGTGCCACGCCATGTCGAGGAGCGCCGCCGCGAGGTACTCCGTCATCATGTAGCCCTGGTTGAAGGTGCGGGTCTTGCGTATCTTCTCCACCAGCGCCTGCGGCATCGGCGCGCCCGTCTGGTAGTGCTTCGCGTAGCTGGCCAGCACCGCCGGGTCGAGCGCCGCGTGCTCGTTGAACTGCGACGGAAACTCGACGAAGTCGCGCGGCACGTTCGTGCCGCCCAACGTCGGGTACTTCACGTTCGACAGCATCCCGTGCAGCGCGTGCCCGAACTCATGGAACATCGTCGTCGTGTTGTCCCAGGTGAGCAGCGCGGGCTGGCCGGGCGCCGGCTTGGTGATGTTCAGTACGTTCAGCACGACCGGCTTCGTGGCGAGCAGCCCCGCCTGGTCCACGAAGCTGTCCATCCACGCGCCGCCGCCCTTGTTCGGCCGCGCGAAGTAGTCGCCGTAGAAGAGCGCGAGCGAGACGCCGCCGGCGTCGAACACCTCCCACACGCGGACGTCCGGCTGGTAGACCGGGATGTCGTGACGCTCCTTGAACGTGAGGCCGTACATCCTGTTGGCCGCGTAGAAGACGCCGTCCTGCAGCACGTGATTCAGCTCGAGGTACGGCTTGATCTGTGACTCGTCGAGATCGTACTCGGCCTTGCGCACCTTCTCGGCGTAGAACTCCCAGTCCTGCGGTCCCAGCTGGAAGCCGCTCTTCTCGCGGTCGACGATCGCCTGCATCTTCGCCGCTTCCTCGTGCGCCTTCGCGGTGGAGGGCGGCACCAGCCTCGTCATCAGCTTCTCGGCCGCCTGCGGCGTGCGCGCCATCTGGTCGTCGAGCGCGTAGGCGGCGAAATCCGCGAAGCCGAGCAGCTTCGCTTTCTGCGCGCGCAACTGCGCCAGCCGTTCGGCGATCGCCCGGGTGTCGTTCGGGCCGCCGTGGTCGCAGCGCCGCGCCGACGCCTCGAAGATCTTCGTGCGAAGGGCGCGGTTCTGCAGCCGATCGAGGATCGGCTGCTGCGTGGTGTTCTCCAGCCGGAGCAGCCACTTGCCTTCGAGCTTCCGATCCTTGGCCGCCTCGGCGGCCGCGGCGAGGTCCTGGTCGGTCAGCCCGGCCAGCTGCGACTTGTCCTCGACGACGACGGCGGACGCGTCGGTGTCGGCGAGCACATCCTGCCGGAACTGCGTCGTCAGCTTCGACTCTTCCGCGTTCAGGGCGCGCAGCGTCGCCTTGTCGCCATCGCCGAGCAACGCGCCGGCGCGCACGAAGTTGCGGTAATACCGCTCGACGAGGAAGGCGGCCTCGGGGTCGAGGCCGAGCGACACGCGCCGATCGTAGAGCGCCTTCACGCGCGCGAACAGCTTCGGGTTCATGAAGATCGCGTCCTGATGCGCAGCCAGTTTCGGCGCTTCGTCGGTCTCGACCTTCTGCAGCGTGTCGTTGGTGTTCGATTGCGTCAGGTTGAAGAACACCTTGCTGACGCGCGTCAGCAGGGCGCCGCTTCGTTCCATGGCTTCGATCGTGTTCGCGAAGGTGGGGGCGGCCGCTTCGTCGGCGATGGCGTCGATTTCCACGCGCTGGCGTTTCATCCCCTCTTCGATGGCCGGCTGGTAGTCGGCGTCCTTGATGCGATCGAAGGGAGGCGCCTGGAACGGCAGCGCGCTGGCGGTGAAGAACGGATTGGCCGCGGCGACCGCCGCCTGCGGCCCCGCCAGCGCCACCGGCCGGGGAGATGAAGAGAGCAGGGCAAGCGCGACGGCGAAGAGAACCGAAAGGCGGCGGGTCATGAGCAGTCTCCGATCGAGATGCCTTGCCGGGAGTCGGTTCCAGTATCGACTCCCTCACGGGCGCACATCACAAAAGTCTATCGCGCGCGCCATCTGCCCGTCACGCCTTCCCGAGGTGTTCCTCGATTCTTCCATCTGAACCGCGCGTTTCCCGGCGCCCGCGAATGTGGGGCTTCTACTCGGTAAAGCGAGGGTTTGTGTAGCAACTCCCTCGCGGCGCCGGCGTCTCACCAGGCGTGAAGAGGAAGGCATCCCTGGTTTTCGGAAGGAAGTGAGGTATGAAGAGACTGGTTCTCGTCTTGTCATGCGCGCTCGTGCTGGTCATGGCGCTGCCCGCGGCGGCGCAGGAGCAGCGGGGCGCGATCGAAGGCGTCGTCAAGGATGCAAATGGCGGCGTGCTGCCGGGTGTCGTGGTAGAAGCGCGCAGTCCGAAGCTGGTAGGCGCCGCCTCCACGGTGACCGACGAGGTGGGCGCGTTCAGGCTGCCTGGCCTGCCGCCCGGCACCTACGAGGTCACGGCAACGCTGTCGGGATTCGAGGTCGGACGGCGGCCGGACCTGACCCTGGAACTCGGCCGCATTCTCAAAATGAACATTACGCTGCGCATCGCCGGTGTCGAGGAATCGGTGACGGTTCGCGCGGAGGGCGGCCTGATCGACGTGAAACAGAGCGCCTCGTTCGCGAACCTGCGGGCCGACTTCATCGACAAGCTGCCCAAGGGACGCGATTTCACCAGCGTGGTCACCGTCGCGCCCGGGGCGAACGACGAGGTGAAGGCGGCCGGGATCTCCATTGACGGAGCGAGCGGCGCGGAGAACCGCTACGTCACGGATGGTGTGGACACCACCGATCTGAGGACCGGCAAGGCGGGCAAGGCCATGGTCACCGACGTGATCGACGAGGTCCAGGTGAAGTCTTCAGGCTACAACGCCGAGTTCGGCGGGGCAACAGGAGGCGTCATCAACGTCATCACGAAGACCGGCAGCAACTTGTTTCGCGGTGACGCGGGCGTGTATTTCTCGTCGCGCGACCTGGAAGGAGCCGAGCGCCAGACGCTGCGACTCGGTCTCGACGACGACACCGTTGCCGAGTACATCACCTATCGGAAGGACCCGTTCACGCGCTGGGAACCGACCTTCACGCTGGGCGGGCCGATCGTGAAGGACCGGCTCCTGTTCTTCGCGAGTTTCGTGCCCCAGCTCCAGACGGGACAACGGACGGTGACTTTCAGCAACGGCCAGACCGCCACGTTCAACCGGAAGGACCGCACCTTCTACTCGACCAACAACGTGACGGCGCAGGTCAACCCGAGCGTACGGCTCAAGGCCGGTGTCAGCATCAACCCGTACTACCGGACCGGCAATTTCCCGAAGCAGGACGGCACGGACAATCCGGCCCAGGACTACTCGAACCTGAACAACCGGATGCCGAACACCACCTACTCGGGCAGCGCCGATCTGATCGTCTCGCCGAGTTTCTACGTGGCGTTGCGCGGCGGCTACTTCCAGAACGACAACGTCGACTCCAACGTGCCGAACGTCATTCGCCGCCAGTTCTCGGGATCGAATGCCGGCTTCCCGGAAATCCCTGCGGACCTGAAACACCAGAGCGGCTACCAGAACGTTCCGACCAACGCCATGAGCACGCGGGATCGCATGAGCCGCGTGAGCCTGAACGCCGACGCGACCTACTACCTGCGCAGGGCGGGGAGCCACACGTTCAAGACCGGGATCCAGTTCGACCGGATCGCGAACGACGTCGTCAGCGGCTACCAGCAGCCGCGGATCTACTTCTACTGGAACCGCACCTACACGACGCTCAACGGCGAGCGCGTGCGCGGCCAGTACGGCTACTACGAAACGTGGCAGATGGTGACGACGGGGAACATTCACACCAACAGCCTCGGGTTGTTCGGGCAGGACGCGTGGGCGATCACGCCGAAGCTGACGGTGAACGCCGGCGTCCGCACCGAGATGGAACGGGTGCCCTCCTACGTGCCGGGGAACCCCGGCATCGATTTCGGCTTCCAGGACAAGCTGGCGCCACGTGTCGGCTTCGCCTACGACGCCAGGGGCGACGGACGCTGGAAGCTCTACGGGTCGTGGGGCATCTTCTACGACATCACGAAGCTCGAGATGCCGCGCGGCTCGTTCGGCGGCGACAAGTGGATCAGCTACATGTTCGCGCTCGACTCGTACCGGTGGGATCAGATCGGCGGGAACGGGTGCATCAACCCGTTGACGGCGGACTGCCGGGCGGCGTTCCCAGGGCAGTTCATCGAGCAGGTGGACTACCGCCATCCGTCGAACGACCCCGCGAACCCGCTCGTTGATCCCAACCTGAAGCCGATGAAGTCGCAGGAATTCACCTTCGGCATGGACCACGAGCTGAACCCGACCACGTCGATCGGCGTGCGCTACGTTCGCAAGTGGCTCAACCGGACGATCGAGGACGTCGGTTCGATCGTCCCGGGTGTCGGCGAGGTGTTCTACATCGCGAATCCAGGTGAAGGCATCGGGGCCCACGTGCTCGGTCCCGACTACCCGGCCGACCCGAAGCCGGTGCGCGACTACGACAGCGTGGAATTCCGGCTGCGCAAGCGCCTCGCCCAGCGCTGGCAGTTGAACGCGAGCTACACGTGGAGCCGGCTGTACGGCAACTATTCCGGGCTCGCGACCTCGGATGAACTCTCGACGCTGCCCGACGGCTCCCGCATGGGCCGGTCGTCGCCGAACGTCAACCGGTTCTACGACGTTCCCTACATGCTGTTCGACGAGAACGGCCAGCCGGTCTACGGACCGCTCGGCACGGATCGTCCGCACTACGTCAAGGGGCAGGCCCAGTACGACTTCCCGTTCGGCACCATCATCGGCGTCAACCAGATGGTGGCCAGCGGCACGCCGGTTTCGCGGCAGGCGTACGTGGTCAGCACGACCCCCGTCTTCTACATGGGGCGCATGAGCGACGGCCGGACGCCGACGTTGTCCCAGACGGACCTGTTCCTGCGTCATGACGTGAAGCTCCGGGGCAGGACGCTGGCGCTCAGCCTGAACGTGCTGAACCTGTTCGACCAGAAGACGGCCATAAACATCTACAACAACGAGGTGCGCGACACCATCGGCATCTCGGACGCCGACTTCTTCAGGGGGTTCAACGTGGCGCAGTTGATCCAGGAGCAGGACATCCGGCGGGATCCCCGATTCCTGAAGCCCGACCTCTTCCAGTCGCGGCGAGGCGTCCGGGTCAATGCCAGGTTCAGCTTCTGATCAACCGGGGTCAGGCACCGTTCGCGGCTCGGCGGTGCCTGACCCCGGCGGTTGGCGGGTCAGCGGCCGGAGACGGCGGCGCGCTCGCTCCGGGCCACCTTCAGGATCGGTGCATCACGGTCCGCGTCCTTCCAGGAATCAAGGAAGGCGTCGTACGCGGCCAGGCTGCGGGCGGTATCGCCCGACTCGCGCAGCACCCGTCCGAGAGTCAGCTGCGCGAACGGCACCCACGGTGACGACGGCTCGATCGGCCGAAGGCGGATCAGTTCGTCGAACGCGGCGACGGCGTCGGACGGCCGGCGGGCCGACCGCTGGACGAGCGCGCGGACGCCCAGCGGGACGAGGCCGAAGTCGCTTCCCCGCTCGAAGCGGGCCACCGGCTTGAGGATCCCGATGGCGTCGTCCGCACGCCCGAGGCCGGCCGCGACGAGCGCGTTGGCCACCGGGAACCAGACCCGCAGCGACGCCGGGTTGGGCACCGTCTGCCGGGCGGCGTCGTCGAGGAAGAGCCGGGCGCGAGCCGGGTCGCCGGCGAGAGCGAACACCATGGCCGCGCGCACAAGCGTGACGGCGCGTTTGTCAACGGAAAGCGCCGCCTCGGCGGCGGCCCGCGCCGCGCGCGGATTGCCCAGGAGCGCCTCGGCCTCGGCCTGGTCGAGACGCACATCGGCAACGCGTCTCGGCGGGCCAATCGCGTCGGCCCTGGCGAGCGCTTCCTCCCACAAGCGGCGCGCCTCGCTCAGGCGGCCGCCCGCCATGGCGGCCGAGGCGCGCAGCCTCGCGGCTTGCAGCGCCGCCATCGGATCGTTCGACGCCCAACGAGTTTCCCGTTCCAGGGCGACTCGATCCCCGTCGATCAACGCGAGGTTCAGCAGCTGGATGTGCAGGATCGCGTCATCCACCCCCCGGCGCGCCACCTCGGCGACGGCCTTCTTCGCCTCGTCGATCCGGCCCGACCCGCGGCACGCGAGGACGAGGCTGCGATAGGCGAGCGAGCTGTACGGAGCGAGGCGCACCGCCTCGCGGCCCTCGGGCAGCGCGGCGTCGTACTGTCCCATTACGCCGGCGAGGATGGAGGCGAGATTGGTCGGTGGCACCGGGGAGCCGGGATACATTCGCTTCCACGACTGGTAGGCCTCGATCGTCTTCTGGGGGTCTCCTTCCACGTTACGGAAGTAGTGCGCCGCGATGTAGAAACCCTCGGGCGGGCTCACACGGTCCCGGAGTTCGTACGCCCGGCGAAAGGCCGGAATCGCCTCTTCCCCGAGGCCGAGATTCACCGCTGCCGCGCCACGCCTGGCCCACGCGAGCGCGAACTCGGGGTCGAGCTGCGTTGCCTGCCGGTAGAACGCCAGCGCTTCGCCCACCCGTGCGTGATCGCGGTTGACGTCGCCCGCCGTAAGAGCCTTGAGAGCTTCGAGCGACGGCGTCGTCGCGCGAGCCAGGGGTACGTCGTGCTGGCGCAGGGAGTCGTACGATTCCCCGAGCTTGCGTCGAATGCGAGTGGCCGCCTGTTCGAGCGCCGTCAACACGCGCTCCTTGCGATCGGCTTCGACGAGTTCGCGGCCGATCGACTCGCCGGTCGCGCACGCGATCGCTTCGAGGCCGACCGCGTAGCGCGATCCGAGCGACGCGATCGAACCGGCGAGCAGCACGGCGGCACCCTCACGCCGGCAGACGTCGAGCGCGACCGTCCCGACGACCCGTTCATCGGGTGAGCGACCCGCCCGGACCAGCGCGGCGCGGACCGCCTCCTGCGGGAGGATGCGCAGGAACGGCGCCTGCTCCAGGTTCACCGCGAGGGCCAGCCGCAGTGCATCGTCGAACACCCGGTCGCCCGTGGCATTGCGCACGTCCGCAAGCAGCACCGTGTCGCGCTCGGTCAGCACGCGCGCCGGCGTGCGCATCATCAGGAAGACGACCACGATGCCGGCGGCCGCGATGACGAGCGCGACGCTCACCCACACGCGCGTTCGCCGGCCGAAGCGCGCTCCGGCATGTGCCGGCGCAGATGCAGGTTCCGTCGGAATCGTGACGGCCGCCTCGGGCGCCGCCGCGACCGGCTCGGCGCGGCCCGGCACGGTGTCGCCGGCCGTCTGATCGAGCCAGGCCACCGGGGCGGTCAGCCGGTATCCGCGTTTCAGGATGGTCTCGATATACCGCGGCGCGTGGGCGTCATCCTGTAAGAGCTGCCGCAGCTCGGCGATGCACCGCGACAGGCCCGATTCGGCGATGAACTGATCGGACCACACCTCGGCCAGAATCTCGTCCTTCAGCACGATTTCCCCGGGCCGTCTCGCCAGGCAGATCAGCAGTTCCACCAGTTGCGGGCGCAACTTTTCTACCGTGTCGCCGCGAGAGATCTGGCAGGCCCTGGGTTCGACGAGCCAGTCGCCGAGTGTGAAGGACGCGAAGTGATCAGCGGGGGGAGTGGTCTGCGACGTCATGGCACACTCCAGTGAGCCCAATACTATAGCGCCGCCGGCGTCGTAACGGGGATCGGGGGGATCCGGCCGGCCGCGCGGGGCGGCGTGAGTTCACGACAGCGGTGCCGGAATGGCCTCCCGCCGCAGCGCGATCAGCGACAGGTCGTCGTGCGTTCGCGCCGGGCCGACGAACGCGCCCACCGCCTCGAGGATCCTGTCGGTCAATTCTCTGGCGGTTGACGGCCGTCCTGCCCGGAGCACCTCGTTCAGCCGATCTTCCCCGAAGAACTCGCCGGCGACGTTCATCGCCTCGGTCACGCCGTCCGAGTATACGAGCAGCACGTCTCCGGGATCGAGATCGACATCGTGCTCTTCGGCCGCGATGTCGGGCAGCACGCCGAGCGCCGCGGCACCGGGTGCGAGGACCTCGAGGCGATCGCGCCGCAGGATGACGGGCGGCATGTGGCCCGCGTTTACGACGCGAACGCGACCCGAACGCGACTGGATCTCGAGGTACACGAGCGTCGCAAAGCGATTGGATGGACCATCGCGGTACAGGATCCGATTCGTGCGCTGCGCAACATCGGCCAGGGAGAGCGCGTCGGGCGCAAGGGCACGCAGGGTCGCCTGAAGGCGCGCCGCCAACAGGGCGGCCTGCAGGCCCTTGCCGGCCACATCCGCGAGCGCAAGCCGGTTGCGGTCGGCGTCGAGGGACAGGAAGTCGACCAGGTCGCCGCCGACGTCGTTGGCAGGACGTGTCTCGAGCCACATTTGCCAACCCCGGACGCTGGGGCTCGGCGGCGGCATCAGGGCGCGCTGCACCGCCCTCCCCGCCTCGAGTTCGTGCCGCGCGACCAGCTTGTCCTTGAGTTCCAGCATCAGGACGAGCAGGAACAACCCGGCGCCGATGATGACGAGATGGATGTTGGACGCAGCGCCCCGGAGGTCGCCCTGTCGAGAGAGGAGCGTCGCCAGAATGGCGATGGTCAGCATCAGCCGGCGCGCGGGTGTGAGCTTGAAGAACAGGCTTGTGAGCAGCCACCACGTCCGGCGCATGGCGCGGCTGATGACCCCCTCCCGTGCGAGCCGGCGTCGGCGCTCGTCCGTGAGGTAGAACTCGTCCAGCTCGGTGAAGGTCCGCGCGATCGACGCGCGCCATCCATTCCTGCCGGCCTCCGCTCGAACCGTCTGGAAGTCCTGCTTCAGCGTGGCCCACATGCGCGGCTCCTGTGGGCCTTCGGACACGGGGCTCTTCATCGCATCCTCTTCTGATCCCACGTTTCACCTGAGGGGCGTCCCAACACCAGTGACCGCTCGTCCATTGGCCCGGCGCCGGGGGACCACTTAGTGGTGACTTTCACAATTACGGTGGCATTCGGCCGCCGATGCATCGCGCCGGGCTGCGTTGCGCCTCGCTCAGATATTGCCCGATATCCTCGCTTCGGCGCGCCTTGCCGGGCGCGCG
>Ga0316624_10000501_pt1 | contig 13259 bp, 14 predicted proteins | sample OWC_Aug_N3_C1_D5_FD_207657 | JGI IMG/M metagenome (GOLD analysis project Ga0316624, IMG submission 207657) | Wetland soil microbial communities from Old Woman Creek delta, Ohio, United States - OWC_Aug_N3_C1_D5_A | ecosystem: Environmental > Terrestrial > Soil > Wetlands | place: USA: Ohio... | reverse complement strand
GGGATTCGAACCAACGTGACGATGCTCTACGGCCACATCGAGACAGTGGAGGAAAAGGTCCGGCACCTCCTGCATGTCCGGGAATTACAGGATGAGACCGGCGGATTCATGTGCTTCGTGCCGCTGGCTTTCGATCCCAGCCGGACCGAGCTGGCGCATGTGCCTGCCACCACGGGTTACGCCAATCTGCGGGAGATCGCCGTAGGCCGGCTGCTCCTGGACAACGTCGAGCACGTCAAGGCGTTCTGGATCATGATCACGCCGGGCGTGGCCCAAATGGCGCTTTGGTACGGCGCGGACGACCTGGACGGGACCGTGTCCCACTACGAGATCACCCACGCGCTGGGAACTCGTTCGCACCGGCAGGTCCTGACGGTGGAGCAGTTGCTCGATCTGAGCCGCGAGGTCGGCCGAGTCCCGGTGGAGCGCGACGCGCTGTACAACTTGGTAGAGGAGCCGTCAGCGGTCAGCACTCAGCATTCAGCCATTGCCGCGCTGACCGCTGAAAGCTGACCGCTGAAAGCTGTCTGCTGAGAGCTATGCCAGTAACCGATAGAAATCTCGTTGCCATCGAAGACAAAATCCTCACGGGCGAACGCCTTTCCTTCGACGACGGTGTGCGCCTGTTCCGCGAGGCGAATCCGCTCCAGCTTTCCGCGTGGGCCAACCTTGTGCGATTCCGGCTGCACCCGGAGCGGCGCGTCACATACGTCGTCGGGCGGGTGATCAACTACACGAACGTCTGCTGGGTGCAGTGCAAGTTCTGCAACTTTTACCGCCTGCCCGGGCAGGACGGAGGGTATGTCCTTCCGCAGGAAGCCATCTTTGCGAAGATCGAAGAGCTCCTGCGGCTGGGCGGAACGGAGATCCTGATTCAGGGCGGGGTGAACCCGGCGCTCAAGCTCAATTATTTCGACGAGCTGTTCCGCGCCATAAAGGACAGGTACCCGATTCACATCCATGGGCTCTCGCCGGTCGAGATCATCTATCTAGCCAAGATCTCCCAGCTCAGCGAGTGCGACTGCCTGGCGCGCCTGAAAGCCGCCGGCCTGGATTCCATTCCGGGAGCAGGAGCCGAGATTCTCGTGGAAGCCGTGCGAGAGGAGATCGCCCCGTACAAGAATTCAGCGGACGCGTGGCTCAATCTCATGCGGACGGCCCATCAGCTCGGCATCGGGTCCAGTATCACCATGATGTACGGGTCGGTGGAATCCATCGAGCAGCGCGTCGAGCACCTCGTCCGCGTCCGAGAGGTGCAGGACGAGACCGGAGGCTTCCGGGCATTCATCCCCTGGAGTTTCCAGCCGGAGGGGACCCACCTGGGAGAGGTGCAGCGGGCCAGCGGGTTCGACTATCTGAGGACCGTTGCGGTTTCCCGCCTCATGCTGGACAACCTGCCCAATATCCAATCCTCATGGCTCACGCAGGGTCCCAAGCTCGGACAGATCGCCCTGCAGTACGGCGTCAACGATATGGGGAGCACCATCCTCGAAGAGAACGTCGTCTCCAAGGAGTCCGTCTTCATGGTGCCGCTTCCCGAGATCGAGCGCCTCATCAAGGACGCCGGCTTCTTTCCGGCCCGCCGCAACACCAAGTACGAACTCCTTCCCGACGCTGCCCTTTCCGCCGAGCGCGGCTGAAAAGTTGAATGCGCCCCTCGTATTTTCCATCACTTAGGCCCCGGCCGGTACCAGGTACCGAATTGAAAGGCGACGGGCCCCCGTGGTGATAAAGCGTCTGGCCGACGGCCCTCGCAAGAGTCGCGCGCCTGGCTTCACGCAAAAAGGTTACACGTGCCAGGACGAGAAGTAGAAGGGCGGTTCCCGAAACATGGGTCGAGTACACGAGTGCCATATGGGCTCAGTGGCGGGTGCAGTTCTCCTGTCCCTCTGGGCGGGCTTGGCCCGGGGCGCCTCCAGCTCGGCGGCGTACGTCGTGCGGGTAACGCTTTGCGCCTGCCTCGCCGCCGGGTGCTTGAGCTCGGGCGCGGTCGAGGCCGCCACCACGGACGGGCAGACCAGCGTGGAAAACTCGACGGACAAGCGGCTCTGGACCGTGGGTATCCGCTGGGAAAACGACACCATCGCGAACCACGATCGCTTCTACACCAACGGCTCCGCCGTGTGGCTCGCGCACACGGGAGAGAGCTGGGCGGATCCCATCATGAACTGGCTTCCCTGGGGCCAGGGACGCCATACAGTCACCTACTCCCTCAGTCAGGCCATGTTCACGCCGGAGGATACGGCGCGGGCCGTCCCCGACCCCACGGACCGGCCGTACGCAGGAGTGCTGACATTTGGTCTCGGCTTGCACGTGGATCGGGACAACCGATACAACGGACTCAAGTTGATTCTCGGGGTCGTGGGCCCCTGGGCCTTGGGGGGGGGAGACGCAGCGCGAGTTCCACCGCCTCGTCGGCTCCAACATCCCGCGGGGCTGGGATTACCAGTTGCACAACGAACCGATTATCAACCTGGCGTACGAACATCGCAGGAAATACCGCGTCCTGGGCCGGGCCGACGGATGGGCGGTGGAAGCCATTCCCGTCGTCGGGCTCATGGCGGGTAACTTGCTCATTCAGGGGAACGTGGCAGGGCACGTGCGGCTCGGCTATAAGATTCCGGACGATTTCGGCACCACCCTGCTACGCGGGATGAGTGAACTCCCGCCTCCGCGGTGGAATCCTGCAGGGGCGTCGACATCCATGCTCTCCACGCTGGGTTTCTACGTGTTCGGTGGTGTGGCCGGGAACTTCGTCCTGCGCGACCTCACCTTGGATGGCAACACCTTCAAGGACAGCCCCAGTGTCGACAAGGAGTGGTTTGTGCCAACCGCCCGGTTCGGCGTGGGGGTCGGCAACCGGCGTTTCCTCGCAACTTTCACTTATGTGTACGCGGGCAAAACGTTCAAGGGGCACCCAAGCACGGCAGAGTATGGGGCCCTGACGTTCAGTTATTTCTTTTGAGCCGTTCCTCATTGAGTCTTTTGCCAGGCGCGGCCGTCCTGGCGATTCCCGCGCCGGCCCGCCCGATCCAGGCGACGTAGGAAAGCCGGGACTACCTGGTCCGGGTGCTGCGCAAGGCCGGCGAGGGCACCTGAGCCGGAATTCTCACCGCGAAGAGACCACGGCACAATCAGACCGCGAAGGGGAACAATTTCGAGGGGGCGTCCAGCGGGCAAAACGACACCCTCTTCCCCATCCCTTCTTCGAGCCAAAACGCATTGAGCCCTTCAGTCTTTTCTGTTGCGACGGCAGCCTCTCGATAGCCTGCCCGCCGCTGCACGCGCTGCTCGAGATCATGGCGCGCGGCCGCACCAGCGCTGGCCACGGACTGCACTCCGAGGAGGTGCGATACCTCTTCGCCCTCGAGAGCGTCCTGGCAAGCGACTGGTACGCGGCCCGGCTCGACGCGAAGCAGCGGGCGGACGCAGCCCGCAGCGCGCGCGGCGCGGCGGCGCTCGGCGACTTCCTCAGACGACCCAACAACGCCGACGTGATTGCCCGGCTGGGGCTCGCCGAACGTCACGCGAGAACGCTTGTCGAGCAGGCGCGCGTCCACTCGGCCGCGTACCGTGCGGGGCTCGTGGGTACGATCAGGCTGCAACCGCTCGAGGAAGAGGACGCGTAGCCGCTCTGTCAGAAGGCCGCAGAAACGAGTTCGCGGTGGAAAGGAACGGTGGAGCCTGATCCGCGATCCGATGATGCCGGTGCTGATGGTCTACAGCTTTACGGCGGCGATCGAGATCGCGGCCACCGCGATGCCGGATTCGTTGCGCAAGGCGGCGATCGCCATCGTGGACAAAGGCCAAATGGTCTGACCAGAAAGGTCACCTCGAAGGTTCGTGCCAGTCTTCGATGAGGTGGGACGTCCTCATTCCCAGAGCGAGCCTGCCCTTGACAACACCAGTGGGGCGGCCTACGTTGTTTCCACAGGAAGGAGGCGAGGTGTCATGAGCGTCCCCATCGAGCGACTCGACGAGTATCGCTGGCGGATTCCGGCGGGAAGCAAGCCCGGCATGAAGGTGCCGGCGATCATCTTTGCCGACGACCGGCTGATGGACCAGATCAAGGGCGACCAGTCGCTGGAGCAGGCGATGAACGCGGCCACGCTTCCCGGCGTGGTGCGGGCAGCCTACACGATGCCAGACATCCATCAGGGCTACGGGCTTCCCATCGGAGCCGTGGTGGCAACGCGCACGGACGGCGGCGTCGTCACACCGGGTGGCGTTGGGTACGATATCAACTGCGGCGTGCGGCTCCTGCGGACCGACCTCACCAAGGCCGAGGTGGCCCCACGCCTCAAAGAACTGGTGAATCTGCTCTTCACCGCGATCCCGAGCGGTGTCGGCTCGCACGGCAAGGTCCGCCTGACCAAGGAGAGCCAGGCGCGGCCGCTCGTCGAGGGCGCGCGCTGGGCGGTGGCGGAAGGGATGGGCGAGCCGGAGGATCTGGTCTTTGCCGAGGCGGGCGGATGCATCCCGGGGGCGGACCCGGACGCGGTGAGCCACAAGGCGTACGAGCGGGGCCGCGACCAGGCCGGGACGCTCGGGTCCGGGAATCACTTCGAAGAAGTCCAGGTGGTCGACCAAATTTACGACGAGCAGGCGGCCAACGTCATGGGACTCTTCCCCGGGCAGGTGACGGTGCTCCTTCACACGGGCTCGCGCGGCTTCGGCCACCAGGTCTGCACCGACTACCTGGCTACCATGGAGAGGGCGGTGAAGAAGTACGGGATCCAGCTGGCGGACCGACAGCTCGCGTGCGCGCCGTTCGACTCCAATGAGGCGCAGGCATATCTCGGTGCCATGCGGGCCGCGGCGAACTATGCCTGGGCCAACCGCCAGTGCCTCACCCACTGGACGCGCGAGGTCTTTCAGAGAATCTTCAAGAAGTCCTCGCGCGCCCTGGGGATCTCGGTCGTCTACGATGTCGCGCACAACATCGCCAAGGTCGAGGAGCACCACGTCGACGGGCGATCCACGCGTCTCGTGGTCCATCGGAAGGGTGCGACGCGGGCCTTCCCGCCGGGACACCCGGAGCTTCCCGAAAGCTACCGAGCCATCGGCCAGCCGGTCCTCGTCCCCGGCGACATGGGGCGGGCGTCATTCGTCCTCGTGGGAACGCAGGGCGCCATGAGCGAGACTTTCGGCAGCACCTGCCATGGCGCCGGGCGCCTCCTGAGCCGGGCGGCCGCCATCAGGGCCGGCAAGGGACGGTCGATCGAGCGGGAGCTGGAAGACGCGTACGGGGTGTACGCTAAGGCGAGCGGCCGCGACTCTATGAAGGAAGAGATGCCGGAGGCGTACAAGAACGTGGAGGATGTGGTGAGAGTCTGCCACAATGCCGGCATCTCGAAGATGGTGGCAAAGCTCCGGCCCCTCGGGTGCATCAAGGGGTAGCGGGGCAGCGGGCAGGCGGCAGCTGGCAGCGGGCGAAGTGTGAGGGGAGTGCCGGGTGGAGTGAGGGGCGAGAGGATCTCGACTGACGGCGCTATGCGCCAGGCGCCGAGCGCAAAGCGTCTCGCGCCGAAAGCTGAACGCTGACAGCTGAACGCTGAGCGGTGCCGCCGCGCATCTTGCGCGAAGGCACGAAGCCCCCCCACCGGGTGGCTCTGTCTGCCGCCCGGGTCGCGCAGGTATCCGATGCAGAGCTGGCGAGCGCGGGGTTACGCGCTCGGAGTGGGCTCTCTCTCGGCCGGGGATTCCGGGAGTGGGGCTGCGGGCGCTGGGGCCGGCGCTGCCGGCGCTGCGCTTTCGGCTTTGCGCAGGGACTTGGCAGCTCCGCTGGCTGCGGACGTGCCGCCGGCCATGGCAGTCTGGCGGCGCTTCTTCAGACGATCCTGACGGCGCTGGCGGCGGCGGCGGATTTCTTTTTCCTTCTCTCGCACAGAGAGTCTCCTTGTCGGGCAGGCGCGTTGTTTTCGGCGATCAGTGAAGCGCCAAAGATAGTCCTGTGCCGCGGGACTGTCAACGGTTGTGAGCGGGGTGTCCGGTTTCCTCGCGCTGCGCTGCTCGGCTGGCCCTCGACCCGACAAGCGGCGTGGGCTCGGCGCCCCCATGGTTCGGGAGCTTCACCAGTCCTTGTATGTCGAGCTTTCCGCGCTCTTCCCGGGAATGGATCTCAGGGGCTTGGCCGCGCTCGTGCTGTGGACATCCTCGATCCCGGACACCACGCCGGCTCGGTCCACGACGAGCTTCAAGCTCCAGTCGGCTTTGCCGGTCATGGGATCGGGGTATATGCGTCGAAGATAGCGCCTCGTCTGTAGTTGGGTTCTGTCGTCGAGTAAGTCCTTCAACTCCTTCGGCAGCCTGTTGTGGTCGGCCCGGTAGCGTGCGATGGCGCGCCGAAATTCCCCGAGCCGAAACAGCAGCTCCTGTTCTTTCTCCCGCTTGATCTGCGTCGTCCAAAGCTCCGCCACGCCGGCCGTGGCGATGCCGATGATGAGGATGGCACCGAGCAGCATCGGATAGACGATACCCCGCGGGCGATGTGGAACCGAGAGCCGCCAACGGACACTGCAGGGGCGCAGAGGCGCAGAGGCGCAGGGATGCCGGGGAGCAGGGGTGCCGGGGAGCGGCGGGCCGAGGGAGAGCGCAGGCATGCCGCTCAGGTCACCCGTTTGGGCCGAACACTCAGGCGTGGGGGATCGCCGTCTGCGCCATGAACCGTGAACGTCCAACATGGAACGTCGAACCACGAACCTTTCTCTGTGTGCCTCACCAGTCACTGTAGTTCGATCCATCGCGGGCGGTTCGGTCGGAGCCGCTCTTCACGTCAAAGACTCCCACCTGTTGCCCGTTCTCGTCCGTCGCCGGCACGATGACCCAGGTCTCCGCAGAGCCGGTAATGGGGTCCTTCGGGACGTGTCGGATGTACCCTTTCTCGACCAGCTCGGTGAGCGCGGTGGGGTATTTCGTATTGTCCGCATAGAACTGGTCGATGACGTCGCGTAGGATGAAGAGGTTTTCCTTCAAGGTGGCTTCCTTGGCGGCCGTCACGGCCCGGTTGAAGCTCGGCTGCGCCAAGGTGACGAGAATGCCGATGATCGTGACGACAATGAGCATCTCGATCAGGGTGAAACCGCGCCGGAAGTGCCGAGTGCCGAGTGCCGAGTGCGGTGCGGACAAGCCGCGACCGGGCCGGGCCGACCGCCGACCGCTGACCGCTGTATTCCTACCAGGTGTCATAGTGCGTCCCGTCCAAAGCCACCGCCTTGCTGGCGCTCCGGATATCGTACACGTCTTTTCCATCGGACAGACTGGACTCCGGATTATCGGAGAAGGATCGGGTCACCCACTTGCCATCCGCGCTCAACGGGTCGAGCGGAATGCGCCGCAGGATCTTGGTCTCGACCATCTCCTCAAGGGTGAGCGGGTAACCGCTTCGATCCACGGACACCTTCTTCTTGAACTCTTGGCGTGCGTCGACCGCGTTCGTCTTGGCCTTATCATATTCAAACTTGAATCGATCGAGGCCATCGCGAATTTGGCGCAGGTTGCGGCGAAGCTCCAGCTCCCGAGTGCGCGTGGCGGTGGTTTGGGCCAAAGGCATGGCTACGGCGGCCAGAATCCCCAGGATCGAGATCGTTACCAGCAACTCGATCATGGTGAGCCCACAGGTGCTCCCGGCACATGCTCGCCGGGCAAGCGGTCCACGTCTCGTCACGGGCGCGGGCCAGGGCCGGTGGCGCCGCCTGGCGCGGCAGGCCCAGGGCCACCAGGCCCGGCGGGCGGTTGTACTGTCGGCGCGACGGGTCGCGGCGGCGCGACCGGCGTTGGGATGGCGGGTGCCGCCGGCCCGAAGCTGTCCGCCGTGCCCGACGCGAAGCTCTCGATCTCTGGGTCGGGCCGCTCCAGGACCTTCACGATGCGCGGCGTGAGGGAAATCAGCACGTCCGTCCGCCGGCGCTCCTGGTTGCCGCTGGTGAAGAGCCGGCCCAGCCACGGGATGTCCGCGAGGAAGGGGATCTTGCTGTTGCTGGCCGCTTCGACATCCTGGAAGAGCCCGCCCAGGAGCCGGGTCTCGCCGTTCTTGACCTTGATGAAGGTGTCGAGGTTTCGGGTGTTCACGGGCGGGAGGAGTTCCCCGCCGGAGATGCCGGCGATCGGGGCGCCCGCGGCGCTGATCTCGAAATTCAACTCGACCGTCACCTCGCCGTTCAGGTGGACCGTCGGCGTGAGCGTCATTTTCAGCCCCAGGTCGCGGTACTCGACGTTCGTCTGGGTGGTCGTGACGGCGCCGGTCGGCGTGGTCGACGACGTCCCGGCGACGGCGGGGACGCTGGTGAACTGGGAGATCTGGAACGGCCGACGCTCGCCCACGAGCAGGCGCGCCTTCTGCCGGTCGAGGATGCGCACGGTGGGGTTGGCGATGATGTTCGTGAAGCCGTCGTTCTTCACCAGGTTGAGGATCAGGGAGGGATTGGTGATATTGACGACGCTGCCGGTTTGGATCGTATTGAAGAAGTCACTCACCGGGATGTCCGTCGGGAACCCCAGGGTCACCGAGTACGAGCGCGGGGCGAGGTCGATGCCGAGGTTCTGCACGGATTGGCGGTCGATCTCGAGGACTTCCAGGTCGATCTCGACCTCGGCCACCCCCCGGTCGTTGGCCTCCAGCACCTTCCGGGCCAGCTCGATCTTCTCCGGGGTCTCCCGGATGACCAGGGCGTTGAGCTTCTCGTTGACGAACACCTGACGCGTGTTCAGGATGGTCCGCACGAGGTTTACCACCACCTTGGCGTCGGCGTCGGTGAGGTAGAAGGTCTGGACCATGAGCTCGTCGTACTGCTGGCGCTTCCCGGGGTTGTCCGGGACCACGATGACGGTGTTCTCGGCCACCTTCTTCGCGAAGAGGCGATTGGACGTCAGGATGAGGTTGAACGCTTCGCGGAGCGACAGGTTCTGGAAGAAGGTCGTGATGCGCTTCGGCTGGAGGGCCTCGTCCGTGAAGATGTTCACCCCCGCGGTGCGGGCGAAAACCTCCAGCACCTCCTTGATGTCCGTGTCACGAAAGCGGAGTGTCACGGGCTTCGTCGCGAAGAGCTGCTGCGCCAGGCGCTCCGGATCCGTGTCGACCCTGGAGGGGGCGACCTCGGTCGCCAGCTTGATCGCGATCTCCTGCCGGAGGGCCTTGGCCGGGCCGTTCTCCGGGTCCAAGCGGAGGGCGGCATGCACCTCGGCCTGGGCGGCCCGCCACTCCCCTTGCGCCATCCGCTCGCGCGCGCGCCCCAGCTTCTCCTTGACGGCCGCCGCCCGCGCCAGCCGGTCGAGGCCCGTCAGGGCCCCCTGGTGCTCGCCGTTATAGCTGAGCGCCCGGCGGTACACCGCCGCGGCGTCGCTCAGCCGGTCCGCCCGCTCCAGCTCCTGGCCCTGCTTCACCAGCTGATCGGCCGCCTCCATCATGGCCCGGGCTAGCCCGAGGCGCGCCTCGGTGTTGCGCGGGTCATTCCGGACGGCCTCTTGGAACGCGCGCACGGCCTCTTCCCAGCGGCCCTCCTGGCCCAGCTCTTCGCCCCGCTCGATGGGCCAATACAGGCACCCCGCCACGAGACTTGCCAGGATCACGGGGAGCGCAAGCCGTCGAAACGCACCGGTCAATGAAGTTGTCATCGCCGTCCCTCGCCGAGATTCTGCGCGATGAGTGCTCTGCCGCGGATAATAAGGTTCACCGTTCCTCCATCAAACGTCATCGAGGCACGCCTGGCTGTGGAACGCCTCGCGGAGCAGGGCCGGGTGGAGGCCCGCCTGGCTGAGGCCCGCCTGGCTGAGGCCCGCCTGGCTGAGGCCCGCCCGGCGCCCGGGGGGCCGCCGCGCTGTCTCCCGTGAGCGACAGACGGACCTGCTTGTCGCCGGCAGGAGACGCCAGGACGACGCCGTCGTCCTGGACCTCCATTACGCGGAAGCGCCCACCCAGCATCGACCCGACCGGGACCGTGTGGACTTCCTGCCCCCGCACGATGAAGGCGGTGTTCGAGTTTCCCGCTCGAAGGAAGCCCACGTAGCGGAACTGCTTGGCCTCTTCTTGGAATGGATCGGGCGGCGGAAGCGCCGGAGCGGACCCCTGCATACCCGGACCGACAGCCGACTGGACGGGCGGCGGAGGCGGCGGCGGCGGCGGGGCGCTGAAGAAATTCTGAACGTCCGCGGGGTATGGAGCGCGGGCCACATTCAGGAGGTCCGCTCGCAATTTCGGGATGCCTCCGCCGCCGGCCGCGGCGCGCGGCACCCGGGCGTCCGTCTGGGCCGGCCCGGTGCGCGTCGGCGGTTCGCCGGGTCGGCGCAGGACGAAGATGACCGCCCAGACCCCCAAAAGGACCGCCAGAATCAAGAGCTTCGTCCGCATGGATCGCATGTGCAAACCAATCCCAACCGAGTCGCTACCGTAGATACATTGCCAACTGCACTTGGACCTGCAGAACTGACACCCCTTTTAGATCCCGCAGCGACATCCGCTCGATGACCAGAAACCGTCGCATACTCTCCAATTCGTAGACGAAGCGGCGGATCTTGTCGTACGCCCCCTCGACTCCCATCTGGACCGTCACCTTCGTCAGGCCAACCCCTTTGATCTCGGACGGCTGGTAGTTCGTATCGGGGACTTTCAGGGCGAGCGAGCCGGCGAGTTTCGTGAGGCGACCCATCAGGCTCACGAGGTCCGCCCGCGGCGGAAAGCCCTGGGAGAACTCCTCGGCTTCGCGAATCGCTGTCAGCACGGCATCGCTGGTTCGACCTTCCCGCTGCAGGTTTCGCACATTCCGTTCCAAATCGCGAATCCGGCCTTCCAGCTGAAGCTGGGTTTCGCGCGCTGGCAGAAACAGCACGACCAAAACCACCGCGTTCGTCAGCAGGAGTGCCACCAACGCTCCCCACGCCCAGGAAATTCTCGCGTCTCGCGCCGTCATCGGGGGCGCCCCTCGTAGATCAGCCTGACGGAAAAGTCGATCACCTCGGGGCCGCCTGGAGATTTGCGCGTCGTCTGGCGCAGGAGGAAGACGTCCCGGAAGTTCGCGCGTTGCTCCAAGCCCCTCAACAGCTTGGTGAGATTCTCGAACGAACCGGTCTCACCGTGCAGGGCCACTCTACCCGAGGACAGATCGGGCTGGATCGAACTCACAATGACACCCGGCGGAACGGCGCGCTCCAGCTCCACCAGGAGGCCGATCCACGAAAAAGCCGACGCTTCGAGGATCTGGTTGTAGGCAGCGACCTTGGCTTCGTATTGCTTGAGCGTCTCGGCCGGAATCTTGGCTCGGACCGCCTGTGCCTGGGTTTGATGCCGCGCGAACTCAGCCTCCATTCCGGCCAGGCGGCCCTCCACGGCCTGATTCGCCCGGCGTTGGGCGCCCCAGACGAGGAGCTGCCCCGCCAGCAGCGCGATCAGCAGGCCGACCGCTGCCGTCAGAAGCAGGAGAGTGCGCCGATTGCGGCGGTAATCCGACGCGGCCAGATTGAATCCCGTGATCACCATGGTCGAATCGCGGCACCGAACGCCGCGCCCCACCGGGTCAGCTCGTCGGCGAGGCCCCGCGGCCCCGCGCCGGACGTGAAGGCCCCGCTGAGGTCCAGGACACTCACGGTCAACTCCAGCCACCGGGTCAGACCCGTGGCGATCTCCGCCGTACGAGGTCCCATCCCATGGACGAAAAAGTGCTGCAGGGGGGGCAAGTTCTCCGTCTCCTGAAAGTAAACGAGCGAGTCGGCGACCTCGCGAATGAGGCGAACGCCATTGCCGCCGGCGCCGTCATCGGTGGCCAGGATCCGCCACAGCCGGGGGCGGCCGTCCTGCAGCACAAGGAGCGTCGCGCGCGCTCCATCCGCGGTGAGCAGCCCGACGGACGGGAACGCGAGCAGGCCGGACGCCGCCTGCGCCAAGGCGACGCTCCTAGCGTCCAGCGCACCGGGCAGCAAGTCGGCGTCGTGCAGGATCCGTTCGTACTCGGCCAGTACGCGGCCGTTGGCGATCAGGCACGTCAACCGCAAACGGCCGTCGGGTCCCGACCCGGATTTGACGAAATCCAATCGGGCCTGCTCCGCCGAAAAGGGGAGCAGGTCCCGTGCCTGCCAGCAGAGGAAGCGGCGCGCCGCCGCGCGATCCGCCGGCAGATCGTCCGTGGCGATCGTTCGCAGGATGAAGACCGGGTCCGGCAGCGCCACGCGCACCCAGCCACGGCAACCTGCGCGTCGCGCCAGAGCGCGGAGCGCCTTGGTCAGAGCCGCGGGATCGGAGATATTCGCATCCTTGACGGACGCCCGGACGAGTCCGGGCGGCACCGGCGACTCCGTGGCACGACGCAGATGTATCCGTCCGCGGCGGAGATCCGCCCGGCACAGTCGAACGCAATCCGCCGCAATCTCCAATCCCCAGGCCATTGACGCTCCGGCGTCCCGCCTTATTCGGCGAAGGTCACTCGATTGAGCTCCGCGACCGAGGTGACCCCCGCGCGGGCCTTGGCAAGCGCGGCGTCCCGCAGCAGGATCGTGCCGCTGGCTTGCGCGGCGGCATAGATCTCGGTGGCGGGCCGGCGTTCCATGATCAACCCGCGGATCGTGTCCGTCACCTCGACCAGCTCGGCCACCGCACTGCGGCCGCGGAACCCCGAACCTTGGCATTCGTCGCAGCCGACGGATTCGTAGAACGCGTGGTTTGCGTCGGTTTCCTGGTCCAGGCCCAACTCCTCCAGGGCTTCGGGTGCGTATTGCACGGACCGGCGGCACGCCCGGCACAGCACGCGCACGAGGCGTTGCGTCATGATGCAATTCAGGGAGGACAGGAAGTGGTACGGCTCGAGCCCCATGTTCAGAAAGCGCCCGAGCACGTCCATGACGTTGTTTGCGTGGACGGTGGTGAAGACCAGGTGGCCGGTCAGTGCAGACTGGACGGCGATCTGGGCCGTCTCCGGGTCGCGGATCTCGCCGACCAAGATCCGGTCCGGGTCGTGCCGCAGGATGCTACGCAGCCCGCGAGCGAAGGTCAAGCCCTTCTTTTCATTGACCGGGATCTGGACCACGCCGCGGAGCTGGTATTCGATGGGGTCTTCGATGGTGATGATCTTTTCCGTGCCGGTGTGGACCTCGGTGATGGCGGCGTAGAGGGTCGTGGTCTTGCCCGAGCCCGTGGGACCGGTGACCAGCACCATCCCGTGGGGCCGATGGATGTGGCGCCGCAGTCGGCGGAGATCCGTCTCCGCGATCCCCAGGATCTCGAGTTTCAGGTCGGCGAGCTCCTTGGTAATGGCTTCCTTGTCCAGGATTCGGAT
>Ga0316624_10000500_pt1 | contig 13266 bp, 5 predicted proteins | sample OWC_Aug_N3_C1_D5_FD_207657 | JGI IMG/M metagenome (GOLD analysis project Ga0316624, IMG submission 207657) | Wetland soil microbial communities from Old Woman Creek delta, Ohio, United States - OWC_Aug_N3_C1_D5_A | ecosystem: Environmental > Terrestrial > Soil > Wetlands | place: USA: Ohio... | reverse complement strand
CGGCTTCTGACGCCGCGACCGCGCCGTTTTCTGTGCCTACCTGTCCGGGTGGTGCGCAGGATGCGCTTCCGGCCGTCCCGTTCTGCGAAGCACAGGACTCGGAGTTCGCGCCGCCAGCCTCCGTTCTCGCGCGCAGCACTGGCACCAGGTACTACCTGCATCTCATCCTGGATGGCACCGCCGTGCCCGGCTCGAACCAGATCTACAACAACCACATTCCGGTCGACCCGCAGATCGCGGGCTCATTCTCGATCACTAAGACGACGCCGTTGCTCAACGTCACTCGCGGGCAGCTCGTCCCCTACACCATCACGATCAGCAATGTGCTGGGTGCGTCCTTCCAGGGTGTCCAGGTTGTGGATCGCTTTCCTGCGGGCTTCCGCTACGTCCCAGGATCTGCGCGCCTGGATGGTGTCCCCACAGAGCCCACGGTGGCCGCCGGCCAGCTCGTGTGGAATGGCCTCAGCTTCGGCAGCTCCGATCATCGCACCATCATGCTGTTGCTCGCAGTCGGCGCCGGTGTTGGCGAAGGCGAGTTCGTCAACCGCGCGCAGGTCATTCAACAGCAGACGGGCCAGCCCATGTCAGGTGAGGCGACCGCAACGGTTCGTGTCGTCCCGGATCAGACGTTCGACTGCACAGACGTGTTTGGCAAGGTCTTCGACGACGTGAATCGAAACGGCCGCCAGGATCCCGGCGAGAAAGGCCTGCCTGGCGTCCGGGTGGTGACGGCGCAAGGCCTGGGAGCGACGACGGATCAATACGGGCGATTCCACATCACCTGCGCGATCGTGCCGAACCAGATCCGCGGCAGCAATTTCGTGCTGAAGCTCGACGACAGGACCCTTCCTAGCGGCTTCCGGTTATCCACTGACCAGTTACAGATCAAGCACGCCACGGCCGGCAAGGCCCTGAAATTTGATTTCGGTGCATCAATTTACCGCGTGGTGGCCATCGACCTGTCGGATGCGGCGTTCGAGCCGGGTACGACGGAAATCCGCGTGCAGTGGAGGCCACGCATCGACGTGCTCCTCGCAGAACTGCGCAAAGCGCCATCGCTGCTGCGCTTGTCCTACGTCGCCGATACCGAGGATGCATCACTAGTCGAACGGCGCATGCAAGCGGTTAAGCGGCAAGTGACCGATGCATGGGATTCGGAAAAAGACAGGTATGTGCTGACCATTGAACCTGAGGTCTTCTGGCGGCGTGGCGCCCCGCCCAAACGGTCCGACGTGCGTGTACCGGAGAGTAGGTGAAGGTATGAGTGAGCAACGCCATCTACTACTGGTTGTCGGAGCCCTTATACTGACGGCCCCTATGGCCGTCAGTCAGGTCAACACGGCCAAGCCGGGCGAGCCTGTCGAACGGCATCTCTCCAGCGACCAGACAATTAAGGAATGGTCGCTCAACTCGAATCAGACCGATAACATCAAGCGCATCAAGGTCTGCCGAGTAGAGACCGTCTGCAAAATGCGATACAAGGAAGGCCAAACGCCGCGGACGCGCGTCAAGAACCTCGTGATGCCACTGCGGTACGAGGACGAGACCGTTCCCATTTCCGACGCCTTCACCAAACAGGTGCGCCAGGCGCTCAACAACCTGCGGGACAAGCAGGGGGTGACGGTCCGGTTCATCGGCTATACCGACGACGCGCCGCTAACCGGCCGCGATGAGAGCGTTTACGGAAACCATTTGTCGTTGTCGAAGGCAAGGGCGCAGCGCGTCGCATTGGCCATGCAACAAATCCTGGGATTGCCTGCTTCGGCGATCGAAAGCGACGGTCGCGGGGCCTCCCACCCGATTGCCTCCAACGCAACCGTGCAGGGACGGGCGATGAATCGTCGCGTCGAGGTGGAATTCTGGTACGACGATCCTCTTCAGGAGGTACCGGAAGAGGCGCAACTGTGCCCGGACGATATCGAGGAAACGGTTACTAAGGTTTACGATCCGCCTTGGGGCAGCATCCCGAACATCGGACTCGAGAACGGTCAGCTTGTCATTCCGCCCGGCTACGCGGAGAATCTGCATCGCGCACTTGCAGAGATCGCGGATCGGACCAACGCGCGACTGCGGTTTATAGGTTACACGAAGAACGAGCGACTCGACCGCCGCACCGCGTCCGTGTACACCGACGACATCGGACTTTCCGCGGCGCGGGCTCGGCACGCCATGGACATCCTGATGAAAGATCCGCTGTTGGCAGGCGCACGGTCCGAACACGAGGGACGCGGCTACGTCCAGTCAGATGACGTCGTGAACCTCGGCTTTATTCAAAGCGAAGAGTCGTTCGTTCGCGTGCAGGTCGTGTACGACGAACGATTGCCGTTGGACAACTACGAGGGAGTGGACATCACCCGTCTCACCCAGGAGCTTAGTCCGAAGAGCCCGTACGAGCTGAATGTGATGCACATCACCGTCGACGGCAAGCCGATCGATGACCTGGACCGCAGCTCTTCCGATGTCCAGCGTTGTACCGACGTCGCGCTCGACAACGCAAATATCCGGTTCCGCATCGACAATCTCCAGTCGCGGCGGCGGCTCGGCGTCGCGGCGGATCCAGTCGCCGTGGTCATGAGCGGCCCGGGCAGCGATCTTGAGCCACCGGTGGTGCGCTTCCGCATGTACAGCAACTATTCGAGCTTCCTCCAGCGTGCTGAAATCCGAATATTCGAGCAGCAGTCATTGCAGACCGAGCCGCTCGTAATCATCCCGGTCGATGACACGGGCCTTGCGGCTTGGCAGCCGGCGGCAGAAATTCTCGCAGGCCCGGCACGCGAACTCAAGTACCTGCTTCGAGCCTATGACGCGAAGGGCAATTTCGACGAAACGGATGCGCGGCCGCTGTGGCTCTACCATGAGGCATCGCCTGGAAAACTCGTAAAGTCCGACAAGCCGTCACCGCAGGCGCTGCTGGCCGCCTACGGCGAGAACGACCTGGCACGCCAGCAGATCCCGCTCGGCAGCGGCACGGTGAAGGTGCAGGGCAGCGGTATACCTGCGGGCCACACGGTTTGGGTAGCCGGCCGCCAGGTTCCGGTTGACCCAAAAGGCAACTTCATTGCGGAGGAGGTTCTTCCCACCGGCACACAAACAGTCGAAGTCGCGGTCCTCGACGACGCCGGCAACGGCTCGTTATATCTCCGCGATCTCGAGTTCAAGCCTAGGGACCTGTTCTTCGTCGGTGTTGCCGATATGACGATATCGAAGAACAGTGTGACGGCGGCGGAAAAATTACAGCAAGGTGATAATACTGTGCAGCCCGTCGATTCATCGCTGGATGGCCGGCTGGCGTTCTACTTGAACGGTAAGGTGACTCAGAACTGGCATTTGACAGCCAGCGCGGATACTCGCGAAGGCCCGTTGAAAGACCTGTTCAGCAACTTCCTGGACAAGACGCCAGATTCGTTATTCCGGCGCATCAATCCCGACTACTACTACCCGTCGTTCGGAGACGACAGCGTGGTGGAAGAAACGGCGCCCACTCTGGGCAAGTTCTACGTCAAAGCGAGCCATGGCCAGGATTATGGGATGTGGGGCAACTTCAAGGTCGCCTACGTGGGCAATGAGCTGGCTCACGTCGACCGCGGCCTGTACGGAGCCGACGCGCACTACGGATCCGGACTCATTACCAGCTTCGGCGAGCGACGGACCACGGTGGACGGTTTCGCCGCGCAGCCGGGAACATTGGCGAGCTATGAGCAATTCCTCGGGACGGGTGGGTCGCTCTACTTCCTGCACCACCAGGATATCCTGACGGGCTCCGAGAGCGTGCGCATTGAAGTCCGCGACAAAGCCTCGAACATCGTCACGGGGGTGGTCAACCTGCGGCCCAACGTGGACTACGACATTGATTACATCCAGGGCCGGCTGCTGCTTTCCGAGCCGCTCGCGGCGAGCGCTAACGACAACCTTCTCGTGCGTACCAGCGGCTTGAGCGGTGATCAGTCCTTTCTCGTGGTGCGTTATGAATATACGCCAGGTTTGGACAAGCTGGACCAGGTCGCCGTCGGCGGTCAGGGCAGCTACTGGTTAAACAATTTCATGAAGCTGGGCTTCACAGCCGACTCCAACGAGGGAGACGGCGCCAGCAACCTTGGCGCCGCAGACCTGACTTTGCGGAAAAGCGCCAACTCCTGGCTCAAGGTGCAGGCAGGCCGCACCACGGGTCTCCTTTCCCCCTCGCTGCAATCCAATGATGGCGGATTCGGGTTCACTGGCCCCGCCGACCAGTCCTTTACCGGCGCGAAGGCGGGGGCCTACCGCGCCGACGTGAGCGTCGGGCTCAGTGACTTCTTTCAGGGTCACGACGGTCGTTTCGCGTTCTACACGCAGAGACTCGACGCCGGCTACTCGGCGCCGGGACAGATGACGATCAAGGACACAGAGCAATACGGCGGCATGTTCAAAATGCCGGTGACGAGCCGCCTGAGCCTGATGGCCAAGGGCGATCAGAAGACCCAGATCCAGGGGCTCGAGACGCGGGCGATCGAATTGGACCTTGGCTATAAGCTGACCCCCAGATGGAGCTTCAGCGCCGGCGTGCGCGACGATATGCGTAAGGACAATTCGCCGGTCGTCCCACTGACCCAGGAGCAGGGCGAGCGCACGGACGCGGTCGCGCAGGTAAAGTTCAGTCCCAGCGACACTTGGAGCGCTTATGTCTTCGGCCAGGACACGGTCGCGGCAAGCGGCGGCCGTCCAGACAACAGTCGCATCGGCCTGGGCGGCTCTTATCGACTGACGAAACGCTTCCGGATCGATGGTGAGGCATCCGACGGAGACCTGGGGCCCGGCGGTAAGATCGGCACCACCTTTCTCTATTCCGAGCGGACCAGTCTTTACCTGAACTACTCTCTGGAAAACGAGCGGACGGACAACGATCAGCTGGTCCACAGCGGCAGCTGGGGCAACCTGGTCTCGGGCGTGAAGACGCGGCTGTCCGACAGCTCCAGCGTCTACCTTGAAGAGCGTTACCAGACTGGCGCGTCGCAGAGCGGCCTCACGCACGCCACCGGAATCAACCTCGTGACCAAAGAGCGCTGGAATTTCGGCGGCAGCGCGGAGTTCGGCAAGCTGTTCGACTCGCAGACCGCCGCCGCGACCAATCGCAAGGCGGCCGGAATCCACATGGGTTACGGCCTGGATAAGATACAGTTCTCAAGCGCGATCGAGTTTCGCCGGGACGACGCGGAACAACCCGACCTGACTCATACCGTACAGACTGTGTTGCTGTTGCGTAACAACTTCAAATACCAACTGTCGCCCAGCTGGCGCGTACTCGGCAAATTGGATCACTCGATCAGTGATAGCTCGCTCGGCGATTTTTATGCCGGTGGCTACACCGAGGGCGTGGTCGGCTACGCATACCGGCCGGTACGGAACGACCGGCTGAACGCCCTGGTCAAGTACACGTACTTCTATAACGTCCCAACCACGGATCAGCTGGGATTGCAGAACACCGCGACCGAGTTCCTACAGAAGAGCCACATCGCAGCACTCGATCTCACCTACGACCTCACCGCCAACTGGTCCGTGGGCGGCAAGTACGCGTACCGGCTGGGAGAGGCGAGCCTAGACCGCGTGCAGCCGAGTTTCTTCGACAATGCGGCGCAGCTCGCCGTGTTGCGCGTGGACTGGCAGTTCCACAAACAATGGGATAGCCTGGCCGAGGTGCGAACGCTTGGCCTCCCGGACATCAATCAACGCCGCCGCGGCGTCTTGACCGCGATCTACCATCACATCAGCAAGAATCTGAAGGCTGGCGTCGGCTACAACTTCACCGACTTTTCCGATGAGCTGACCGACCTGAAGTACAACCACAAAGGCGTATTCGTCAATCTGATCGGGACCAAGTGACATTCGCGTGGATATCTATGGTGCCTTCGACACTGCCCTTTCCAGAGGGGGCATGGCGCAGTGCGCCAAGGTGCCTTCTGTGCTGAGGTTGCAACCGTCGCACTCTGTGCCCATATGTTAATCGAGGCCGGCCGGTCTGATGTCTCCTGAGCGCTGACGTGAGCCTGAAGCGAAGCGTGAGGGGATCGCACGCGAGGGCACTGCCGCGGAGCTCTTACAGGCGGAGCGGCGCAAGGGCGAGACAAGAAGCTTTCCTATACGTGAAGTGCGGATTTAATAGATCGTAGCGTTACGGATGGTGCTCGGTCCGATTCGTAGTAGGGCGAAGAGTCAGACATTTCCCGGCTCCCAGAGGAGTTGAGTTCCACAAACGTGTGGTTGTGGAACGGGCGGTTGTTGTAGCTGGCACCCTTTAAGAATCATCTGCTTACAGCTTGTGGTGTGAAAAGAACTCATCCGACTGGTAAAGCGCGGGTAAAACACAAGCGGCCCTCACCGGCCGCTGAGTCAAAAAGTGCCGATTTGCTGGGAAGAATGGCGCGCCCTGAGAGATTCGAACTCCCGGCCTTCTGATTCGTAGTCAGACGCTCTATCCAGCTGAGCTAAGGGCGCGCAACCTGCACTGGAACAAACTCTGATTTTATCATGAGCAGGCGCGCTGTTCACAGCCGCATGCGCTTCAGCCGGCGCAGTGCAGTGATTCTGGCCTGTTTGATATCCTCTTTGTGAGTTTCTGGAGGATCACGTGTTCAATAAAGCCGGCAAGATTCTGCTATCTCTGATTGTCCTGGCGACGGTGATGTGTCTGGCGGGTTGCCCGACGCGGACGACCATCGCAGATATCAACAAAGACCCCGGACGCTTCTCCGGTAAAGAGGTCACAATCCAGGGGACGGCCTCTAACTCATTCGGCGCGCTCGGCAACGGAGTGTTCCAGGTTGACGACGGCACGGGAACCATGTGGGTGTTCAGCCAGAAATACGGCGTGCCGGGCGCCGGCGCCAAGGTGGCCGTCACCGGAAACGTGGAACAGGGCTTCAGTTTTGGCGGACGGAGCTTCGCCGTGATTCTCAAGGAGACTCAGGAACGGCACTGATCGCCAAGCATTTTCGCGGCTAAAGCCCACAACCAAATTAGCGAACTTAGCGGCACGGCTGAAGCCGGTGCCCTGATAACTCCACCCCATCAAGCCCAGACCGGCTTGATGGGGAACCCGGCCCGCAGAGGCTAAGGCCAAGACTGGAGCGGGTCTTGGCTTAGCGTCATAAGCCATCCCTCGCGTGCGGGATCTTGCAGGTTGAATACTGGCTGAGCCGCCATATACGGCGCCGTTCCCGCATTGAGGAACGAGAGAAACGCAGTTCATTTTGCGCGCGTGCTAGAGTGAAAACATCATGGACGCAGACTGGCGAAAACGGCTGCAGATCACGGTGGTCATCCTGGTGGTGCTGGCGGCATTGCGCACGGCCTACATTTTTTATGAACGGAGTCACCCAACTGGGCCGGCGAAGAACCTGCCGGTCTATTCCAGCAACCTTGATGATTACGTCACCCCGCCCAGGATTCAGCCCTACGACTTGAACTCTGCCCGCAAGGAACTTGTGGGGAAGACGGTATGGGTGAAAGCAGGGAACCAGGTCCCTTATTATCCCTACAATGACGCGACACGTCAGGCGGATTTGAAGCGCAAGCCAGGATTGCTGCCGCCTTTGGAAAAGTTGCAGGTGGAAGATGTGATCTCCCAACGTGCGCCTGCATCGTTGGCTCCTGGGCAGGTTGCCGTCGTGCAGAGGCAGCTTATGGCGGTTTTCAAGAGATCTGACCAGCCCGGCACATATGCGGTTTCCATCGGGACAAATATCGGCGACGATTTCAACTTCATCGCAAACGACCTGTTCTTCTTTGCCGATCCGCATGAGCTCTACAAGCACTGGCCGCCTGATGTCTGGAAGTCCATCGATCAACACCAGGCCAGGGAAGGAATGAGCGAGCTCCAGGTGAGCTTCGCGCTGGGGACTTCCGCAAACGCCGGCGTGGGCGACTACGGGAACCGTACCATGGAGTACACGAATAACGGCAACCCGGTCAAAGTTACGTTTGTGAAGAATAAAGCCGTCTCTGTTGTTGCTGAAAAGAGGCCATAAGCTGCTAACGCAACAGTCCTGGCGCACGTCCAAGCTTTCAGCGGTGTGCCTCAAAATCAGTGAGCTTTTTGCAACTTTCTACCATCTGTCTGCGTATCGACCAAGGACATGAGCATGGAACTGCGCATTGAAAATCTCTCTAAGACATATAAAAACGGTGTTAAGGCATTAGACAACGTTTCGCTGACCATTCCTGCCGGCATGTACGGCCTGCTTGGGCCAAACGGGGCGGGGAAGTCCACCCTGATGCGGACGCTGGCAACCTTGCAGGAGCCGGACAGCGGCAACGCGCGCATGGGTGAGATCGATGTACTCAGGCAGAAAGACGAGGTGCGGCGGCGGCTGGGCTATCTGCCGCAGGAGTTCGGGGTGTACCCGAGGATTTCAGCTCAGGACATGCTCAGCCATCTGGCGCTGCTCAAGGGCATCACCAATGCGAAGGAGCGCAACGAAGCTGTGGCGGCCATGCTGCATCGCTGCAATCTTTACGATGATCGCAAGAAGACACTAACGGGCTTCTCCGGCGGCATGCGCCAGCGCTTCGGCATTGCCCAGGCGCTGATTGGCAACCCGCAGCTCCTGATTGTTGACGAGCCGACGGCCGGGCTTGATCCCGGCGAGCGCAATCGCTTTTACAATCTGCTGGCCGAGGTCGGCGAACAAGTGATCGTGATTCTCTCCACGCACATCGTGGAAGACGTAATGGACCTTTGCACCAAGATGGCGATTATCCATAAGGGCAAGGTGCTTTATGAAGGCGACCCGCAAGCGGCCATTTCCGGGCTGAACGGGCGAATCTGGCAGCGGTCGATTGAAAAAACTGAGCTGGCGCACTACGAGCAAACATTCCGTGTGGTTTCCAACAAGCTGGTGGGCGGGCGGCCATTCCTGCACGTTTACGGCGAACAGCCGCCGGGTGACGGCTTCATGCCCAGCCAGCCTGATCTGGAAGACGTCTTCTTCACCAAGATCCGCGAGTGGAACTAAGGAGCGGCCATGTTCTGGCAGATCACCTGGTTTGAAATACGCTTCTGGCTGCGGTCATGGATGCTGTGGATTTTCTTTTGCCTTATTGCCGTGGCCATCTTTGCCGCGGTCAGCACGCCTGACGTGACCATCGGCTTTGTCCTGACCAACACGCACCACAACGCGCCTTTTGTCATTGCCGGTTACTACGCCATCATCAGCCTATTCATGCTGTTGATGGCCGCAGCGTTCATCAACTCGGCGGCTTTGCGGGACTTCCGCTTCAACACGAACCAGATCGTGTTCACGACGCCGATGCGCCGCCGTGATTTCCTGCTCGGGCGGTTTGTTGGAGCGACTCTGGTGTCACTCATTCCATTGCTCGGGGTCTCTGCCGGGATCCTGGCCGCCAAATACATGCCGTGGACGGACCCGGAGCAGTGGGGCACCGTGAACTGGCAGGCCCACCTGCATGCAATCTATGTTCTCGCGATCCCCAACGTCCTGATCCTCGCCGCAATCCTCTATGCCATTGCAGTGCTGGCCCGCAATGAGGTTGTGCCCTTCATCGGAGGCCTCGTATTACTGATTGGCTATATCGCAGCTGGAGCGCTGCTGCAGGACCTTCGCCATGAGGCGTACGTGGTCCTGGCCGATCCGTTCGGTATACGGACGCTTGGGCTGGTTACAAAATACTGGACCGTGGCGGAGAAGAACAGCGTTTCTGTGGGGCTTACCGGCCTGATGCTATGGAACCGACTGCTCTGGATCGGAGTTGCGGTTGTCATTTTCATTGCAGCGTATTTCCGATTCAGCTTTACGGAGAAAGCCAGCAAAGCCACTCCGATTGACCCCGAAGCGCCGGCTGCTCCATTGCCGGCCGCAAGTCCGGTTCTGGTCCCCCGCCTGCGCAACGCAGCATGGAGTCAGGCGGCGCAATCGCTAAGAATCCATATGCGAGGCATGCTGGTAAGCGTGCCTTTCATCGTGGTGATGCTGGCCGGCGGAATCAACTGCCTCGCTTCCCTGATGCTTAGCGCCACGGAGGGCTACGGCAACCACACCCTTCCTGTCACCTACTGGGTTCTGGACCTGATACGCGGCACGCTCTATCTGTTCATCATCATCGTGATCACTTTTTACGCCGGCGCGCTTGTGTGGAAGGACAAAGACGAGCGCATGGACGAAATCGTGGATGCAACACCGGTGCCGGAGTGGGTTTCCTACGCCACCCGTCTGGTGACGCTGGTGGTGATGGTGATGCTGATCCAGGTTGTGGCACTTCTCAGCGGCATTGCTGTGCAGGCATGGCACGGTTACCATCGCTTCCAGATTGGCCTGTACGCTTATGACCTGCTGGTGCGCGATTTTTCCTTCTTTTTATTTCTTGCTGTGCTGGCGTTCTTCATACACGCGCTTTCGCCCAACAAATATCTTGGCTATTTCTTTTACATCGCCTTCCTGACGGTAAATGCGTTCATCTGGCGGCCGTTGAACATTGCCACGAACCTGGTCCAGTTTGCCGGGACGCCCAACGTAGTGCACTCAGACCTGTTCGGCGATGCCCCTTATCGTGCTTCCTGGAGTTGGTACACACTTTACTGGCTGCTCTTCTGCGGGATGCTGGGGATTCTCACGGTGATGTTCTGGCCGCGGGGCAAGCAAGACCGCTGGGCGGGAAGGCGCCGCAACGCAGCCCTGCGCTTCCACGGCGGCTGGATCTCCGCCGGCCTGCTTTGTCTTCTGGCCTTTGCCGCCACCGGAACCTGGATCTGGTACAACACGGAGATCATCAATCGGGTGGTTGGCCCCAAGACACGGCAGCGCCGCCAGGCGGACTATGAGAAAGCGTACAAGCAATACGAGAAGATGCCGCAGCCGCGCGTGCGCAGCGTGAAGTACGCAATCGACGTTTATCCGCAGTCGCGCAACATCACCATGCGGGGCGAGCAGGTGATCCAGAATCCTTACCCGCAGCCGCTCAACGAGGTGCATTTCACGGTTGACCCGAACTATGACGTGGAGATTGATATTCCCGGGGCCTCGCTGAACAAGGACGACAAGAAGCTTTATTACCGGATCTATAAGTTCGATCCGCCAATGCAGCCGAATGAGAGCCGTACCATGCACTTCACGGTGAAGAGCAAGACCCGGGGATTTGAGAACGAATTGAGCAACACCTCAATCGTGCAGAACGGAACGTTCTTCAACAACACGATTGGCCCCGTAATCGGCTATGACCCGCAGCGGCAACTGACGGACCCCAATGACCGCAGGAAGTTCGGCTTGAAAGAGATCGACCTGATGCCGCCTCTGGAGAGCAATTGCACCGACGACTGCCGCGACACCTACCTGGGCGGGCATTCTGACTGGGTAGATGTCCAGACTGTGATCAGCACTTCACCCGACCAGGTCGCCGTGGCGCCGGGTTCATTGCTGCGCGAATGGCAGGAGAACGGACGGCGGTATTTCGAATACAAGCTGGATCACGAGTCGTTGAACTTCTATTCGTTTATGTCGGCGCGCTATGAGGTGGCCCGCGAGGAGTGGAACGGAATCAAACTGGAGGTCTATTACGACAAGGAACATCCGTGGAACGTGCCGCGGATGATGAACTCGCTCAAGAAATCACTGGACTACTACACCAGGAACTTCGGCCCGTATTACCACAAGGAAGCCCGGATCATCGAGTTCCCGCGGGTGGCGCGCTTTGCCCAGGCCTTTCCAGGAACCATGCCGTATTCGGAGGCCATCGGGTTTATCGCCAACATCAACAAGCCGGATGACATCGACTTTGTCTTCTATGTTGTCGCTCACGAAATGGGACACCAGTGGTGGGCGCACCAGGTGGTCGGCGCGAACATGGAAGGGGCCACGCTGCTTTCTGAAACCCTGGCGCAGTATTCCGCTCTGATGGTCATGGAAAAAGAATACGGGCGGGACGCGATGCGCAAGTTTCTGAAGTACGAAATGGACCGTTACCTGCGCTCGCGCGGCGCGGAGCGCTTGAAGGAGCGTCCTCTGCTGACGGTGGAAGCAAACCAGGGTTACGTTCACTATCAAAAAGGCAGCGTAGTTCTTTATTACCTCAAGGAGATGGTCGGCGAAGAGGCGGTCAATCGCGCGCTGCGCAAGGTGATCCAACAATACCGGTATGCGCCGCCGCCTTATCCAACGTCCTGGGCGCTGGTGGATGCCCTGAAAGAGGAGACACCGCCCAACCTGCAATATCTCATCAAAGATCTGTTCGAAGACATTACGCTGTTCTCGAATCGTACGCTCGATGCCACCGCACAGAAACGAGCAGACGGGAAGTACGACGTGACCATCAACGTCGAGGCTCACAAGTACAAGGCTGATGCCAAAGGCAATGAGACCGAAGTGCCGATTGACGACTACATCGACATCGGCGCGTTCGCCAAGCCCGGGAAAGACAAGAAATACGGCGACACGCTGTACCGCGAGCGTGTCCACATCACGCAGAAGAACTCAACGTTCACGTTCACCACTCCCAGCCTGCCGGAAAAGGCGGGCATTGATCCGTTTGCTTTGCTGATCGATCGCGTTCCTGACGATAACACCAAGTCAGTAACGCTGATGGGAGGAACAAAGGCTCCCGGTCCGGTAAGGGCGACGGCGGCAACGCGGTGAGCGCTGGCATGCCGTCTCGGTGTTACTTGTCTTGTACGTGGACGCAGCGAGTCAGGAAACGCACGAATGGCGCAAACCTTTTACGGCCGCGCGTTGGCTGGACTTCACAACGGCTACTATTAAGCTTTCGTCCAGAGGGCGGCGCCGGGGGTAATCACACTCTTTCGTCCTCCGAGGATTCGCCGGGGGCGGCTTTAAGACTGATATCCTACCCGGCTACGGTAAATACAAACGGCCGCCTGACAGGAAGGTCATTTCTCGCTACCAAGCGAGCGTGACACTTCCAAATCCGCGGGATGGAAGAGAAAAAATGACTGGAAATGTATTACGAGGCCAGGTTGCCCTGGTGACCGGCGCCAGCCGCGGACTAGGGCAGGCATTCGCTGTGGGATTGGCGCAAGCGGGGATGTCGGTGGGAATCACCGCGCGCACGGCGGAAGGACTGCAACAGACGCTGCGCGCCATTGAGGACGCGGGCGGAAAAGGGCTGGCCGTTCCGGCGGACGTCGCTGACAAAAAAGCAATCCCTGGGGTGGTACGCGAGGTGGAAGAGCAGCTTGGACCGATCGACCTGCTGCTCAACAACGCCGGGGTAGGCGAACCATACGGTCCTGCGTGGGAAACCGATCCTGACCAGTGGTGGCGCTGC